>Ga0335085_10008596_pt1 | contig 15561 bp, 12 predicted proteins | sample Lox_Sample_45_FD_206712 | JGI IMG/M metagenome (GOLD analysis project Ga0335085, IMG submission 206712) | Soil microbial communities from Loxahatchee National Wildlife Refuge, Florida, United States - Lox_Sample_4.5 | ecosystem: Environmental > Terrestrial > Soil > Wetlands | place: USA...
ATGTCCCACCCACCCAGGAAGAGCGAGGTGAACATCATGGACACGGTGGTCATGTTCGAGTACTCGGCGATGAAAAAGGCCGAGAACTTCATCGCGCTGTACTCGGTGTGATAGCCGGCGACCAGCTCCGACTCCGATTCCGGCAGGTCGAACGGCACCCGGTTGGTCTCGGCGAATCCGGCCGTCAGGAAGAAGAAGGCCGAGAGCAGGAGCGGAAGGAAGAACCACAACCCCTGCTGCTGCGCCCCGATGATCTGGGAGAAGGAGACGTTCCCCGTCAGCAGCAGCACCGGGACCAGGCTTAGTCCCATCGCCACCTCGTAGGAGATCATCTGCGCCGTCGCGCGAAGGCCGCCCAGCAGGCTGTACTTGTTGTTCGATGCCCAGCCGGCCAGCGCGATCCCGTACACGCCGACCGAGCTGAAGGCCAGCACGTAGAGGAATCCGATGGGGAGATCGGCCACCGCGGTCGAGGTGAGGCCGTCATAGGTGAAGCGGCCCAGCGCACCCAATGTGAAGTCGAAGTGGAGCTGAAGCGGGGCTCCCCAGGGGATCACGGCGGCCAGCATGGTGGCCGGGATCAGGGCCAGCGCCGGCGCGAGTAGATACAGGGTCCGGGTGTCGGTCGCCGGGATGTGCTCTTCCTTTACGATGTTCTTGATCCCGTCCGCGATGGGCTGGAGGATGCCCCTCGGCCCGGCCCGGTTGGGCCCCAGCCGGTCCTGCATCCAGGCGCAGACCCACCGCTCGAGCAGCGTCTCGTAAGCCACGCCGATCATGACCACCGAGAAGACCAGGAGCAGCTTCGCGACGCTGATCAGGAGAAAACCCTTGAGCTCCGGCGTCATGAGGTAGCTCCCGCTCCGGCCGGCTCGGCGCCGGACCTGGCAAGCTGACCAGTGAGACCCAGGGATTCATGGCTCAGACCGCCCAGGGCCGGGATGGCCGAGGCGGCCACCACGAACGCGAGCGCCGCGGTGGTCGGTTGGTGATCCTTGCCCGTCACTCGGCCCAACGTCTCCGCCGCGACCCACCATCCTGGCTGGGCCATCCCGGGCGCGGCGCGGGCCTGCAGGTAGCGCTGCACCCGCCGGTCGCGGTTCACGAAGGTCCCGCTCTCTTCGGCGGTATTGGTGAGGGGCAGGACGACCTGGGCAGATGCCATCACCTGAGGCTCAACGGTCCCCAGCACGACCACCGCCTTGGCCCGAGCGACCTGGGCCGCCTCTCCCTCGGTCAGGTCTTCGTCCACCACCACCACCAGCGCCGCGTTACTCGCCGCCGCGATGGTCGCTTCCCAGTCGGTGCCGTAGCCCAGCATTCGCGCGGCCTCTCCATTGGGAGCCCGGTCGCGCCGGAGGGCGAGGCCTGAGACTCCGGCCAGGGGGGCCTCTTCACCGACCGGAATCCGCACTGCGGGCCGGAGTGACTTGCCCTCGAGCAGGCGCTTGAGCATGGCGAGCGATTCGGTGGAGAGCCGGGCCGAGGCCAGCAGGACCACCGATCCGGTGGTGCCGCGAACCAGCTGGGCAACGCGATCCAACGCCGTGTCCCAGTCGACGGCTGCGTGCCTGGCTCCTTCGCGGACCAGCGGGGCTTCGATCCGATCGCCCCGATTCATCCAGCGGTAGTTCATCCGCCCGGTGTCACACATGAAGTGGCGGTTGACCTCGAGGTTGGCCCGCGGGCGCAGGCGAACTACCGTGTTGTCCCGGGTATCGATCGTGATATTGCAGCCCTGGCTGCACCCGGTGCAGATGCTGGCCGTCTTGTCCAGGTCCCAGGCCCGGGCCTTGTGCAGGAAGTCCTTGGAAATCAGGGAGCCGACCGGACAGAGATCCACCACGTTGCCGGCCCACGGATGGTCGAGCAGATGACCTTCGTCGATCCCGATGTGGGCCCGGTCTCCCCGTTCCGACACGTTGAGAACCGGCTCGCCGGCCACGTCTTCCATGAAGCGGACACAGCGCGTGCAGAGAATGCAGCGGTTGGGGATATAGAGCACATCGGGCCCGAAATCCTCGACCGGGTTGTAGCGCTTGGCGTACTCATCGTACCGGCTGCCCGACCGCCCTTCCTGGAACACGTAGTCCTGCAACTCGCACTCACCGGCCTGGTCGCAGATCGGGCAGTCGAGCGGGTGGTTGATCAGCAGGAACTCGAGGACCGATTCCCGGGCCTTCCTGGCCGCCGGGCTGTTCACGTTAACGACCTGCCCTTCGGCCGCCGTGGTCACGCAGGCCGGCATCAGCTTGGGCGCCTTTTCGACTTCGACCAGGCACATCCGGCACACCGCCGGCGACGGCAGCGAGGGGTGGTAGCAGTAGTGCGGTACCAGAATCCCCGCCTGCTTGGCCGCCTCGATGAGCGGCGTCCCCGGAGGGACGCTTACCGGCATTCCGTCGATGGTGAGGTTGACGAGGTCGCTCATGGCCTCAGGACCTCGCCGCCATGGTGGGTGCGGACCCGGATGAGGCCGGACGGCGGCGATGGCGGATGTAGGCCTCGAACTCCTCGGGGAACTTCTTGATCCCGCTCACCACCGGCGCGGCGCAGGAGTCGCTCAGCACGCAGATGGTCTTGCCGGTCATGTTGTCGGCCAGATCGAGCAGCAGATCAAGATCTTCCGGCTTCCCCTGCCCCGCCAGGATCCGCTCCAGGATCCGGGTAGTCCAGGCGGTCCCTTCGCGGCACTGGGTGCATTGAGCGCAGGACTCGTGGGCGTAGAACCGGGCCAGCCGCATGATCTGGTAGACCAGGTCGGTCGAATCGTCCATCACGATCATGCCGCCGGACCCGAGCATCGAACCCTTGGCCACGATCCCCTCGTAGTCGAGGGGGCAGTCTTCGATCTCCTGCGCCGTCATGATCGGCACCGAGGACCCGCCCGGGATCACCGCCTTGAGCTTGCGGCCGGGACGCATCCCGCCGGCCATCTCGAAGATCAGGTCCTTCATCGGGGTGCCCATCGTGACTTCGTAGTTCCCGGGCCGTTGCACGTGTCCGCAGACCGACCAGAGCTTGGTCCCGGTGCTCTTGGGACTGCTCAGGCACAATCCCTTGTACCAGGGGGCACCCCGCATCATGATCGAAGGCACCGCGGCCAGGGTTTCCACGTTGTTGATCGTGGTGGGCATGCCGAAGACGCCACTCTGGGCCGGGAAAGGCGGCTTGATCCGGGGGTTGCCGCGCTTCCCCTCGAGCGAGTTCATCATCGCGGTCTCTTCACCGCAGATATAGGCCCCCGCCCCGCGATGCAGGACCACCTCGATCCGATGGCCGCTCCCGAACACGTTCCGCCCCAACGCTCCGGCCTCCACCGCCTCGGCTACCGCCCTGGACATGATCGCCCAGGCCTCGGTGAATTCGCCCCGGATGTAGATGTAGATCCGCTCGGCGCCGATCGCGTAGGCCGCGATGGCGCAGCCCTCGATCAGCCCGTGCGGCGTCCAGCGCATGATCTCCCGGTCCTTGAAGGTGCCGGGCTCCGATTCATCCGCGTTGCAGACCAGGTAGTGCGCGCGTCCCGGGCCCACGCTCTTGGGCATGAACGACCACTTGAGGCCGGTGGGGAAGCCGGCCCCGCCCCGTCCCCTGAGCCCCGAGTTCTTGACCTCTTCGATCACGGCCTCGCGCGTCATCCCCAGGGCCTTTTTCAGACCCTCATATCCCCCGCGCTTGACCCAACCGTCGTAGCTGCGCGCGGCGGCGTCCCCGAAGTACTTGGAGAGGACGACGGTCTCCCTCGCGTGACTGGGATACGGATAGCCCATTACTTGTAACCCTGAAGCAGACCGGAGACTCGCTCCGGAGTAATGCTCTCGACGAAATCGTTGTCGATCAGGACCGGCGTGGGAAAGCCGCAGGCCCCCAGACACTCGGTCTCGATCACGGTAAAGCGGCCATCGGGACTCGTGGCACCCAACTCGCCGCACCCGGTGGCCGCCAACAGCGCCTTCACGACCTCTTCGGCGCCGCAGATGTTGCAGGGCGACGTGGTACAGACCTGGATGAAGTGCCGGCCCACCGGGTGGGTGTGGTACATCGTGTAGAAGGTCACCACGCCCTTCACGTAGGCGGGGGTGAGCCCCAGCTGCTCCGCCACCTCTGCGATTCCTTCATCGGGAATCCACCCGCGCGCTTCCTGCACCATCCAGAGCGCCGGCAGCAGGCAGCCCTGCTTGGTGGGGTACTGCTCGAACAGCTTCTGAAGCCGGGCCTGGGCCTCGCCCACGAAGACCGGCCGGTAGGGAGCCTGCTCGGCTCCGTGGGCCACCGCCGGGGAGTCCGCGCTCATCGGTCGATCTCTCCCATCACGATGTCCACGCTGGCATTGATGGCAATCACGTCCGAAAGCAGGACGCCTTCGCAGAGCCGGGGCAGGCTGGCCAGATTGAGGAAGGACGGAGGCCGGATCCGCCAGCGTACCGGCTTGGCCGTCCCGTCGGAGACGAAATAGTACCCCAGCTCGCCCTTGGGGTTCTCGATCCCCATGTAGGCCTCTCCCACCGGCGCCCGCACGCCCTCCATGACCTGCTTGAAGTGGAAGATCATCGCCTCCATGTCGCTCATCGCGCGCGACTTGGGAGGAAGGATGACCCGCGGGTTGTCCACGTTGATGGGGCCGGGCTTGAGCCGCGCCAGTGCCTGCTCCATGATCCGCGTGGACTGGAACATTTCCTCCATGCGGACCAGGTAGCGATCGTAGTTGTCGCCGTGTTCTCCCACCGGAACGTCGAAATCGTAGGTCTCGTAGCCGAGGTAGGGCCGGTCCTTCCGCACGTCGTAGTCGACGCCGGAGGCGCGCAGCATCGGCCCCGAGAGCGAATAATTGGTCGCCTCCTCCGCAGCGATGGCACCCACACCCTGGTTACGACCGATCCAGATCGCGTTCCGGGTGAACATCGTGTCCACTTCGCGGAGCACCTTGGGGAAGGTCCGGCAGAACTCGCGGAGACCCTCCTCCCAGCCGTCGGGAACATCGGCCAGCAGCCCGCCGACCCGCGTCAGACTGGTGGTCAGGCGGGCTCCGGTCCAGGCTTCCTGGAGATCGTAGATCCGCTCGCGCTGCTGGAAGAGCCAGAGGAACGGAGTGTAGGCCCCCATGTCGATCCCGGTGGTGCCCAGCCAGACCAGGTGGGAGATGATCCGGCTCATCTCGCAGGCGATCACGCGGAGTACCCGGCAGCGCTCGGTGATCTCGATCCCCATCAGCTTCTCCGCCGCCAGCGCCAGGGCCACGTTGTTCGCCATGGGCGACAGGTAGTCGGTGCGATCAGTGAGCGGAACGATCTGGTTGTAGTGCCGGTACTCGCCCAGCTTCTCGAACCCGCTGTGCAGATACCCGATGTGCGGGATGACCCGCACCACGGTCTCTCCCTCGAGCTCGATCACCAGCCGGAGCACGCCGTGCGTTGCGGGGTGCTGGGGGCCCAGGTTGATGAGCATGTGCTCTTCATCGCCCGAGCGGACGGTCAGCGGAATCCCGATCGGGTTCCCCTGCTCGTCGACGCCCGTGGTCGAGAGGGTCGCTTCGACGGTCCGGGTGCTCATCCCACCTTCCCCCGCTCGCCCTTCTCCAGGCGGTCCCTCATATCGGCCGGCAACTCGTGGAAGGCTTCCGCGATCGACAGCTCCTCGAGCGAGTAGTGCGCCTCCGGGTTGCCGGCCAGGGCCTGGCGCGTCTGCTCGGCCCGGCTGAAGTGGCCGCGAAGGGGAAAGTCCTTTCGCAGGGGATAGCCTTCCGAGTAGGTCTCCCACATCAGGATGCGCCGGAGGTCCGGGTGCCCGCGGAAGCGGACGCCGAACATGTCAAAGGTCTCCCGCTCCAGCCAATTGGCGCCCTTCCAGAGATCGCAGACCGAATCCACTTCCAGCGGCTCCCGCTTGGCCAGCTCGATCTTGACCCGCAGGTCGGCCTTGCGATCCAGGGAGCGCAATTGGTAGACCACCTCGAGGGGGCGCTCCGCGTCGCGGTACTCGACGGCCGTCACGTCGGTCAGGTAATTGAAATGTTGCCCGGGGTCGTCCCGGAGCCAGGCCAGGATTTCATGGGCCCGGTCCCGGTTCACATAGGCGATGGTGTCCCCGCAGGACTCCACAACCCGTGTGACTGCCGCCCCGAATCGGGACTGCAGCGCGGAGCCCGACGGCGAGATGCTCATGCCGAGCGGGTCTGGTGGACGGAGTTCCCGAAAGGCTCCGAGACTTCGTCGATCTTGCTGGGAGGGAGGAAGAGGCCGTGCGGGCCCAGCACCTGCTCTTCACGCAAGGCAGTATCGGTCAGGATCTCACCGGAGATCTTCTTCTGGAGGAGCAGGATCGCATAGAGCAACCCTTCCGGCCGCGGCGGGCAGCCGGGGACGTACACGTCGACCGGGATGATGGTGTCGATCCCCTGGACCATCGTGTAGGTGTCGAAGATCCCCCCCGACGAGGCGCAGGCCCCCATCGAGATGGCCCACTTGGGCTGCGGCATCTGGTCCCAGACCCGGCGGATCACTGGCGCCAGTTTGAACGGCAACCGCCCGGCGCAGATCAGGACATCGGCCTGCCGTGGGGAGAAGCTCTGGCGCTCCATTCCGAAGCGGGCCAGGTCGAACCGGCTGGCGGCGGTAGCCATGAACTCGATGGCGCAGCAGGCGGTGCCGAACGGCATCGGCCACAGCGAGCGGGTCCGGGACCAGTTGATCAGGGCCGAGAGCTTGGTGGTCACCCAGTTGGGGGAGACCGCGTCCAGCTCGGCCCTGGACTCCGGGGCCGGAACGGGGCTCAATCCCATTGCAGGGCTCCCCGCTTCCAGACATACACGTAACCGACGGCCAGGATCACGATGAACACCGCCATTTCCACCAGCAACACGCCCCGAAGCGGCAGCTGCTGCTGGTACGCCGCCGCCCAGGGAATCAGGAACACGGTCTCGATGTCGAACACGATGAACAGCATCGCCACCAGATAGAACTTGACCGAAAAGCGGTCTCGGGCGTCGCCCAGGACCGGCATCCCCGATTCGTAGGGGGCCAGCTTGGTGGGGGTGAGGCGGCGAGTCTTAAGGACAGCGGAGAGGGTGTGCGAGAGGCCCAGCATGAAGATGGCGTTGATGACCGCCAGGGCCAGTACCATCAGGAATGGGAGATAGGGCTTCAGCACGGAAGACTGCCCTCGTGAAAGAATTCACTAATGGCAGCGGAAAGTTAATTCCGAGAGGGAGTGAGTCAACGGGGATTGGCGTCCGTCGCGCGTCATGGGAGGCGACCGCCGGCGCCGGCGTTCCCGTTCCTCGTTCCCGGTCCCCCTTCTATATTCCCGCCCATTCCGGCGCCGGGGTCCCGCCTCGCCGCCCCAGGCCCTCTGCCCTGCCGCCCACATGTCCATCAAGTCAGATCGCTGGATTCGGAGGATGGCCCTCGAACACGGGATGATCGAGCCGTTCACCGAGACCCAGATCCGCGAGGGAGCCATTTCCTACGGACTCTCCTCCTACGGCTACGACATGCGCGTGGCGCCCGAATTCAAGATCTTCACCAACGTGCTCTCGGCGATCGTCGATCCGAAAAACTTTGACGCGCGGAGCTTCGTAGAGTTTTCCGGCGACGTCTGTATCGTGCCGCCCAACAGTTTCGCTTTGGCGCGTTCGGTCGAGTACTTCCGCATCCCCCGCAACGTCCTGACCATCTGCCTGGGCAAGTCGACCTACGCCCGGTGCGGCATCATCACCAACGTGACGCCTTTCGAACCGGAGTGGGAGGGTTTCGTGACTCTGGAGATCTCCAACACGACACCCCTGCCGGCCAAGATCTACGCCAATGAAGGCATCTGCCAGGTACTGTTCTTCGAGGCCGACGCAGACGACATCTGCGAGACCAGCTATCGGGACAAGAAGGGCAAGTATCAGGGGCAGCGCGGCGTGACCCTGCCCAAGCTCTAGGGGTCTCCCTTGGCGGGCCACGGCAGCCAAAGTGGCCTCCCGGTCCATCGCCTGGCACCCGGCTTGCACCTTTGATCCAGACCATGCGACTTTCCTGGCCTCTTCTATTCCTCGCCGTTCCACTGGCAGCGCAGCAGCCGCCCGCGCCGCTGGAGAGCCTCCCTCCGGCCCCCACCCGGGTGACCCTGCGTCCGCTGGTGCCGGATACCAGCATCTTTGCCCCGATCACCTGGCCGGAAGGCAACGAGCAGCGGCGAGCCAGCGGGACCCCGGGCCCCGGGTACTGGCAGCAGCGAGTCGACTACAGCATCAAGGTCGCGCTCGACACCGCCGCCAACCGGTTGAGTGGCACGGTCACCATTCGGTATACCAACCGTTCCCCGGACACCCTCTCCTTCGTCTGGGTGCAGCTCGATCAGAATCTCTTCAAACCGGGCAGCCTCGGCTCGTTGCTTAATCCCCCCGAGAGTCGCTCGGCCGGCCATGGGTTCGCGGGCGGCTACTCCATCGAAAGCGTGACCCAGTCTCCGGCGGACGCTACCGCTCCGAAGACCGCAACGAAGAAGCGAAGCGCCCCACCACCGCCGGCCAGGCTCACCCCGCGGATCGACGACACCATGATGTACGTTCCGCTGGCGACGCCTCTGGCGCCGGGCGGCAGTACGGTGCTCACCATCGCCTACGGGTTCGACATCCCCGAGATGGGGGCGGACCGAACCGGGCGGGAGGGAGACACCTATCTGATCGCGCAGTGGTACCCGCGCGTGGCGGTCTACGACGACGTGAGCGGGTGGAACACCCTCCCCTACACCGGGGATGGAGAGTTCTACCTGGAATTCGGCGATTATGAATATGAAGTGACCCTGCCTGCCGGCTTCCTGATGGCGGGGACCGGATTGGTGCAGAATCCCCAGGATGTCTACACCCCGGCCGAGCGGTCGCGACTGGCGGTGGTGGCCAAGAGCGACACCATCGTGCGGATCGTCACTCAGGCCGACTTGAGCCCTTCTTCGGCCAGAGCCAGCCGGCGGGGGACTACGACCTGGAAGTTCAAGGCGCAGAACGTACGCGATGTCGCGTGGGCGGCCTCCCCGGAGTACCTCTGGGACGCCACAACCTGGAACGGCATCACGGCCCAAGCCGTGTACCGCCAATCCGCGGAGAGCCTTTGGCAAAACGCCGCCGACATGACCCGGGCCTCGATCCGGGAATACAGCACTCGCTGGTTCCCCTATCCTTATCCGCAGGCGACGGCAGTCGAAGGCCCGGTCTCCGGGATGGAGTACCCGATGGTGGCGATGGAGGCCAAGGGGGAAAGCGTCGCGGATCTCTTCAGCGTGATCGCCCACGAGGTCGGGCATAACTGGTTCCCGATGATCGTCGGTTCCGACGAGCGTCGCTATGCCTGGATGGACGAAGGGTTCAACGAGTTCACCAACCGGTTCGCCGAGGCGGCCTATCTCAACCTCGACATGACCGATCTGAGGAAGCAGTACACCGCGGACATCGTCGCCATCGACCAATTGCCTGGGGCTCAGCCGGTCATGACCGGGGCCAACCGCTACCGCGGCGTCTACCTGCTCAACGATCTCGCGTACTTCAAGCCGATGCTGGGCCTCTTCATCCTGCGGGAGAAGGTGCTGGGGCCCGAGACGTTCGACGCGGCTTTCCGGGAGTACATCCGCCGCTGGGCCTTCAAGCATCCGCAGCCCGCCGACTTCTTCCGGACCATCGAGAATGTCTCGGGGAAGGACCTGGCCTGGCTCTGGCGGGGCTGGTTCTACGGGACCGGCTCGATCGACCAGTCGATCGAAGGGGTTCGACAGCGCAGCAATAGCGACGGCACCACGACCGCGCTGATCGCCCTGCGCAATCAGGGCGCGGTGGTGATGCCGGTAGAGATGCGGCTGATCCTGACCGACGGATCGGTCCGGACGCTGAGTTATCCTGCCGAGATCTGGACCCGGAGCGACCGGTACAACGTCTTCCTTCAGTTACCCAAGCCGCTGCAGTCGGTCCAGCTCAATCCCGATGGCCTGCTCCCCGACGTAGTCCCCGCCAACAACCGGTGGGGCGCTCCGCAGCCCTGATTCGGGGCCGGACGTCAGCCCCCGAAGTGAACTCCTGCCGTCAGACGGATATCATTCTGGGTCGGTGCGTGACCTGAGCTGCTCGAACCGGTTGGTGTAAAGGACGCCTGGTAGATATTGTCGTCCGCATTGAGGGTGAAACTGACGACCGGACCCAGTCGGATGCCCAGGGTAGCGCCGACGACTCCCCCGAGGTCGGTATAATCAGCCTTGGTGGCGAACGACTTGGGGCTGTAGGCATTGACGCTGACGCCGCCGCTCAGCATGAGCGAGATGACATCCTTCCTCGGGATCAGGTAGAACATGAGGCGACCGGTGCCCGCGAAGGTGGTCACGTCGCCCTTCTTGACCGTCCCCGCCGAGTCGACGGTGAGCGTGGTCGGGCTGTAGTCCCCGGTCGCCATCATGCCGACGCGGCTCCCGAACCAGAGCCCGAGCCGGAGGCCCACGTTGAATGCGACGTCCAGCTTGTAGGTGCCCTTGGCGCCGCTCGCGAGGTTGGCCAGCTCGTTCGACGGGATGAACACGCCGAAGGTCGGGGAGAAGAAGGCGCCCTGTGCCATGGCGGGGCGAGCCGCCGAGGCCAACAGCGTCCCCACCAGAGCGAGACGGACGAGCGACCTGCGTTCGACAGGCGAGCAGCGCATAGACACTCCTTGAGTCCAAGGACCGGAGGAGACGTGGAAACCGCCACACAATTGGAAATGACCGACGATTTGGCAAGAGCGCGGACCTGCACAAAGGGTGCCGCAGCCCGGGCCTCCGCCCTGGGCATGGCCCTCTGTACCGCGGTACTGAGTGCCCAGACCCCACCCGTCCCCACTTCCGTCCCACCGCCTCTCACCGATCAGTCCCCCTTCCGCGTCCTCACACTGCCCACGCCTACCAGTACCCGAGGCGCCAACGGAGGACCCGGCCCCGGCTATTGGCAGCAGCGGGCGGACTATGTGATCAAGGCCACGCTCGACACCATATCGAAGACCGTGACCGGCACCGAGCGGATCACCTACAGCAATCAGAGCCCCGACACGTTGAGCTTTCTCTGGCTCCAGCTCGATCAGAATTATTTCGAGGTCGGGAGCCGGGGTTGGTACCTGCACCAACCGGGCACCCGGTTCGCCAGCGCGGGAGACGGCGGATATACGATCAACCGAGTCGCCTCTGGCCCGGTCACGCGGCCCGGTGGAAAGACCTCCCCCGGAACTGAACTACCCTTCGTCGTCAACGGGACCATGATGCGGGTGGATCTCGATCAACCGCTGCCACCGCGCGGGCGCCAGGTGCTGGAGATCGCCTGGGCCTTCCCCTTCGGCAGCATCAGCAACCGGATGGGCCTCACCCGGATCGACGGCGTGGATGTCTACGAGGTGGGGCAATGGTATCCGCGTATGGCGGTCTACGACGACGTGCGGGGCTGGAACGTAGATCAGTACCTGGGGATGGGAGAGTTCTACCTGGAGTACGGGAAGTTCGACGTGAGCCTGACTGTGCCGGCGTCGATGACCATCGCCGCGACCGGTGTCCTGCAAAATCCGCTACAGGTGCTGAGTGAGGCCCAGCGGAGCCGGCTCGCGCTCGCCAGGAAGAGCGACTCCACCGTGATCATTCGCGGCAAGGATGAAGCAGGACAATCGGTCCCCGGCACCCGCACCTGGCGATTCGTCGCTGACAGCGTGCGGGACTTCGCCTGGGCGGCCTCGACCCATTTCATCTGGGATGCCGCCCGGGTCAACGGGGGACGAACCCTGGCGATGAGCTTCTATCCGCCGTCAGTGGACTCGGTCTGGCGTTCGGCGACTCAGGCCGGCAAGGCGGCCCTCGAGCACTACTCCCACCACTGGATGACCTATCCCTACCCGACCATGAGCAATGTGGAAGGGGTCGAAGGGGGGATGGAGTATCCCATGATCGTCTTCATCGACGAACGGGAGAACGCCGATTCCCTCGACCGCGTGACCAGCCACGAATTCGGCCACACCTGGTTCCCGATGATCGTGGGGAGCAACGAACGGCGGTATGCCTGGATGGATGAGGGGTTCAACACCTTCATCAACTACTACGACTGGGAGGCCCGGCATCCCGGCGAACCCAATACGATCATGCGGGTTCCGGCCCAGGTGGATCTGGCCCGCTCGGGGTATGAGGTCCCACCGATGACGCCGGCGGACCGGGTCCCGGACGAACGCGTGAACAATCGGGGACTACTCGGCTGGGTGATGTACAACAAGACCGCGGTAGGGCTGGTGCTCCTGCGCGAGCGCGTGGTCGGCCCCAACCTCTTCGACCCCGCGTTCCAGGAGTACATCAGGCGCTGGGCCTACAAGCACCCGACACCCGCCGACTTCTTCCGCACCATGGAAGACGGCACCGGCGAGGACCTGAGCTGGTTCTGGCGCTCGTGGTTCTATACGACGGAGACCCTCGACCAGGCCGTGGACTCGGTGATGCCGGCCAACGATTCCTTGGGTGGAACCTTCGTGTACCTGAGCCACCCGGGCCCCATGGTCATGCCGGTGGATATCGAACTCAGGTTCGACGACGGATCGAGCCTCCGGCGCACGCTGCCGGTCGAGATCTGGTATGTGGGGCCGAAATATCGCTGGAGAGTATCGGGGCCTCACCGGATCATCGGGGCCACCATCGATCCCGATCAGGCCTTCCCCGACGTCAACCGGGACAACAACACCTGGTCAGCGCGCGCGAGCCCGTAAGCGGTTAGCCCTCCGAGGCCCCTGCCCGCTCCTCGCGCCAGCCAATGCTGGCCTTCAGGTAGTCCCGGTGCATCCGGGAGATCCATTCGATACTGATCTGCTTGGGGCAGGCCTCCTGGCACTCGCCGTGCCAGGTACAGCCGCCGAAGCCCTCGAGATCCATCTGTCGCACCATGCTCAGCACTCGCCGCTCGCGCTCGGCCTGTCCCTGAGGGAGCAGGCTCAGGTGACCGACCTTGGCGGCGGTGAAGAGCATCGCAGAGGCGTTGGGGCAGGCCGCGACGCAAGCGCCACAGCCGATGCACTGCGCCGCGTCCATGGCCCGGTCGGCGTCCTGCTTGGGGACGGGGAGATTATTCGCCTCGGGGGCGGACCCGGTGGAGACGCTGACGTACCCACCGGAGGCAATGATCCGGTCGAAGGCGTTCCGGTTGACGACCAGGTCCCGGATCACGGGAAAGGCGTGAGCCCGCCAGGGCTCGATCACGATCGTGTCGCCGTCCTTGAAGCTCCGCATGTGAAGCTGGCAGGTGGCGGTGCCCTGCATCGGCCCGTGGGCGACTCCGTTGATCATCATCCCGCAGGAGCCGCAGATCCCTTCGCGACAATCGTGATCGAAGGCGATCGGCGCTTCGCCCTTCCCCACCAATCCCTCGTTGACGACGTCCAGCATCTCGAGGAATGACATGTCAGGCGTGATTCCGGTGGCGGCGTACCGCACCATCTGGCCCGGCGCGTCGGCACCGGCCTGTCTCCAGACGAGGAGGGTGAGGTTCATAGATCAGGCATGGGGCAAGGGGCAGGAGGCAAGGGCCTTCCGCCCGAAAGCCGGCCACGGGATTCGGTACCGGGGAGCACACCCTCTTGCCCCATGCCCCTTGCCTCTTGCCTCACTTGTAGCTCCGCTGGGCCAGCTGGACGTTTTCGAAGGCCAGCGGTTCCCGATGAAGCAGCGGCGTGTTGCCGCGCCCGGCGTACTCCCAGGCCGCCACGTAGGCGAAGTTCCGATCGTCGCGGAGTGCTTCGCCTTCGGGGGTCTGATACTCGGTGCGGAAGTGGCCCCCGCACGATTCCCTCCGGTGTAGCGCATCCACGCACATGAGCTCGGCGAACTCCAGGAAGTCGGCCACCCGACCTGCTTTCTCCAGAGCCTGGTTCAGCTCCACATCGCTGCCGGGAACGTTGACGTTCTCCCAATACTCGTTGCGGAGCTCGGGAATCCGGGCCAGGGCCTGTTTGAGTCCGGCTTCGTTCCGGGCCATGCCACACAGATCCCAGAGCAGCTTCCCCAACTCGCGATGGAAGGAGTCCACGGTGCGGGCGCCGCGGATGGACAGGAGCTTCTTCACCCGATCCGAGATCTCCGCCTCGACCGACCCGAAGGCGGGGTGATCCCCATTGACGGGCTCCAGGCCTGATGTGGCCAGGTAGTCCCCGATGGTGTTGGGAAGGATGAAGTACCCGTCCGCCAGGCCCTGCATCAGTGCGCTCGCGCCCAGTCGATTGGCGCCGTGGTCCGAGAAGTTGGCCTCCCCGATCACGTAGAGCCCCGGGATGGTGCTCATCAGGTCGTAGTCCACCCAGAGCCCACCCATGGTGTAGTGGACGGCCGGGAAGATCCGCATCGGAGCCTGGTAGGGATTCTCGTCGGTGATCCGCTGATACATCTCGAACAGGTTCCCGTACCGCTCGCGGATCTTGGCTTCACCCAGGCGGCGGATCGCGTCCTGGAAGTCGAGGTACACGCCAAGGCCAGTCTCCCCCACTCCCCGCCCCTCGTCACAGACCTCCTTGGCGCTCCGGGAGGCGATGTCCCGCGGAGCGAGGTTCCCGTAGCTCGGATACTTCCGTTCCAGGTAGTAGTCCCGCTCCTGCTCGGGGATCTCACCCGGCGTCCGGCGATCCCCCTTCTGCCTGGGCACCCAGACCCGACCATCGTTGCGCAGCGACTCGCTCATCAGGGTGAGCTTGGACTGGTGCTCGCCGCTCACCGGAATGCAGGTGGGATGGATCTGAGTGAAGCACGGGTTGCCGAAAAAGGCCCCACGCTTGTGGGCGCGCCAGGTGGCAGTGACGTTGCAGCCCTTGGCGTTGGTGGAGAGATAGAAAGCATTGCCGTACCCACCGGTGGCCAGCACCACGGCATGAGCCACGTGTGAGGAGACTGTGCCGGTCACCAGGTCACGCACCACGATCCCTCGGGCCCGCCCGTTCACCACGACCAGGTCCAGCATCTCCGTGCGGGGGTACATAGTCACCGTTCCGGCGGCGACCTGGCGCTCCAGCGCCTGGTAGGCACCGAGGAGGAGCTGCTGACCGGTCTGGCCCCGGGCGTAGAAGGTTCTCGAGACCTGGGCCCCGCCGAAGGAACGGTTGGCCAGGAGGCCGCCGTACTCACGCGCAAAGGGGACGCCCTGGGCCACGCACTGGTCGATGATCTCGACGCTTACCTGCGCGAGCCGATAGACGTTGGCCTCGCGGGCCCTGAAGTCCCCGCCCTTGATCGTGTCGTAGAACAGTCGCCAGATACTGTCGCCGTCATTCTGGTAGTTCTTGGCGGCGTTAATTCCCCCCTGTGCCGCGATGCTATGCGCACGGCGCGGGCTGTCCTGGAAGCAGAAGCACTTGACCTGGTAGCCGAGCTCGCCGAGCGTCGCGGCCGCGGACCCGCCGGCCAGCCCGCTGCCGACGACGATGATCGAGTATTTCCGCTTGTTGGCCGGGTTCACCAGCTTCAGGTCGAAGCGGTGTCGATCCCACTTCCGGTCCAGCGGGCCAGGGGGGATCCGGGCGTTGAGCGCGCCGGTCGGAGCAGCCGTGTCCCGCTTCATCG
>Ga0335085_10008597_pt1 | contig 15559 bp, 20 predicted proteins | sample Lox_Sample_45_FD_206712 | JGI IMG/M metagenome (GOLD analysis project Ga0335085, IMG submission 206712) | Soil microbial communities from Loxahatchee National Wildlife Refuge, Florida, United States - Lox_Sample_4.5 | ecosystem: Environmental > Terrestrial > Soil > Wetlands | place: USA...
AAGAGATCCTGGTTCGGATTGCCCCCGCCGCTGTGCCGCCGGCGGCCGCGTACGCGCCGCGGCTTCGCAGGCTGCGCCTGCGCCTTCGCCTGCTGCTTTGCCTTGACCGCTGCCCTGGCCATCAGCTGCCCAGGGTAGCCGAGGCGGGAGTGACTTTTGCCCTCCGCCGTTCGACGAGCACCGCGAGCCAGATGGATCCTTCGAACAGGATCCACATCGGCAGCAGCTCGAGGAAGGTCGTCACCGGATCCGGTCCGGGCAGTGCGAGGGCGACCGCGGCGGTGATGAAGTAGCCCATCCGGCGGTGCTTGCGCAGCGTCCGCGAGCTGAGGACACCGACTTCCACGAGACCGACGACGACGAGCGGCGTCTGGAAGACGAGCACGACGCCGACGAGGACCGTCGCGACGAAGTTGTAGTAGGAGCTCGCACGAATGGCGATGTGGAAGTGCTGGTTGCCGTAGTTCGTGAGGAAATGGACTGCCCGTGGCAGCAACACCCAGTAGCCGAAGGCGACTCCTGCGGCGCCCAGCACCACGGCGAAGAGCGAGAGATAGAGCACCTTCCGCTCCACCGCGGGATCGACGGCGGGCGCGAAGAACAGCCAGACTTGCCAGAGGACGACCGGGAGCGCGAGCAAGAAGCCGACGTAGAGGCAGACCATCAAGGTCACCGTGAACGGCTCGGCGACCGTGAACGTATAGAGCTTGCGGTGGTCGGGCGGGAGCGGCTGGTTCAGCCAGTTCAGGATGCGGTCGTGAAAGGCGTAGGCGAGGACCGTTCCCAGGCCTACCGCTCCGAGGATGACGAAGAGCCGTCCGCGCAGCTCCTCGAGATGCTCGCCGAGTGTCGCCTCCTCGGCGTGGCCGAGACGGCGTGGGAGCCTCGCCATTGCCCGTGCTAGACGGTCTCGCGCTCGGTCGGCGTGGCCGTCGTCGGCGTGACCGTCGGCTCGGCGGGAGGAAGCTCCGGCTGCGACGCGTCAGCAGGAGGTGTCGGGGAGTTGCCAGTGATCGCGTCCTTGAACTCGCGCATCCCGTGTCCGAGCGAACGTCCCATCTCCGGCAGTCGCTTGCCGCCGAACAGGAGCAGGGCGATCAGGAGAAGCAGAATGATGTGCCAGGGGGTCTCAACGAATCCCATGTGGTACGAGAGTAGCGGAGTTTGCGGTCGACGGACGGGAGCCGAGGCTGTCCAGCTAGACTGACCCCGGTTGGTTGGGGCGGGGCGAAAGCCCCGCTATTTTGGGGAAAAAGAGGCGTTGGGAGAGACTGATTCCGTGGCATTGCTGAAACTGGAGAACCTGCACGTCTGCCTCGAGGACGGGACGGAGATCGTCAAGGGCGTCGACCTCGAGGTGGATACGAACGAGGTGCACGCGGTCATGGGGCCGAACGGCTCGGGCAAGTCGACCCTCGCGTACGCGCTGATGGGTCACCCGGCGTACGAGATCACCGAGGGGCGGCTCCTCTTCGACGGGGAGGACGTGACCGAGCTCGGCGCCGACGAGCGCGCACAGCGTGGCCTCTTCCTCGCCTTCCAGTACCCCCACGCGATCCCGGGCGTGACCGTGACGAGCTTCCTGCGCAGCGCGATCAACGCCGTGCGCAAGGCCCGCTCGGGCGGCGTCGACGACCCGATCGCGATCCCCGAGTTCCGCAAGGAGCTCCTGGCGCAGATGGACCGCCTGAAGGTCAGCCGCGAGCTCGCGTCGCGCTACCTCAACGACGGCTTCTCGGGCGGCGAGAAGAAGCGCGTCGAGATCCTCCAGATGGCGATGCTGAAGCCGCGCATCGCAGTCCTCGACGAGACCGACTCCGGCCTCGACATCGACGCTCTACGAGTGGTGGCGAGCGGCGTGAACGAGCTCGTCGGCCCGGAGATGGGCGCGCTCGTGATCACGCACTATCAACGGATCCTGAACTACGTGAAGCCCGATCACGTCCACGTCTTCGTGGACGGGCGTATCGTGGAGTCGGGCGGCCCCGAGCTCGCCGAGAAGCTCGAAGCCGACGGTTACGACCCCTTCATCCCGGCAGGAACCGAGGCGTAATGGCACAGACCGAGACCGACGTCGTCCAGGGAATCCGCAGCGACTACAAGTACGGCTTCTCGAACCCCGACGAGGCGAAGGACTACTTCTTCAAGTCCGGTCGCGGCCTTTCTCACGAGCTGGTCGAGGCGATCGCCGAGCACAAGAACGAGCCCGACTGGATGAGGAAGTTCCGGCACAAGAGCCTCGACTACTTCCTCGCGAGGCCGCTGCCGCAGTGGGGCGGGAACCTCAGCGAGATCGACTTCGACAACATCTTCTACTACATCAAGCCGACCGAGAACCAGGCGAATTCCTGGGAAGACCTGCCTGCCGACATCTTGGACACCTGGGACAAGCTCGGCATCCCGGAGGCGGAGAAGAAGTATCTCGCCGGCGTCGGCGCCCAGTACGAGTCGGAGGTCGTCTACCACAAGCTCCAGGAGGACCTGACCGCGAAGGGCGTCATCTTCCTCGACACCGACTCTGCGCTGCGCGAGCACGAAGATCTCTTCAAGCAGTACTTCGGGACGATCATCCCGCAGAACGACAACAAGTTTGCGGCGCTCAACTCGGCCGTCTGGTCGGGAGGCTCCTTCATCTACGTCCCGCCGGGTGTGCACATCGAGATGCCGCTGCAGGCCTACTTCCGGATCAACGCCGAGAACATGGGCCAGTTCGAGCGGACGCTGATCCTCGTCGACGAGGGCGCCTATGTGCATTACGTCGAGGGCTGCACGGCGCCGATCTACTCGACCGACTCGCTCCACTCGGCCGTCGTCGAGATCGTCGTCAAGAAGGGCGGCCGCTGCCGCTACACGACGATCCAGAACTGGTCGAACAACGTCTACAACCTCGTCACGAAGCGCGCCGTCGCCTACGAGGACGCGACGATGGAGTGGGTCGACGGGAACCTCGGCTCGAAGCTGACGATGAAGTATCCGGCGATCTGGCTGATGGGCGAGCGCGCGCACGGCGAGGTGCTGTCGATCGCCTTCGCGGGCTCGGGACAGCATCAGGACGCGGGCGGCAAGGCCGTTCATATCGCGCCGAACACGACGTCGGTGATCACCTCGAAGTCGATTTCCAAGAACGGCGGGCGGGCCGGCTACCGCGGGCTGCTCGAGGTGTCGAAGAAGGCGGGCGGCTCGAAGTCGAAGGTCGTGTGCGACGCGCTCATCCTCGACGAGGAGTCGCGCTCCGACACGTACCCGTACATCAAGATCGACGCCGACGACGTCGACATCGGACACGAGGCGACCGTCTCGAAGATCGGCGAGGAGCAACTCTTCTACCTCATGTCGCGCGGGCTCACCGAGGCGGAGGCGAGCGCGATGATCGTGAGCGGCTTCGTCGAGCCGATCACGAAGGAGCTGCCGCTCGAGTACGCCGTCGAGATGAATCGGCTGATCCAGCTGCAGATGGAAGGGTCGGTCGGCTGACTTGATCGTCGAGCGGACGGATTTCATCTCCGTGCCGGTCACGGACGTCGAGCGGGCGAAGGGCTTCTACGGCGAAACGCTCGGCCTGCCCGAGATCGAGCACCCCGAGCAAGGCTTCCCCGAGTACCAGCTGGGCGACAACGTCAGTCTCTATCTGCTCCAGATGGAGAAGATCGGGAGCGAGTGGAGCGGCCCGCACACGGCGTCGATCGCCCTTCGCGTCCCCGACGTCCACGCGGCGCAGAAGGAACTCGAGGCGAAGGGCGTCGAGTTCGGCGGCGAGCCGTTCGACACCGGCGTCTGCCACATGGGGATCTTCAAGGATCCTGACGGGAACGTCCTCATGCTCCACCGCCGGTACGCGCCGCATGAGTCGTAGCGACGCGCTCGCCTCCTACGACGCGCTGCCGCTGCCGGACACGACCGAGGAGCACTGGCGCTTCACGGATCTGCGCGGCTTCGATCCCGACGCGTTCGAGGGTGCCGCGTCCGCCGAGATCGAGACGCTGCTCGACCTCGACGTCGCCGGCTATGCGACCGTGACGGCCGACGGGATCGAGGTCGAGAAGGCGCCCGCCGGCATCACGTTCGCCCCGCTGCCGGAGGAGCACGAGCGGCTCTACTCCCTGGTCGGCTGGGACGAGAAGTTCGCAGCGCACAACGCCGCCCTCTGGCGGCACGGGCTGCTCGTCGTCGTCCCGAAGGGCGTCGAGCTCGAGAAGCCGCTCTACGTCCGCATCTCCGCGACGGGCCAGACCTTCTGGCGGCTCGTCGTCGTCGTCGAGGAAGGCGCGCGTGCCTCGCTGATCGAGGAGTACGCCTCGCCGGCGGCCGACACCGAGGCCTACTCGAACGCCGTCACCGAGCTGTTCGTCGAGCCGGCCGCGAAGCTCGAGTACGTCTCCCTCCAGAACCTCTCGCGCGAGACCTGGCATTTCGCGAACCACCACGCGCGGGTCGAGCGCGACGCCGAGCTCGACTGGGTCGCCGGCGGCTTCGGCTCGAAGAAGGGCAAGACGCGGATCCAGAACGACCTCTCGGGACGCGGCGCGACCTCCCGCGTCACCGGCGCGTACTTCGCCGACGGCACGCAGCACCTCGACTACGACACCTTCCAGGAGCACATCGCACCCGACTGCGAGTCGGACTTCGCCTTCAAGGGCGCGCTGCGCGACGAGGCGACGGCGGTCTGGCGCGGGATGATCCGCGTCGAGCAGGACGCGCAGAAGACGAACGCGTACCAGGAGTGCCGCAACCTCATGCTCAGCCCCACGACGCACGCGGTGCCGATTCCGGGGCTCGAGATCCTGGCGAACGACGTCCGCTGCACGCACGGCGCCACGGTCGGCCGGGTCAACCGCGAGGACCTCTTCTACCTGATGAGCCGCGGCCTCAAGCGGCCGGAGGCCGAGCGGCTGATCGTGCGCGGCTTCTTCCAGGACGTGCTCGACCGGATCGAGCTCGAGCCCGTGCGCGAAGCGGTCACCGCGGCACTCGAGGCGCGCATCCCCCAGGCTTAGCCGCAGGCCCGGCCTAGCCGGGTCGCTTGACCCAGCGAACCCGGTACCAGCGAGACGTGCGGTCCGGGAAGAAGCACTGCTGCACCCACGACGAGTGAAGGTCGCAGTCCCAGCGCCGCCCTGCGACCGTGCAGCTTCCCCAGGTTCCGTGGTGCATCCGATGGCAAGCGGGCGCAGCCACGCGGGCGGCCGCGCAGCCGACGTTGGCGGTCGTGATGCTCACGGAGCCCGGCACGCGGCTGCAGCTGCGGAGGATCGGACCGGCCACGACGGTGAAGCCGGCGCTCTGCTGGGTGATGTGTTGCCGGCGGGCGTGCCCGGACTCGCGATAGCTGAGGCGGAACGTTCCGGGGATACGGACTTTACGGCCGCCGCGCAGCTTGCTGCAGTGCCGCATCAGGAAGTTCGTCTGCACGATCGCGCTCTTGCCTGGGCGGACCGTCAAGGGTCGGGGCGGTGCTGCGCTCCAATGGCGCAGGAGGACGACCGGCGCGTCGCCCGTCGTGGGAGGCGGCGCATGTCGGAACTGCACCGCAACGCGAGCGACGACTCCCGGCCGCGGATTGGGCCCGTTTGCCTCGATCAGCGTCACGACGTGCTTCGACCGGTTCAGGAGCGAGATCGTGAACGAGTAATGACGGCGGGAGAGACAGCCGAGCTCGTCGCCGTATCGAGCGGACGACCGGTCGCCCCAGAATCCGCTACTCGAGCCTCCGTTGAGATCCCCGTTGGGAACGAACGGGCCGCGGCCCGCGCTCACGTCCGGGCCCGAGGCACCCCACGCCACGCTGACAACTGCGAGTGCCGCGAACGCGCAGCACGCGAATCGCTTCATCACAGCCACGATACGGCGCCGCAGCTCGAAATGTCACAGAGCTCAGGAGCGAACGAGCGGCTTGTACTTGATCCGGTGGGGCTCGAGCGCGTCCGGGCCGCGCGTCTCCTTCATCCACTCGACGTAGTCGCCCCACGAGCCCTCGAACCAGATCGTCTCGCTCAATCCCTCGAACGCCAGAATGTGGGTCGCAACGCGGTCGAGGAACCACCGGTCGTGGGTGATCACCACGGCGCAGCCCGCGAACTCGAGCAGGGCCTCCTCGAGTGCGCGCAGCGTGTCGACGTCGAGGTCGTTGGTCGGCTCGTCGAGTAGGAGGACGTTGCCGCCCGAACGCAGGAGCTTCGCGAGGTGGACACGGTTCCGCTCGCCGCCGGAGAGATCGGACACGCGCTTCTGCTGGTCGGAGCCCTTGAAGTTGAACCACGAGACGTACTGGCGCGAGTTCACCTCCCGCTTGCCCAGCTCGATCGTGTCGTGGTTCCCCGAGATCTCCTTCCAGACGGTGCTCGCAGGGTCGAGGTCGGCGCGCGCCTGGTCGACGTAGGCGAGCTCGACCGTGTCGCCGACGCGGAGTGTCCCGTCGTCGGGCTGCTCCTCGCCCGCGATCATCCGGAAGAGCGTCGTCTTGCCTGCGCCGTTCGGCCCGACGACGCCGACGATCCCGGCGGGCGGCAGCGAGAACGTGAGGTCTTCGACGAGCAGCCGGTCGCCGAAGCCCTTGCGTACGTCTTCGGCCTCGATCACGACGTCGCCGAGCCGGGGCCCGGGCGGAATGTGGATCTCGACGCGGTCGAGCTTCACGTTCTGCTCCTCGGCGAGCAGGCGCTCGTACGCGCCGAGCCGCGCCTTCGCCTTCGCGTGGCGGGCGCGCGGGCTCGCCTGCACCCACTCGAGCTCGCGGGCGAGCGTGCGCCGGCGCGCCGACTCCTGCTTCTCCTCCTGCGCGAGTCGTGCCTGCTTCTGCTCGAGCCAGGAGGAGTAGTTGCCCTGGAAGGGGATGCCGCGGCCGCGGTCGAGCTCGAGGATCCAGCCTGCGACGTTGTCGAGGAAATAACGATCGTGCGTGACCGCCATCACCGTGCCCTTGTAGTCCGCGAGGAACCGCTCGAGCCAGAGAACCGACTCTGCGTCGAGGTGGTTCGTCGGCTCGTCGAGCAGGAGCAGGTCGGGCGCCGAGAGGAGCAGCCGGCAGAGCGCGACACGGCGGCGCTCGCCGCCCGAAAGCGTCTCGACGTCGCGCTCTCCCTCGGGCAGGCGAAGCGCGTCCATCGCGTGGTCGAGCCGGTCGTCGAGCTGCCAGACGTCGGCACGGTCGATCGCGTCCTGCACCTTGGCCTGTTCGGCGAGCAGGGTGTCGTAGTCCGCATCCGGCTCGGCGAAGGCGGCGCTGATCTCGTTGAAGCGGTCGAGTAGGTCGCGCAGCGGGCGGACGCCGTCCTCGACATTGCCGCGCACGTCCTTGGCCGGGTCGAGCTCCGGCTCCTGCTCGAGCAGGCCGACGGTTGCGCCGGGCGCGAGCTCGGCAACGCCGGAGGAAGGTTCGTCCCGCCCGGCCATGATGCGGAGGAGCGTCGACTTGCCCGCGCCGTTCGGGCCGAGCACGCCGATCTTCGCTCCGGGCAGGAAGGAGAGCGAGATGTTCGCCAGCACCTGCCGGTCCGGGCCGTAGAACTTGTCGGCCCGGTACATCGTGTAGATGTAGTCGCTCGCCATCGGGTGGCGACGATACCGGCCCCTACCCGGTCAACGCCCAGACGCCGTTCGTGCCGCCGCCGGTGACGATGATGCGCCGGCCGACGGTGGTCGCGGTCGGGTCGGAGAGCGAGTTCGGGAGCCGAGCCGCGAGGGAGACCTTTCCCGACTGCGGGTCGATCGCGAGCACGCGGCGCCCGCCCACGAGGTAGAGATGGTCGGCGAGGACTGCGAGCGCGGCGTGGTCCTCCGGCGCCGGCAGGGTTGCGACGCGCCGTACGACGCCGCCCGGAGTCACGGCATAGACCGCCCGCGTCGCTCCCGCCATCGTCAGCCCGCCGGCCACGTAGATCGTCCCGCCTACCACCGCGACGCCCGCATAGCGCGTGCCGTGCGGGAGGCGCGCGACGACCGTCGTGGCACCCTGTGGCCGGTAGCGGAGGATCGCCGATGCGAACTGCGTGCCCGTGTAGCCGCCGACGAGGTACGCGCTGCCGGCGATCGCGACTGCGCCAAGGTCGGAAAGCGGCTCGCCGAGCGCCGGCGCCTCGGCGGCCGACCCGCCGGCGGGGGAGATGCGAACGACGCTCGGCATCGACACGGTCTCGCCGCCCCCGAAGAGATAGACGGAGCCCGCCAGCGCGGCCGCCGCGGCGTCGTGCGTCGGCTGCGGGAGACGGCCGACGACTCGCAGGTGACTCGGTGGGCCGGCGAGGATCGTGTCGAGCGAGCCCGCACCCGTGTAGCCGCCGAGCACCATCATCTGCCCGTGCGGAAGCGCAGCCGCCGCAGCCTTCGAGAACGCCTGCGGCAGCGAGCCGACCCGTGTCACACGCAAGGGCCGATGGCTCTTCGGGCTGGAGGCGGTCGTGGTCGTCGGAGCGCCGCCACTGCTTCCGCAGCCCGCGGCGACGATTGCGACCGTCGCGAGCGCCGCGAGCTTACGCACGCAGGTGGATCTGGCCGACGACTCCGGTGCCGTCGGCGGTCGGGACCCAGCTCGCGTCGACCGTCCGCTGCGTGCCGTTCGGGAGCCGGCACGTTCCGCTGAAGCTCGAGCCGCCGACGTTCGTCACCTTCCCGCGGCAGACATCGCCGCTCGGCAGGTACTCGAGCTGGAGCGACGTCGACTCCAGCGCCCCGGGCGCGACGAGCAGGTCGGCGCGAACGAGGAGCTTCTGCGGATGTGCGGCCTGCCCGACGAAGGAGACGATCTGCTGCGTCTGGGTTCCGTTCCGGATCACGCGGCCGCTGAGGGTCTCGTCCACGTGTGCGGAGTTCCACCCAGGCGGCGAGTGGCGAAGCGGGCCGACGATGAGGAGCGGCAGCGCGACGACCGTCACGGCTCCGGCGGCCGCGATGCGCGGCGCGCGTGACCGGCCGAAGCGCCACAGGAGCAGCATGAGCACGGCCGAGACGGAGACTCCGTACAGGATTGCCAGCCACGCGGCTCCACGGTCGGTTCCGGCCATCAGGCCGTGCACCGAGGCGAGGCCCCAGACCGCGAAGTTGAGGTAGTGCGCCTTGCGCCACACGCCGTACGGCAGCCGGCGGCGGTAGTGGTTCGTGATCGCCAGCGCGACCAGGAGCTCGGCGGCCGCGATCCCGAGCCCGGTCCAGAGCGGCCGGTAGGTCGACGTGAACGGCACGAGCAGCTGCGTGAGCGAGAAGGGGAGGAACGAGTCGGCCGCGATCGCCAGGATGTGGACCCCGATGAGGGAGCCGACGAGAAGGCCGCCGAACCGATGGATGTCCTCCACCGAGAAGCGCGGCCAGCGGCGGCTCTGCGCCTTGCCGCCGAGTGCGAGCCCCAGGCAGACCACGAGGCTGAGGACGACGTACGCCGCGACGCCCGAAGCACGCGCCGCGTACCAGATCGCAGGGTTCGAGGTCACGTGCATGCCTGCACCGCCCGAGCCGCCCCTGCCCACGCGTCGTTCTCGACGATCTCGCCGTCGACGCCGACGAAGCGACCGGGGATTCCGCGCTCGTCGAGCCACTCCGGCCCACGCTCGCCGAGCAGAAAGCCGGCCTTCGCGGCGATGTCGGCATCGATGCAGGTGGCTCCGGAGGCCGTCACCTGTTCCCAGCACGAGCCGCTCGGGCGGCCGTTCGTCGGGTCCACGAGGTGCTCGCCGCGCGACGCCGTCCCACTCGTGGCGAGGCCGCCCGCAACGACCCGGATCGCGCCGTTTGCCGGAAGCGCCACGTCCACCGGGCCTTGCACGGCGAGGTCGCCGCCCACGGAGACGAACCCCGGGCCTTCGAGGGTCCTTACTGCTTCGTCGACGGCGAGCGCCTTGACCACGCCGTTGAGGTCGAGCGTGAGACCCGGCGTGCGGGCAAGCATCCGACCGGACAGGACGAGTTCGGGCCATCGTCCGCAGAGCGTCGGGTCGACGAGCCCCTCCGTGGAGCCGGCGACCTCGAGGGCAACTCGCAGAGCCCGCGCGAAGCGCGGCGAGACTCGAAGCACGCGCGCCTGCGACCGGTTCACCCGCGACAGCTCGGACTCCGGACGGAAGAGGCTGAACGTCTCCTCCCAAGGCTCGAGGACCGCGGCCACCGACACCGGGTCTCCGCCGGCGACGGCGACGTCGCAGCCCATGGCCCGAAAGCGCTCGACGGCCTGCACGCTCACGACGTCGAGCTGGCGACCGCGGGCGGCTGGACCGCCGGAGCGATCTCTCCGCTCTGGAGAGCGCTGTGCCTGACGGTGCGCTCGAAGGAGGCGGGCGCGCCCAGCGGCTTGGCCTTCCCCTTCGCATGCCCGGGCGCGTGGATCTTCGCGCCGGCGAACGCGACCCCGAAGACGACCACTGTCAAGGCTCCGACGGCGGTCTTGGCGGTGCGCGCTCGCCGTCTGGCCCGTTCGATGCGGGAGGAGTCCGCCATTACGCGTCTCAGTGTGCGAGCGGGCGATTAGAGGTCGATGTGAAAGCGCTGGTTACCATCTGAGAGGTGGCTGTCACGGCCGGAACGAAGCTCGACGCGCGCGCACTGCGCCGCGATTTCCCGATCTTCGAGCAGGAGATGCACGGGAAGCCGCTCGCGTACCTGGACTCGGCGAACAGCTCGCAGAAGCCGCGGCAGGTGCTGGAGGCGATGGATCATTTCTACGAGACCTCTTACGCAAACGTCCATCGCGCGGTTCACCTCCTCGGTGAGCGGGCCACGAGCGCCCTCGAGCATGCGCGGGAGCGCGTGCGCGATCTGCTCAACGCGCCGGACGTCCGCGAGATCATCTTCGTCCGCAACGCGACCGAGGCCCTGAACCTCGTCGCCTACTCGTGGGGGCTCAACAACCTCGGCCCGGGCGACGCCGTCGTCGTCACCGAGCTCGAGCACCACTCGAACTTCGTGCCCTGGCAGTACATCGCGGGGCGGCAGGGAGCCGAGTTCCTGATGGTTCCGATCGACGAGAACGGCGATCCCGACGTCGCCGCGCTCGAGTCGATCGCGCGCGGGCACACCGTCAAGGTCGTCGCGACGAACCTCGTCTCGAACTCGCTCGGGACGATCCACGACCTTGCGCCGCTCGTCTCGTGGGCACACGAGCAGGGAGCGATCTTCGTCTGTGACGCCGCCCAGGCGGCTCCACACATGAAGGTCGACGTGCAGGCGATCGGCGCCGACTTCGTCGCCGTCTCGGGCCACAAGATGTGCGGGCCCAGCGGGATCGGCGCGCTCTGGGGACGCGGCGAGCTGCTCCAGTCGATGGAGCCGTTCCTCCTCGGCGGCCACATGATCTCGTCCGTTCGCGTCGACAAGACGACGTGGGGTGAGCTGCCGCACAAGTTCGAGGCCGGCACGTCACCGATCGCTGAGGCGGTCGGGCTCGGGGCCGCGGTCGACTATCTCGAGGCTGCGGGGCTCGATGCGATCGAGGCGTACGAGCACGAGCTCGCCGCCTACGCGCTCGGACGCCTCGCCGAGGTTCCGGGCATCACGCTCTACGGTCCGCCCGCCGACCGTCGCGCCGGCCTCGTCTCGTTCAACCTGGAGGGGATCCATCCGCACGACGTGGCGCAGATCCTCGACCTGCAGGGCGTTGCGATCCGGGCCGGGCATCACTGCTGCCAGCCGCTGATGCAGAAGCTCGGCGTCTCCGCGACGAACCGGGCGAGCTTCTACCTCTACACGATCCCCGAGGAGATCGACCAGCTCGTCGAAGGCCTCTACGCCGTCCGTAAGGTGTTTGCCTGATGACAGGCGATCCCGCACTCGAGAGCCTCTACCGCGAGGTCATCCTCGACCACTACAAGAACCCGCGTGGCCACGGGGTGATCGAGGACGCCGACGCCGAGGCCGAGGGACAGAACCCGCTCTGCGGGGACGAGGTCTCGGTCTACGTCGCGTTCGCCGCGGACGGGGAGACGATCGACGACGTGAAGTTCTCGGGTCGGGGCTGCGCGATCTCGCAGGCGGCGACGTCGATGCTGATGGAGATGACGAAGGGCCGCACCGCCGAGCAGGTCGCCTCGCTCGACAAGGAGGAACTGCTGGCGGAGATCGGCGTTCCGCTCACGCCGGTGCGTCTCAAGTGCGCGATGCTCGGCCTCACGACGCTGAAGGTCGCGCTCCACAAGGCCAAGGGGACGCCGCTCCCCGAGGGCCTCGCCGGCTTCGACGATCTCGAGCTGACGTAAGCCCGATGGCAGAGATCGAGGTCGCTGCGGCCGACGCGTTCCCGCCCGGCTCGTCGAAGATCGTCCGCCATGGGAATCTCTTCGTCGGCGTCTACAACTGCGGCGGCGAGCTGTACGCGATCGAGGATCGCTGCTCGCACGACGACGGCCCGCTCTGCGAGGGCGACTGGGACGAGGACCGCTGCTGCGTCGTCTGTCCCCGGCACGGGTCGATGTTCGAGCTCTCGACCGGACAGCCGCTCTCGCTGCCTGCAACCGAGCCCGTCGAGACCTATCCGGTCCGGCTGGTCGACGGCGCGATCGTCCTCGAGCTGCCCTAGGCGGATGACCGAGCCGATCCGCTGCTGGGAGACGTCGGACCCCTCCTACAACTCGTACCACGACGAGGAGTGGGGGCGGCCGGTCCGCGACGAGCGGGGCCTCTACGAGCGGCTTTGCCTCGAGGGGTTCCAGGCGGGGCTCGCGTGGATCACGATCTTGCGCAAGCGTGACGCGTTCCGGCGCGGCTTTGCCGGCTTCGAGCCCGAGCGGGTCGCGCGCTTCGGCGAGTTCGACGTCGAGCGGCTGCTCGCGAACGCGGGAATCGTCCGCCACCGCGGCAAGATCGAGGCGGCGATCGCCAACGCACGCGCCACGCTCGCGCTGCGCGAGGCCGGCACCCCGCTCGACAGGCTCATGTGGGAGTACCGTGACGCCCCGGACGGGAAGGAGCTCTCGCGGCGCCTGAAGAAGGCCGGATTCCGGTTCGTCGGCCCGACGACGGTCTACTCGGCGCTCGAGGCCTGCGGCATCGTCAACGGCCATCGCGCCGACTGCTGGGTGCGGGACGCCGTCGAGGCCGAGCGGCAGGCCGTGCTCTAGCTCTCGAGGATCTTCTTCAGCCGTTCGAAGTCCTTGCGGAACTGCTTCTCGGCACCCCGGGCGAGGAGGACCGCTGCGAAGCCGGGGACGTCGCCCTCTGCGGTCACCTTCAGCCGTGTGCCGCCGTCCGACGGCTCGAGCTCGTGCCGGACGCTGAGCCGAATCGGGCCGTCGACCGCGCACAGCGCGAAGAGACGCGGCGGCTCCTGCTCGACGATCTCGAGCGTCGTATGGATCTCGCGGCCGAGGAGGGAGCGCGACTCCTCGATCCGGCCGTCGCGCAGTGCCGCGCTCTTCACCCCGGTCTGCCATTCCGTGAGGTTCGAGACGTCGGTCAGGTAGGAGAAGACGTCCTCCGGAGTCCGCGCGATCTCGATCGTCAGCTCGGCACGCACTCGCGAAGGATAGGGTCGGAGACGTGCTCGACGACCGCATGCGCGGGGTGCTCGAGCGGCTCGAACGGGAGGAGCCGCGGCCGCCCGGCGTGCCGGTCGCGCCGGCCACCGGGCGCTTCCTCTTCTCGCTCGTCGCGCCGCAGACCGACTGCGAGGTGCTCGAGATCGGAGCGGGACGCGGCTATTCGACGATCTGGCTCGCCGCCGGCGTGCGCCACCTCGGCGGAAACGTCCTCTCGCTCGAGCGCGACGAGAGCTGCATCGCGGACTGGCGGCAGAACGTCGCCGATGCCGGCCTCGAGGAGAGCGCGCTCCTCGTCGAGGGCGACGCGCGCGAGACGCTCGCCGCGATCGACGACGTCTTCGACGTCGTCTTCCTGGATGCCGCGAACCGGTTCTACGAGGAGCTCTATGCGCTCGCGCGCGAGAGGCTCGAGCCGGGGGCACTCGTGGTCGCCGACGACGTGATCCTCCACGCCGACCAGCTCGCCGCGTACTCGGCGGCGCGGCAGTCCGACCCGACGCTCCTCAGCCTCACGCTGCCGCTCGACCGTGGCCTCGAGCTGAGCGTGGTGTTGCAGTAGCCGCGCGCTTCGGTATCGTGCGGGTACCGCGGAAAGGAGGTGGTCCGGCAGTGATTTCAGACAGTACGGGCAGTGGAGGTACCAGCGGGTAGGGGTGCCGTCCCCGGGACCTACGGGGAACCGCCTAGCCAGCGTGGGGGACATCGCGTTCCGCGCCGCCCGGCCGCAACTACCCGGCCGGAGCAGGAGGCGCCTCTGCCACTACGCGCTGGTTACTGTGACCGAGGGGCCGCGAAAGCGGCCCCTCGTCTTTACTCAGGCAGCAACTCGCTCGGGAACCGCGACGGCCTCCGAGGCGAGAGTGGTCAGGTGCAGCCGGAGTTGTTCGAAGATCTCTCCGTCGAGGAGCCGGCCCTCCGCGTCGAACCGCTCGTGCGCGCGTGCTACCGGGATCTCCGTTCCGACGACGCGCGCGCCCGCCACGCCGAGGATCCGCTTCAGGTCCTGCTGGGCCCAGAGCGCGCCGAACTGGCCGGTGCTCGCGCCGACGACCGCGACCGGCTTGTTCCGCAGCACGCCCTCGAGGCGAGGCCGCGAAGCCCAGTCGATCGCGTTCTTGAGCCCGCCCGGGATGGAGCCGTTGTACTCGGGAGTCGAGAAGAGGATCGCGTCCGCCGTCCCCCAGGCCTCGCGCAGGCGGCGCACCGACGCGGGTACGTCGCCGCCCTCGAGGGTCTCGTCGTAGAGCGGCAGGTCGCCGAGCCCTTCCCAGAGCTCGAGCTCGACGCCCTCGGGTGCGGCCTCGAGCGCAGCCCGCAGGAGGCTCGTGTTGAACGAGCCCGCCCGCAGGCTGCCGGAGACGGCGAGGATCCGCATCGTCAGTCCGCCTGCCTCACGAAGGTCAGGTCGGCCTTCAGCGTGACCTCGTCGCCGAGGTAGTTGCCGCCGCTCTGGTTCGGCGCGTTCCACGCGACGCCGAACTGGTTGCGGTCGATCGCAGTCTCGAGCGTGAGCCCGAGGCGCTCGCGGCCGAACGGATCGACGCTCGGCGCCGACGCGAGGCGGCCCTGCAGCTCGACCGGCTTCGTGACGCCCTTGATCGTCAGCTCGCCGGCCCCCCTGACGGTGCCGTCGTCGCCGAAACCGAGCTCGTCTGCGCGGAACGAGATCTCGGGATACCGCTCGGCGTCGAAGAAGTCCGGCGACTGGAGATGGCCGGAGAGCTGCTCGTCCTTCACGTCGACGCTCGCGACGCGCGCCGAACCCGCCAGGGCCGAGCCCTCGAGAGTGGCGTCGAAGTCGCGGAAGCTGCCGCGGAAGATGCTCACGCCTGCGTACTCGACCTCGAACGAGACATTCGAGTGGACGGGGTCGGCGACCCAGCCGGTGCCGGCCGGCGCGAGAGTGGTGCTGGATTCCAGTGTGCTCATCTGAGAGATTCCCTTCTGTGAGGTGTGAGCTATACTTGACATCGCAAGGATCATAGCGAGAAAAGATTGTCTAGTCAAGTATTGACCACACAAGCAGTCTCCGAGCCTCTGGCCCTGCCCGACGGCGCCTGGGTGCGCTTTCTACGCGCGCACGCGGCGCTCACACGGGAGCTCTC
>Ga0335085_10008598_pt1 | contig 15559 bp, 10 predicted proteins | sample Lox_Sample_45_FD_206712 | JGI IMG/M metagenome (GOLD analysis project Ga0335085, IMG submission 206712) | Soil microbial communities from Loxahatchee National Wildlife Refuge, Florida, United States - Lox_Sample_4.5 | ecosystem: Environmental > Terrestrial > Soil > Wetlands | place: USA...
GCGATAGTCATTTACAGCTATTACAACGAGTACGGGACGCCCGTCGGCATTTCTCCGTCCATCGCCGCGGCGCAAGTCGTGGGCACCACCAATATCCCCATCTGGCGGAATATTACCATCAGCAACCTGACCGCCACCGTCAGCAGCAGCGGCGCGGCAGGCGTTGTCTGGGGGCGGATTGAATCGCCAGTCAGCAATATCTTCCTGAGCCATCTCAACATTACCGCCCCGAGGACATTCGACGTGTATAACGCCGAGGCCTTCCGGTGCGTCGACTCGCAATTCACCATCACCAGCGGTGCTCCCACTTTCACGCTGTTTAACGCCGACGTCACCGTTTCCAACAGCACACCGGGGGCGGCGGCGATTAGCTTCGATGGCTTGACCAGCACCAATTCCCTGGCGCTCTATCAGGCGCCGGCCAGTCTGACTGCGGGCGATGCCTTCGGCGCAAATCCCATTACCCTGGCCGCCAGTACACTGGCGGACAACACCAGCCTGACGGTTCCCGCTGCCACCGTGTTTAATTTCACGCTGGGGACAAACATCACGGAGGTCACGGCGCAGGGAAATCTTACCGTAAACAACACGCTGAATATTGCCGCCGGAAATGGTTTCGGCCCCGGCGCCTACACTTTGTTCGCCTATGCCGGCAGCTTTTTCGGCACTCCCGTCCTCGGCACCACGCCCCCGGGCTACAATTACAGCATCACCAACCCGCCCGGACAGATACAATTGTTGGTCCAATCTCCCCTGCCCCCGTCGCCACCCATTTTCGGCAGCATCAGCGCCACGGTCAATGGTCTGATCATGAGCGGTTCGGGAGGCACGACGAATGGCGCTTATCACGTGTTGGTTTCCACCAATATGGCGCTTCCCTTGAGCCAGTGGACGCCCGTCGCCACCAACATGTTTGATGGCACCGGTCATTTCATTTTTACCAACGCCATCAACCCCAACAGCCCGCAAGCGTTTTACCTCCTGCAAATACCTTAAAGTCAGCGCAGATGGTGGTATTTGTGCAGGGAGGCAATTCCGCGGTATCCCTTGGCCGGTGGCTCCGTCCGGATCGCAACCGACCACAGGGCGGATGTTCTCCCGGTCGGATGGTTCTCAATTTTCAAGTATGTTTGCAACAAAATGGGGCTGACAGAACGCAAAAGCGGGTTAGTATAAAAGAGTCAAAAGAATCAACCACAAGCCGATACAAAGTCGTATTATGAAACGTTTAAGTTTAGCCGTTGCGGGTATCTGTGCCCTCTGTTTAACCTTTCAGGCCGCCCATGCCTCACTTCTGTTTTCAGAAGCTTTTAATTATGCTCCCGGTGCCCTTGGCGGCAATATCAACCCCGGTAATCTCACAGCGTGGTCCAGTGGCAGCGCCAATTTAACCGTTGTAAGCGGCAACCTTACTTACTCAGGTTTGGCGGATCAAGGCGGTAACGAACTTCAAATAAATAACGGCGTGTCGGCTGGAACAATTTATAATACCTACGCAAATCAGACCAGCGGACAAATCTACTATTCGTTCTTGTTTGATGCGACTGCCGCCGACAGTGCCAATAACTACTTCACGGCATTGAATCCGGGCACTTCGACTCCCAATGGCGGCAGCGATGCCATTGATGCCTATTTTTATGCTGCCGGTCAGCTTAGAGTGCGAGCTGCATCTCTATCAGCAGGCGGCAGTACCGTTTTGACATTGGGTCAGACCTATTTGATCGTCGAAGAACTCGACCTCAATGCACGCACTGCCAGCCTTTGGGTCGATCCAAGCGCAGGCAGCTTTGGTGGCACGGCACCCGCGGCGGATGTGACCCTTTCAGGTATCGCCGCGACGACGACGGCAGTAGATAACGTAGGATTCAAAGCTCAAAGCAGTGCGGGCGGTCCCTATTTGGTTGATAACCTGCTTATCGGCACAACGTGGGCAGATGTGACGCCTGCGAGTGTTCCCGAACCGGCGAGCTTTGCGCTGGCGGGCTTGAGCCTGCTCGGTCTGGTTTTTGCGCGCCGGATGCGCCGTTAATATCACTGAGGTTTTATTCGCAACAGGCGCTGGTAATTTTCCAGCGCCTGTTGCACTTTCAGAGGCAACGGTGCCGGCCAAGAAGGCTTCACTGCCGGCAGATCAAAGACGGCATGCACAGGCGCTAACAGCACGTTAATGAAGCAGGCGACGACGTGAGGAGTTTCCAACCTCGGTTTCAAAAATCGGAGGAAAGTGAGACTCGTCACCTCGTCTCCTGCCGGAAAACGAGTGTTTAATGGGCTGTTAGCAGTTGTCGTGTGCCACAGTTTCGTTAGCATCCCAGGTACTCTCGATGACATCTTCAACTCCAGCAAGGGATGGAAGCTTGGGCTGGCTGGGTGAATTGTGGGAGCGAAACTGGCTGAAAGGATTGTTGCTGTTCACCGCCGTCATCTTGGTTTACCAACCGGCATGGCACGGAAAACCCCTTTGGGACGATGACGCACACCTGACCCCTCCCGAACTACGTTCAGCACAGGGATTGGCCCGCATCTGGATCGAACCCGGCGCCACGCAACAATATTATCCGCTGGTCTACAGCCTTTTTTGGGTTGAGTACAAACTCTGGGGCGATACCCCGCTGGGTTACCATTTAATTAACATTGTGCTGCACGCCTTCTCGGCCTTCCTGTTATGGAAAATTCTACAGCGGTTGCAGGTGCCAGGAGCTTATTTGGCGGCGGCTATTTTCGCCTTGCATCCCGTCTGCGTGGAGTCGGTGGCTTGGATCTCGGAAATCAAGAACACTTTGTCGGGCGCACTTTATCTGGGCGCGGCGCTGGTTTATTTGAAATTTGACCGGACCAGAAACTGGAAGTTTTACTTTGCGGCTTTGGGGCTGTTTCTATTGGGGTTAATGTCCAAGACCGTCATCGCAACCCTCCCTGCGGCTTTTTTGGTGGTTTTCTGGTGGCAACGTGGAAAATTGTCCTGGAAAGAGGATGTACTGCCGCTGATTCCATTTTTTGCGGTGGGGATGGGTGCCGGGTTGTTCACGGCGTGGATGGAATGGAAATATGTCGGCGCGAGAGGTTCCGGGTATGATTTTTCCATCATTGATCGGTTGCTTATCGCCGGACGCGCGATCTGGTTCTATTTGGGCAAATTGGTCTGGCCGGTGGATTTGATTTTTATCTATCCCCGCTGGCACGTTAGCCAGATGGTGTGGTGGCAATACCTGTTCCCCATCATGGCCCTGCTGGTGTCGGTGGGGTTGTGGTTGCGTTCACGCCGGAACCGCGCGCCGCTGGCGGTATGGCTCTTTTATGTCGGCACGTTGTTTCCGGCCCTGGGGTTTTTCAATGTCTATCCCTTCCGTTATTCGTTCGTGGCCGATCACTTTCAGTATTTGGCCGGCATCGGTCCGATTACATTGGCGGCGGCGGGAATCGCCGCCCTGTTCCGTTCTTTAATCGACAAGCGACCATTCCTTCAACTCGCTGTTTGTGGAACATTAATATTGGTATTGGGTATATTGAGCTGGCGCCAGAGTGAATCGTACACGGATGTTGAAACACTCTGGCGTAATACCATCGCAAGGAATCCAAACGCCTTTCTGGCCTATAATAATCTTGGGAATATTCTGGTTTCGCAGGGCGAAACTGCCGGGGCCATTGCGCTGTTCCGCCGGGCCATTGAGATCAAACCGGATTACGCGGAGGCACATTACAACCTGGCCAATGCACTTGATCGGCAGGGCAAACCGGACGAGGCCATCGACAACTTTCAGAAAGCCATTGAGATCAACCCCGATTTTGTGGCGGCCCACAACAATCTGGGCACGGTCCTTCTCAACCAGGGTCGGTTGGAGGAAGCATCCGAGCAATACCATCAGGCTCTGGCCGAAGACCCCACCTATGCGGAGGCTCACAGCAACTTAGGGTTTCTATTGTCGAAACAAGGCAGAACGGAAGAAGCCATCGAAGAGTACCGAAAAGCGATCGAACTCAATCCCAACCGTGCAGAGTTTTACAGTAACCTGGGCAACCTGCTGGCCACCGGAGGACAATCGGCGCAGGCTGTCGAGCAATTCCGGAAAGCACTTGGAATCGAACCGGATAATGCCAAGGTCCATTACAACCTTGCCAATATCCTGTTCGCCCAAGGACAGTGGCGCGAGGCCGCTGAACAGTACCAACAGTCGCTTAAGCAAATGCCGGATTCCGTTCACGCTCACTACCAATTGGGCCTGGCCTTTCAATGTCTGGGGGAGTCTGCGGCTGCCATCGCGGAAATTCAGAAGGTCCTTGAACTGGATCCGAACCACGTCGCGGCGCAAAATAATTTGGCCTGGATACTGGCGACCTGTCCGGACGCGTCGTTGCGTAACGGCCCGAGGGCTGTGGAATTAGCACAACGGGCGGTACAACTTTCCGCGGGCACCTCACCCCAGATTCTGGACACGCTCGCGGCGGCTTATGCCGAAGCCGGACGGTTTCCGGAAGCGATTACGACGGCCCGGCGGGCGTTGGAGCTGAGTTCCGCGCAAAGCAATAAACCCCTGGCAGAAGTCATCCAGAACCAGCTCAAACTCTTTAAAACCCACGCTCCCTATCATGAGCAACCGTAGTGGTGGCCGGGCGGAAGGATGCCTTTGGAAACAAAACACCTCCATCGGGCATGCACTTTACTCAAGCCTTTTTGCAAAGGTTTTGGCTTTGCCTGTCAGGTCGCCAAGTTACCCTCATCGGCCATGATCTCGAAGTTTTCACTCCACCGGTTTCTGGCTTTTAACCTTGGCCTGGCGATCGCCCTCGTCAACCTCAAGGTCACAGGCAGTGAGACGTCGTCGTCCCATGCAGCGCTGGATAATGGCGCCGTGACCAACCCCCGGCAGGCCTGGTCCAGTGTGCCGGATATTTTGGCCCGGATCATCGCCCCCGTATTTCCTGACCGGGCGTTTGCCGTCACCGACTACGGCGCAAAAGGTGATGGCGTTGCGGATTGCACCAAAGCTTTTCAGGATGCGATTGAGGCGTGTCATGACGCGGGCGGCGGCAGGGTTTCCGTTCCGGCGGGCGTCTATCTGACCGGGGCCATTCACCTGAAAAGCAACGTCGATCTGGATCTGGCGAAGGGGGCCACCATCCGTTTCAGCACCGACCCCAAAAGTTATTTGCCGGTGGTCTTTACACGCTATGAAGGAACCGAGGTAATGAATTACTCGCCATTCGTCTATGCATTGGGACAAGAAAATATAGCCATCACCGGCGAAGGAACGCTTGACGGACAGGGAACAAAGGCGATCTGGTATTCCTGGAAGCGAATTCCGGATCCGAACGAATTGGTTGCCATGGGGGACCACGGAGTGCCGGTGGCGCAGCGGATTTTCGGGGAAGGCCATCACCTGCGCCCGTATTTCATCCAACCGACCCGGTGCAAAAATGTTTTGATTCAAGGCGTGCATATCATGGATTCACCGATGTGGGTCATCACTCCCCTATATTGCACCAATGTTACCATCCAGGACGTCACGGTGAACTCTGATGGTCCGAATACGGACGGTTGCGACCCCGATTCCTGCACGGATGTTTTGATCAAGGATTGCCATTTCAGCGACGGGGATGATTGCATTGCCATCAAATCAGGACGGGATGTTGACGGACGGCGCGTGAACATTCCCAGCCGGAACATCGTGATTCAAAATTGCGTATTTCAAAACGGCCATGGCGGCGTCACCGTCGGCAGCGAGACCTCCGGCGGCGTCGAAAATGTTTTTGCCGAGGATTGCCGTTTTGACAGCCCGAACCTCGACATTGCCATGAGATTTAAAACCGGCATGACCCGTGGCGGCTTTATCAAAAACGCCTACATTCGCAATTGTACGGTCAAATCCGCCCGGACCGGCATCGGCATAACCATGAGATATCCGGGCACACTGAATGGCGATGCCACGCCTTGCATTCGGGACATTGATATTCGCGATTGCACGTTTGACCATCTATCCAAACAACCGGTTCTGATCGAGGGCTTCTCCGACTCGGTCCGCATTACTGATGTCACCATTGCCGGTTGCCGTTTTCCGGCCATGGAAGCGCGCACCGTCATCACCAACGCCAGTCGCATTCATTGGGTCGCCAATCAGGGCGGCGGCCTTGATTGACGAAGGAACCGGCGTCTTCGGCGGTGCACTTTCTTCAATTGGATTTGCAAATGCAACCAATTGCCGCACCTTGTGAGCGGGGTTACTATGTAGCCATTAAACAATCCTGTAGTGTTTGGCGTAACATAACATAATTGACATTATGCCTATTCATTTGAATCGAATCACCCGAAACGGCGCAGAACGGGCCGCCCAATGGCGTCAGTGTTCATTGCGCAAGGGGTTCACCCTGATTGAGTTGCTGGTGGTGATTGCCATCATTGCCATTCTGGCCGCGATGCTGTTGCCGGCACTGTCGTCGGCCAAACAAAAAGCCTTGCGAATTGCGGATGCCAGCAACGAAAAACAGCTTGGCGAAGGCTGGACCATGTATCCGGGCGATCACCATAACCAGCTGCTGCCAGTCCATTGGGAAAAGCAAGCCACATTTAATGTGGCGGTTCCAGGTGCCGGTACCGGTGGCGCCGCAGCTTGGGAAACGCACGAAATAGCACGTTTGGATGCCAACAACAAATTTACTTACCAGGCTGATCCTCCGCAGCCGGACGGATGGTGGAATCTGGGCATTCTCTGGGGCGAAAAAGATATAGCCAATCCCAAGACGTTTTACACCCCTGTCGGAGCAGGAGTCGTCGGCGGGAATATGACATACGATTGGTATGTAAATCCCCCCGCTCCGTGGCCGTCGTATTCATTGAAACCAGGTGCGGCCGGCGCTAATCCGGGTTATATCCGAATCGGTTACGATTATTTCCCGCAATCACGAAAGACGGAATACGCGGGCGGCGGTATATATCGCCCTCTGCCTGGTGTAACGACAGGTGAACTGGATCAGAAAAAATGCATCTTTACCGATCAAACACAGGGATACAATAATTTCGCGTTCCAGAAGGGAAATATTGGGATGAATGCCTGCTTCCCGGATGGTCACGTCAAGTGGGAGAGTCAAAATGAAACGCCAAATGCGTTTCAACTCACCCCTTGGCAATCCCAGACCTACTCTTGGGGCGACGCAAGCACCGAGCAGTCGATTGGAGGAAAACAGGGACAAGCCCTCTTCCGCCTCGAGCGGGCCATGTTGCCTCCGTAAAGTCGACTGGGGTCCCCGGCAAGATTGTGCAGCAGATGAAGTGACGGAGTACGTCATGTTTTCGAATCCGCTTGAACCAAAGCGGATTTTTGTGTCTGGCGCCCTCCAACGTCAGACACAAGACTTCTCTTGTTGAATGACCCCGCAACCAAGCCAAGGCCACTTAGACTCATGTTCTTGAACAAAAACAGGCGATGGGAACAAAGCACGTAAAGTCAGGGCTCCCGCAAGCGCGCATCATTTCAATGCCGGCCTGTTTGCCAAAGCCAACGTGCGTTCAAACCGCAACAAATTGGCAAGGCGAGCCGCTTTTTAATTTGGACTGCGCGGACATGTCTGCGCTTTGGAATGACGCGACATGTCGCGTCGAAGAAAGCGGCATCAAGCCGCCGCAGCTCAAGTTCGTCGCTCTTTGAAGGCAAATCGGTTTAAAACCTCCCCTTGACCACCGGGATAACAACATCAAACGCGCCGACGCAGTCTTCACGCCGTGGCCGGAATGCAACGCCCATGATCGGCAATTCGGTATTTATTGAGCCTGGTTCACAGCAAAATGATCCACACTTGCCGCGCGATTCGGCGAATCGTCGGCTACGGTTTTCGACACATTTCCCCGGCCGCAGTTCGGAATATCCGAGGGACGAGTCATACGAATCCCTGATTCGAAACAAGAGGGGCTCGGAATAATGGGACTCGTGTAAATCGTCCCTCCGAGGATTTGGAAAAATCCGCGCCGTGGCTGACGCCGCCCTGGCGTTGCGACAACTGCGCCGCGAAACCATGCGGGCCAACCATTGGTCACTGCGCGAGCTTTACAAGTCGCTTGAACCGCCCGGGCGAGAACCGTCTGCGCGACGCCCCGGGCCAGTCTCGATGCCGCAGTCCGGCGTGCCTGTGGTATGAAACCGGATGAAGACATCTCGGCCTTACTGCTGAAATCGAATCTGGAACTGCTTGAGCAGGAAAAGAAGGGCGAACTCACCACCTCACTCGGCCCGCCCGCATCGATCAAGGGCCCAAAAGATTTCATCAGTATGGGTTGCCTCCGCATCGAAGCCTGATACCGACGGTAGCCATTCGGCGCGAAAAGGAACGTCCGCCAACAAGCGATAGCCGGGCGGGTATGGCAAACTCTAAGCGGAGTGCCGAAAGCAAAGGTTTGTGACTCCAGACAACCTTCTCATGCCCCGCCAAGGCATCTTCAAATTCCGGCCAGATGGAAAAAGAGTAAAGTTCTGATCGGGAACAGTGCAATAGAACTGGCGTCGCGCCTGTCTCTGACTTCAAGAAATCAGATCAGATTGGATCAGAGGTTGCCTGCTCGAGCCGGAACATACCAGATAGTGACACAATCACTTGAAAGGGAGACAGGCGCGACGCTTGTCCTACGTTGGTGGCTCGGCGTGGTCCGCCGCGATCAACTGCATCGGTCCGGCAGATTCCAAAATCCGGGCAGTGCGGGCAGTCGTTCCGGCTGCGCGTCGCGCCAAAGCGCCGCTACGGCGCGGCGTCGGCCGCCAGCCTACGGTAAGGCGAGCGTGCTCGCAAGCCGAAGACCCTTTGCCAACTACTTTCCGGCTCGTCAGTAGTCTCACCCACCAACGCAAATGACAGTGCGCACAGAGTGATGCGCCCTGCCGACATCAGGATACTGCCAAAAAAGGGCGTCCTTGAAGCCAAGGACGCCCTCGATAAACAACCAAACCGGACTACGGGTAGGTCACGCGGTAAAAGCCCGCGACATTAGTTACAGCCAAGCTCGTGTCTGTGTAGTTGGTGGCGAGAAGACCAGTGCGCAATCGGGCCCAATTAGCGTTAGTCAGGCTGTTCTTGAATCCCACGGTGAATCCAAGGCTCGTATCCACACCGCCCGGCGACGGTTGCCACGTAAATGATGTGTTATTGGTGCCATTGAGATAGATGTCTTTAAAGCTCGTAATCGCAATATTCGACACCTGCACGGGCAAATTGGTTACTTGAACCGTCAATTGTGGAAAAGTGAACATGTCAGCTGCGTTTTCAAGTTTGTTGGGGCGGACGGCAATCGTGTCGAATCGGTGATAACCAAAGTTATTGGTATCTACCGCGGTATAGGATAGATTCAGGCTGCCGCCGGTCAGTGACGCGCCAAGGATACAGGTGTTGGTGCCGGTTCGAGCTACGGTTAAGGTCAACGAATAGGTGGTTCCGGGCTGGAATGAGGGCGCATTTGTCCAGGAACCGGTCGCCGGCCCGGTACCAATAATGCCGCCCGGCCCGTTGCCTACCGGCCCGCTGAGCATGGACAGGTAATCGCCGGTCGTGCCCATGAGGTTATTATCGGCGATACCGTTCCTGACCAAAAGACTCAAGGGCAGGTCTCCACCCGCGAAATTGGTGCCGAAATCCAGACTAAGCATATAACCTCTGACATTCAGCCCATTACCCAGACTTCCGGTGATTGTCGGATCATCCGCCGTGTACAACGTGCCGGAATCGGCATAGTCGAACAAGCCGAACCGCAGCGATGCATTGTTCGTAAACGAATTGAACGAGTCGGGGATGAATTTGAGGGTGGCAATCATCTCTGTTCCGATCGCCAAATGAACCGGCAGCTTGCTACCGCTGGTTTCAGCTACGAAATAACCCAAATACAAACTCGAACTTCCGGAGATTGGCACTGCGATCAGGCCGGTCCCGCTCGGATCGGTATACAGATCTGATGAGCTGGAAGGCGATTGACTTCCGGTATACCAGACTGAATGACTGGTGGTTACAGGGCCGACATCGCGGAAAGTACTGCTTGGGAACGTATCATTCATTATCACACTGGGCGACGGCGTCACCGTCGGAGCCGTCAACGTTACCGTGGCAACGGCGGAAGTGGCCTGGGAGTTGTTGCAATTGCAGGTGACGACGACGCGATACTTGTTTCCATTGTCAGTCGCCAACTGCAAATTGGGCGTGGTATAGACGTTCTGAACCGCATTAGAGATGCTAGCCCAAGTGGTACCGCCGTCCTGACTGAGTTGCCATTGGTAAGTCGGACTTGTGCTGTTGGCCGCTTTCGCGATAAAAGTCGCACCTATTTCAGCGACTTGAGTCACATTCGTCGGATTTGTGGTAATAGCGGCAGCAAGACATTGACCATCGGGAGGCGTGGCATCCGCCCAATTCGTGGCAATGCGCAATTCATCCAAATTGGCGTTGGGGCCGTTATCGAATACGAAAAGTCGTCCTGGCCCGGTGGTGCTTGAATCCACAGAGCCAACCCCTGCAGCCAAAGTCACGTCTGGCGTCGGCACATTGGCTTCATTGGTCCCGAAGCTATTGACGGGTGGATCGATCCACATATCAACCACGTCATTGCTGTAGTACGTAGCACTGTTGGTTGCGGCAATCTGCAGGCGAACGACCACAAAAAACGGTTGTCCCACCGTAAGCGTAGTTGTGTCCCAATTGGTGGGCCCTCCAGGGAGGTCGGCGCCGGCAGCAAAGGGGTTTTTGCATATTCCCAATTGGGCCGTGTTCACGCTGTTTGACCTCACGAACAATCGCCAGTAACTCGCATCGGCGGTGCTTTGAACGCCGCTGTTCTGGCGATGCATCGTAAGGATCTGTGAAGTCCCATTGGTATAAAAATTGGTGGTGCTGTTTAATTGGTAAAGGAACGAACAATAAACATTGGCCGCATTGGTGCCGGGAAAAGCCGGCTGCGGGGAATTCTTGTTGGCAAACACCATGTAGCAGCCATTGGGATGACCCGCTGTATCGACATCGTAGTTGGTGCTGGGAAATATGTAAGCCATGTCGCCGGCAGACGCCACCAAACCCAGAGGTTGTCCATCGAGGCTGACGTTGGGGGTGAGGTTGGAAACGACGATATTAGCGCTGGGGGTGAGCCAATTGCCCGGTATGATGCCGGTATTGCCCGTTCCGGAAGCACCGAGTTGCCCGGTGGCGTAATCTTGAAATTGTTCTGTGACAATCGTCGTGGCTTTAGCACTTTGGCCAAGAATAAAACCCAGAGCAATTACCAGAATTAAACGAATTTGTTTCATAGGAATCTCCAGAAGGTTCGAGATGGACACGTTAATTTAATTTGTAAGTTAATAGACCTGCCTCACTGCAATCCACCGTTACTCAATGTCGTGTGCATAATTGCGGTTTCGCTTAACATTGATTGATTGTATTATCCTACCTGAACAATCGTCGGTGTCACCCTTGTATTGTTGCAAACCTGTTTGAAAATTGAGCACCCAATCCGGCCTTAGGTCTATATTTTCATACCGTCGAACCGGGCCAGGCTCACTTCCGAAACCCGGTTCCGGGTTTGAATCGCCGTCATGCGCAATAAACAAAAGCGGGTGCTCATTGCCCTCGGATGGTATGACTACCGGTTGCACCGCGGGATTGAGAAATTCGCCCAGGAACATGACTGGCATCTTTCCGCCAATCTCACCCGCGAAAAGGTGATTCCCTGGGGCTGGGAAGGCCACGGGATTCTGGCCTGGCTCGGTGCGGGCGATGACCTCGCGGAATTTGTGGTCACGGCCAAAAAGCCGACCGTGGATTTCAGCTTTCGCCGGCCGCAATTGCGCTTCCCCCGGGTCTTGGAGGATCACGCCCACGCCGCCCAATTGGTGGCCGAGCATTTTTTATCCAGGGGATTTCACCATTTTCTATACTACAGCGACAGCGACAACTGGTCTTATGAGGAACGCGGCCGCGGTTTCCTCGAAGCCTTGAAACGGTCCGATCGCGAATGTACCTGGCTGCGATGGCACGAATCCCCCGCGTTTCGTAATGACCGAGAGCAGTGGAAGTACAAACGCAAATGGCTGCTCACGCAGTTGAAGTCCAAACCCAAGCCATTGGCGGTCTTCGCGGCCAATGACGAACAGGCCATGGACGTGCTGGAATCGTGTGAGAGCGCGGGCCTGACCGTTCCGGAGCAGGTGGCCATCGTCGGCGCGGAAAATTATCTGTTGGCCGCAAACACCATGCACACGCCCATATCAAGCCTGGACACCAATCTGGAAACCCTGGGTTATACCGGCGCCTCCCTGCTCCAGGATTTGATGAATGGCAAGAGCCCGCCCAAAAAACCCATCCGCGTCCCCGCGACCGGCATCATCACCCGCAAAAGCAGCGATCTCCTGGCCATCAACCATAAAGGAGTGGCCAACAGCCTCCGGTTTATTTGGGAACATGCCGCCGAACCCATCACGGTCAAGGACCTCGTCGGCGTGGCTGCGATGTCGCGGCGGGGATTGCACAAGGCCTTCCTGGAAAATGTGGGACGCACCCCGGGGCAGGAACTGCAACGGGTGCGAATCGAACGCGCCAAGCGGTTGCTGGCCGAATCCACCCATAAACTGGAAGTCCTCGCCGGCCAGTGCGGTTATCAAAGCGCGAACACCTTCTGTGTGGCGTTCAAGCAGGCTACCGGAATGTCTCCCAAGCAATTTCGCGACAGCGTGGTGCGCTGATCGGAAGACCGGGACGAAGCGATCGCGTTTTATTTGTCCCGGCGGCCAGGCGGGTTGGCGCGCGCGCCGGAACGCGGAGTCGTCCGGGAGCGATTATCCCGGTTTGAACCCTCCGTCGGCAACTGCAAATACTGCTGCGCGTTCGCATAGCAGATATTCTGGATCATCGGTCCGAGCAGGGAGTCATCGTCGGGAATCTCACCGTTCTCCACGTCGCGTCCAACCAGATTGCATAACACGCGCCGGAAATATTCGTGCCGCGGATACGACATGAACGAGCGGGAATCCGTCACCATGCCGACAAAGCGCGAAAGCAGCCCGAGATTGGAAAGGGCGTTGAGTTGCCATTCGATGCCCTCTTTCTGGTCGAGGAACCACCAGCCCGAACCCAGTTGGATTTTGCCGGCCATGGTGCCGTCCTGGAAATTGCCCAGCATGGTCGCGAAGACATAATTATCCGCCGGGTTGTTGTTATAAATGATCGTCTTGGGCAGCGCTTTCTCCTGGTCCAAGCGGTCAAGGTAAGCCGCCAGGGCGCCGGCCTGGGGATAATCGCCAATGGAATCAAACCCCGTGTCCGGCCCCAACTGGCGGAGCAGCCGCGTATTATTGTTGCGCAGTGCTCCCAGATGGAGCTGCTTCGTCCAGCCTTTCTGCGCATCAAGCTGTCCGAAAAAGAGCATCATAAAGGCGGAAAACTGCGCCTGTTCCTCCGGCGTGGCCGGCTTGCCCTTTTGGGCCCGGCCGAAAATCGCCGCGGCGGCCCTTTCTGAACAAAATGCCGAATAGCATTGAGCCAGACCGTGATCGGACAGGCGGCACCCCTGCGCATGGAAATAATCATGGCGGGAACGCAGGGCATCCAAAAACTCCGAAAAATTCCCGATCCCAATGCCGCTGGCCTCGGATAATCGGGACACCCATGGATTAAATTGTTCCGGTTGCTGAACCCCCAGCGCCTTGTCCGGACGGAATGCGGGGAAAACGCGCGTTTCCAGATCACCGGCGAGTATGGCCTTGTGGTGGCTCAAATCATCCACCGGATCATCGGTCGTACAAACCGTTTTGACGTTGAATTTCTTCAGGATTCCCTGCGTCGTGAGCTCCGGCGTGGCGAGCTGCCGGTTGGCTTCCTTCCAGATACTGATGGCACTGGCCTCATCGAGCAACCGGTCAATGCCGAAATAACGCAGCAATTCCAGGTGGGTCCAATGGTAAAGCGGATTGCGCAGCGTATGCGGCACCGTCGCCGCCCAGGCCTGAAATTTTGCAAAGGGATCGGCGTCACCCGTGCAGAAGCGCTCAGCGACACCATTCGAACGCATCGCCCGCCATTTGTAATGGTCCCCTTCCAGCCAGACCTCGAACAGGTTTTTGAACTGCCGATTCTCCGCGATGTCCTTCGGCGAAAGATGACAGTGATAATCCAAAATCGGCTCGGTTTCAGCAAATTGATGGTAGAGGCGCCGAGCCGTCCGGGTTTGCAGGAGAAAATCCTCGTGTACGAATTTCATACCGACGCCGCCGCCTCCTGCGTCGAAACCGCCGCCGGTCGGGTCGTAACCCGGCCTGTGCCAACCAACAGGGGTTTCATATGGCGCTCGTAGAGGTTGGCCGTGACATTTCTCGCCACGGAATCCTCATACTTGTCCAGGGCGTCCAGATACCGGTTGCCCATTTTGGCGGCGATCTTGTAGCCGACGTGGATTAATTGGCGCAGATGTCGATTGAATGCCGGGTTACTTTGATCGTGACGCAGCGCCGAAGTGAATTGTTTTGCGCTCCAGCCATTGACGGTGGCGGCGGAAGGCAGTTTTTTGAAATCGATATCAATCACCGTGGCGTAAGGCCCGCAAAGCTCCTGAGCATGCGCCAGGGCGCCGGCATAGATTTCCCTCGCCAGGGCCAATCCGTCACCCCCCGCTTCGGCCAGCCCAATCACTTCCTCCAGCCACGTCGTCCCCGCTGTTTTAATGTGCAGTCCTGACTCGAACCGCGCCAACGCCTCGCGCATCGGCGTGTAAATGGAAAATTTATCGCTGCCGGAATGCACGCTTAATTTCAAGGTGCCGGGCAGACCGTATTGTTTTACGGCAAAGTCAATGACGGCAAGATCTTCATTGAACTCCTTCTCGAACTGGGCCACGTCCCCCACATAATCAACGCCTTTGTTGAAACGCCCGGTGAACTTTGGCGCGATGGTCTGGATCGGGATTTTTTCGTCGGCGATGGCCGCCAGGATGATCAACAACTCCGGCGGGGTCTGGGGACTGTCGGTCTCGTCCATTGAAACCTCGGTAATGAACTTCCCTGCGCCCTTCACGGCGGCAATGTGGCGGTAGATTTTTCCGGCCTCCTGCACCGCCAGCAGATACTTGCCCACCACAGCCTCCACCTCCGCCAGCGTGGTTTGAAACGGCCATTCGATCCCGGGAATGGAAATCCGTCCGACCAGTTCAGGGTGGCCTTCAATGAAGGCCTTCACTGTCTTGGCTTCGGCCGGTTTGCCAATCCAATCCGCCACATCGATCGTATAAAAATCCGAGTGCGGGATAAACCGGTCCACCGTTCCCAGCTGGATATGATCGGCATCCACGTGATAGGCCCTGGTCCAGCGCAATTCCTTCACCGCCACCTCCACCGCCGCCCGGGCGCCGGCCGGCTCGGAACCGACAATGACGTGCTCCCGGTTTGATTTGTTCCAGACGGGGGTGACCTCCACGCCTTGTTGGGCGGCCAATATAAAGGCGCGCAGTTGCGCCCTGGCCTGATGTGCGAAACGGTCCCCGACTCCAAACGAAAATTTTTCCAGTTTCAATAATTCTGACATAAAGCATCCATTCCGTGATGCACCACAATAATAC
>Ga0335085_10008599_pt1 | contig 15558 bp, 18 predicted proteins | sample Lox_Sample_45_FD_206712 | JGI IMG/M metagenome (GOLD analysis project Ga0335085, IMG submission 206712) | Soil microbial communities from Loxahatchee National Wildlife Refuge, Florida, United States - Lox_Sample_4.5 | ecosystem: Environmental > Terrestrial > Soil > Wetlands | place: USA...
AGCACGCGCTCCATCACCGTCTGCAAGCGCCGGGCGCCGATGTTCTCGACGGTGGCGTTCACATGGGTCGCGATATCGGCGATGGCCGCGACGCCGTCCTCGGTGAAGTCGAGCGTCACGCCTTCGGTTTCGAGCAGCGCGACGTATTGCTTGATCAGGCTCGCCTCGGGCTCGGTGAGAATGCGCTGCATGTCGTCGCGCGTCAGCGCCTTGAGCTCGACGCGGATCGGAAGCCTCCCCTGCAATTCGGGAAGCAGGTCCGAGGGTTTGGCGGTGTGGAAGGCGCCGGACGCGATGAAGAGGATGTGATCGGTCTTCACGCTGCCGTGCTTGGTGGCGACGGTGGTGCCTTCGATCAAAGGCAGAAGATCGCGCTGCACGCCCTCGCGCGATACATCGCCGCCGCCGCGAAACTCGCTGCGCGCGCAGATCTTGTCGATCTCGTCCAGGAAGACGATGCCGTTGTCCTCGGTGGACTGGATCGCCTCGCGCAGGATGGCGTCGTTGTCCAGCAGCTTGTCGGCTTCCTCGGCCACCAGCGGAGCGTGCGCGTCCGCCACCGTCATGCGCCGCGTCTTGGCGCGGCCGCCGAATGCCTTGCCGAAGATGTCGCCCAGATTGACCATCGAGATCTGCGCATTGGGCATGCCCGGAATCTCGAACGAAGGCATGGCGCCCTGATCCTTCATTTCGAGCTCGACGTCGCGGCTGTCGAGTTCGCCGGCGCGAAGCGCGCGTCGCAACGTCTCGCGCTGGGAGGCAGAACCCGCCAGCGCATCGAGGATGCGATCTTCCGCGCGCGCCTCGGCCTGGGCTTCGACATCGCGGCGGCGGCGCTCGCGCACCTGGCCGATGGCGACTTCGAGCAGATCGCGCACGATCTGTTCCACGTCGCGGCCGACATAGCCGACCTCGGTGAATTTGGTGGCTTCCACCTTCAGGAACGGCGCCTGGGCGAGCCGCGCCAGCCGGCGCGAAATCTCGGTCTTGCCGACGCCGGTCGGCCCGATCATCAGGATGTTCTTGGGCAGCACCTCTTCGCGCAATTCGGGCGGGAGCTGCTGCCTGCGCCAGCGGTTGCGCAGCGCGATGGCGACGGCGCGCTTGGCCTCGTGCTGGCCGACGATGAAGCGATCGAGTTCGGAGACGATCTCGCGGGGAGTGAAGGCGGATGTCATATGGTGGGAAGGCTTTCAATCGTAATCTGATCGTTGGTGTAGATGCACAGCTCGGCCGCGATCGTCATCGCGCGGCGCGCGATTTCCTCGGCGCTGAGGTCGGTGTCGAGCAGGGCCCGCGCGGCGGCGATGGCATAAGGCCCGCCGGAACCGATGCCGATCAACCCGCGCTCTGGCTCGACCACATCGCCGGTGCCAGAGAGGATCAGCGAGGTCTTGGCGTCGACCACCGCCATCATCGCCTGAAGCTGGCGCAGGTATTTGTCCATGCGCCAATCCTTGGCCAGCTCGACGCAGGCGCGGGTCAGGTTTCCCGGATGCTGCTCGATCTTAGCCTCGAGCCGTTCGGAGAGCGCGAAGGCATCGGCGGTGGCACCGGCGAAACCCACGATGACGTCGCCTTTGGACAGGCGGCGCACCTTGCGGGCGTTGGCCTTCATGATGGTGTTGTTGGCGGTGACCTGACCGTCACCGGCGACGACGACCTGCCCGCCCTTGCGGACGGAGAGGATAGTGGTGGAGTGCCAATTTCTTGCTGTCATGACCGGCCATATAGGCACAAAGCCTTCACGCACCAAGCCGCTAGTCGCAATTGAAGGGTGCGTCTTCCTTCAAGAGACGGAAATTGCGCATGGAGATGGCGCCCAGCGGATAAGGCCACGTCTCCTGTCCGGCGACCACAGTGTGGACGGGGCATGTGGAGGTGGCCTCTGCCGCCGTCGGTCCGCTCGGCGAAAGCCGCTCCATGAAGGCATCGTATTTCAGCATGCCGGGCAGGTTGTGGTCGACACGCAGCACCATGTCCGGGCGCCCCACGGCTTGATGGTAGGAGACGATGACGGTGCCCTCGGGCTCGCCCTTGAGATGCTCTTCTGCGGTCCCGCCTTCGATGAAGCGGCTGCCCGCGTAAATTCCGTAGACGTTCTCACCCGTCTTGGGATCGTGAACGACGGTCGTTTTCGCGTCGCCCTGGAAGCTCGCGTCGCTGGGCGGGATGTTTTTCGGCGCCTGGGAGACGCCTTCCCGGACAAAGACGAGTGTCAGCGGACCATCCGGCGGACCAGCTGCGCGGAAGACCAGCGTCTCTTCGGGATAGATCGTGATTGTCCCATCCGCGGCGACATAAGGGCTTGCGGGAACGGCGACTTGCAAGGCTTGGCCGCTCCCGGATTGGACGGTGACGTTTCCGCCCGTCCGGCATGGCGCCGCGCAGCCGGGCTCGGCCGAAGCGAGCGCAGGAGCACCGGCGAAGGCGATCGATATCGCCAGAATTCCTGCCGCCCTCACGCCACGACCTCGCGCAGATTTGGAAACGCAAGATACCGCTTTTCGCGCACGATGTCGCCAAGGATCGCGACGGCTTCGGCGACTTCCGCAAACGAGGTGTAGAGCGGCGAAGGCGCCAGCCGCACGATATCCGGCGGGCGGAAATCCGGAATCACGCCGCGCTGCTTGAGCGCCTTGCAAAGACGCGCGGCTTCGGGATGACGCAATGCGACATGTCCGCCGCGGCGGCGCTCTTCGCGCGGCGTGGCGATCGCGAAGCCGAGCGGTGCAAGCTCGCGCTGCGCCAAATCGATCATGAAACCGGTCAGCTTGAGCGAGCGTGCGCGCAAGGCGCCGATCCCAGCGCGATGGACGAGCTCGAGCGATCCCAGAAGCGGCGCCATGCTGAGGATATGCGGCGTGCCGATCTGATAGGCGCCGGCGGTGGCCGCGGGCTCCAGGTCGTTCTTCATGTCGAACTGGCGGTCTTTCGCCGACGAGAACCATCCCGCCAGCCCGGGACCGGAACCGTGATGCTTGCGATGCACGTACAGACCTGCGACCGCGCCGGGCCCCGCGTTGAGATATTTGTAGGTGCAGAACACCGCGCAATCGACGCCCTGCGCGTGGAAGCGATGCCCGACGGCGCCTGCGCTGTGACAGGCATCGAGGCAAAGCGTGATGCCCTTCGCGCGCGCCGCTTCTGACAGCAGCTCCACGTCGAGGAGCTGGCCGGTTCGGTAGAGCGCCGTGGGAAGAATTGCGAAGGCGACCGCGTCCGTCATCGCCGCGACGATGTCCGCCTCGTCCAGCGCGGTGCCGCCGCGGCTGGGAACGACAACGAGATGACGCTGCGGATCGAGGCCGCGCAGCTTGAGATGGCTCTTGGCGACATGGGCGTCGGTCGGAAACGCGTCTTCCTCGATCAGGATCTTGTTTCTCGCGCCTTGCGGCCGGAACAGACTCGCCAGCACCTGGTGCAGATTGACGCTGGTCGAGCCCGCGATCAGGACCTCATCCCTTTCGGCGCCGATCAGCGGTGCCGCCAGCGCGCCAAGTTCTTCGGCAAAATTAAACCAGGGATGCTCGCCGCCGAGCCAGCCGTCGATGCCGCTCTGCTTCCACGTCTCCAACGCATCGAGCAGCGCGCGCTCGGCGGGCTTCGACAGCAATCCGAGCGAATTGCCGTCGAGATAAATCACGCCCGGCGTCAGATGGAACTCGCCCCGCAGCCAGCCGAGCGCGTCGTCTTCGTCCAGTTTTCGCGCGCCTTCGATCATTCACAGGTGAGGTCGTCGTCGGAAGATTTGTGGAACTTGGCGAGCTTGAGCGAAACGACGGTCTCTGCCCACATTTCGGTGCCCAGCATGCCCGGCAGGGACGGACAAACCGACGTATGGCTGGCCACGAGCTTTCCATCGGACTGTTTCGTGATCATGGTCGCGTCGTACTTGACGGCGACGCCGGTGTCGTTGCGGACATAGAGCTCGAGCATCGCGCCCTCGTTCCGCAACTCGAAGGACATCAGCGCGGGCCCGGCCTGAGGCGGAGCGCCCGGATCGGGCTTGCGGTACCCCGCAACCTTGTCGTCAACGTGGTCCAGAGCGCGCGAAAACCCGGGATGAGAGAGGTCGTTGCGGTCGGGAAAGGCGATCTCGAACGCCTCGCCGGGCCGGATCGTCACTGTTCCGTCGGCGCCGACGGAGGAGGCATCGGCCGCCACAGCGGGCACGGCCGGCAGAGCCGCGGCCAGCATGCAAAACAGCAGGTTTCTCAGCATCAAGGCCTCCGGCTTCGACAGCGGACGCGGCGGCGATTATAACCGCAGCGCAATGCTTCGGGATAGCGCCATGCGCACAGCCACCGTCGAACGCAAGACGCGCGAGACCGAGGTCGCCGTCTCTCTGGACCTCGACGGTTCCGGCGACTGCGACGCCGATACCGGCATCGGCTTTCTCGACCATATGCTGGAAAGTTTCAGCCGGCATTCGATGATCGACCTGAGGGTCCGCGCCCAGGGCGACCTGCATGTCGACTTCCATCACACCACCGAAGACACCGCCATCGTCATCGGCGAGGCGGTGAGGAAGGCGCTGGGCGATTTCTCCGGCATCACGCGCTTCGGCAGCGCGCTGATTCCGATGGACGAGACCCTGACCCGCGCGGCGATCGACGTTTCGAACCGTCCCTACTTCGTCTGGAAGGTGACGATCCCCGCGCCGAAGCTGGGCGAGATGGACACCGAGCTGTTCAAGGAGTGGTTCCAGGCCTTTTCCCAGCATGCGGGGCTGTGCCTGCACGTCGAAAACCTCTACGGCGCCAACAGCCACCACATCGTGGAGAGCTGTTTCAAGGCAACCGCGCGCGCCCTGCGCCAGGCGATCGCGCCGGACGAGCGGCTTGAAGGCGGCGTCGCCTCGACCAAGGGCGTGCTGGGCAATCCGGACTGATAGGATAAAGAGGCGCGCGGATGAACCTGCCGAAAATTCTCACGGCAGCGGCTGCGATTGCGGTAGTGGCCGGTGCATCGCTGGCGGATGCGCGGACTTACGATCCAAGGCCCTGGCTCGACGATCTCGATCAAGCCAGGGGCGCCTTTGCCGCCAAATACGCCAATCTCGAATGGGCCGTGTTCGACCGGCAGCAGGACATATCCGCGCTATTCGCCGATACGGCAGAACGCATCAAATCGGCAACGGACGACGAAGCCGCACGCGCAGCGTTCGACCGGCTGGCCAGCAGACTGGGCGACGGCCATGTCGCCTTCCGCTGGCCGAAAGCAAATTTCGCCGAACGCGCGACGGCCACGCCGCGGGCCTGTGACAGCTACAATCCCGCGATGCAGGCCGCGCCGCTGCTGGCGCAGGCAAAAGGCTATGTGCCGCTGCAGAGGGCACAGTCGCAGCTCTTCCCCGCCGGCATCATCGCCGACGGCGCGCATCGCCTCGGCGTCTTGAAGATCGGCTTGTTCATGGCGCGCGGCACGCCGGCTCTGTGCAAGGCGGCCTTGAAGGCACTGTCCATTCCGCAAGACAAACCCTGCGAGGATGCATGCTCCGATCGCCTCGATGCCTGGGCCGACAACCGCATGACGGAAATGCTCATGCAACAGATCGAAGCATTGAAAGGCGAGCGCATCGACGCATTGGCCATCGATATCGCCGGCAATGGCGGCGGCAGCGAATGGGCCGAAGCCGCCGCGCGCATCGTGACGCCGGTGCGCCTGAAGTCGGAACGGATCGCCTTCGTGCGCGGAGCGCATTGGACAAAGCGCTTCGAAAACGATGTGCACGACCTGCGCGCCGATGCGAGAAAGGCCAAAGGTCCGGATCGCGCATTGCTGCTCAGCCTTGCAGACGAAGCGGCTGCCAAGGAAAAGATTGCACAAACGCCTTGCGATTCCGCGGCCCTGTGGATGGGCGAACATCCGACTTGCAGCTGGCTGGGCGAAGGCTTCTACGCGACCGGTGCATTGGCCTCTGCCGATCCCGGCTGGCTGCGCGGAAAATCCTGGGCGTCCGATGTTTTCTCTCCGGCGCAATATCCCTATCGCGAAGGGGTGTGGAGCGGGCCGCTGATCGTCGTGGTGGATTCCGCTACCGCGTCGGCGTCTGAGGAATTCGCCGCCGAGCTGCAAGACAATCGCGCCGCACTGATCGTGGGAGAGCCGACCTATGGCGCCGGTTGCGGTCACACCGATGGCGGGACTCCGACGACGCTGTCCAACAGTCACGCGATCCTCGAGCTTCCCGACTGCGTGCGTCTTCGGGCGGACGGCAGCAACGAAGTGCGCGGGATCGTTCCCGACTTGATGTTGGGGTGGAGCCGGCACGACGGCGCGAAGCTGCGCTCCGCGGCATTCTTGAACGCTCTGCCTGAGGCGGTTGCGGCGGCGATGACACTGCGTCACAAATGATGACGCATCCGTCATTTTTATTGACTGTTCACGAAGACCCGCCATACTAGAGAAAACCGCCATCGCCGCCGGAGCGCCCGTCATGGTCCAGATCACCAAAGACAATGCCTATGACGCCGTAGCCCCGGACGATTTTCCCGCGATGCTTGAGCCCGAACGCTATGGCCGGCGCTCGACCGCCTTCGACAAGATCATCTCCGCCACCAACGATCACTTCTGGGATCCGCTGGACAAGAAGTACATCGATTTCGAACGGCCCTTCGATCTCACCGCGCAGACCATCATGCCGCGCGGCTTCTTTCCCATCTTCTCCACCCGCATCGGCGATGCGATGAGCGAGGCCGACAAGATCAAATTCGCCAACGAAGCCTCGCGCTGGCAGATCAGCGGCATCCTGCATGGCGAACAGGGCGCGCTCGCGCTCTCCGCTTCGCTCTGCCACATCCTGAAAGATCCCGGCGCGCAGGAATACGCCGCCAACCAGACGCGCGAGGAAGCCCGCCACGTCACCGCGTTCTCGGCGTACATCAAGGCGCGCTGGGGTTCGCCGCTTCCCTGCGGCGAGACGCTGAAGAACATGCTCACCGACATCGTCGGCGCGCCGGAGGTCTACAAGAAGATCGTCGGCATGCAGATGCTGGTCGAGGGCCTGGCCATGGGCGCGTTCGCGACACTCTATCAGAAGAGCCAGGACCCGCTCCTGGTGAAGCTCTGCCAGCTGGTGATGACGGACGAAGCCTTCCACCACAAATTCGGGAAGATCTGGGCCGACCGCACCATCCCGAAGCTTTCGCCGGACGAGCACAACATCGTCGAGGACTGGGCGGCGCAATGCTTCCAGACCCTGCTGTTCAACCTCGTCAACTCCGAGCAGATGCAATCGGTCTATGCCAGCGTCGGCATCGATTGGCAGGAGGCGCGCGCCGCGATCCTGGAAGCCTATACCGACGACGACCGCCGCGAGAGCATGAAGCAGTCGACCAACATCTTCCGTGTGCTGATCAAGACCCTGCTCAATGCCGGCATCATCACCGAGCGCACCCGCGCCTTCTATGCCATGTATGTCGACATGGACGAACTCAAGGGCGAGGGCGACCGCATGGTGGGCGACGAGATCGCCGAGGCCGGCATCGAATATCTCCAAAGTATCAATTTCACCGAGCGCAGCGGCGCAAGGCTGCTCGCGGCGGAGTAGGCGCAAGCCCTCCCGCTTTCAAGCGCGTGGCCAAACCGTTAGCCTGGGCGCATGCAAGCAAAAGAACCCAGCCGCACGGCGCGCGGCGCGGCCGGTCATCGCGCGGCGCATCAGGTCATGGAGCAGGGCGCCATCTTCCGCGATCCTTTCGCGCGCCGCATCTTGAGCGCGGACGATCTCGCCGCCGCCGACACCCGCGCCGCCGATCCCAATCGCAAACCGATGCGCTTCTTCCTCGCCGCCCGCAGCCGCTTTGCCGAGGATGCGCTCGCGCGCGCCGTCGGGGCCGGCATCCGTCACGTCGTGGTGCTGGGCGCAGGCCTCGATACATTTGCACTTCGCAATCCCTCTCCCGACGTCGCCGTGTTCGAGGTCGACCATCCGGCGACGCAGGCCTGGAAGCGCAAACGCCTTGCGGCCGCCGGAATCGCCGTTCCGGAGACGCTGCATTTCGTGCCCGTCGATTTCGAAAAGGAATCGTTGAGCGGACGGCTGGAGCAAAGCGGTCTGGCAATGGATATTCCCGCGTTCTTCCTATGGCTCGGCGTCGTTCCATATCTCACGCGCGAAGCGGTTTTTGCGGTGCTGCGGCTTGTCGCGGGCCGCAGGAATTCCGAGATCGTGTTCGATTACGGCGTTCCGATGGAAGGCCATCCGCAGGAGGCCCGCACGCGGGTCGAAGCCTTTGCAAACCGCGTCGCGCAACTGGGCGAACCGCTGCTGACTTTCTTCGCGCCGCAGGAAATCCACAGCCGGCTGCGCGCGCTTGGATTTTCCGGCATCGAGGATCTGAGCTTTGCGGATCTGGCCGCGCGCTATTTCCCGGAAGATCCGGTGCGCGCACAGACCCGCGGCGGCCACCTGACCAGGGCGCGCACCGGTTGACTTTCGTTCCTTAAATGTTCCCAATACCGGAATGTACGGAACCGCAACCGATGTCGCGCGCGGCGTGAGCCGGCTTTTGATGCAGGAAGGCTATTCGCCGATCCTGGAATTCACGCTCGCCAATGGCCGCAGGCTCGACGTCGCGGCACTGGGCGGCGACGGCACCATGCTGGGCGTCGAGATCAAGGTCAGCATCGCCGATCTCAAGGGCGACCAGAAATGGCCCGAGTATCTCGAGTTCTGCGAGCTGTTCTATTTCGCGATCCCGCCGGGCTTTCCCGATGAGCATGTGCCCGACGGCACCGGTTTGATCGTCGCCGACCGTTACGGCGGCGCCATCGTGCGGCCGTCCGCGCGCACGCAATTGCACGCGAGCAGGCGCAAAGCCGTCACGCTGGCCTTCGCCAAGGTCGCGGCCGAGCGCCTCGCCAGCGTGATCGAATTGAGCGCCGAGCCCAGGGCAACCGTCGCGGAGATCGTCGCGCCATGAGCGTCACCAAGGCGCAGCTGAAAAAGATCGCGTTATCGTTTCCCGGCGCGGTCGCCGCAAATTCCTATGGCAAGCCGGCCTATCTGATCGTCAAGAAGTTCTTCACCCGCTGGCGCGACGAGGAGAACTCGATCGTTCTGATCGTGGATTCGATCGACGAGCGCGACATGCTGCTGGAAGCCGACCCAAAGACCTTCTTCATCACCGACCACTACCGCAACTATCCAAGCGTGCTGGCCTATGCTGCGAAGATCGACGCCGGGACCTTGCGCGGCATGCTCGAACGCCGCTGGAAGAAGATCGCGCCGAAGAAATTACAAAGTGTCATCCCCGGCGAGCATCGCGGAGCGATGCGAGGGAAGCGGACCCAGGTCGGCAATCCAAAGAAGGTCTTGAAGAAATAGCCCCCGACCAAGCGGTCCGATTGTATCGCCACCTGGGTCCCCTTCCCCTCGCGACACTGCCGTGTCGCTCGGCCGGGGATGACACTCAGGATTACCGCGGACTTCTCTTCGCCAGGATGCGCTGCAAGGTGCGGCGGTGCATGTTGAGGCGCCGGGCCGTCTCCGACACGTTGTGGCCGCACAGTTCGTAGACGCGCTGGATATGCTCCCAGCGCACGCGGTCGGCCGACATCGGATTTTCCGGCGGATTGGGCTTGGAGCCGGGCTTGGCCATCAGCGCCGCCAGGATGTCGTCGGCATCGGCGGGCTTGGGCAGATAGTCGATGGCGCCATACTTCACCGCCGCGACCGCGGTCGCGATATTGCCGAAGCCGGTCAGCACCACCACGCGCGAATCCGGGCGCACGGTGTGCAGCGTCTCCACCACGTCCAGGCCGTTGCCGTCCTCGAGCTTGAGATCGACCACGGCATAGGCCGGCGGCGCTTCCTTCGCCCGCGATCGTCCTTCCGCCACGCTTTCGGCAAGTGCCACGCTGAAGCCGCGCGCTTCCATCGCCCGCGCCAGACGCTCGCGCAGCGGGCGGTCGTCTTCCACGATCAAGAGGGTTTTGTCGTCCGTCATGCGGGCAACCTTATGCCCCCGATGCTACGCAAGATTCAATCCTCACGCGTCTGAACCGGTTCGTTGCCGTCGATGGTGCCTCTGGGCCATGTCATAGCGACGCGCGCGCCTATTGCCTCCGGATTTGTCGCCTTGACCAGCGCCCCCGTCTGCTCGAGCAAAGTCTTGGCGATGAAGAAGCCGAGCCCCATGCCTTCGTGCTGGCCGAATTCGCCGGCGCTGGGACCGATCTCGCTTTCCCCCAGGGCGTGATGGCCCGGACGCGAGGTCACATAAGGCTCGCCGATGCGTTCGAAGATTTCCGGCGCGAAGCCGGGACCGTCGTCCTCCACCACGATCGTCAGCCGCGCCGCATCGAATGCGGCATGGATGCGAACTTGGCTGCGCGCGAAGTCGGCCGCGTTCTCGATGATGTTGCTCAGACCGTGCAAAAGTTCGGGCACGCGCCAGACCTGCGGTTGCGGACTGCCTTCGATCTCGACCGAGATGCCCACGTCCTCGCCGCGATGCGGCGCGGCGATTTCTTCGAGCAGCGCGCCCAGCGGCAGCCGCGCCGTCGGTCCCAGCATGGCCTGTTGCGGATCGGCGAGCTTGGCGAGAATGGCGCGGCAGCGCTCGGCTTGCGCGCGCAGGAGACGCACGTCGTCCGACTCGGCGGATCCTTCGGGGAGCGCGCGCTCGAGTTCGCGCGCCACCACCGCGATGGTGCCCAGCGGCGTGCCGAGTTCGTGCGCGGCGGCGGTTGCGAGCGCGCCCAGCGCCGCCAGCCGATGCTCGCGCGCCAGCGCAAGCTGGGTCGCGGCAAGCCCGGCCGACATGCGCGCGCCTTCGCTTGCGATCCGCCAGGCATAGATCGAGGTGAAGCCGATGCCGATGACCAGCGACGCCCAGATGCCACCCTGATAGAGCTGGGGCAGCTCGACGCGCTCGCCCGCGGCCCAAGGAAGCGGCTTGTGGAACACCGAGATCAGCGTCACCGACCCAAGCGCCAGGCCGGCGAGGATGAAGGTGTTGCTCAGATTGAGCGTCGCCGCGGCGATCACCACGGGCGCGAGGAACATCAGCGCGAAGGGATTCTCGATGCCGCCGGTGAGAAAGAGAAGCGCCGCGAGCTGCAACACGTCGAACGCCAGATAGAAGGTGACGTCTCGGTTGCTCAGGCGATGGTTGGGCGGATAGCTGAACGAGAGCAGGACATTGAGCGCGGCGCTGATGCCGATCGCCGTCGCGCAAGCGAGCAGCGGCAGGCGATAGTTGAAACCGAAACCGATCAGGAAGAGGGCGGCGGACTGGCCGGCGATCGCGAGCCATCTGAGATTGCACAGCGTGCGAAGCCGCACCCGTCCGCGGGCGGCCGGCAAGAATCGCGGCTGACGTTCCGGTACGCTGACGGTCTGCGTCAAATTCGGTCTCTCACCTGGGCGCAGGCAGGATATTATCAGATGGCATGATCCGCACGCCCCAGGCCTTGATACCCTATATCGCGATGACCGCGGCGGTTCTGGCCGGGACGCTTTGGAGCCTCGGCAGCGGCACTTTGCAGATCGGCGCCGTGGTGGTGACGAGCGGCACGGCCGATATCGGCGGCCCCTTCCGCCTGCTCGATCAGGACGGCCGCATCCGGACGGACAGAGATTTTCGCGGACGCTACATGCTTGTCTATTTCGGCTACAGCTTTTGTCCCGATGTCTGCCCGACGACCTTGGCGGTCATGCAGGGCGCGCTCGACAGACTGGGAGCGAAGGCCAATCGAATCGTGCCGGTGTTCGTGAGCGTGGATCCGGCGCGCGATTCGCCCGCGGTGCTCAAGGCCTATCTGGCGAATTTCGGGCCGCGCTTCGTCGGATTGACCGGCAGTCCCCGGGCGGTGGCCCGAATCGCGCGTGAATATCATGTGTATTACAGCAAACAGCCCCTTGCCGGCGGAAGTTATGCGGTAAACCATTCGAGTCAGATATACCTCATGGACCCCGGTGGCCGATTCGTTGCGGTCTACGAAGAGACCTTGGGGCCCGGCGGCCTGGCCGCCGAACTCGGCAAGCGCGTATAGCGGGTATTTGCCATTCGTGTTACTGACGATTGACTGATTCACGGACCGCCGAAAAGGATTTCGGTCATGATGAAGTGGGTCATTGCCTGGGCATGGGTCATCGTCGTGGGAGCTCTGATCGTCTGGCCGATCGGACCCCTCTGCATCGCCTGCGGGCGCGATGCCGCGAGCCAGACCGACGAAATTATTGGCGCGATCACCATCATCGTGGGAATCGCGGGACTCGCCAGCCAGGTGGTGGCGGGCGCACCGTCGTCCAGCGGACTAAATTTCCGCAGGCGGTAGCCCGCGCAGCGCTGCGGCCGCGATCAGAGTATTGCGCATCAGGCAGACGATGGTCATGGCACCGACGCCGCCCGGCACGGGCGTGATGGCGCCGGCGAGCTTTGCGGCCGCGTCGTAGTCGACATCGCCGACGATTCTGGTCTTGTCGCCATCGCCGATGCGATTGATGCCGACATCGATCACGGCGGCGCCGGGCTTGACCCAATCGCCCTTGACGAAATTCGCCCTTCCGATGGCGGCGACAAGGATGTCGGCGCGGCGCGCGAAGGCGGGCAGATCGCGGGTGCGCGAATGGGCCATCGTCACCGTCGCGTTCGCGCCGAGCAGAAGCTGTGCTGCGGGCTTTCCGAACAACAGCGAGCGCCCGATCACCAGCGCGTCGAGACCGGCGATATCGCCGACATATTCCTTGAGCAGCATCATCACGCCTGCCGGCGTGCAGGAGACGAGATGCGCGCGGCCGCTGAGAAGAAGACCGGCATTGGTCGGGGTCAGCGCGTCGACATCTTTGGCCGGATCGAGCGTGTCCAGCACCGCTGCCTCGCGCACCTGCGCCGGCAGCGGCATCTGCACCAGGATGCCGTGCACCTTGGGATCCGCGTTCAGCTGGCGCACGATGCCAAGCACTTGCGCTTCGCTGGCCTCGGCCGGCAGGTGGTGGCTCACCGAATGGAAGCCGATGGCCTCGGCGGTGCGGTTCTTGTTGCGGACATAGACTTCGCTGGCGGGATCGGCGCCGACAAGAACGGTGGCCAGCCCGGGTACCAGGCCATGCTCGCGCTTCATCCGCGCCGCCTCGGCTTGGACGCGCGCGCGCAGCCCCGCGGCAAACGCCTTTCCGTCGATGATCCTCGCGCTCATGATGCCTCGCCCAGGGCTTTCAGCCGCTCCGCCACGCGGGCTGTATCGCCGAGAGCGGCAACGGTTTTCAAGCGCGCCTTGTGCCCGGCCGCGATTTGGAGCGACGACTTGGGCATGGCGAGCGCCTTTGCCAGCAGCGCAAGGAGCGCGGCATTGGCTTCGCCGTCTTGCGGCGCGGCGCGCACGCGCACGTTCAGATGACGATCGGGGTCCGTTCCGCCCCAGCCCTCGATCGCGTCGCGCCCGCCTTTGGGCGTCAACCGCACGCGGAAGATCAGGCGATCTCGGGCCTGCCGATACAAGGTCAGTAGAGGTGGAATCTGAGCGCCGACCAGACCACGGCGTACTGGATGAACCAGATGGCGATCAGCACGATGAAGGGCGAGAAATCGAAACCCGCGACCGGGGGCACGATGCGCCGCACCTGGCGGAACACGGGCTCGGTGAGAGCGTCCAAGAGGCGCAGGATCGAACGGACCAGCGGAACCGCCGTATTCACGATGCGCAGAACGACCAGCCAGCTCGCAATGACCGCGAGGACCACGATCCACCAGTAGATGTTCAGGACCACCAGAACGAGTTCGACGATCGGGTTGTAATACACGGCGGGAAGCTTTCGAAAGAATCGCGGCGACTGAGGATATCAGCCGGTGGCGAGCGCGCGAAGGCGGGCTTGCCAGGGGTAGCGCGCGGACAGAAGCCCGTCTTCGCCCTTCGGGCTCCGCCGGGCAGACTTCGCTCCGCTGTCGCGTCGCGAAGCCTGGTGGAGCTGAGCGGAATCGAACCGCTGGCCTCCTCATTGCGAACGAGGCGCTCTCCCAACTGAGCTACAGCCCCTTTTCCAGGGTCCGGGCGCGAGGCCCGAGGGAGGCGGTATGTAGTTAGCGCCGCTTCCCTCTGTCAACCGCGAACCGCCGAAGCAGGCGTCATTTGCCGGTGTAGGTCACGCGCCAGATCGCCTTGCCGGCATCGTCGGAGACCAGCAGGCTTCCGTCCTTCATGACCAGCACGCCGACCGGTCGTCCCCAGACCCGCGCCGGGCTCGACTTGCCGTCCCAGAAGCCGGTGAGGAAGTCGTCGTACTCGCCGGTCGGCTTGCCGTTCGCGAAGCGCACGCGCACCACCTTGTAGCCGGTGGGCCTGCCCGAGTTCCACGAACCGTGCAGCGCCACGATCGCATCGCCGCGATACTGGGCCGGGAATTGCGTGCCGTCGTAGAAGGCAAAGCCCAGCGGCGCCGAATGCGCCGCGAACAGAACGTCGGGCAACTTCGTCTTCGCGACCAGGTCGGGGCGCTTCTTGCCGAAACTCGGATCGGGGTGCGGGCCGCTATAGGCATAGGGCCAGCCGAAGAAGTCGCCCTGTTGGATGCGGGTGAAATAGTCCGGCACCAGCGCGTCGCCATAGCCGTCGCGTTCGTTCACGGTGATGTACAGATCGTCGGTGCCGGGTTTGAGCACCAGGCCGACGGGATTGCGCGTCCCGCTGACGAAGGTGTGCAGATGGCCGTGCGCGTCCACTTTCTGCACCGTGGCGCGCGGCGGCGCTTCCTCGTCGACGTTGCTCATGCTGCCGATCGCGAGATAGAGATTTCCTTCGCGGTCGAAGGCGATGTCGCGCGAGAAATGTCCGCCCAGCGGCCCGAAGCCGTCCTTGGTCACGCGGCTGCGCGCGCCGCCCGTAAGCGACCCGTCCTTGTAGGCAATACGCCACACCGCGATCAGATCGCCGACGTACACCGCGCCGTCGCGGAAGGCCAGACCATGCGGCTTGTCGAAGCCGGTTGCGTAGTCCGAGGCCTTTCCGTCATGCAACACCGTGACCTTGCCGGCGTCCGGTTCGGAAACCAGCACGTCGCCGTCGGGCAGCTGCAACAAAAAGCGCGGATGCGTGAGGCCGTAGGCGAAGAGCGAGACCTGGAAGCCTTTGGGCGCGGCCGGTTTCACCCCGGCAGGGCGCGGGATCAGGTGCGAGGAATTCTCGACCGCGGGCGTGGCGAACGGCGCGGGAAGTTCGGAAGGGCGCACATGAAACGTCGATCCCGGCTGCTCCGCCGCCATCGGCGGCGTGAGCGCCGGCGCACCAGCGGCCAATGCCAAGCCTAAGATCCAGCCTTTTCGCGTCATGGGCGATCCTTTTTTCGGGAGCGGTTACCGGCGGTTTACCTTGAGGGCCCAAAATTAGCACATCCTTGGCGGACAAAAATGCGGCTCAAGTTCGGCTTCGCTCTCTTAGGCTTTTTGGCTTTGACCGGCCCGGCGCCGGCCGGCGAGGCCAAGAAGGCGGCCGTGCACAAGGTCACGCAGTCCAAGTCCTATCTGATGGTCGATCCGATCTATGCGACCATCGTCGCCAATGACCGGCCGATCGGCCTCTTGATGGTCGGCGTCGGCCTCGACGTCTCCG
>Ga0335085_10008600_pt1 | contig 15557 bp, 15 predicted proteins | sample Lox_Sample_45_FD_206712 | JGI IMG/M metagenome (GOLD analysis project Ga0335085, IMG submission 206712) | Soil microbial communities from Loxahatchee National Wildlife Refuge, Florida, United States - Lox_Sample_4.5 | ecosystem: Environmental > Terrestrial > Soil > Wetlands | place: USA...
AGTAATTCACGCCGACAATGCCCTGCGCGGCGAAATGGATGTTGCTCCTGCTGAAGTAGGTCGTGCCTGAAAACGCCGTCCTGGCGTCGATTGCGGCCGCGCCGATGCCGCCGCCGATCGACAGGTCCCATTTGTCCGACAGCGGACGATCGACCAAAAGGTTCAAGAAATCGGACTTAACCGAAACGCGGCCCGTAAACGCCAGCGTGCCGCCACTGACGTCGCGGTTGTCGTAACCCAACTCGTCCTCCAGGCGGAAGCCGTTGTCCCATCGATATCCCAACGAACCGATGAACAGCGCCGTGTCGTTGGTGTCGGTCTTGTAGTCGGCGGGTGAACCCGAGCCCGGCACGACGTGCTGCGTGAAGTCGCCCATCGAGTCCCATCCGACTCCGAGCCCGACATACCAGCCGTTGGTGTCGCCGGCGGCCGCCGGCAGGCAAACGGCAAGTCCCGCAACAGTGGCCAACGCCATCGAACGAAGTTTCATGGTCCGCCCTCGCATCAAGAATGATCTCCCCGGCGAGAATCCCCCGCACGGCTCTAGAAATATCAGAATTATACTTACTTGCGTTCTTGATTGTGTCTATCGGCAGGGCAAAGGAACTTGTCTTTAGGGCGGATTTGGCGGGTGTCTGTGGTCGATGCGCAACAGCGTCGATCGCGCCATCAAAAGCGCCGGTTCCCGGTCGTGACCAGGAACGCATATCGTAGCGGAAGCACTTGAAGAGACGCCTCTTTCTCGCGCTCGAAGCTCTGCAACAACTCGACCCGGGGGGCGACGTGAAACAGTCCCAGCCAGCGCAGCAGAAGTCGCCGCGGCAGGTCCGCCATGCCGTGTAAATCGCCGAAATCGACCACATGGACCCGCCCGGCCGGCGACAGCGCCCCGGACGCTGCGTTAAGTGCTCGCTTCCAGTCGGGAATCATCGACAGGCTGTAAGAGAACACGCAGGCGTCGAACGGCGCCTCTTGGCCGAACATGGCGGGCGACAGGCCTTCGGCATAACCGTGCGCCAGCGCGACTCGGTCCTTCAGGCCGGCCCGCCGCAAGGTTTCTGCCGCGGTTTTCAGCATCTCCGCCGAGGCATCGAGTCCGAACAGCCGCGCGCCGGGATAGCGGCGCGCGATCTTGACCAGGTTGCGGGCGGTACCGCAGCCGATCTCGACCAGCCTGTCGCCGGGGCCGAGCGCCAACTCGCGGATCAGCCGGTCGCGCCCGAACAGATAGTATTTGCGCGTCAGGTCATAGACATAGCGCTGGTGCCGGTAGACGCGGTCCATCACCGCGGAATGTTCAGGAGCGGCGGACATAGACGTGGAATCCGCCATAGATCGAAGAACGGTCTCTGGCGTGGAAGGCGCGGCTTTCGTCCTCCAGATACCGCCACGGCGCCAGAAGCGCTGCGGGCAGCTTGCGCGGCAACGGCGAAGCGGCACCGGCGGTGCGGAAGATGACGCGCGCATCGGCGGCGTCGGCGGTGCGATCGATCTCGGCCCACAGGCTGGCGAGCTGGGCGGGATTCATCCAGTCCTGGCTGTCGAGCAGCACGAAGCGGTGGATCGAATGGGCGTCCTGGCGGCCGAGGAAATCGGTGAGCGAGGCGTGGTGGACCTCGACCTTATCAGTCCGTGTACGGATTTTTTCGTAGGTTGCGGCCTGCAGGTAGGCGGGCACGGCCTCGCGTCCCACGGTGTCGTAGCTGCGCGCGAAGGCCTGCCAGGCAAAATAGTTCTCGTGGATGGGAAAGTCGCAGGCGAGCCGCTCGACGCGCTCGCGCAGAACCGCGACGGCGTTGCCGTTCGCCCCCACCAGCTCGTCGTATTGGGCCGGCGGAATGCCGAGCGCATAAAGCGACACCGGCGTCTTCGACAAGAGGCGCACGGAGCGGTAGTCGAACATCGGCGCGATAAGGCGGTTGAAGGCGGCGCGCTGTTCGGCCGGCGTGCGCGCTTCAAGCATGTTCTCCAGCCGCTTTCCGTGCAGCTTGGCGACCGCGTGCAGGATGCCGATGAAGCGCCCGAGCAGGCCGTAGCGGTACAGATTGCGCGCGAACATGTTGATCCGCCGGCCGTGCAGCAGGATGTGCTTCTCCCAGTACAGGCGCGTCTCGCGGTCGAGCTTGTGCGACAAGTGCGCGTCGTAGGCCGTCTTGTTCGCCTTGTCGTTGGCGTGGCCGAAGAAGCGGAAAAAGTCCTCGTAGGTGGGCAGGCTCTTGAGCGCGGCGAGCTTCAGCCGGGTGAGCGCCACGTGATTGGGGTTGAGGTCGACGGCGATGATGCGGGCGGGATCGGCGGCCAGGTAATTGAGCACGTTGCAGCCGCCGGAGGCGATGGTCAGCAGCCGGTGGTGCCCCTTGAGGTCCAGCGCATCGAGGTCGACGTCGGGGTCTTCCCAGATTTGGTTGTAGACAAAGCCCTGGAACATCAACGTAAAGAGACGCTCCAGCACGCCGCGCTTGGTAGTGGCGGGACGCTGATGCGCGGCGCGTTCGAGCAGCTCGTTTGCCATGATCTTCTTGATGCCGGACCCGGACCCAAACGGGCTATCTAGAGGGATTGCACCGGCCGGGCAAACGAAAATCCTGAAACCGCGGCTTGCACGCCGCGCGGCCCGGGGCATAGCTTGCACCCATGACCGCGCCGATCCAGGAGGTTCTCGGCCTTCTCGAGCTCGAGAAGATCGAAGAAAACATCTTCCGCGGCCTCAGTCCCAACGACCGGCTGCAGCGCGTGTTCGGCGGGCAGGTGCTGGGGCAAGCCCTGGTGGCCGCCGGGCGCACGGTCGAAGGCCGGGTGTGCCATTCGCTGCACGCCTATTTCTTGCGCGCGGGCGATCCGAAGGTGCCGATCCTCTACGAGGTCGACCGCTCGCGCGACGGCACCAGCTTCACGTCGCGGCGCGTGGTCGCGATCCAGCACGGCCGGCCCATTTTCACGCTCGAGGCGTCGTTTCAGCGCGACGAACCGGGATACGAACATGCCTTCGAAATGCCCCCGGCACCCGATCCCGAAACGCTCGCGAGCGATGCGGCGCTGCGTGCCGCCGTCGCGGACGGCTTGCCTTCCGAGCTGCGCGACTGGGCGCTGCGTCCGCGCCCCTTCGAGACGCGCCCGGTCGGTCCGCGCCCCTATTTCGCGCCCGACAAGCGCCCGCCCCACGAGATGGCCTGGATTCGCGCCATCGGCGCCGTGCCGGACGATCCGAAGCTGCAGCAGTGCCTGCTCGCGTTCGCCTCGGACATGTCGCTGATCGGCACCGGCATGCTGCCGCACGGCATCGGATGGTTCGACGACAAGGTTCAGCTGGCCAGCCTCGATCATGCCATGTGGTTCCACCGCTCGTTCCGCGCCGACGAATGGATGCTGTATGTCCAGGACAGCCCCAGCGCGTCGGGCGCGCGCAGCTTCAATCGCGGGCTGGTGTTCACGCGCGACGGCCGGCTGGCGGCTTCGGTGGTGCAGGAAGGGCTGATGCGGCCGCGGCGCGATCGATAGGCACCGTTAAAGGTGCTGCACGGTCAGGCTGCGGCGCGGGCGCGAATAGAAGTATCCGCTCATGGTGATCGTGCTCGGCAGCACATGCGTCGTGATCGAGGAGTAGGTGTAGCGGATCTCGGCGAAGATGACGCTGCCGCCCGAGCCCGCGACGATCAGGCCTGCGGGAACCGTGACGGCCGAGCCCACCACGCGCGGGGTGGTGTTCTGCGCGTTGCTCCAGCCGACCTTCGCCCCGCCGTGGCCGTCGTCGACCACGCTGGAGATGGTGATCTGCGCATTCGCCGACGAATAGGGATAGAGGATCGAGTTGGCCGCGTTGAATATGTTGGTCATGTCGGCGCTGGAGACGGCGGTGGATTGCGCCACCAGATCGGCGCAGGTGAAAGCCACGCGCGTGACGCGCCACTTGCAGTTCAGCGCCTCGGACAGCTCGATGGCGCCGAAGAACATCAGGATCATCGCCGGCGCGCACAAGGCGAATTCCACGGCGGCCATGCCCCGGCGCGAACGAACGAATCCGGCCGCGGTCTTCAGCATCCCGCCACCTGCGTCGTATAGGGCTCGTTGCGGAACGCCACCGTTGCATAGAGCAGGTGGTTGCCGCCCGCCATGTTGACCATGAAGCTCGTGAGTATGGGCGTGACCACCTGCCAGGTGTAGAACGTGCGCACCAGAACGATGCTGCACTCGGTGCCGGGCTGCCAGTTTGTCAGCGCCGGGTTGAGCGTCTGGTTGGCCTGCAGCGGGTTGGAATAGTTGGCGGCCGCGAAGCTGGGATAGGTCTCCACATCGATCTGGAGATTGGCCCCGCACTGCAGGAACGGCGTGATTTCGTTGCAGACGAGCTGGCGGAACTGCGCCTGGGTGACGTTGCCGAGCTGGACTTGTCCGGTGCGGATCTGTCTCGCCGCGTCGTTGGTGGCGTTCTGCAGCGCGTAGTCGCCGAGGAACATGACGCCCACTTCCAGCGTACCCATGAGGAAGATGAAGAGCACGGGGGCAATGAAGGCGAATTCGACGCCGGCCGAGCCGGTGCAAGCCTGCGCGTGCATACGCCGCGCCGCCCGAGCCAGGCGCCTTTGCAAGCGCGTGCGCCAATGTCTCGCAGATCCGTTCACGATCGGCGTCCGCCTGTTCATGGCAACGCCCCATTAAACGCGCGGTCGCGCGCCGGGCGAAGCGAAAGCGGTCCCCATGCTGAAGGATGGGTAAACGAGTGGTGCCTCCGTCATTTCGCTAAATGGGGACCGCGTGGCTAACGGACGCCTAACCAAGCCCGAGAAAAACAACGGCATTTTCATCCCTTCGGGCGGATCATGCGGTGGGAACGCCTGCCAGGGAGCTCGTCGATGTGGCTCATTCGCAAGCTCGCACGTCGCGCGCGGGGCTTCGCGCGGAGCCGGCGCGGCAACGTTGCCATGATCTACGCGCTGTCGCTGATCCCGCTTGCGCTCGCGGCCGGTGCCGGTCTCGACTACGCCCGCGCGGTGCTGGTGCGCGCCAGCATGTCCGAGGCGCTCGATTCGGCGGCGCTGGCGGTGGGATCCACGCCGGGTCTGACCACGCAGCAGATGCAGGTGCTCGCCCAGCAGTACTTCGCGGCCAACTACCACGAGAGCCTGGCCTACGGCACGCCGGCCGCGGTGCAGATCACGCCGTCCGGCCAGTCGATCGTCGTCTCCACCTACGACACGATGCCGACGGCCGTCTTGAAGATGGTGGGCATTCCGACCTTGACGGTCGACGCCCGGAGCACCGTGGTGTGGGGGCAGTTGAAGGTGTGGGTTTCGCTGGTGCTCGACAACACCGGTTCGATGTGCCAGTCGGACACCAATCCGAACGCCAACAGCCCCTGCAATCCGCCATCGTCCAGCAGCAAGATGGCGGCGCTGCAGACGGCGACGCACAACCTGCTCACCATGCTGCAGGGCGCCTCCAGCAATCCGGGCGATGTCCAAGTGGCGATCATTCCCTTCGTCAAGGACGTCAACGTCGGCACCGCCAGCGTCAACGCCTCGTGGCTCGATTGGACCGATTGGAACGCCGCAAACGGCAGTTGCAACCTCAGCAGCAAGACCAGCCAGTCGGCCTGCGTCGGCACTTCGCCGACCTGGTCGGGCGGTTCCTGCAACATCTCGGGAATCAGCTCGCCCGGCACTTGCATCACCACGCACGGCACGTGGACGGCGGCATACTGCAGCAAGAGCCAGTACACGACGCAGTCCACCTGCCAGTCGCACAGCGGCACATGGCATGCCGCATCGTGCAACATCTCCGGTTATTCGACGCAATCGAGCTGCCAGGCCGCCGTCGGTACCTGGTCGGGCGGTTCGTGCAGCATCCCGGGATACTCGACGGTTGCGAGCTGCCTCGCCTGGACCCCGGTATGGACGCCGGCCAATCACAACACCTGGAACGGCTGCGTCATGGATCGCGGCAGCGACAGCGGCCCCGACACCACCTACAACTACGACACCATGAACTCGTCGGAGGTTCCAGGCCGCGCCACCAGCTATTTCGCGCCGGAGCAGTACTCGTATTGTCCGGTGTCGCTGACCGGGCTCAGCTACGACTGGACGTCGCTCAGCAACAAGGTCGACGCGATGTTCGCCGGCGGCTCCACCAACCAGACCATAGGCCTGGTATGGGGCTGGCACGCGCTGAGCCAGGGTGATCCGCTCAATGCACCCACGCTGCCCAGCGACACCGCCCGCTATATCATCATCCTGAGCGACGGCTTGAACACGCAGGACCGCTGGTACGGCAACGGTTCGACTCAGAGCACTCAGGTCGACAGTCGCATGAGCGCGGTTTGCACCAACGCCAAGGCCGCCGGCATCGTGATTTACTCCGTGTTCGTCGACATCGGTGGCACGCAGGGCAATTCGAGCGTGCTGCAGAACTGCGCCACGGACCTCAGCAAGTACTACGATCTCACCAGCGCAAGCCAGATCAACATGGCGTTTGCGGCGATCGGCCAGCAGATCACCAACCTGCGCGTGTCGCAATAGCGCGCCGGAGCCGCAAAAAAACGAACCCGGGAGCTGGGGCCGCTTCCGGGTTCTTCTTTCTTTTCGGGGATCGCCGCCGCTATTCGCCGGCGGCCGCCTTGGTCAGCATCGACTGGTGCTTGGTGATCTGGTCGTTGGCGGCATCGAAGGCGTCCTTGCTGTCGCCCGGCACCGGCGCCGACTGGCAGTGCGTCGAGGCACACGCATACGTCGTCTGGGTGGTGCCGCGCTGGAGCGTGACGATGGAGCCGCCGCTCGAGGCCACGACCACGGCTTCGTTCACGATCTGACGTCCTCTGGCGTCGAGCCCCAGGATGTTGGTGGTGCCGAAGGCCTTGCCCTGCACGAAGGCGTGACGGTTGTCGATGATGGTCACGTCGGCGATCACGGGATTGCCGACATAGAGCGTCGAAACCGGATGCTTGAAGGCGATGATGCGCACTTGGTCGAGCGGCACGGAAACCGCGTTGCCCGCGTTCGCTGCGGCGGCAAGTCCCGCAAGCAAGGTCGTCGCAAGGAGGATGCGGCGCATGTCTCACGTCCCAACACATTTCTGCCCCATGATCGTAGCGGTCGCGCCGTAAAAGAACTTTTAAGCTTTGGCTGCCGGCGGCGCCGTCGGGGCCATTCGATGCCGCGTTCCAGGGCGAACTGTAAGCTTGGTAAACAAACCGCCAAGATAAACCACGAGGGGCTCGCGGAAGAGGCCGATTCCGTTCCACCGCAAGACAATTCGTCGAGTGGAGGCCTGGGCGGTTTAAGGCCGCATTAAACCTCCGCGTCTAGTCTCATGATCGTCCAGGCAGTGGCCCGTGATGAGCGGCGTGCCGGACATCCATGGGTGTCCACAAGTGGAGGTCTCAATGAACAAGCTCTTCTCGCGTTTCATGCGCGATGAGTCCGGCGCGACGGCCATTGAATACGGTCTGATCGCGGCGCTGATCGCGGTGGTCATTATCGGTGCGCTTCAGGCGATCGGAACCGGCCTGAAGGCGACCCTGAACAACGTCGCCGGCGCCCTGTAAGTGCCCGGCAGTCGCGACTTCGCGGTTTGCGGACGGCCGCCGCAAGGCGGCCGTTCGTGTTACGAGGGTTCGGATGGGTGCTGAAGTCCTGGTTCTGTTCGTGCTTCCGGCGCTGCTGGCGCTGGCGGCCGGCTGGGATATCGCGAGCTATACGATCCCGAACCTCTTGCCGCTCGCCGTCATCGCCGCATTTGTCGTGTTCGTCTTCGCCGCGGGGCTTTCGGGCGCGGCCTTGGGCGCGCATCTGGCCGCAGGTGCGGTCGGACTTGCGGCGGGATTTGCCCTGTTCGCCGCCGGCGTGGTGGGCGGGGGCGACGCCAAGCTGTTCGCCGCCACCGCGATGTGGTTTGGCTTCGGCGATCTCGTTTCGTATGTGCTGGCCGCCAGCGTGCTCGGCGGCGGGCTCACCCTGATCCTGCTGATGCTGCGCCAGATCCCTCTGCCGCAGGCGCTCATGCGCCAGCCCTGGCTCGTGCGTCTGCATGACACGCGCGCCGGCATTCCCTACGGCGCCGCACTGGCCGCGGGGGCGCTTCTGGCCCTGCCGCACAGCGGGCTTCTCCACCTTGCCGGCATCGCCTAAGGCAAAGGACAGCCTTGGTTTTCCGCACATTTCACAGCGTCCGGTTAAGCATTTTCTAAAGGGTTCCGTGCTCCCATTCCCCCAAAGGGAGCCTCTTCGATGAACATGCGGCGACTCGTAGTGCTCTTGCTGGCCGCAGGCGCGGCAGGAGTGATCGCTCTCATGGTGCGCGGCTTCTTCGGCGGCGGCGCGAAGCAGGCCGAAGCCACGCTGCGTCCCGCACCTCAAGTGATGACCGAGGTTCTCGTCGCCGCCGCGCGGCTCGAACCCGGCCAGCCGCTTTCGTCGGCGCAGGTGCGCTGGCAGGAGTGGCCGTCCAAAGGCGTTGATCCAGGTCTCATCCTGAAGAGCAGCGGGCTTTCGGCCGCGGCCGCGGTGGAAGGCACCGTTGTGCGTTCGCCCATGGTCGAAGGCGAGCCCGTCACCTTCACCAAGATCGTCAAGAGCCAGGCCACCGGATTCATGGCGGCGACGATCGCGCCCGGCATGCGCGCCGTATCGATTCCGGTTTCCGTCGCTTCGCTCGCCGGCGGTTTCATCCTGCCCAACGACCGCATCGATCTGATCTGCACGGTGACCACCGAAAATCCCAAAGGGGCGGTGTCGCGCATGGTGCTGAAGAACGTGCGCGTGCTCGCGATCGACCAGGCATCCGACGCCAAGAACCAGAAGGCGGTTTCCGACGTGAAGACCGCCACGCTCGAGCTCACCCCGCGCCAGGCCGAGATGGTGCAGATGGCGCAGGCCATGGGAACACTGTCGCTGGCGCTGCGCAGCCTCGGCGACAACGAAGCAGTGGCCGCCAACGCCAAGCCGGATTCGAACGGCGACGACCAGGAAACGACCGCCGTCTCGGTGATTCGCTACGGCATGGGCCGCCGGACAAGCAGTGGAGGACAGTGATGCGACGGTTTCTTCTTCCGCTGCTTTCGATGGTGGCCGTATTCGCCGCGGCCGCTCATGCCGGCGATGCCGACGAGGCAAATTCGGCGCGCGTCATCCAGGTGGCGACCCGCAGCGGCCAGCCGGTGCACCAGCGCATCACGCTGGGGCTCGGCAAGGCGGCCATCGTCGAGCTCGATTCCGATGCGCGCGACGTGCTGGTGTCCAATCCTGACATCGTCGACGCCGTGGTGCGCACGCCCCGCCGCGTCTTCCTGATGGGCCAGAAGGGCGGCCAGACCAACGCCTTCTTCTTCGACGGCCAGGGGCGCCAGCTAGCCTCCATCGACATCCGGGTCGAGAAGGACGTCACCGATCTCGCCAAGCTGATTCATGCGAGCTTCCCGGATTCCGACATCAAGGCGACCGCGATCAACGACACGGTGGTGCTGTCGGGTCATGTCGCCTCGGCGGCGGAGTCCTCGCGCGCCCAGGACATCGCGGCGCGCTTCGCCGGCGATCCCACCAAGGTGGTCAACGTGCTTGCCATCAACACCAGCGAGCAGGTGATGCTGAAGGTGCGCGTGGCCGAGATGCAGCGCACCATCGCCAAGCAGTTCGGCATCGACCTCAGCGGCGCCATGGTGGCGGCGGGCGTGCCGATGGCGATGTCGACCTCCAATCCGTTCGGCCTGGTCGGCCACGCGCTCAGCGACCTTTCCGCGGCCCAGGTCGGATCGGCGTGCTCCGGCGCCTTCTTCCCCACCGTTTCGGGCACGACGCAGTCCCAGGCCGTCACCGGCAACAACACCGTAACGACCATCACCAACGGGGTGGCGAGCACGGTGCAGACCATTTCCACCGGCGATCCCACCATCACCAAGACGATCACATCGACGCTGCCATGCACCAGCCCCAACAACCTGCAGGGCGTGGTCAAGGCGCTCGAGCAGGTGGGACTCGTGCACATCCTGGCCGAGCCCAATCTCACGGCCGTGTCGGGCGAAACGGCGAAGTTCCTGGCCGGCGGCGAATTTCCGGTGCCGGTGTCGCGCGACCGCGACGGCAACATCACGATCGCCTTCAAACAGTTCGGCGTCGGCCTGTCGTTCACGCCCGTGGTGCTGTCGCCGGGGCGGATCTCGCTGCAGCTGTCGACCGAAGTGAGCGAGCTCACCAACGAGGGTGCCTATTCGCTGCAGGGCACCAGCGGCACCGCCGGCGTCACTATTCCGGGCTTGGCGGTGCGCCGCGCCGAAACCACGGTGGAGGTGCCCTCGGGCGGCAGCTTCGCCATTGCCGGCCTGATGCAGAAGACCACCAAGCAGGTGCTCGACGCATTTCCCGGCCTGAAAGACATGCCGGTCTTGGGCGCCCTGTTCCGCAGCCGCGATTTCGAGAACGACGAAACCGAGCTGGTGGTGCTGGTGACGGCCTACCTCGTCAAGCCGACGCTCGAGGCCAATTTTGCCGCGCCGACCGACGGATATGTTCCGCCGACCGACATCGAAACCATCTTCCTGGGCCGGCTCAACGCCGTCTACAGCCGCGACAAGCATCCGGTCACGGCCGACGGCGGGCCGGTCGGTTACATCGTGCAGTAGGAGAGCGGACATGACCGCGAACAAGAACGTATTGCGCGCCGCCTCCGTCGTCGCCGTGATCCTGGCATCGAGCTGTGCGGCTCCGTTCAACGACGGCAATGGCCTGATGAACGATCCTGTGGTCAATCATCCCATTACGGCCGAGCCGCACTTCGCCTCGATCAAGGTGTCGTTTTCGGCGCCGCAGGCGGGGCTACTGCCCGACGACACGGCACGGCTCAACGCGTTTGTGGCCGACTACTTGTCGCGCGGCACCGGCTCGATTTCGGTTTCGGCGCCGGAAGGCGGCGATGCCGCGGCCACACTCGACTATTTCGGGCAGCGGCTGTTCTCGATGGGCGTGCAGCGCTCACGCATCCTGGTCGGCACGCACGCCGGCGACCCGCGCGTCGAGATCGGTTTCATCGCCTACCAGGCGCACACCGATCCATGCGGCGACTGGTCCGAGAATCTGGGCGACACCGCCTCCAACCGCATCGCCAAGAACTTCGGCTGCGCCACGCAAAGGAACATCGCCGCGCAGATCGCCGATCCGCGCGATCTGGTCGAAATGCGCGGCAGCGAGCCGGCGGATTCGACGCGTCGCGCCGCCGTCCTCGACAATTACGAAAAAGGCAAAGTGACGGCATCCGAAAAGAGCGACGCCCAGTCGGGCGCGGTTTCCGAGGTGAACAAGTAAGGGACAGGGCTCATGAACAAGAGCGTACCGCCGGAGAATCAGGAAGAGTACGGCGCCGCCGCGCATGAGCGCCCGGTCCCGCGCATTTCGATCCACGCCTTCTGCGAGTTTCCCGACACCGGCGCCGCGCTGCAGCGCGCCGGAGCCGACCGCAGGCTGGCCAAGGCGCACATGACCGTCCAGCTCGGCGGCATCGCCGCCGCGATCGATCACTATTCGGCGCAGGTCACGCCCAATCTCCTGGTCGTGGAAACGAGGCTGGGCGGCCGCGAGGCCATCGACGAGCTCGATCGCCTTGCCGAGGTCTGTGATCCGGCGACCAAGGTGGTGGTGGTGGGCCGCATCAACGACGTCGAGCTGTACCGCGAATTGATGCGCCGCGGCGCATCGGAATACCTTGTGGCGCCGTTCGATCCGCTGCACCTGATCGAAGTCATCGCCACGCTCTACGCTGATCCGCAGGGCCACCCGATCGGCCGCGTCGTCGCCTTCATGGGCGCACGCGGCGGCGTGGGTTCCTCCACGCTTTGCCACAACGTCGGCTGGTGCATCGCCGAAGAGCTTCACATCAACACCACGATCGTCGATTTCGACCTGCCCTTCGGCACCGTGGCGCTCGATTTCAACGACGAGCCGGGCCAGAGCGTCGCCGACGCGCTGGCCTCGCCCGAACGCCTGGACGATGTCTTCCTGGAGCGCGTGCTGTTGAAGCGCGGCGACTACCTGTCGCTGTTCGCCGCACCCGCCTCGCTCGAGCGCGACATGGAGACCGGCGTCGAGGCCTACGAATCGGTGCTCGAGGCGGTGCGCCAGTCGAGTCCCTGCGTCCTGGTCGACCTGCCGCGCCACTGGGCGCCCTGGGTCAAGGCCACGCTGATCGGCGCCGACGAGATCGTTCTCGTCGCCTCGCCCGATCTTGCCTCGCTGCGCAACACCAAGAACTTGGTCGAACTGCTGCGTCATAACCGCCCCAACGACGCTCCGCCGCGGCTGGTGATGAACAAGGTCGGCATGGCCAAGCGGCCCGAGATCCCGGTCAAGGATTTTGCCGAAACCGTCGGTCTCGAGCAGGCGCTCACGCTTTCCTACGATCCCCTTTTGTTCGGGCAGGCCGCCAACAACGGCCAGATGCTGATCGAGCTGGGGCAGAAGTCGCCCGTCGTGGAGGGTGTGCGCAACTTCGCGGGCCTCGTGACCGGCCGCAAGGTCGCCGCGGCGGCGCAGGCCAAGTCGCTGCTTTCGTTCCTGCAGGCAAAGAAAAGGGCATAGATGTTCGGAAAGCGCTCCGCCGATGCGAACAACGTGCGGCCTTCCCGCGGGGTCGAACGCGCGCGCGTGGAGCCGGCCGCCCCGCCCCCCGTAGTTTCGCCCAGGCCGGTCGCGCCGCCGCCGGCCTACGCCACGGACACGCGCTCCGAAGACTATTACCAGATCAAGGCGACGATCTTCTCGGCCCTGATCGACACCATCGATCTCGCTCAGCTCGCCCAGCTCGATCCGGATTCGGCGCGCGAAGAGATCCGCGACATCGTCAACGAGATCATCTCCATCAAGGCGGTGGTGATGTCGATCGCCGAGCAGGAGCAGCTGCTGCAGGACATCTGCAACGACGTGCTCGGCTACGGTCCGCTCGAGCCGCTGCTGGCCCGCGACGACATTGCCGACATCATGGTCAACGGCGCATCCCGCGTGTTCATCGAAGTCGGCGGCAGGGTGCAGCTCACCAATGTGCGCTTCCGCGACAACGCGCAGCTGATGAACATCTGCCAGCGCATCGTGAGCCAGGTCGGCCGCCGGGTCGACGAGTCCTCGCCCATCTGCGACGCGCGCCTGCTCGACGGTTCCCGCGTCAACGTCATCGCCCCGCCGCTGTCGCTCGACGGGCCCACGCTGACCATCCGCAAGTTCAAGAAGGACAAGCTGAAGCTCGAGGACCTCGTCCGCTTCGGCTCGGTCAACGAGTCCGGGGCCAAGCTTCTCGGTATTATCGGGCGCTGCCGCTGCAACGTGTTGATCTCGGGCGGCACCGGTTCGGGCAAGACCACGCTGCTCAACTGCCTCACCGCCTTCATCGACGGCGAGGAGCGCGTCATCACCTGCGAGGACGCCGCCGAACTTCAGCTGCAGCAGCCGCATGTGGTGCGCCTCGAAACGCGGCCGCCCAACCTGGAAGGCCAGGGCCAGATCACCATGCGCGATCTGGTCCGCAACTGCCTGCGCATGCGCCCCGAGCGCATCATCGTGGGCGAAGTGCGCGGACCGGAGGCCTTCGACCTTCTGCAGGCGATGAACACCGGTCATGACGGCTCGATGGGCACGCTGCACGCCAATTCCCCGCGCGAGGCCATGAGCCGCCTCGAATCCATGATCACCATGGGTGGCTTCCAGCTTCCAACCAAGACCATCCGCGAGATGATCGTGGGCTCCATCGACGTCATCGTGCAGGCCGAGCGCCTGCGCGACGGCTCGCGCCGCATCACCGAGATCACCGAAGTGGTCGGCACCGAGGGCGACGTCGTCATCACCCAGGACCTGCTGAAATACGAGATCCAGGGCGAGGACGAATCCGGCCGCATCAAGGGCAAGCACGTCGGCACCGGCATCGTGCGGCCTGTGTTCTGGGAACGCGCCCGCTATTTCGGCCTGGAGCGCGATCTGGCCGAGTCCCTCGACCAGTTGCAGGTCTAGCCATGCTGCTGGCGCTGGCCACCATGCTCCTCGTGCTGCTCGTGGGCGGCGCCGTGTTCGCTTTTGCCGGCGGCTCGGGCGGGCCGCCTCAGAAGCGCATCGCTTCGCTGTCGAGGCCGGTCGCTGCGACCGCCAGGATCGACCCCAACGCCCAGCGCAAGCGCAACATGGCCACGGCGCTCAAGGAGTTCGAGAAGAAGCAGGCCGAGAGCAAGCCCACCATGACGATGCGCCGCCGCATCGACCAGGCCGGGCTGCAGGGCGTGTCGGAACGCACCTTCTACATCGTATCGGCGGTAGCGGCGCTGCTGGCCGGACTCATCTGCTTCGCCGAGAAGCAGAGCCTTCTGTTCGTCACGCTGCCGGCGGTGTTTGCGGCCGGCATCGGTGTGCCGCGCTGGGTGCTGTCGTTCCTGAAGAACCGGCGCGAGAAGACGTTCACCAACGACTTCGCCAACGCCATCGACGTCATCGTGCGCAGCGTCAAGTCGGGCCTGCCGACATCGGACGCCCTGCGCATCGTGGCGCAGGAATTCCGCGACCCCGTCGGCGGCGAGTTCAAGAAGCTGGTCGAGAGCATGAAAATGGGCGTGACCCTCGAGCAGGGCCTCAAGAAGATGTTCGAGAACATGCCTACCACCGAAGTAAGCTTCTTCGGCATCGTCATGACGATCCAGCAGAAGACGGGCGGCAACCTGTCGGAAGCGCTCGGCAACCTCGCCGGGGTCCTGCGCGACCGCAAGCGCCTGCAGGGCAAGATCAGGGCGATGTCGAGCGAGGCCAAGGCCTCGGCCATGATCATCGGCTCGCTGCCGCCCGGCGTGGCGCTGATCGTCTACCTCACGACGCCGGACTACATCTCCGCGCTGTTCACCGAGCGCGTCGGCAACCTGCTGCTGTTCGGCTGCGCGATCTGGATGAGTTTGGGCATCGTGGTCATGCGCAAGATGATCAACTTCAAGCACTGAGGGCCGCATGATCTCGACCGGCGACATCATGGACCTGCTGTTCGATCCGAAGTTCATCGCCACGGCCGCGGCGGCGATTTTCGCGTTTGCGACCATCGTGACGGTCATCCTGCCGCTGCTCGAACGCGACACTCTCAACAAGCGGCTCAAGGCGGTGGCGGAGCGGCGCGAGGAGCTCAGGGCGCGCCACAAGGAGGCGCTGAGCGGGCGGCGCGGCGGATTGCGCGCCGAGCCGATGGGATCGACCAAGTTGATCAAGCAGGTGGTGGAGCGGTTCGACCTCTCCCGGCTGGTCGCCTCCGAAGGCACCCGGGAGAAGCTGCAGCAGGCGGGCCTGCGCGGGCCCACGCCGCTCATGGTCTTCAACTTCTTCCGCTTTGTGATGCCGTTCGTGTTGTTCGCGGCGGCGCTGTTCTATCTCTTCGTGGTCACCGATTTCGCATGGCCCACCATGATGAAGGTGGCCGGCGCGGTGGGCGCCGCGCTAGCGGGCTTCTACCTGCCCGACCTCTACATCTCGAACAAGATCGCCCATCGCCAGCAGTCGATCATGGCGGCGTTCCCGGATGCGCTCGACCTGCTGCTCATCTGCGTCGAGTCCGGCATGAGCGTGGAG
>Ga0335085_10008601_pt1 | contig 15555 bp, 15 predicted proteins | sample Lox_Sample_45_FD_206712 | JGI IMG/M metagenome (GOLD analysis project Ga0335085, IMG submission 206712) | Soil microbial communities from Loxahatchee National Wildlife Refuge, Florida, United States - Lox_Sample_4.5 | ecosystem: Environmental > Terrestrial > Soil > Wetlands | place: USA...
CGCTGATCCGCGCCGAGATCGAGAAATGGGCGAAAGTGGTGAAGCTTTCCGGCGCCCGGGTGGATTAGCGGCGAAGTGCCGGATCGATCTTCGCGCTTGCTCTCAGAACCGGGCGGATAGACCCGCCATCGCCTCGCCCTGGGTGATCGTGTCGCCCTTGATCTGCACGACGCAGCCGCCGCTGCAGAAGAAACCCCCGCTGCTGTTCACCAGCGTGACGAAGCCGCGGGCCTCCAGCTTCACGGCCACGTGTCGCGCCACCGGAATCATGTAGCCGAAGCCGACGTTGAGCGAGAAGCGGGCCTCCGAGTTGAGGCCTGCTTCCCGGGGGCTGAAATTGGTCAGGCCCAGGCCGCCGACCGCATAGACGCCCCGCCCGACCTCTTCGATGAAATAGGTGCCGCCAAAGTGGTAATAGGTGATGCCCAGACCGATGTCGTCCGCGACCGGAGAAAAGCCGCTCGCCTTCAACGCCGAGTTCCGGTGGCTGATGAAGAACTCCCATTGCGTCTGGCGATCGATGCCGAAATCGGCCGCCACCGAGTACGCGGGCCCGTCGGTCAGCTCCCAGGTCTTGCCGGTGGTCACGTCGGTGAATCCGCCGCCGAAGCGGTAGCCGCCGTATACAGTGAAGTTGTTCTCGCTCCGCGTCCCGCTCACCTCCTTGCTCTGGGCGTGCGCGGAAAACGAAATCGTCATCGCCGCCAGGGCCAGCAACACAAGAACGGGCCTGATCGCCGCGCGGACTCCGTTCGTCAGCCTACATCCGACCATGCGGTCTCCTTTGGTGTCCAGATGCGCGGACGGGTCTTGGCGCTCAAAGGCTGTTTTCCGGTGATGAAGTTTCCGGGCTTCTTCGATTCAACGACCCGCCGATCACTCGGGAACGATGCCGGCCGCGCGCGCGGTGCGCGTCCAGGACTCCATCTGCTCCTTGAGGAAGGCCGTCAGCTCGTCCGGCGTCGAGCTGCGCGGCTCGAACGCGATCTTGCCCATGGCCTCGCGCACGTCGGGGCGCGCGAGCACGACGGCGAGATCGCGCGCCAGGCGCTCGGCGATCTCCCGGGGCATCCTCGCCGGGCCGAAGACCCCGCCCCAGGGCGTTAGTGAGACCTTGCCGAGCCCCGCCTCAGCCGCCGCCGGGACATCCGGCAGTAGCGGGCTGCGGTTCGGGAACATCGCGGCGAGCGCGCGCAGCTTGCCCGCCTTCACCTGCGGCACCGCGGTCCCCGGCGTCGCGATCGCGAAGTGCACGCGCCCGGCGAGCAGATCGATCGTGAGCGGCGCGTCGCCCTTGTAGGGCACCTGCACGATATCGAGCTTCTCCACCTGCTTCAGCTGAGCGGTCATCAGGATGCTGGTGCTGTTCCCCGTGCCGTAGTTGAGCTTCCCCGGATTGGCCCGCGCATACGCGATCAGCTCGGCCGCAGTGTTCGCGGGCACGCTCGGGTGAGAAAACAGGAAGAATCCGAAGAAGCCTACGAGCGACACCGGAGTGAAATCCGCCACCGGATCGTAGGGCGGGTTCTTGTGCGTCGCCGGCACCCAGTTGAACGCGGTGTTGGTGGCATAGAACAGCGTGTAGCCGTCGGCAGCGGATTTCATCACCGCGTCGGCGGCGATCACGCCGTCGCCGCCCGGTTTCGCCTCCACGATCACCGGCTGGCCGAGCGCCTGTCCCAGCGGCTGCGAGAAGATGCGCGCGCCAAGTTCGGCAGCGCCGCCCGCGGGAAACGGGACGATGAGCCGGATCGGCTTGCTCGGATATTGCGCGCCCGCAGCCGTGCAGAAGGCCGCGAGCGCCAAAGACAACACGGTACGGATCATGAGACCTCCTTTTCTCCAGTAAGACTAGATGCGCGATTCCTGATAGTCGAGATCTTCCTCGAGATGATGCAGCACTTCGTCGCTGATCTGGTTCTCGCGCCAGACGCGGATGAGCTCCTGGCGCTCGGCCCTCACCGCGGTTTCCCGCAGGCGCTTGGCAGCGTCCGCCCCGCTGTGGCTCAGTACCAGCCCTTGCGGGACGGAGAGAGTGATTTTTTCCGCGAACTCGGCGCGGATGCGCTCAGCCAGGTCGTTCGGGATGCCTTCTCTTTCCACCAGGGCGTCGATCGCGGCGATCGCGGCCTTGCCGAGCGCCATCCTGGCGCGCTGACGCTCTTCCTGAAGGCTCCAGTCGGTTCCGAGCTTGAGCCTTCTGATGAGAGGCTTCAGCGTCAGGCCCTGCAGCACCAGGGTTGCCGCGATCACGACGAAGGTGAGGAAGATGATGAGATCGCGCTCGGGAAACGCGTTTCCGTCCTCAAGCGTGGCAGGAAGCGCGAGCGCGGCCGCCAGCGACACGATGCCACGCATTCCGCACCAGCCCATGATGAACACCTCGCCCGGCAGGGGCGGCTCGACCTGCTCTCCGCGACCTGACTTCCACATGAGCGGCAGGTAAGTCGCCGGATACACCCACGCGAAGCGAACGACGATGGCAATCGCGCTCACGAAGGTGCCGTAGAAGAAGAGCTGGGCCACCGAGTAGTCTGCAAGCCGCGCGACGATCCCCGAGAGCTGCATGCCGATGAGGATGAAGATCAGGGTGTTCAGCAGGAACACGAGCAGGTTCCACACCGAGCGCGCGATGATGCGCATCTCCGCCGAGACGATCTCGGGCGAGTAGCGCCCGCGCACCAGGCCGGCTGCGACCACGGCAAGCACGCCCGACGCGTGCAGGGATTCGGCGAGGATGTAGGCCACATAGGGCACGGCGAGCGTAGTCAGCACCTCGATGAAAGCATCGCCGAGATGCCGGTGCACGAAGACGAACAGGCGCCCCATCACGAAGCCGATGAGGGCCCCGACGACCGCCACGCCGGCGAAATCGAGGCTCGCCTGCCAAAGCGAGAAGGCGCCGGTGAGAACCGCTGCGACGGCGAACTTGTAGATCACCAGCCCCGAGGCGTCGTTCACCAGGCTCTCGCCTTCCAGAATCGTGACGACCCGCCGCGGGATGCTGAGCCGCGACAGGATGGCCGTGGCCGCAACGGCGTCGGGAGGCGAGACGATCGCGCCGAGCACGAAGGCCGCCGCCCAGGGAACATCCGGAATCAGCAGCTTCAGCGTCGCCCCGACCGCGAGGGTGGTAGCGATCACCAGACCGATGGCGAGCAGCCCGATGGGCCGGACGTTCGCCTTGAAATCGCGCCAGGAAGTGAGGAGCGCGGCCTGGTAGAGGATGGGCGGCAGGACCAGCACCAGCAGGAACTGCGGATCGAGTTGAAGCTGCGGCAGATGCGGTACGAAACCGAGCGCCCCGCCGCCGATCACCAGAGCGATCGGATAGGGGAACTTGAAATGCCGGGCCACCCAGCCGAGCGCAACCGCGCACAGCATCAGAAACAGGACCACTTGGAGCAGGGCCATGCCTCCTCCTCGACCGAGCCGTCATTTAATCATGCCGCGCTCCCGCGCACCATGTCTGCGAAAGCGACGGGAACGTGCGGGTCTGCGCGGAAGATGCGTCCGCGATGTCCGGGCGTTTCGGTTTGACCACATTCCCTTTCGCTTGTAGCCTACGCTTCATGAGTTTTCCGCACTGCCTTGCCGCGGCCGCTGCGCCGCTCGCAGGGGATCACCCGCGCGGGCCTGCGCGGCGTCGAATTCCCGCCCCGACCGAGCCGCCGGAACAGTGATCTCGCTGCCAAAGTTGAAGCTTTCCGGAGTCGGGCTTGCGGCGATCGCTGCTTTCCTCGCCCTCGCCTACTGGGGATACCGAACGTACACGAAGAGCCAGCTGCAAAAAGCCGTCATCGAGCTGGTGAGAGACTCGAGCGATCGCCTCCAGGCCGGGTTCGCCGTCGAGGCGGAAACTGCTTCGACGGACCGCACGGTGGCGAAGCTCGACGACCTCGCCCAGGAAGTTGACAGGCACGTCATGGAGCTGAACCGCCTGAGCGCTTGGCGCAACCGCCCGCTCGTCGACGCCGCGGATGAATACATTTTGACAATAAGGCAGATCCTGCGCAGCCAGGCCGCGAGCAAGCGCTACTATGCGCAGGTCGCGGCGAGAGACCGGGCGCTTCGCGACCACATGCGCGGCTCCAACCGTCGCTCCCGGACGTGGATCGACGAGGCGGTGCGTATGAAAGACCGCCTGGAGAGGGACTACTTCGACTACCGCATGTCGGCCGAGGCCTTGGGGCGTCTGCTCGATTCTCTTCCTGAAACGCGCAAGAAGCTCGCGTTGCACCTGGGTACGGCTCCCCTCGCCGACGAGGGCGCAGTCAGGAAGGCCCGGCAGCGCGCGTTCGAGGACTCCAAGCGCGTCGCAGACGAAGTGGATCGAGCAAGGCAGCTCGCCGCGGTGCGCTGATCGCGCTCAAGGAAGGAAAATGAACTCATCCGGAAAAGTCGCAATCGTGACCGGCGCGGGCAGCGGCATCGGCCGCTCGGTGGGGCTCGCGTTTCTCAAGGACAGCTATCGCGTCGCGCTCGCGGGGCGACGCAAGGATGCTCTGGAAGAGACCGCGAAGCTGTCGGGCGCGGCCGAGCGCGCCCTGGTAGTGCCCACCGATGTCACCGACGCCAAAGCGATCGCCGCGCTCTTCGCCGCAACGAAAGAGAAATTCGGGCGGCTCGACGTGCTCTTCAACAACGCCGGGATCGGCACGCCGGGCAAGATCCTGCTCGAAGACCTGACGCTCGAGCAGTGGCAGGCAGTGGTGAACACCAACCTCACCGGCATGTTCCTGTGCACGCAGGAGGCGTTCCGCATCATGAAGAGCCAGACGCCGCGCGGCGGACGCATCATCAACAACGGCTCGATCTCCGCGCACGCGCCACGCCCGAACTCGGCGCCCTACACCTCCACCAAGCACGCGGTGACGGGACTCACCAAGTCAACCGCGCTCGACGGCCGCAAGTACGACATCGCCTGCGGCCAGATCGATATCGGGAACGCGCGCACCCCGCTCGCCTCGCGCATGGCCGACGGCGTGCCGCAGGCGAACGGCCAGATCGCGGTCGAGCCGCTCATGGAGGTCGAGCAGGTCGGCGCCGCGGTGTTGCACATGGCGAACCTGCCGCTCGAAACCAACGTGCAGTTCATGACGATCATGGCGACCAAGATGCCCTTCGTCGGGCGAGGGTGAAACGCGGCCCCGCGGCGGTTCCCGGGGCCCGGCTCCGGAAACCGCGGGCGGGGTTTTTCACCCCTGGGCGTCTTCTGAGACAATTGCGCCTTTTGCGCAATTCCCGTCTCCTTCCGACATGAGTGAAAAGACCATCCGTCGCGAAGACGCGCGCCTCCTCGCGGGTAGCGGCCACTACACCGCCGACTGGACTCTCCCCGGGCAGCTCTACGCCTATTTCCTGCGCTCGGACCGCGCGCACGCAGAGATCGTCTCGATAGACGCCAGGGCGACGGCCGCGCGCAAAGGCGTGCACCTCGTCCTCACCGGCGCCGACTACGCGGCTTCAGGATGGAAGTCTCTTCCAGGCGGAGTGAGCTATGAAGGCGTCGGCGGCCAGAAGATGAAGAAGCCCTTCTGGCCCGCGCTCGCCCAGGGGAAGGTCTTGTACGTCGGCCAGCCGGTTGCCCTCGTCGTCGCCGACAACGCCGCGCTCGCCCAGGACGCCTCCGAAGAGATCGCTGTCGAGTCCCACGAGCTGCCCGCCGCGGTCGGCTTCGAGGCTGCGACGCGCCCGGGCGCGCCGCAGCTTCACGCGGACGTTCCCGGCAACCTCGCTTTCGAGTACGAGACGGGCGACCGCACCGCGGTCGAGGCCGCGCTCGCGCGCGCGGCGCTGAAAACGCGGCTCGCCGTGCGCAGCCAGCGGCTGGTCGGCAACCCGATCGAGCCGCGGGCCTTCCTCGCGAGCTACGATGCGGCGAGCGGGGTTTTCACTGTGTACTCGCCCAGCCAGGGCATGAACAACATGCGCGGATTCCTTTCCGCGGCGAGCGGCCTGCCTACGGAGAAAATACGCGTCATCACCGAGCTCGTGGGCGGGAGCTTCGGCATCCGCAGCTTCTCCTATGCCGAGCACCTCGCGGTGATGCTTGCCTCGCAGAAGCTCGGGCGTCCGCTCAAGTGGGTGGCGACCCGCTCGGAAGTATTCCTGTCCGACAACCAGGGGCGCGGCCTCGAGCTGACCGGAGAGCTCGCGCTCGACCGCGAGGGGAGGTTCCTCGCGCTGCGCTTCGAGGACTCGGGCGACCTGGGCGCCTTCGCGACGACTTTCGGCGCGCAGATCGGCACGCGCAACATCACCGTTACCATGGGCGGGGTGTACCGAATCCCCGCAATGCATGCGCACACGCGCGTCGCGTACTCGAACGCCGTGCCCGTCTCGGCTTACCGCGGCGCCGGGCGACCCGACATCGCCTATGCGATCGAGCGGCTGGTGGACCGCGCCGCCGCCGAGCACGGCTTCGATCCGATCGAGCTGCGGCGGAGGAACTTCATCCCGTCCGAAGCGATGCCCTACAAGACCGCGATCGGAACCACCTACGATTGTGGCGAGTTCGAGCGCGTCATGGACAAGGCTCTCGCGCTCGCCGACTGGAAGGGCTTCCCGGCACGGCGCGAGCGATCGAAGAAGGAAGGCAAGCTGCGCGGCATCGGAATCGCGACCTTCCTCGAGATCAGCGCGCCGGGCCTCGCGCCCAAGGACCAGGCGCACGCGCGCTTCGACAGAGACGGGAACCTGCACGTCTATACCGTTTCGCAGTCCACCGGCCAGGGCCACGAGACCGCGTTCGCGCGCATCCTGCGCGAGGATCTGGGCACAGACGAGCAAGTCCATTTCCACGAGGGCGACCCGGATCTCGCGGTCGTCGGCAACGGCACCGGCGGCTCGCGCTCCCTCTACGGCGCCGGAAGCGCGGTCAAGCTCCTCGGGCCCAAGCTCGTCGAGACCGCGAAGCCGCACGCGGCGGCGGCGCTCGGCGCTCCTTCAGTCGAATACCGCGCCGGCAGATTTCATGCGGCGGGCAAGAGCATCGGTTTCTTCGAGCTCGCGAAGCAGCTCGCGGGACAGTCACCGCACCGGATGGACTGTGTCGCGGAGGGAACGTTCGGCGCGACGTTCCCGAACGGCTGCCACGTCGCGGAAGTGGAGATCGATCCCGAGACCGGCATCGTCGACGTGGTGAGTTATTCAACCGTGGACGACATCGGCAACGCGGTGGATCACACGAGTGTCGAAGGCCAGGTGCACGGCGGCGTGCTGCAGGGCGTGGGGCAGGTCCTCGCCGAGCATGCTGTATACGACAGCGGGACGGGGCAATTGCTTTCGGGCAGTTTCATGGACTACCCGATGCCACGCGCCGACTGGATGCATGCGATTCATTGCGACGAGCATCCGGTCCCGACGAAGTCGAACTCGCTCGGCGCGAAGGGCGTGGGCGAGTCGGGAACTTCGGGAGCGCTGCCCGCGACCATGAACGCGATACTCGATGCCGTCCAGCCTTCCGGCGTGAGAGACCTCGACATGCCGGTGACGCCCGATCGCCTCTGGCGCGCCCTCCGCGGAACGCCGCGCTAGCCGGGCAGCTCAGTCTGCCGGCGGCGTCCGCCTGGCGCGACGCCGGTCCAGCCACCACGCGAGGAGCGGCAGCAGGGCGAATCCTCCGGGAAGCACGAGGAGCGCAATGTAGGGACCCATGCCCGACAGGCGCCTGAGGTGCTCGATGAGCTCGCGCTTCTCCTCCCGAGTCCAGCGCCCGCCGTTGCGCGCCTTCATGAGGAGCGGCATCATTTTCTGCGTCCGCGCGAGCTCCTCGCCGAGGAATCTCTTTTCCCGGTCCACGATTCCGAGGAAGCGCCGCATCGGGCTCCTGGGAGTCACGCGCCCTTCCCCGAGAAGCAAGCTGGCTGAGCCGTCTGCACGATGCCGGGCATCTTAGCGCAGGGCGAGCAGCGCCACTCCGGCCAGGACCATGACGGCGCCGGCGACGGTGCGAAGGCCCAGGCCCTCTCGATTCCCGAAGACGAACACGCTCACCGGAAAGACCACGAGCGGCGTGGTGAAGGTGATCAATGTGGCGATCGCGATCTCGACGTAGCCCATCGCCGAAGTCGTGAGGATGGAGCCGCAGGCAGTCGCGACGCCGCTCGCCGCGAAGAGCGCGAGCCCCCTGCGGTCGCCGCCGAGCAGCTCGGCCGAAGCCCTCGGCCAGGCCCGAATGCTCGCGGCCTGGCAGAGCAGGGCCGCGCCCGTGCCGAGCAGCGAACCGAAGACCGCCTCGCTCCAGGTGCGCATGGCCAGCCCGCGGAGGGCGTTGCCGACCCCGAAGCCGATGACGAGCAGGAGACCGAAAATCACCCCGCGCCGAAGCGCCGCGGGCCGGAGCTCCCCGAGGCCCGCGCCTCCGCTCGTCTGCGTGACCCACAGGCCGACGATGACGAGCGCCATGAGGGCGAGCTCGTAGGCGCCGAGCCGCTCGCCGACGAGGAGCCACGCGGCGATCAGCGTGACCGCGGGCGAGCTGGAGTGCAGAACGCTGGTCCGCGCCGGCCCCAGAGTGTGGATGGCGTCGAGGAGCATGCGCCGCCCGAAGAAGATCCCGACCACGCCCGAGAGCGCGAACCAGGCGGCGCCCCGCCACTGGAACGCGAACTGCGTCCCGCGCAGCTGCAGCTCCACGGCCCACGCTATCGCGGTGAAGAGAACGTTCACCGCGAGCATGACCAGGAAACCCCACTCGACCGGCATGCGCGCCATCGCGGCGCGCAGGATGAAGATGTTGGCGGCGAAGCACAGCATCGCGAGCAGGGCGAGCGTGACCCCCATCTACGCCCCGGCGCCGCGGCGTGAGGGCTTGCCGCGTCGGCCGCCTACTTCCAGAATTCCCTCGTCGCGATTCGCGCGCCTTCGGCCATCGAGGAAAGCTTGGCCCAGACTACGTCCGGGTCCACCGCGGCCTGCCCGACCCAGGTGCCGTAGCCGCAGTCGCTGCCGGCAATGACATTCTCGCGCCCGACGAGCCTCGCGTAGCGGCCGATGCGTTGCGCGATCAGCTCGGGATGCTCGATGAAGTTGGTCTTCGATTCGAGCACGCCGGGTATCAGCAGCTTCCCTTCGGGGAGCCTTACCGACTCGAACACCTTCCACTCGTGCGCGTGGCGCGGGTTCGCCGCCTCGAAGGAGATCGCCGCCGGCCGCGCGAGAAGCACGATGTCGATGATGTGCTCGAGCGGCACGTCGCAGTGGTGCGGACCCTCGTAGTTGCCCCAGCACAGATGCATGCGCAGCTGCTGCGGCGGGATGTTGGCGAGCGCGTGATTGAGCGCCTCGACGTGCAGGCGCGCCTTCTTGCGGAACTCTTCCACAGACAGGCCCGCGTACTGGATGTGCCGGCCCATGGCCAAGTCCGGGCAATCGATCTGCAGCACGATCCCGGCCTTCGCCACGGTCTCGTATTCGTGGCGCATCGCCTCCGCGATCGCAAAGAGATACTTCTCCTGGCTCGGGTAGTAGTCGTTGCGGAAAAAAAGGCCGATCACGCCGGGCGAGGCCGCGCTCATGAACATTTCGCCGGCCGCCTTGTCTGGACTGAGCTTGCCGAAGGCCGCCTTGAGATTGTCGACGTCGCTCCTCGCGGCGTCCCGGTCGCGCACGGCGATCGCGGCGTTGCACCCGGGGGTCTTCCTGCGCGAGCGCCCGGGGTCGCCGAAGACCTTCTTCGCGAGATTCGGAAAATCGGCGAGGTCCTGGTAGACGAAGGTGTTGCCCGCGCCGCCGAAGCCCGCGAGCCGGTCCTTGACGTAGGTGGCGTAGCTGGGCTTTGACATCTCGCCATCGTTGACGATGTCCACGCCCGCCTGCGACTGCTTCTGCACGACTTCCTCGACCGCGGAGCGGATGCGCGCCGCGAGCGCTTCGCGCTCGACCGGGACGCCCTCCTCCTTGGCGTACATCATGCGAATGAGGTCCGCGGGGCGCGGCAGGCTCCCGGTGTGCGTCGTGAGAAAGCGCTCGGTGCTGCGTTTCATCAAATTCCCCGAAAGCCGTTTCGGACAACGGGCCTTTCCCTACTTGCCGTCGCCCCGCCCGCCCGTTGCGCCGGGCCTCTGCCATTGATCCTTGGCTTTCCTCTCTTCGAGGGCCTGGCGGATTCGCCGCTCGACGTCTTCCTGCTCCCCGCCGGCGTACATCTTGTCGAGGTCCACCTTGTGCCGGGACATGGTCTCCGCGTCGGCCACGCGCGCTCTTTCCGCAAGGCGCATCCTTTCCGCCCTGTCGGAGAGAAAATTCCTCAGCATCTTTCGCAGCAGAGGCAGCCCGACGAAGACGACCGCGGCGAGCGCGGCGAGCCACACCCAGGTCCAGAACATGTCGCAGCCGGGAGACTGCGCGCAGCGCAGCGTGTAGGCCCACCAGTCTCCGATCTGCCGCAGGGTCGTCGACAGCGAATTCATCCGGCGAAGTCTGCTGAAATGTGAGTGCCCAGTCTAGCCTCAAGTCGGGATCGAAGGGACCATTCCGGTTTGCCCGGAAGGCCCTCTATCTCTTCAACGGCTTGTAGCGTATGCGCTTGGGCTTCGCGGCCTCTTCGCCCAGGCGCCTGACCTTGTCGGCCTCGTACTCCTGGAAGTTTCCGCTGAAGAACGCCACCTTCGAGTCGCCCTCGAAGGCAAGCATGTGCGTGGCGATGCGGTCGAGAAACCAGCGGTCGTGGGAGATGACGAGCACGCACCCGGCGAACTCGAGCAGAGCGTCCTCAAGCGCGCGCAGGGTCTCCACGTCCAGATCGTTCGAAGGCTCATCCAGGAGGAGCACGTTGGCGCCGGCGATCAGGGTCTTCGCGAGGTGCAGCCGGCCGCGCTCGCCGCCGGAGAGGGTCCCGACCTTTTTCTGCTGGTCCGGGCCCTTGAAGTTGAAGCGGCCGACGTAGGCGCGAGAGGGCGTCTCGAACTTGCCCACGGTGAGAATGTCCGCGCCGCCGGAGACGTATTCCCACACGGTCTTGTCGCCCTCGAGTGCGTCGCGCGACTGATCGACATAGGCCAGTTTCACCGTCGGCCCGATTGCGATCGCTCCCCTGTCGGGCTTTTCCCTGCCCGTGACCATGCGGAAGAGCGTCGATTTTCCCGCGCCGTTCGGGCCGATCACGCCGACGATCGCGCCGGGCGGCACCTTGAACGAGAGATCGTCGATCAGCAGGCGCTCCCCGTAGCCTTTGGAGACGCCCTTGAATTCGATCACTGAGTCGCCCAGGCGATCGGCCACCGGGATGAAGATCTCCTGCGTCTCGTTGCGCTTCTGGTACTCGTAGGAAGACAGCTCCTCGAAGCGCGCCAGGCGCGCCTTCGATTTCGCCTGGCGTCCTTTCGGGTTCTGCCGCACCCATTCGAGCTCCTTCTGCATGGCCTTGATGCGCGCCTGCTCCTGCTTTTCCTCGATCTCGAGGCGCTTCTCCTTCTGCTCGAGCCACGAGGAGTAGTTGCCCTCCCAGGGAATCCCATAGCCGCGGTCGAGCTCGAGGATCCAGCCCGCGACGTTGTCCAGGAAGTACCGGTCGTGGGTCACTGCGATCACCGTCCCGGGAAACTTCTGCAGGAATTGCTCGAGCCACTGCACGCTCTCGGCGTCGAGGTGGTTGGTCGGCTCGTCGAGCAGCAGGATGTCCGGCTTGGAAAGCAGAAGGCGGCAGAGGGCGACGCGGCGCTTCTCGCCGCCGGAGAGGGGCGCGATCTTCTGCTCCCAGGGCGGCAGTCGCAGCGCGTCGGCGGCGACCTCCAGCTGCAGTTCGGCGCTATCCGAGTGAGCGACGTTCACGATCGCCTCGAGTTTCGCCTGCTCGGCCGCGAGCTTGTCGAAGTCCGCGTCGGGCTCGGCGTAGGCGGCGTAGATCTCCTCCAGGCGCTTTTTCGCGGCAAGCGTCTCGCCGAGGCCTTCCTCGACCGCGCCGCGCACGGTCTTGTCCGGATCGAGTCGGGGCTCCTGCGGCAGGAAGCCGATTCTCATGTCCGGCAGCCGGCTGACCTCACCCTCGAAATTCGTGTCCTCGCCCGCCATGATCCTGAGCAGCGTCGACTTGCCCGAGCCGTTCAGGCCGAGGACACCGATCTTCGCGCCGGGAAAGAAATTGAGCGAGATGTTCCTGAGGATCTGGCGCTTGGGCGGAACGACCTTGCCGACCCGGCGCAGGGTGTAGACGTACTGGGACATGGAGCCGCGGATTCCTTTGATGCTCAAGCAGTTCGGGGACGGTAGGCTATCATGCCATTGCTCTCATGGGACTCAAGCTCAATCTCGGCTCGGGGCAGAACCCCCGGCCCGGCTTCGTGAACGTCGACAAGTTCGGCGAGCCCGAGTTCAAGTGCGACCTCGAGGTCTTTCCCTGGCCGTGGCCGGACAATTCCGTATCGGAAGTCCTCATGAGCCACGTGCTCGAGCACCTCGGCGCCGATCCCGATACTTTCATCGGGATCATGAAGGAGCTGTACCGGGTATGCGAGCCCGGAGCGAAGATCCGGATCGCCGTGCCGCACCCGCGCCACGACCACTTCATCGGCGACCCGACTCACGTCCGGCCGGTGACGCCGGACATGTTGAGCCTTTTTTCAAGGCGCATGAACCTCGAATGGAAAAGGACCGGCGCCGCGAACTCGCCGCTGGCGCTCTATCACGGGGTCGATTTCGAGATCACCGGCGTCGAGCACGTCCTCGACGAGCCGTACTCGAGCGACTTCCGGACGGGGAAGATCAAGGAGGCGGAGCTCGAGGGGCTGCTGCGCAAGTACAACAACGTCGCAAGCGAGATTCGCATCACCCTGGACGTCGTCAAGTCCCGGCCCGGTGCCTGAGCTTCCGGGCGAGGACCCGGCGCCCGGGCGGAACGATCCTGCCGGCCCGGCGCAGGGTGCAGGCGTATCGAGCCATGCGCGTCCGGAATTGCAAAAGGGCGACAGTATACAATGCGCGTGGCATGTCGCGCGGGTTCAAATTGTCCGTCGTAGCGGAGCCGTGGTGCGGCCTGACATTGCTGCTCCTGCTTGCCGCGTGCAGCTCCGGCCCGGTTAGCCTGCCCGAGGGTCCCTACGCGCCCGGCACCTCGTACTTCGGACGCAACCGGTACACCGAGTACATCGCCGGCGACCTGCCGCTCATCTTCTCGGTTCCCCACGGCGGCACGCTCCTGCCCGCGGAGATCCCGGACCGCAAGCCCGGGATCTGCGGCGGCGCGGCCACGGTCTCCGCCGACGGCAACACGGCCGAGCTGGCGCGCGCCATCGAGGCGGTCTTTGTCGCCCGCACGGGAAAGCATCCGCACATCGTCATCAACCGCCTGGATCGCCGCAAGCTCGACGCCAACCGCGACCTGACCGAGGCGGCTTGCGGCAACGCGGAAGCGCAGATAGCCTGGCGCGAGTACCAGGACTTCATCGCCGTCGCCAAGGCGCGCGTGCGGGCCGACTTCGGGAAGGGCTGGTTCACCGACGTGCACGGGCAGCGCCATTCGATCCGGCGCATCGAGGTCGGGTACCAGCTGACGGCCGCGGAGCTGCGCCTGCCGGACGCGGTGCTCGACTCGAGCCGCAGGTACGAGACCAGGAGCTCCATCCGGACCTTCTCCGAGCAGTCGCCGCTTTCGTTCGCCGCGCTGCTGCGCGGAGCCACGAGCCTCGGCACGCTGCTCGCCGGCGCCGGATACCCGGCCACGCCCAGCTCGCAGGACCCCGCTCCCGCGGCGGGCCAGGAGTACTTCAGCGGCGGGCACAACACCGCGGTCCACGGCTGCTCCGCGGGCGGCAGCATCTGCTCCGTCCAGCTCGAGCACCCGTTCGAGGGCGTGCGCGACACTGCGGCCCATCGCGAGCGCTACGCCGCGGAGCTCATGCGCATCTACGAGGTGTTTCTCTCGCAGAACTTCGGAATCAAGTGGTGAGGACGTGCCCGAGCTTCCCGACGTCACGGTCTACGTGGAGCGGCTCGAAGACCGCCTCGCGGGAAAGACGCTGGCGCGCGTGCGCCTGCTCAATCCTTTCGTGCTGCGCAGCGTCGATCCCCCGATCGCCTCGGTCGAAGGAAGGAAGGTCGTCGGAATCCGGCGCATCGGCAAGCGGATCGTGATCGAGCTCGAAGGCGGGTTGTTCATCGTCGTGCACCTCATGATCGCCGGGCGCCTGCGCTGGCTGCCGAAAGACAAGAAGCCGCCCGGGCGTATCGCGCTCGCGGCCTTCGAATTCGACGACGGAACGCTGGTTCTCACCGAGGCGGGCACCAAGCGGCGCGCCTCGATCCACCTGGTCCAAGGGGAAACCGCGCTCGCGGCCCTCGATCCCGGCGGGCTGGAGGTGCTCGAAGCGAGCCTCGCCCAGTTCGCCGAGCGGCTGAGAAGGGACAACCATACCGTCAAGCGCGCGCTCACCGACCCGCATCTCTTCAGCGGTATCGGCAACGCCTATTCCGACGAGATCCTGCACCGCGCGAAACTCTCGCCGTTCGCCCAGACTGCGTCGCTGTCGGACGAGGACGTGAGGCGCCTGTTCGCTGCAACGCGCTCGACGCTCATCGAATGGACCGAGCGCCTGCGCAGGCAGGCGGGCGCGGACCTGCCGGAGAAGGTCACGGCCTTCCACGAGGAGATGGCGGTGCATGGCCGCTACAGAAAGCCCTGCCCCGTGTGCGGCTCGCCCGTTCAGAGGATCGTCTACGCCGAGAACGAGACCAACTACTGCGCGCGCTGCCAGACCGGCGGCAGGATCCTCGCCGACCGCGCCCTCTCGCGCCTGCTCAAGGCGAGCTGGCCGCGCTCGATCGACGAGCTGGAATAGGGCGCGGGCAACCGCCCGCGACTTGCGGGCCGAATGTCAGCGCGCGGGATTTCAGCCGTTCTCGCGCCCGATGGCATGGCGGTAAACCAGCGTGCCGCCGAGCCACCCCCCAAAGAGGAGCACGCCTGCGCCGACCAATGCGAGCGCGAGCGCCCACGCCGTCGGTGCCGTCGTGGCACCCGCATTCGCCCGCAGGACCCAGCTGGCGCCGAACAGGGCGGTGGCGCTGATCATGACCATCATGTGCGCTGTGGCGGTAACGATCGCCGGGCCGCCCCGCGGTATCGCGAGGAATTCGAGCAGGCCCGTGACGATCGCGGGAAGGGCGGCGGCGAGGCCAAGCGCCAGGCACCAGTAGCTCATCTGCCCCCACAGCGTATCCGGCGCCCTCCACCAGCCGACGAGATCCCATAGCACCGCCGCCAGCCACAGGCCGACCGGGAAGTGCGCCAGCGCCGGATGCAGCGGGTGTCCGGCGATGCGCGCTCGCATCATTCCCCTTCCGCGTCAAGCCGCGGCGATTCCTGCGAGCAGCAGGACAAATGCCACGATCGCCACTGTCGCGTGGATCACGACAACCGGGCTCGGCAGGCGCCGCCCGCGGACGTGATAGCTGAACAGGAAAAAGCCGCCGAGCGCGGCGACGACGAAGAGGCCGAGCGCCCAGGCAGGCAACCCGCCGCGACCCGTCTGCATCACCACCCGCAAGAGGACCAGCAACGCCGTCGCGGCCACCGCCCCGTGCAGCGTCGCGAGCACGATGGGCGGGTTACGGTGT
>Ga0335085_10008602_pt1 | contig 15555 bp, 8 predicted proteins | sample Lox_Sample_45_FD_206712 | JGI IMG/M metagenome (GOLD analysis project Ga0335085, IMG submission 206712) | Soil microbial communities from Loxahatchee National Wildlife Refuge, Florida, United States - Lox_Sample_4.5 | ecosystem: Environmental > Terrestrial > Soil > Wetlands | place: USA: Florida...
GCTACAAAAAGATGGTCGACAGGTGGACGGTCGAATTGATGAATTCTGACATCGTCATCACTTCGTCAACCATGCTGCGGTCGTCGTCGTACCATTTCAGCGAGGACCTGGGTAAGAAGTTCGCAGGAATGCCGGAAGTGCGGGAGATCGAGAATGTGCGCTTCACGCTGGTCCCGTGCAATGGCGATACCGCGGCAATCACTTCGATCGAAATGACCGGATTTCTTGAGCGCTCAATGAACGCTATACAGGGCGCAGACCGGAAAACGATTGACGCTTTGATGACACGCGGCGAAGGCGTGATTGTGTCAAAGAACTTTGCGGTGCGATGGCATTACAAAGTGGGCGATCACGTTCACTTGGATACGCCGACGGGGCCTTTCGATAGGCCGATCCTTGGCATTGTTGAAGACTACCGCTCAGACAAGGGTGGAATCTTCATGGATCGCGAACTGTACAAGCGCTATTGGAACGACGATGCGGTGGATTTTGTCGATGTGGAACTGAAGCCTGGACAGGATCCCGCAGCGGTGAAGCGCCAGATTCAGCGGATCACACGGGGAACCGAACACGCGCTGGTGTACACAAAAGCCGAGTTCAAAGCCTGGATTGATACGCTGGTCGACAAGTTTTTCATGCTGAATTACATGCAACTGGTCGTCGCAGTGTTTGTTGCGGTGGTGGGGATCGCGAACACGCTGGTGATCTCGGTCGCTGAACGCCATCGCGAGTTCGGCGTGATCAGGTCGATCGGCGGCTATCGCGGGCAGATTCGCAAGATGGTGCTGCTGGAGGCGTTTTCAATTGCCGTGGTTGGAGTGATTGTCGGCTCCATCGCCGCGTTGTTCAACATCGAGTTTCTGTCTAAGACGGTATCGACAGTCTTGACTGGGTACGACGTTCCGTTCTATTTTCCATGGCTGTTGATATTGGAAACGCTGCCGGCCGTTATAGGCGTGTCGCTGCTGGCGGGTTGGGTTCCCGCGCGCCATGCGATGCGGGCATCGGTCATTGAGGCGATTGGGTATGAATAGACGTCGGCAAAAGTTGCCGTGCCGGGTGCTGGCGGCGTCGTTATGGGTTGCGGTGGTATTCGCTGCGTCGCATGCGCTGGCGCAGGCGGCTGTAGATGCGCGCAAGGTCATGGAGACCGTGTACGAGCAGAGCGCGGGCCGCAATTTCACCATGAAGGCAAACTTTCAGGTGTTTGACAAGCAGGGTCAGAGCACGAAAAAAGAATTTACCTTCCTGCGAAATGGTGCTTCAGGAGAGAGCAAGACGCTGGCGGCGTTTACGGCTCCCAAGGAGATTCGTGGAGTAGTTCTGTTGTCAGTCAATCAGCACGGAGCGGCGGCCAGCCAGTACATTTACACTCCCGCCACTCAGCGCGTGCGTAGCGTCGCGCAGCAGGAGCGCTCGGCGAAATTCATCGGCACGGACTTCACATTCGAAGACATTGCCGAGCGCGCAATCGACGATTTCAGCTACAAGCTGATTGGCGATACCGAATCGATCGACGGGCATAAGACATACAAGATTGAAGCAACGCCGGTGGAACAGAGCCGCTCGCAATACAGGTACATCTACTTGTGGGTAGCGAAAGATGTTCCGGTAATTCTCTTTGCCGAGTACTACGATTCGCAGGGGAACAAGGTGCGCGTGTTACACGCAACCACTCTGAAAAAGGAGAGCGGCGTTTGGGGCGCCCGGCATACCGAGATGCGCACGCCAGCCGACGGCACCCGGACAGTGCTTACCATTGACGCGGTGAAGTTCGATTCGCAACCAGACGAGAGGGTGTTCACTCCGCAAGGCATGATGGGTGTATTGGGGAACTCAGCGGGGTAACTACGCTTTGATCGTTACCGACGATCGTTCGAATTCTGCCGCAAAGCGTTCCTTCAGGGTTCGGCGCAGGACTTTGCCGGTGTGATTTTGCGGTAAATCGCCCGGCGAGAGTATCCAGATGCGGCGCGGCGCCTTGTAGGCGGCCAGATTCTGCCTGCACCAATCGAGCAAATCACTTTCAGTCGCAGATATGCTGCCGTGGAGCTCTACCGCTGCGGCGGGGATCTCGCCCTTTTCGCGGTGCGGAAGTCCGAAGGCAGCGGCGCGCGCAACGGCAGGATGAGCCATGATGGCTTCTTCCAACTCGCGCACATACACGGAGTAGCCGCCCGACTTGATCACGTCCTTTATGCGTCCGACCAGCCGGATCATGCCAAGGCGATTTCGGGTGGCAAGATCGCCGGTACGCAGCCAGCCATCGGGCGTAAGCAGATCCTGATTGCCAGAACTGTCGTGCCAATAGTGCGGTGAAAGCCCGCGACGCCGGATCTGGCACTCGCCGATATCACCCGCGCGCAGCGAGCGTCCGGTTTCGTCAGCGACGCGAATTCGAAAAGGCGGAACAGGGAAGCACAAATCGCCAGAGCCTGGAAGCAGTGACAATTCAATGCCCATCATCGCAAGGCCACCCAGCTCGACCATTCCGTACCCGTTCAGCAGGACAGGCGGAACGCGATGACCGCCGGGTAAGCGCATCAGTGCGCCGTACTGCCGAAGGCGAATCCTCACTTCTGCGGGGAGATTGTCGCTGGCTGAGAGCCACAGGCGCACACTCGAAAGGCGGGCCGGATCGGGATTGCTGTTGAGCAATCGAACAAACATCGTGGGAACGCCAACGACCGAAGTGACCCTGTTGCGCTCAATCGCTTCGAGAGCCCGGTTTACATCGAAGTGATCGAGAAAGCAGCCGCGGATGCCCGCCATCAGACCATAGAGCGCAATGCTGACGGCCATGATGTGCGACCACGGCAGCGCGACCAGCGCCAGGTCCCGCGAGCCGAGAAACAAGCCCGCGACGACAGTGGAAGCACGGCCCCCGAGAAGTGCGCGAGAAGAGAGAGCCGCGCCCTTCGGAAATCCGCTGGTGCCCGATGTGTGAAAGATCGCGGCGGTTTCGCCGGGGTCAATTGCGGTGGGTTGGAAGATGGAAGCGTCGGCGTCATTGGGGCCGGGCGCGCGAAGGAACCCTTCGATCGTGTCCAGCTCGTCATCGGACTGAATCCAGGTGCCGATATCGAGCTCATTGCGATCGCCGATGTTACGATCGTAGACAGCTTTATCCGTGATGAGAATCTGAGTGCCGCTGGTCGAAAGGATGCGCTTCACCTCGTTGAGCGACAACATGGGATTAAGCGGCACTGCGATGCCGCCGGCGCGAATGACGGCGAGGAACCAGCGGAAGCAACCGCGGTCGTTGGTGCGATAAATGGCAACTGGCTGGCCGGGCCTAAGATTGACGATCTGGCGGAGAAACGCGTCCTTTGCGCAGATCTCCTGGTGTAGCTCAGCGAGGCTATAGGGGCCCGTCTCTTCGATGGAGACTACGCGGTCGCCGCAGCGCCGCAGCAACTCGTCAACGAGATTGGCCACGGTGATGGCGCTGTCACGCGAAATTTGAAACGAGCGAATGATGTTCATTCCGCCGGTACCGGGTTTCGCCCCCAATCGGTGACGACACAATAGTTGAAAAGCCGATCAAGATAGTTGAGCACATGGGGTGGGCGAATTCCTGCCGGCGAAAGAAGCTGCCCGGCAACGGAAGTGTCGAACTGCATGCGCATCGAGAAATAGTCGCGATAAGCGCGGCCACTTACGAGCACGCGGCGCTTGGGTCCCCACAGACCGAGATAAAGCAGCGGGCGCACGACAGCAAAAAAGAATGCGGGATCAACGTAGCGAGGTTCGGGGCCGTCGAAGTACTCCATGGCCCGGTGTGCAATCTGATCAATAGTGGCGCTCGCTCCCGGGCCTGCGCAAAGATGCAAAGTCTTACCTAGGGCGGCATCATCAAATACGGCACTCGCAATGGCGTCGGCTACAAAGTCGACGGGAACGATGTCGAGCACAGCGTCAGGATAGCCGGGCACTGTGCGCCAAAGTCCGCGCGCATAAATCTTGAGCGGCCAATACATCATCTTGAAGCTGGACGTCACTCCGGTGCGCGAGTCGCCAACAATGATGCTGGGACGCAGAATAATTCCCGGCAACGAGTCAAGCCTGGAACGAACGAGGGCTTCAGCTTCGGATTTTGTCTGTTCGTACGTGTTGCGATAGCCCTGGCCAACTGCGAGTTCGCTTTCGAGCACCAACCCGTTGCGCTCGCCGGCCACGTAGGCTGTGCCGACGTAAGCGAAGCTGCGCAGATTGCACGATGCCGCGGCAAAGTCGAGAATGTGACGCGTGCCTTCGACGTTGGTTTGGCGGGCTTCGGCGAGCGAGTGATCAAAGCGCACGGTTGCAGCGGAATGGATGATGCGCGTTACCCCTGCATTGAGCTGAGTGCTCGCAGAAGCATCAAGGCCGAGATTCGGCAGACTCACGTCGCCGGAGAAGACGCGCACGCGGGAACGGTGCGCAGGAGGCAGAAACGAATCGACGCGTTCACGGCCAGTCTGGCCGGGCTTGTCGCGGATGAGGAGAGCAAGCGAAATGTCTGGACACTGGTCCAGAAGCTGGCGGACCAGATGCATTCCCAGAAAACCGGTGGCGCCGGTCACGAGGAGGATTTCATCATTCTTCATCAAGGAACCGATCTCAATATACGTTCGCTGCACAAGCCAGCGGCATGAATATTTCGTAATCCGTATGGCAGGGAGGATCAGCAGTCATTATATCGACGCAGGGGCATCAGGTGGGCCGGTTTGAACGCGTCGGGCTTACTTTGATATCGTGACTCTCGCAAAGTAGTCGGTAGTAGATACCTTGCCGGTATAACTGACTCTGTTCATTGAACATTGCTCGAGGAAATGATGGGGACAATGCTAAAGCGACACCTGGCCGCCATGTTTTTGGGCACAATGTGCCTCTATGATGCCGCCGCGCAAACAGGGGCGGTTGGCTATGTCAACGAGCTGATCGGAACCGCGCATGAAGGGCAGACCTACCTTGCCGCCGGACCTCCTTTTGCCATGACGCAATGGGGACCGCAGACGCGCGCGGGGAACATAAAATGCATTGCACCTAACTATGCGATCGACAAACGCATTCAGGGATTCCGGGGTAGTCATTTTCTGACCGGATCTTGTACGCAGGACTACGGAAGCATTGCGGTAATGGCCGAGACGGCGCCGGCTGAGTCACGCAATCCAAAGCTCTTGGCGGAAGAGCGGAGTTCGACGTTCAGCGGACAGGTTGCAGAGCCGCAGCAGTATCGCGTCCACTTGAATGACTATGGAATTGACGTGGCGCTGGCCGGCACCACCCGCGCCGGAATCATGCAATTCAAGTTCAACGATGCTGGCAAGAACTGGATTCTTGTGGAAGCAAATTCGGCGAAGGGCGAAGGGAGCGTCGAGATTGATGCTGCACGCAACGAGATCAAAGTGGCGAATCCGGTGCGGCGCCTCTACGCAGGCAGCGGCAAGCTGGCGGGATTCAGCGGGTACTTCGTCGTGCAATTCGACCACAAGTTTCACCTAGGTGGAACGTGGGCAGGGAGTGAGAAGCATGAGAGCGAAACCAGCCAGCAAGGGACGGACGGGACGCCCGGAGCATACGTCTCGTTCGATGTTAAGCCGGGCGAAACCGTGCAGGTAAAGATCGGCAGTTCGTTCACGAGCCTTGATGAGGCAAGACGAAATCTGCAAAGCGAGATTCCTGGATGGGATTTCAATCGCGCTGTCGGGCAGACAAGAGATGCGTGGAACAAAGAACTCGGCAAGATCGAAATTGATGCTGCTCCCGAGCAAAAGCGAATCTTCTATACCGCTCTTTATCACGCCATGTTGCTGCCGCGAGTTTTCAGCGATATGAGCGGCACTTATCCGGGATTTGCCAACGAAGGCCGCATTGAGACAGCGAAAGGCTTTACGTATTACTGCGACTTTTCGCTGTGGGATACGTTCCGGGCGGTACATCCGCTGCTTACCATCCTCGATCCCGCGCGGGAATTGGATATGTTGAAGTCGCTGATTGCAAAAGGTCAACAGGGTAGCTTTTTGCCGATTTTTCCGGCGTGGAACAGCTACACGTCAGAGATGGTGGGCGATCACGCGGTCTCTGCGATTGCGGATGGATACTTCAAGGGGATTCGCGGGTTCAACGTTGAAGAAGCATATCGATTGATGAGGAAGAACGCAACCGAACTTCCGCAAAGCCATGATCTTTATATCGACGGCATGGGACGGCGTGGACTTGATTCGTACATGAAGTACGGATACATCCCACTCGAAGATCATTTGAGCGATGCGTTTCATAAGAATGAGCAGGTATCGCGAACGCTGGAATACGCATACGACGATGCACTCGTCGGAGATGTGGCGCAAGCTCTCGGGCACAAGGACGATGCGGAGATGTTTCACAAGCGCGCCCAAAACTACAAAAACGTGATCGACCAGCACACTGGATTTGCGCGCGGCCGCCACGCTGACGGCACATGGGATAGTCCCTTTGACCCGGCCAAGCCGGCTTCGTATATTACCGAAGGATTACCGTTCCAGTACACGTTTTTTGTTCCGCAGGACATTCCGGGACTGATCGAGTGGGTAGGCGGACGCGACGTGTTCATTGCCAAACTCGATGAGTTGTTTGCCCGCGATCTCTACGACCATGGCAACGAGCCGAGCCATCACATTGCGTATCTGTACGACAATGCAGGAGCGGCGTGGAAGACGCAGGAGCGCGTGCGAAACATTATGGAGACGCAATACTCCGATGGCGACGGGGGACTGGCGGGCAACGATGATGCTGGACAGATGTCAGCCTGGTTCGTGATGAGCGCGCTGGGATTCTATGCGGTGAACCCAGGTACGCCCACCTATGAGATTGGCGTGCCGAAGTATGACGTTGCTACCATCCGGCTCGACAATGGCAAGATGTTCACGATTCGCGCAGCGGGCACATCTTCAGGCAAACGCTATATACAATCGGCGACGCTGAATGACTTACCGCTGCATCGTTACTGGCTCAAGCACACTGAGATTGTTGGCGGCGGCGAACTGGTCTTCGAGATGTCATCAGAGCCGAACAAAGACTGGCCCGGGAAGTAGCCGTGTTCGGCCCTGAGGCAGAACTGCTGCGCTGCCAGATTATTTATGTTCGTCGCTGAGGCGGCGGTAATATTCGGCGACAGATTCCTGATATCCGGCGGGAATAGTGTTTGGCTTGCCCGCGCGCGCCGAGGATGAGAGGTTCTGCCGCTGAAGCTGAAGTTCAAGCTTGTCAACCGCACTGAGTACTTCGCGGTGCATCTGCTCCACCATAGCAGGATTGCCCGGAAAGCGGCTTGGGTCGAGATTCTGCATCTGGCGTGTAAGTTCCGCCACATCTTTGGCTGCTTGGGGATCGCTCGCAACCATCTGGCGCAACTGGTTGAGTTCGTGCATGCGCTGCGTAAATTCGCGCTCGGTGTCGGCTGGATTGCCGGATGCGTCAGTGGGTGCCGGTTGATAGTGGCCAGGTCCGCCATAGGTGTTATTGCCCGTATTGACATTTCCCCATACGGTTCCATCGGCTCCACGGCCGCCAGTGCGAATATCTGGGCTGGCGCCGCCTCGACGCTGATTTCCGAGATCGCCTCCAGCCCGATTTCCGCCATATTGGCTAGCATTGCCGTTTGTCTGCTGGCCTTGCGCTCCACCGCCCTGTTGCGATGCCGTCTGGCCGTTTGCGCCGGGTTGCGAGCCTGGATTGCCGTTGCGATTGTTGCCATTCTGCCCTTGGCGTGCGGTGCCATTTTCCTGCTGCCGGACCATGCCCTCGATGGAACGGCGCAGACGCTCAACCTGGTTGAGGGCCGCAGTCTGGTCTCCCGGATCTTGTGCCTGTTGCGTTGGATTGCCCTGGCCGAACTCCTTTTGCGCCTGCTGCAACTGCTGGCTCAACTTGGAAAGTCCACTCGCAATCTGGCTCTCTGTGCCCATGGAATTTGGATTGATTCCACTGCGCAGCCAGTCGGCTGTGCGCTGCACATGATTGTCAAGGTCGGCATCGTCCATCTCAGTAAGCGCATCGCGAAGTTTCTTCGCGACTCCAGGTTGGTTCGGAGCCATGGAGCGAGCGGCGTCGCGCATGTTCTTCTGCAGGTTTGACAGGTCGTTGGAAAGCTGCTGTCGCTCGCCTGCCAGTTGATCGCGCTCGCGCCGCCGCGACATCATTTTGTCGAGGTCTGGCGTGCTCGAATCTGTGGAGCTTTGATCACCCTGGTTTGAAGCGAGCTTATCGATGCGTCCTGCCTGCGCACGCTCTTCCTGCTGGATCCGCGATGCCTCGTGAGCAAGCGAGTCAACCTTGTTGGTGGCCATGTGCTGCCGCGTACCCGACATCAGGTTGGTCGCCTCACGTAACCTTTCGGCGGCCTGCCTCGCGGCCTCGGAGTTCTGTTGAGCGCCGCCATTGCGTTTCATCGCATTTGCAGCTTCACCCAGGCGATTCAATGCCTGCTGCACACGCTGATCGGTTGCACCTGATGAGCCGCCCGATGGAGAACCCGATGACTGACTGCCGCTCTGCTTCCCAGACGCGCTCGAACTGCTCTGACTTTGCGAGTTCCCTTGCTGGTTGGAATCAGATTGTTCTGAACCGGACTGCTGTCCCTGTTGGCCTTGCCCGTTGCGGGCCATCTGTTCCATCTGACGCTGCAGTTGCTCGGCTTCGCGACGCAGCATTTCCTGTTGCCACCGTTCCTGGAAGCTTTGCTGCGGGTTGTGCATTTGATTAGCGAGATCTTCCTGCCGGCGGGCGAGGGCATCGAGCTTGGCAAGCGCGTCCTCGATCTCTTTCTCGCGCTGCTCGGCGGGCGAAGAACTTTGCGCAGTTTCGTACTGATTCTTTTCAGTATCGAGTTCAAGGTCGAAGAGGCTGGCGAGGTCGCGGCCGGAGTTTCCGCCGCCTCCGCCTCCACCACCGCCGCGCTGCCCGAAGGCGACTTCAATTTTGCGAAAGGTGGCCTCAGCGCGCAGAAGAGCCTGCAGAGCCTTCTGTTCCATGGGGATCGCATCTTTCCATTGCATGGCTTTGAGTTTGTCAGCCGAGGGAGCCATGGCGGAGGCTGCGATCTGCATGTCCTTGTCGAAGTCAGTGAACTCCTGGTTGGCAGATGAGATATCGCGGCTTTGCATGCGCAGCGAGAGCGCCATCACCTGGTCGCGGAGTTTTCTCTGCGCGTCGGAAAGGAACTGCCCCTGCGCGGCCGCATCCTTCGGTGTCGCGGTCTTGTCGTTCTGCTGCTTCCAGGTTGCAGCGATCAGCTCCTTCTCGCGTTTTGAAATCTCAGTTTGATTATTGCTGCCGCCTCCACCTCCGCCTCCTCCGCCACCGCTCTGCTGCGATTGCGAGAATTCGCGCTCAAATGGATCGATCTGGATGAAGCTGATATCAGTGCGAGCCTCGCTGTGGCCGTCGCGCGCCGTAGCGTAAACGCTCACAAGGTCTCCGGGCACGAGCTTGAAGTCTTCAAGCGCCAGCGTAGTTGTTCCATCGGCCGATTTTGCACCGGGAGCTTTGAGCAGGCTGACGTCGTGGTCGGCGCCGCCATTTACGGAGTAGTGCAGATGAACATCTGCCAGGCCAAAATCGTCTGCCGCCTTGGCGCCGAGCGTCACCTCTTCTATAGGACTGGCGCGGTAGTCGCCGCCGGGACGAATAATGGAAATTTCCGGCGGGTTGGCCTTGTCGGTCGCGATGAAGTAGTCCTCGGAGATTCGAACCGGCTGATCGTCTTCAGTTGCGGCCACGTGGTATGCGCCGTCCTTCTCCATGTGAATCGTGGCCTGGTATCTGTTGCCCGATTCGCTATCGAGGTGAATTGTGCGGCCATCATCGAGCGTGAGCTCTCCATTCTTAAGTGGTCGATCCATCTGGATTTCGATTCTTGCGTCGGTTCCTTCAAGCGCGCGCAGATCGCCAGAATGCTCTTCGGCGACGGGCTTCAGACCGGTCCATTTGGGATAGTTATAGGTGACGTCGATCTCCTTCACCTGGGGAAGATCGACCACGCGGACCTTGTAGTGTGCTGATACAAGCGGACCCGCCGCAACGTAGTACTCCACGTTTTCAGGAAGTCCCGCGAGAACGAACTGGTAATCCGCACCGCCGCTTTGCTGTTGTGATGGCTGCATCAATACGGGCTCCCAGGCTGTTGCGCTCTGGAAGTGCGCGTAGAGCTTTACGCCGGCCGGATGCATGCCGGCGATATGCGCCTGAATTAGCTCGTCGCTATTGCGGCGCACCGTCACGTTGCCCGGCGTGACGGTGATGGAATACAGCGGCGCAGCGTTCTTTTTGGGGCCCGTCCACAACAACGACGACCCATATCCGACGTAGCCCGGGCCCGCCACAATAAGCCAGACAAGCACGGCGAGGCATGCAAAGCCAGCGCCAGAGAATGCGAAGAGGCGCTTGTCAGGTACGAGACGTGCCGGCGTTGAATTCTGCAGGCGGGAGAGTGTATCGGCCGCCAGCAATTCAATGAATGGATCGTTGCCTTTGTGTTCGCGCTGCTGGAAAGTGGTGAGGCGGTGATCGAGCTCAGGCGTGGCTGTCTCTGCTGCGTAAACGGCGCGCGCATGCGTAAGCCGGACGAGCGGAATCGCAATGCCGAGGGCGGCGGCAACTCCGAGTGCGACAAAGATGAAAAGTCTCGCAACAAACAGGCCGCGGTCGGGGAACGCGAGGTAATTAAGCACCATGACCAGGGCGATGGTGACAACGAGCGCAGTGCCGGTGAAGATCGCTGCGCCGCGAAGCCACGCGTCGAGACGAAGACGTTTGCGCAACTGTGCAATATAGGAATTGAGCTCGATTTGGTTGCTCATGCTTCCTCCCGCTGCGTTCCCATGTATCCGCTCGCAATAAAGCTCTCGGCTGCCACGGCAATGAGCGCGAGCAGCAATACGTACCACCAGAGGCTTACCGGACTGGTTTGCTTTTCAGATGCAGCCGCATTGGCTGTCGTATTCGCTTCGCCGTTGGAACTGCCGCTCCAAAGCCTCTGTACGTCTTGGGGCATCGGCTGCAGATCGGATTCGCGCCGATCCGCATTCACGCCGATCACTGCGTCTCGTCCGCTGGCGAATCGGATTCGATAGAATCCCGCGCGATCAAGGCGAATCGACTGCGCGTGCCGAGCCTCATCGAGTGAAAGAGGTCGACGACCTTCGGGATCGATGACTTCGACGCTACCGAGCGCGCCTGTGGGTTGCGCTGCGGCCCGCAGTTGCACATATGAATCGACCAGGCGCGAACCGCCGAGTTGTTCGTTGCCCGAGAGATATCGAGACGCCTGATCGACAAATGCAACGAAGACCGGTTGAAGCGGCAGGTCGTTCGTCAGGTTCTCGAGGCCGGAAGTGAGCAGAAGCACGTGGCCTTCGCCAAGCTGTTTGTCGAGAATGAGTGGTGTGCCGTCAGCGAGCCACGCGGCCACGCGGGCCTGGGCGGGATTGACGACGGAGACATAGAGAAACTTGACGGTGGCCCAGCCTCCATCGTCGCGGCCGGGCTTCTCCTGCGTAAGCGCCGGATGGCTGAAGTCGACACGGCTTATGGAGGCTGCGTTGCCTGACTGCGCATAGTTGCGGCGCTCGGTGATGCCGCTGCCCCACAAAGGCACCTGGCCCGACTGCGCTGCAGAAGTGCCGAGCGCGATGAGCACGTTGCCTCCCTTGGCCAGGTATTGCTGGAGCGCGTTGGCAAAGATGGATGGAAGCGCCGGCGCATCGGAGAGCACAACGAATGCGAACTTCGAAGGATCGAGATCCTGCACCTGCTCGACGCTTACTGATTGGAGAACAAAAGTTGCGCGGTCGGCAGCCTGAAGAGCTGCGCCGAAGTAGAGAGGCGAGCGCGTGTCTGAAGCGGCGTGAACGAATAGGACGCGCTCGGGATCGGAGCGGCGAATGGAGAAGGCGGTGGAGTCGTCGGCGGGGAGCGAATCAGCGCCATCGATCCGTACTTCGCAGCGGTTGAAGCCGTACCCGACGTCGAGTGGCGCAAACTCAATAGTGGCGCGGCCGTTTGCGGGCACGTCGGCCTTGCGCGATGCGATTACTTTTCCGTTGATGACGAGATCAACGGTTTTGGATGCCGCCGGAGTGTTGAAACCTGCAACAACCACGCGCGCACGCGAATGCTTTGGATCTTTTGGGTCGGCAAGCTCGGCGGGAGCCTCAACGCTCTCGACCGTCCAATTGGGCAATGTCGAATTGGCGGCGACCGATTGCAGTGTAAGTGCGGCGTTGCCGGGGAGCACCATGTCGGCGAAGTTGGCAGGCATGGCGGAGCGCTGCAGATCGCTGAAGAAGTAGAGATCGATCGGTCCGTGTACGGTTTCGCTCACCGTGCGCAGGCTGCGGCCCAGGTCGCCGAAGTTGGCGCGGCCATCGCCGGGCTGGATGCTTTGGAGGGCGGCATGAAGCTGAGTGGCGTCAGTAATGGGTTGCGTAAGGACATCGAGCCGCCCGCCTAGCGCCATGATCTGTGCCTTCTCCGCACGAGGTCTTGCAGCAAGCGTTGCAAGGGCCTGCTGTTTGGCAAGATCAAAATGATTCGCGGCGCGCATGCTGAAGGAGTTGTCGAGCACTATGATGAGCAGATGGCCGTTGGCGCCGGCAGCGGCGCGGCGAATAAACGGATTAGCGAAAGCCAGCACGACGAGCAGCATCAGCGCGAATCGCAATGCAAAGAGAACCAGATAGCGGAGCTTGCGGTGGCGCGTGGAACTTTGCGTGCCGCGTTCGAAGAACATGAGCGAACTGACGGGACGAGGAATCGCGACGTGCCTGCGCAGCAGGTGCACGAAGACCGGAATGCCGAGCGCGGCCAGTCCGCCGAGAAACCATGGAGCAAGCAGGCCCATCAGTTTTCCGCCTTTCGCAGGGTAAGGTACTCGCGCAGCGTTTCGTCGAGCGGGTTGCTGGTTACGAGCGGTTGATAGTCCATGCCGGCGGCCCGCGTGCGCGTGCGCAACTCTTCAATGTGCGCGTCAATCTTGCTGCGATAAGTTGTCTTTACGTAATCGGGAACGACTTCGATTCTTCGGTCAGTTTCGAGATCGACAAGTATGGCCGAGCCCTTCATCTTCGGGCGAATCTCTTCGGGATCGAGAACGTGAAAGAGGACGACCTCGTGGCCGTGATAGCGAAGCGGCGCAATGGTTTCAACGATGGTTTGCGGCTGCTCATAGAAATCCGAGATGACGATAGCGATGCCGCGGCGATGAAGAAAGTTCTGGAAATGCAGAAGCGGTTTGGCGAAGTTTGTGCGTGCATGCGCCTCGGCGCGTTCAAGGGCGGCGAACAGGCGTGATAGCTGGCCGGGTCGCGTAGACGGTCGAAGGTACTCACGCACTTCGTCGTCGAAGACGATTAATCCGGCGGCGTCGCGCTGATTGCGAATTGCGAGATAGAAAAGGGAAGCGGCAATATAGCGCGCATAATCCATCTTGGTTGGCGGGCCGGATGTGTACTGCATCGAGTTGCTGGCGTCGAGCAGGATGGTGAGTTGGCTGTTTGTCTCGCCGCGATACCGCTTGAGGTAGCAGCGCTCAGTGCGCGCGAACAGATTCCAATCCACATGTCTAAGATCGTCGCCGGGCGTGTAAGCACGATACTCGGCAAACTCCTGGCTGAATCCGAAGTCGGGAGAACGGTGCAGCCCGGCCACAAAGCCGTCGACCACCGTTCGCGCAAGCAAGTCGAGCGAGGAAATGCCGGCCAACACGTTTGGATCGAGGAATCGCTGCATCAGCTCTCCTTCGGGCGCGGCACGTGAGCGAGGAGCCGGTTGAGAATTTCGTCAGTGTCGATGCGATCGGACTCGGCATGGAAGTTGAGAAGCACGCGATGACGCAGAACAGGAGCAACTACCGAGCTGATGTCGTCGTAGGTGACATGGTAGCGGGAATGCGACAACGCGCGCGCCTTGGCGGCAAGAACGATGAATTGAGCAGCGCGGACGCTGGCCCCGTAGTTGGCATATTTCTTAACGAAATCAGGGGCCAGTTCACTCTTGGGCCTGGTGGCGCGAACTAGATTTACGACGTAACGGGAGAACGTTTCCGCGATCGGAACCATGCGCACAAGCTGTTGGAAGTCGAGAAGGTCTTCGGCGGAGGTAACCGCTTGCACGTTCGTCGTGCGCGTGGCAGTCGTGCGATCGACGACGGCTATTTCATCATCGGCGCTGAGATCCTCAAGAATCGAATTGAACAGAAAACGGTCTAGCTGAGCCTCCGGCAGCGGGTACGTGCCTTCCAACTCAATTGGGTTTTGTGTGGCAAGCACAAAAAACGGAGCAGGGAGCAGATAGTGATTGCCGCGCACCGTGCAAGAGCGCTCCTGCATGGCTTCAAGCAGTGCCGATTGTGTTTTGGGCGGTGTGCGGTTGATTTCGTCGGCGAGGAGGATATTGCCGAAGATCGGACCCTGGACGAACGTCCATTTACGATGGCCTGTTTCGAGGTCTTCTTCGATGATGTCGGTGCCGGTAATGTCAGAGGGCATCAGGTCGGGCGTGAACTGGATGCGGCGGAACTGCAGGCCGAGAGCGTCCGCCAGCGTACGCACCATCAGGGTCTTCGCCGTTCCCGGCATGCCGGTCAGCAAGCAGTGGCCGCCAACGAAAATGGCGATGAGTATCTGATCGAGGACCTCGCTCTGGCCGACGATGACTTCTCGCACCTGTCGAAGGATCTCTTCGCGTACGGCGTGGAAACGCTCAATGCGCTCCTGAAGCAGCGCTGCGTCCTGATTCAATCCGGCAGTTGAGACCATCGGCTTCGTTCTCCTCAGTTTGATTTGGCTGGTGACGAGTTAAGTTCGAGCAAGAGTTTCTGCGCCGGACGATAACCGGGCGCGGCTTCAAGCGCGGCCAGAACGCTATCCTGTGCCTTGTCCTTTTGTCCGGCTGCGAAGTATGCCTGTGCCAGGTTGTACTCCGCGCCGGCCTTGTCCACGGGGTTTGATGCGACCACAGCGTTGTACTCGCGAATGGCCCCATCGAACTTCCTTTGCGCGTATAGCAGGTCGCCGAGTTTGCGGTGAAGGACTTCGTCCTTCACGGGATAGATGTAGTTGAGGCGTTCGAGTGTCGTCGCCGCCGATAAATTGTCGCCGGAGGCGGCCTGCAGTTCGGCAAGGCGTTTGAGCGCATCCGGCGATTCGCCACCGGCCTGAACGTAGGAAGCTAGGATTGCGGTCTCGGCCTTTGTGTCGCTGTGCTCGCGATGGGCTGCAGCCATTAGTTCGTAGACGTTGGCGTCGTCAACATACTCGGGATACAGTGCGAGCACGGCCGGACCATCTTTTAGCACTGTATCGAACTGTTTCTGCTGCATAGCTTCAACAAGTCGCTTGAGCTTCTGATGCCAATCGTCGAAATTTGCGGCTTGTGCTCCGTATTTTTGACTGATCCAGGCGAGAAACTGCGTGTCGAACTGATCGGCAGTGATACCCAGGTTCTTCTGGATTGCTTCGGGCGTCGATGCAAGCTGCGCGTAGGAGTGAACCAGGTCGAGAAGCTTGTCCTGGCCCCACTGTTCGCCGATGAAGT
>Ga0335085_10008604_pt1 | contig 15554 bp, 10 predicted proteins | sample Lox_Sample_45_FD_206712 | JGI IMG/M metagenome (GOLD analysis project Ga0335085, IMG submission 206712) | Soil microbial communities from Loxahatchee National Wildlife Refuge, Florida, United States - Lox_Sample_4.5 | ecosystem: Environmental > Terrestrial > Soil > Wetlands | place: USA...
CGACCATGAAGTTCGTGGTGGGGCTGAGCTTCAGGGTGAGGGCCGCGTGCCCCTCGATGTCGGGCGAGCGCGAGCGGTTGCCGGCGCCGAAGTCCACCGCCGCGCCCGGGACCGATCCGGCCGGGGGAGCGTCGGCCGGGTTCAGCGCCGCGGCCTCGACGACGAGGCCGACCATGTCGAACTGGCCGTTGTAGCTCAGGCGGAACTGCGGCGAGCGGCGCCAGATGTTGCCGGCCTGCCAGAAGAGGGGGTCGGCGGTCCAGGCCAGCGACTCGGCGAACAGGCCGTTCACGAGGCCGTACGCCTGGCCGGCGAGGAACTGCAGGCTGCCCGCGCTGCCCTTCCACGTGGCCGTCATGTACGCGAGGCGGAGGCGCATGAGGCCGTTGTACCAGGCGGTGGACGGCGTGTTGGCGGCGCTGATGGCCACGGTGCAGGACGGCGTCGCCGGGAGCGGCCCTGGGATGGGCTGGCACGTCGCCGTGCCCGAGGTGGGCAGGTAGCCGGCCTTGAAGTCGAACTCGAGCTGCGCGCCGAGGTCAGCGCCAGTCCAGTTGGTGTCCTTCATGGCGACCTTCATGCCGATGCGGGACTGGCGCGCACTGAACAGGACGGCGCCGCCAGCACCGGCGGGATCGCGGGTGACCTGACCGGGATAGTCCTTCGCGGCAAAGGTGCCGCCGTCGAAGAACGCGTTCGCGAGCACGAAGCCGTACCAGGTGAACTTGGGGCCTTCGTCCTTGGGGGGCGCGGGGGGCGCCTCGGCGGGCTTCGCGGGCTCGGCCGCGGGTGCGGCCGGAGCAGCCGCGGCGGGCTCGGCGGGCTTGGAGGCGTCCGCGGGCGGATTCTGCGCGAACGCGAGGAGCGGCAAGGAGACGGCGAAGGCTGCGACGATCTGCTTCAGGGAAGCTCGCATCCAGGGATCCTCCGGGCAGTCCAGCGGGGTGTTGGTATTCGAGGCGTCACCGGAGCCGAACCGGAGGGCGACGGCGCGTCTCGAATGAGGCGATTTGTACCACACCGAGGGTGCATGTCGGTCACGGATCGGGAACATCCCCCGGCGTGGCGCCCGGAAGTCTTGCGTAAGATCAATCAAGGGCGTCGTGACGGTTCGGTCACGATTGACGCGAGCGGCCGGCGCAGAGCGCCATGGGACGACCGTCAGCGGCGCAACGTCACGATCGTGACGGCGTCGCCCCCCTCGTGGTCCTCGCCGCGGCGGAAAGACCCCACGTAGGGTGAACCTCCGAGGTAATCGCGAAGGGCCTGCTTCAGGGCCCCGGTGCCGTGGCCGTGCAGGATGCTGCACTGGGTTTCACCTTCGGTGTAGAGGCCGTCGAGGAAGCGTTCCACCTCGCGCAGCAGCTCCTCCACCCTGAGCCCACGCACGTCGAGGCGGCGCTCGGCGAGGTCCGGAGCCGCCGCCCGAGCGCCCTCGGCCGCGGCGATGCGCTCCCCGCGCGACCGCGCGATGGGCCCCACGTCGCGGGCGGGGCCGCGCAGGGGGAGCAGGTCGGCGACCGGGCGGCGCACCTTGAGAGGTCCGGCCCGCACGAGCGCCTCGCCTCCGCTCACCTCGACGACCTCGCCCTCCTGGCCGAGCGACACGATCCTCACCCGCAGGCCCGGCGCCACCTCCGCCCCCGGCAGGAGCTCGCTGCCGGCCTCGGCCTTCGCGCCGGCCGTCCGGGATGCGCGGGCGATCTCCGCCTTCCAGGCCTCGAGCTGGGCGGCCGCATCGGTGGCCGCCTTCACGCTGGGCCTCGCCTGGAGCGACGCCAGGAGCGCGGCCACCTCGTCCCGCGCCGCCTCGATCTCGCCGGCCACCGCCGCGCCGAGCCGCGCCGCAGCCTCCCGCTCGGCCCGACGCGCAGCCTCCTCGGCCTCCCGGGCGCGCGCCTCGGAGGCCCGCGCCGAGGCGAGCGCGCGCTCGGCGGCCTGCCTCTCGGCGGCGAGCCTGGCCCGCTCCTCGTCGAGCGCCCGCAGCGCCTGCCCGAGCGCACCTCCCTGGCCGTGCAGGGAGGCCCGCGCGTGCTCCACCACCGGTGCCGGAAGCCCGACGCGGGCGGCCACCTCGATCGCCGACGAGCTTCCCGGCGTGCCGAGGTGGATCTGGTAGGTGGGGCGGAGGCGCTCGGCGTCGAAGCCCACGCGCGCGTTCGCGAACCTCCGGTCGGTGAGGGCGAGCGCCTTCAGCTCGTCGAGATGGGTGGTGACGAGCACCGTCGCCCCACGCTCCACGAGCGCGTCGAGCACCGCCGCGCCGAGCGCGGCGCCCTCGCGCGGATCGGTGTCGGCCGCGATCTCGTCCACCAGCACGAGCGAGCCGGGGACGGCGCCGGCCAGCATCTCCCTCACCGCGCCGAGGTGAGCGGTGAACGTGGAGAGGTCGCGGGCGAGGTCTCCGCGCTCGTCCACCGCAGCCTTCACCTCGAGGAAGAACGGCAGCCGCGATCCCGCGGCGGCGGCCACCGGCAGCCCCGAGCGGAGCATCAGCGCCGAGAGCCCGACCGCGGTGATGGCCACCGTCTTCCCGCCTCCGTTCGGGCCCGACACGATGAGGGCCCGGGCGGGCGACTCGAGCCGCACGTGGCTCGCCACCACCTTCTTGCCCTGCAGCACGAGCAGTGGGTGGCGCAGGGAGAGCAGCTCGAATCCCGCGGCGGGCGGCGCCACCTCGGGTGCATGGGCGTCGAGGTCCGAGGCGAGCTTCGCCGCGGCCTCGAGGCCGTCCAGCCGGGCGAGGACGGCGAGATCACCGGCCATCCGGCTGGCGCCCTGGCCCAGCGCCCGCGTGAGCTCGCGGAGGATGCGCATCTCCTCCTCGGCGGCCATCGCCGTGGCGATGGAGAGCTCGTTCCCCGTCTCCACGAGGGGCTCGGGCTCGACGAACAGGGTCTGGCCGGACTGGGAGGCGTTGTGCACGATGCCCGGCACGGCCGAGCGCGAGCCGGCCATCACCGGCACGACGTAACGCTCGTTGCGGATGGTGAAGTAGCCGTCGCGCAGGTGCCGCTGCATCTCGGGGTCGGCGAGTATCGCCTCCACCTGCGTCTTGAGCGCGCGGTGCAGCCCCCTGGCCCGCTCCCTCGCGGCGGCGAGCTCCGGGCTGGCGCGGTCCGAGACGGTTCCGGCCGGGTCGATGGCCCGCTCGATGCGGTCGGCCAGCTCCTCCGACGGCGAGAGCGGCTCCGCCAGCGCCCACAGGCGCGGCACCTCCGCGGCGCGGCCCTCGAGGGCGGCGCGGGTATGCGCGGCAGCCCGGGCGAGCCCGGCGCACTCGCGCAGCGCCAGCGGCTCGAGCACGCCGCCCTTGCCGGCGCGGTCGAGGTGCTCCTCCACGTCGGCCACCCCTCCGAGCGGCAACCCGGTCCCCGCCTCCGAGAGGCGACGCGCCTCCTCGACGCGCAGGAGCTCCTCGCGGACGTCGGCGGCGGTGGGGAGGAACGGTCGCGCCCGGGCGAGCGCGCTCCCGGCCGGCAGCCGGCATCGCGAGGACAGGGCGGCAAGCACGTCCGGCCAGCCCAGCTCGGCGAGCGTCTGGTCGATCGGCCTCTCCTGGCCCGGCTTCGAGGTCTGGGCGTCGTCCACGTGCTCCCTCGCGCGCGCGATGGATTAGCCCAGCCGCGGGCCGTGCGCCAGCGGTGGCGAGAGCGGCAGTGCCGGCCGGTGCGTGGTACAACCGGGCGTCGCCCACGGCCCGGAGCCCATCCGATGCGCGCAGCCACGTCGGTCGCCCTCCTTGTGCTCTCCCTCGCCGCCCGCGCCGCGGAACCGCCGGGCCCGGCCGGCCGCCCGCGCTCCGACCTCGTGGCGGTGAGCCGTGCCATGACCGCCATCGACGCGGCCGAGCGGCGCGGCGACGTGAACGAGGAGCGGCAGCGCTGGTCGGACGCGGCGGCGCGCTCGCCCAAGGACGCGCCCGCGCGTTTCCTCGCCGTCTACGCCCAGCCGGCCGGCGAGGAGCGCTGGGCCGCCTTCAAGGCGCTCACGAAGGAGTTCCCCCGGTCGGCGCTCGGCCACGTCGGCATGGCGGGGGTCTACGTCTCGTGGAACATGCTCGACCAGGCCGAGCGCTCGGCGGCCCAGGCCCTGGAGATCGAGCCCGACGGCTGGCTGGCGCTCCTCGTGCGCGGCGGGGGCTACGAGCGGAAGGAGAAGGACGAGAAGGCGTCGGCGGACTTCCGCGCCGTCCTGGCGGCGGACCCCGACAGCCCGGAGGCCCACCTCGGCCTGGCCCGGATCGCGCGGCGCGCCGGCGATGCCGAGCGGGCCCGCTCCGAGGCGCAGGCGGCGCTCGCCACCGACGGCGGGTTCGCCCCGGCGCTGGAGCTGCTCGGCGGGCTCGCGCTGGACGCCGGCCGGGAAGCGGAGGCGAAGGAGCTCTGGTCGAAGGTCGTGCTGGCGAGCCCGAGGGACCGCGCGGCACGGGCCACGCTGGCGCGCCTTCTCGCCAAGGACGGCGACGCCGCGGGTGCGCGCGATCAGTGGAAGGCGGCCGTGGACATCAAGGAGGACGCCGAGGGCCTCACCGCGCTGGCCTCCGCGTCGCGGGCGGCGAACGACGCGGAGAGCGAGCGGCGTGCCCTGGAGCGCCTCGCCGCGCTCGACCCCGCGTCGGCCGACTGGCGCCGGCTGGCCGAGGTCCGGCTGGCGGGGCAGGACTGGGACGGCGCCGAGAAGGCGCTCAAGCGCGCGCTCGCCGCGGACCCGAAGGACGTCCAGGCCCAGCTCGGCCTCGCCCAGGTGCACCTCGCCCGGGGCGAGACCACCGCGGCGGTCGAGGCCCTTCGCGCCGCGGGCGACCCGGGCAAGCCGCCGCTCGATCCGATCGCGAAGCGCATCAACCTCCAGAAGCTCAAGAAGGCCGACGTGAACGCGCTCCAGCGGTCGGTCTCGTCGCTCGTGGACAGGACGTTCCGGGCGCGCCTCCCCGAGGCACCAGGCCTGTCGGGCGTCTTGCAGATCCGGGTGACCGTGGACGCCGCGGGCGCCGCCACCCTGGTCGAGGTGCTCGAGGACACGGTGCACGACGGTGACGTCCAGGCGAGCGCCTACTGGAACCTGCACGATGCGACCTACCCGCCGGGCAAGCCGGGCCGCTACGCGTTCACGTTCAAGTTCGGCAGGCAGACGGCCGCCGCGCAGTAGCGTGCGGAGCGGCCTCGACGCGCTCGCGGCCGCACGGTTCCGTCCCCTTCGCGGCCGGCGCATCGGGCTCGTCTGCAACCCCACCTCGGTGACCGCGCGGCTCGAGCACGCCGCAGACCTCCTCCTCGCCGCGCCGGGCGTCACGCTCGCCGCGCTCTTCGGCCCCGAGCATGGCGTTCGCGGAGATGCCCAGTACATGGTGGCCGTCGGCGGCGAGCGGGACCCGCGCACCGGGGTGGAGGTGCACTCGCTGTACGGGCCCACCGAGGCGTCGCTCCGGCCCCCGCCGGAGTCCCTGGCCGGGCTCGACGCGCTCGTCTTCGACCTGCAGGACGTGGGCACGCGCTGGTACACGTACCAGGCCACGATGATGCTCTGCCTCGAGGCGGCCGCCGCGGCGGGCATCGGGTTCGTGGTGCTCGACCGGCCGAACCCGATCGGCGGTCTCGCGGTCGAGGGGCCCAGGCTCCGGCCCGGCTTCGAGAGCTTCTGCGGCAGGCACGACCTGGCGGTGCGCCACGGCCTCACGGTGGGTGAGATCGCCCACCTCCTCGTCGCGGAGCGGGGCATCGACGCGGACCTCGAGATCGTGCCCTGCGAGGGCTGGCGCCGCGGGGCGACATTCCGCGAAACGGGCCTGCCCTGGATCCTCCCCTCGCCGAACATGCCGACGCCGGAGACCGCGCTCGTCTACCCGGGCACCTGCCTGCTGGAGGGCACGAACCTCTCCGAGGGGCGTGGCACGACGAAGCCGTTCGAGCTCGCCGGCGCGCCCTGGCTCGACGGCGCACGGCTCGCGAGGGACCTCGCCTCGGAGCGCCTCCCCGGCGTGCTGTTCCGGCCGGCGAGCTTCGTGCCGACCTGGGACAAGCACCAGGGGATCCGCTGCCACGGCGTCGAGATCGCCGTGCGCGATCCCGGGCGCTTCCAGGCGTTCCGCACCGGACTCGCCGTCGTCGTGCACGCCCGGCGCCAGGATCCCTCGCGCTTCCGCTGGCGCACGGAGCCCTACGAGTATGTGGAGGGCGTGCCCGCCTTCGACCTCCTGTGCGGATCCACCCGGGAGCGGCAGGCCATTGAGGCGGGTGCGTCCGTGTCGGACCTTGCGAGCGCCATCGCACCCGAGGCGCGCGAGTTCGCCCGGAGGCGGAGGCCGTACCTGCGCTACGCGCCGTGAGGTACGCTCTCGGGCAGGTGCGCCTCGGCCTCTGCAGCGACACGTTCGGGAACCTGGCCGCGCTGGAGCGGGCGCTCGACGTGTTCGCGCGCGCCGAGGCCGACCGCGTGTACTTCCTCGGCGGACGGCTGGCGGACCTCGAGAAGGTGCTGGCGCGCCGGGCTGGGGGATCCCGCGACGCTCCCATCCCCGCGAGCGACCGGGAGTTCCTCGGCGCGGTCGAGTCGGCGCTCTCGCGCCAGCTCTCGGCGGCGGCCGACCCGCTCGCCTCGAAGGTGGTGCGCATCGCGAGCAAGGCCTGCCCGGAGTACCGGGGCGGCGCGACACCGAAGAAGCAGGTGGACCTCGTGGACGGGCGCGTCGCCTGCCTCGTCCACGACAAGTCGGAGCTCACCCGCGACGACATCGAGAACGCCACGCTCATCCTGCACGGCAACAGCGCCCGGGCGGCGATCGTGGCGATCGGGCCGCGCTGCTTCGTGACCCCCGGCCACCTCCGCCACCCGGCGCCGAAGGACCGGCCCGCCACGTTCGCGCTGCTCGAGGCGGGACCGCGCGAGCTCCGCATGACGGTGTTCGGAGAGGACGCGCACGAGCTGCGAAGCGAGACGGCGGTGCTGGGCCGCACGACCACCCGGCTGACGGTGCGCTGATGGCGAGGTCGGTGGCGCTGCTCGGCGGCTCTTTCAACCCGCCGCACGTGGCGCACCTCATGGCCGCCTACTGGGCGCTCGCGACCCAGGGCGTGGAGGAGGTGTGGCTGCTCCCCGCCTGGCGCCACCCGTTCGGCAAGCCGCTCGCGCCGTTCGACGATCGCGTGCGCATGTGCGAGCTCGCGGCGCGCCACGTCCGCGGCGTGGTCGTGTCCGGGGCCGAGGCCGACCTCAGGGACGACCCGCTCTGCGGGCGGACCGCCCGGACCCTCGAGCACCTCGCGGCGACGTGTCCGGACCACCGATTCGCGCTCGTGGTGGGCGCCGACATCCTGCCCGAGACGGCGCAGTGGTACCGCTGGGACCGCGTACAGGAGCTGGCCCGGGTGATCGTGGTCGGCCGCGAGGGCTGGCCTCCCGTGCCCGGCGCGCCGACCCTGCCGCGCATCTCCTCGAGCGAGATCCGCGCCCGGATCGCCCGCGGCGAGGACGTGTCCGGGCTCGTGCCTCGGGAGGTCCTCGCCCACGCGGCGGAGCGCGGGCTGTACCGGTGAGGGCCCGCGCCCCGGTCACCGCTCGGTACTCGGAGTTTCCCTGCCGCGGACGCGGCGAGGGGCCGTCTCCCTGCGAGCGGACCGGCCCACCGGTCCCGATTCGACACCGAGCCCTCCCGGGGAGCAGGGTCCGTCCGACCCGCCACTTCCCGGGCTGTCACGTTGTCGCGCCGGCGCCCACCATGGGAGCAGGCGCCCCGGCGCGGAGGTGCGGCGATGAACCTCGAGCGCGAGCCGTTCGATCTCGAACACGAGGTGAAGGGGCTGCTCGCGCTCGGCGAGCACGCCGAGGCGGCCACCCGGACCATCCGGGCGCTCGGCCCCACCGTCCTGAGCTACCTGCGGCGCATGCTGCACGACGAGGATGACGTGGCGGACGCGTTCTCCGAGTGGTCGGAGCGCGTCTGGCGCGGGCTGCCGTCCTTCGAGTTCCGCTCCTCGCTCCGCACCTGGTGCGTCCGGCTGGCCGTGAACGTGGCGCTCAACGACCGCGACGAGGCCTGGCGCCGGCGGGTCCGTCGTTTCGCCTCGGGGGAGGCGTCTGCGCTGGCCCAGTCGATCCGCACCTCGTCCGACAGCCGCCGGAACAAGCTGCGCGAGCTGAGCCGGGAGCTCGACATGGACGAGCGAACGCTCCTCTTCCTCCGGGTGGACCAGGAGATGTCCTGGAGCGAGGTCGCCGAGATCCTGAGCGCCTCCGGCGAGGTGGTGGAGGCCGGGACGGCGTCCAAGCGCTTCGAGCGCCTGAAGGCGAAGATCCAGAAGCTGGCCCGGCGCCACCGCCTCGGCGACTGAGACCCGCTGCCGCGAAGGCGACGGAGGGGTTGGCCCTGTCGGATCCGGCGCGCTCTCCCGGTCCCAGATCGTGAAGGCGCCATGGACGGCGCCACGGGGGGATCCCAAGATGACCACCGAAACTCGCAACACCCTGCGCCTGCCGGTCCGCGCCAGCGCGCTCACCACCGTCCGGGACATCGCCATGGTGGCGGTGTGCGTGGCGCTGGTGGCGGCCTTCCTCGCAGACGTGTGGAGGGCCACGCCTCCGGCGCCGTTCGAGGCGTTCGACCGCTCGGCCGACGTCCGCCCCGTGGCCTAGGCCTGGGGTGGCCAGGCCGAGCCCCGTCGCGAGCCCGGGGGAGGGCGGGCTCGCGGCGGCCGGACGTCGCGCCCTCAGCGCAGGAAGTGGATCGCCCAGCCGGCCGCGGCGCCGCCGATGACGAGCCACGCCGAGTTCACACGGAACCCGAACAGCAGGGCTGCCGCGACGGCGCCGATGGCCCAGGATGCGTGCGAGGCGAGCGCGTCGAGCCCGAGCTGGGCGGTGACGAGCGCCATGAGCCCGAGCGACGCGAGGGTGACGCCCTCGAGGAAGGCCCCGGCGACCGGCGAGGCCCGGATGCGCGTGACGAGCGGCCCGGACAGCGCCACGAAGACGAAGGCCGGGAGGAAGATTCCCGCGGTGGCCGCCGCCGCGCCGGCCGGTCCGGCGGCGATCCAGCCCACGAACGTCGCCGTCGTGAACACGGGCCCGGGCGTCACCTGCCCGACCGCGACCGCGTCGAGGAGCTGGGGCGTCGTGAGCCAGCCGAGCCGCTCGACGAGCTCGGTGCGCAGGAACGCGAGCAGGACGTAGCCGGACCCGAACAGCACGGAGCCGATCTTCGCGAAGACCCAGAACAGGGTGGCCGGCGTCGCCGGGGCGGTCGCTGCGGCGAGCGCCAGGGGGAGTGGGACGAGGGCGGCGGCGCGGCCGCGGAGCGCGCCCGCGCGAGCGGCGCCGATCGCGCCGGCGGCGGCGAGCACGAGGAGCTCGTCGACGCCGAGAGCCGCGGCGGCGAGGGCGGCCGCGGCGAGCGCCGCCTGGAACCACCCCGTGAGCGCCGTGCGGCCGAACTTCACGAGCGCGTCCGCCACCACGACGAGCACCACGGGCTTCAGCCCCGAGAGCACGGCCGTGGCGTCGGGAAGCGCGCCGTACGTCACGTACGCCCAGCCGATGGCCGAGACCATGAGCGCCGCCGGCAGGATGAAGCACGCGCCGGCCACGACCAGCCCCGGCCATCCGGCGCGGATGTACCCGAGGTGAATGGCCATCTCGGTCGAGTTGGGGCCGGGGATGAGGTTCACCGCTCCGAGGAGGTCGAGGAACCGGGCGCGGTCCACCCAGCGCCGCCGCTCCACGAACTCGTCCTGCATGAGCGCGACGTGGGCGGCCGGCCCGCCGAAGGCGGTCGCGCCCAGGCGCAGGAACACGAGGGCGACCTCTCGCAGCCGCCCCCGCTCGGGCGGGGCGCCCGAGGTCGTGGAGGGCTCGGCCATGCCTCCATCGTAGCGAACGCGGTCGCCGATGTAGAAAGGGGGATGCCCGAGAGCCTGCGCACCCGCCTCACCCGCCACGGCTTCAACGTGTTCCCGGCCTACTTCGGCACCGGCGCCCACGTGACGTACATCTCGTCCGACTGGCGCGAGGTTCGCGTCGCCGTCCCGCTCTCGCTCCGCACCCGCAACTACGTGGGCACCATCTTCGGCGGATCGATGTACGGCGCCGTCGATCCCTTCTACATGATCATGCTCATCCGGAACCTCGGACCCGGCTACGTCGTCTGGGACAAGGCGGCCTCGATCCGGTTCCTGAAGCCCGGGCGCCGGACGCTCGAGGCGAGCTTCCAGATCGACGAGGCAGAGCTCGCGGCCATCCGCGCCGCGCTCGACACGCAGCGATCCGTGGATCGGACCTACACCGTCCGGCTCGCCGATCCCGAGGGCGTGGTCTGCGCGGAGGTGGAGAAGCTGGTGTACGTGAGGAGGAAGTGAAGGGCGCCAAGGGCCGCTACCGCAGCACGAGCACCATCCCCGCCCAGAAGTAGAACGGCGCCAGGACGCCACGGCGCCGGGCGATGCTCCAGACCACCTCGCGGCGGTACCGCGAGAGGCAGGCGCGCTTCACGCCGCGCGAGACCTCCCCCGCGGCGCGCAGGTGCGAGACGGCGGCGCGCCAGCCCTCCCGCCGCACCGGCGCTGCGTCGGCCCTGAGCGCGCCGGCCAGATGGACGAGGGCACGGAGGATCGGCAGGGCGTCGCCGTCCGGCGGGCCCAACGCCTCGAGCGGGGCGAACTCGCCGGCGCGCGCCGCGTCGAAGGCAAGCCACGCCGCGTGCATCGGGGCCGCGTGATCGCGCTCGAGGGTGGCGGCGGCCTCGCTCGCCTCGGCTGCCTCGGCGTCGCGGCCCAGGTCGCGCAGCGAGAGTGCCAGGTTCGTGAGCATCCAGGGCCGGATGCCCTCCCGCTCGCGCCAGCCGGAGAACCAGGCCACCGCCTCCCTCGTGCGCTGGAGCCTCGAGAGCGCGTACCCGGCCGTGCCCCACAGAAGGACGTCCGACCGCGCCACCTCCCCGCACCGGCGCAGGAACGCACGCACCTCCTCGAGCTTCTGCGTCCCGGCCAGCCGCTCGAGGAACGCGCTCGCCGCGCCGAGCGCGGCCTCGCGCGGCGGACTCGAGGCGTGCAGCGCCAGGACGAGGGCGTCCCGGAATGCGCGGCGGCGGGCGTGGTCCCAGTCCAGCCGGTGGGCGAGCACGCGTCCCGCCGCGCGGCGCGCCTCCGCCGCGTCCAGGAGGGAGCGGAGGAGCGCGTCGACCTCGCTCTTCCAGCCGAGCCCGTCCAGCTCCTCCGCGAGCTTCGCGAGCACCTCCTCCTCCACGTCCGTGGCGGCGCAGGCCCGGAACGCCTCGAGCCCGGCGTCGCGCGACCGGCGCGCGGCGACCCGGACGCGCAGGATCGGTCCGGCCGTGCGCCCGAACAGCGGGTCGGCGGAGGCGAGCAGCGCCTCGGCGGCATCGACCTCGCCGTCCTCGAGGTGGCACTCCAGGAGCCGCCGTCGCGCCCAGTGATGGGACGGGTCGAGCGAGAGCGCGCGAACGACGGCCTCCTTGCCCGCCTTGCGATCGCCGCCCGCGAAGGCCGCCGCCGCCAGGTACGCGTGGGGGGTCGCTTCTCCCGGCCGGAGCCGCACCATCTGGCGGGCGGCCTCCGCCGCGTCGGCTGCGCGGCTGGCGGCGAGATGCATCCCGGCGAGCTCCTCCCAGCCGTCGACGAGGTCGGGCTCCTGCGCGAGGAGCGCCTGGAGATCGGCGAGGGCGGTGGCGGCGTCGCCTCCCTCGCGCCGCAGACGCACGGTGGCGAGCCTGAGCGAGGGCGGCAGCGGGCCGTTCCACGGCGGCGATGCGGCGGCCAGGGCCTCGCCTCGCCGGCCGGCCTCGGCGAGGAGCTGGACGTGGCGCGCGTGGGCCTCGACGAGGAGAGGCTCGAGATGCATCGCCTCCCGGACGGCGGCGAGCTGCCCCTCGAGCGAGGGCCGGACGCGGGACACGAGGAGGTGGGCACGGGCGTCGCCGGGGCGCGAGGCCGCGATCTCCTCCGCGAGCCGCAACGGCTCCTCCGTCCGGCCGGCCGAGGCGCACAGCTGCCGGAAGGTCGAGAACGCCCAGAGGTAGGAGGGATCGAGCACGACCGCGCTCCGCAGCGCCTCGGTGGCTTCCTCCTCCTTGCCCGTTGCGAGGAGCGCGTCGGCGTGAAAGCCGTGCAGGAGGGCGTTCCGCGGCGCGTGGCGCAGGCCGCGCTCGAGCACGGCCAGCTCCGCCTCGAACTCGCCCTCGCGGTGGAGCACCTCCGCGAGGGTGGTGAGCGTCGCCACGTCCCACGGGGCGAGCGCGAACGACCTCTCGAGCGCCTCGCGCCGGGGAGGTCCCGGCGGCAGGGTCCGGGCGAGCTCTCGCCAGACCCTGGGGTGGAGCGGGAAGCGGGCCGCTGCCTCCTCGAGCAGGGTGCGCGCCTCCGCCTCGGCCCCGGTCTGCGCGAGCTGCCGGCCGAGCGCCACCCAGGCGTGCCACAGGTCGGGCCGCGCGCGATGGGAATCCTTGAGCGCGCCGAGGAGCTCGTCGGGCTCGAGCGCGCCGAAGGCGTGTGACTGGAGGTGGAGAAGTCCCTCCCCCTGGGCCACTTGCCGGCCCAGCTCGCTCCGGAGCCATCGCAGGTGCTCCCGGCGCTCGGCGACGTTCGCCGAGAGGCGCATGAGCTCGCCGATCGACCAGCCGTCGTCGGCATACAGCGTCAGCGCCGATCGCAGGGCCGCCTTCGCCTCGCCCATCCGCCCCAGCGCCTCGAGGGCCACCGCCTCGACGTTCCATCCCGCCGAGTGGTCCGGACGGAGCTCGCGGCCCCGCCTCGCCCAGCGAAGCGCCTCCTCCGCCCGGCCGTTCCTCGCGAGGTGGAGCGCCATCTCGCGGGCGGACCACGCGTGGGTCGGGTTGGCTTCCAGCATGCGGTGAAGCTCGCGCTCGAGCCCCTCGCCTCCCACCTCGCGGAGCTGCTCGGCGAGAAGCTGGCCCGTCTCCTGATGGTGGGGAAACCGCTCGACCCGGGCACGCAGGTCGGCGATGGCGGCGGCCCGACCCTCCAGGGTCACGAGCAGGTCCGCCACGGCGCGCACCGCCACCGTGTCGAGGGGCTCCTGGACCGTCACCTCCCGCCAGAGCGCGAGCGCCCGGGAAAGGTCGCCTCGGCCCTCGGCGATGCGCGCCGCGGTGCGCGCCAGGTCGGACGGCGAGGCGGCGCCCCTCGCGCGTTCCAGCAGCGCCTCGGCCGCCTCGAGCCGTCCCCGCGCGGCCTCGGCCCGGGCGGCGAACAGGAGCAGCTGGCCGTCGCCGGGCCGGTGCTCGAGCGCCCGCTCGAGGGCCTCGTGCGCCTCCGCGTGCCGGGCCAGCGTGGCGAGCGCGTCGAAGAGCGTGATCGCCGGGAGCGCCGAGCGGCGGCCCAGGCGGTCGCGCCGGCTCGCCAGGAAGGCGAGCCCCTCCTCCGCCCGCCCGGAGAGCCAGGCGAACTCGAAGTACGCGCGGACGAGGTCCTCGCGGGTGGGCTCGAGGCATGCCGCGACGCGCGCCGCCCTGAGCGCCTTCTCCCGGTCGGCTCGCCAGACGATCGAGGCGAGCACCCGGTAGGCGTCCCCGGAGGCCGGCATCGACCGCATCACGTGGCGAGCCAGGCGCTCCGCCTCGGGCCAGGCGCGGGCGTCGTCGAGCAGGGCGTCGGCGAGCGCGCGGGCGAGAAGGGGGTGCGGTCTGCGCTCCTGCTCGGCCCGCAGCCACTCGACCCGGCGGGCGTGGCGGCCCAGCCGGGCCATGACGTGGTCGAGGCCGAGCCGGAGGTTGACGTCGTCCGGGAACAGCGCGAGCAGCGCCTCGACCGCCGCCAGCCCCGCCTCGAGGTCGCCGTCGTAGTCCGCCATCGACCGACGCGCCTGCAGGGCCAGGCGGTGGCCGGGAGCGCGCGCCTCGAGGGCCTCGCAGGCGGTGGCCGCGTCGGATCGGTCGTGCTGCCAGAGCCCGGACTGGACGCGGTGGTAGAGGTCGTAGAGATCCGACTCGGGCAGGTCGAGCCCGTCCAGGCGGTCCGCAAGGGCGGGCGGGGCGAGCGCCATCCCCCTGGGCCCCGCGACCCGCTGGTCGTCGAGCCCGGCCGGCGTCATCTCGCCGAGCAGGGCGTGGAAGGGGTCCCTGAGGTAGAGCGTGCCGCGAGCCTCGTCGTACCCGACCACCGACTGCAGGTGCGCGCCCCCGGGGTGGTGCGTCACGAGGGTGAAGGGGAGCCCGCGATCGAGCAGCGCACGGGCAGAGTCCCAGTCGACGGTGAGCTCGCGGGTGCGGTAGCCGGCCCGCTCCGCCCAGCCACGCTCGGCGTGGCTCGTCGTGCCGTCGTAGCAGATGGCGTCGACGATCTGCAGGTGACCGGCGCGGACGCCGTGGTGCCGGGAGAGCGCGGCGAGGACGGCCGGGGCGCAGGTCATGTGGTGCTGGCGCACGAACGGGACGTCGATGACGACGCGCCGGGCCTCCGGCGCCGCCCGCGCCAGCCGATCCGCAAGCGCCCGGTGGAACGGGCCGCCCTGCCGTGCCCAGCGTTCGGCCGCGGCGCGGTCCCCGCGGAGGTACTCCACGTCGGAGCGGCGCTCGGCCAGCCAGGTGACCACCTCGTTCCGCCGGAGGGGCATCACCTCCTCGGCCCGGTCCAGGACGGCCTCGGCCTCCTCGGCGCGCTCCTCCTCGATGTGCCTCGCCGCGAGGAGCATGGCGACCGACCCCGACTCGATCCGCGAGATCGCCTCGGTGAGGAGGGCCTCGGCCTCGTCACCCCGGTCGGCGAGGAGGAGGAGGTGGGCGCGGGCCTCCACGGCGGGGCGGTACCAGGGCTGGACCGCGAGCGCCCGGTCGGCCGCCTCCAGCGCCGCCTCGTACGCGTCCGCCATCTGGCAGACGGCCGCGCGGTCGACGGCCACCCAGGCGCTCTCCGGCGCCCGGGCCTCGGCGCGGGCGAGCATGCGCTCGGCCTCGTCGAAATCGCGCAGCTGGGCCAGCAGGGTCGCGATCCAGGAGAGCGCCTCGGCGCGCTGGAGCGCCGGGCGGCGCGAGAGGATCTGGAGGAGGTCCCACGCGCTCAACCGGTGCTCGAGCGCCCGGTAGGACCATTCCCAGGCGAGGGGGTCGTCCGGAGCGACCCGGTGCAGGCGAACGTGGAGCCGCCGGCCGAGCCTCCGGTCGCCGAGCTGGTACGCGAGCCGGCCGGCGACGATTCGCGGCCCGACCCCTGCCCCCTCCCATGCCTCGAGCGGCGCAGCGCGTTCGGCGGCGCGCCACGCCTGCAGGTAGAGGCCGCGCCCGTAGAGCGACTCGACCTCGGCGACGATCTCGGGCGGGACCTGGCCGTGAGCCGAGGGCTCCCCGGCCTTGACGTCGGGCATCGGCGGAGGATAGCTCCCCCGCAGGCGCGACCCGTACCGAGCGTTTCGCCCGCCCGTTGCGACGACCCCACCGGGGCACCCGCTGCCGGGGCACGAACGGAGTGGCGCTCAGCCTCGCTCGAACACGAGCGCGCCCTCGCGGACGTCCACGCGGATCCGGTCGCCGGGGGCGATCTCGCCGGCGAGGATCCGCTCGGCGACCGGCGCCTCCACCAGGCGCTCGACGG
>Ga0335085_10008606_pt1 | contig 15551 bp, 16 predicted proteins | sample Lox_Sample_45_FD_206712 | JGI IMG/M metagenome (GOLD analysis project Ga0335085, IMG submission 206712) | Soil microbial communities from Loxahatchee National Wildlife Refuge, Florida, United States - Lox_Sample_4.5 | ecosystem: Environmental > Terrestrial > Soil > Wetlands | place: USA...
ATTCCGCCAGCACCGCGCGGCGTGCCGCAGGTCGAAGTCACCTTCGACATCGACGCCAACGGCATCGTCAATGTTCAGGCCAAGGACAAGGCGACCGGCAAAGAGCAGCAAATCCGTATTCAGGCGTCGGGCGGCTTGTCCGAAGCCGACATCGAAAAGATGGTCAAGGATGCGGAATCGCATGCTGAAGAGGACAAGAAGCGCAAAGCGGCGGTCGAGGCCAAAAACCACGCCGAAGCACTCGTGCATTCCACCGAGAAGGCACTGGCCGAACATGGCTCGAAGGTCGGCGATGCCGAGCGTAGTGCGATCGAGAACGCCATCGCCGATCTGAAAGAGGCGCTCAAGGGCGACGACGCTACGGCTATTCAGGCCAAGACCAATACGTTGGCGCAGGCCTCGATGAAGCTGGGCGAAGCCATGTACAAGCAGCAGCAGGAAGCGCAAAGCGCTCCGGGCGCGGGCGGCGATGGTGCGGCCCCGGGCGAGAAAAAAGAAGATGTCGTCGATGCGGAGTTCACCGAGGTCGACGACGACAAAAAGAAATCCGCCTGATCGCAGGGCGTGAGCCATGCGCAGGTCACCCGCGAAATATGCCACCCCCGGGCACGTGCCCGGGGGTGCATCTTTGCAGGGACGATGGGTAGCCGAATCAAGTACGGCTGTCCGGTGAATTAGGGCGGAACGGGATGTCCAAGCGCGACTATTACGAGATCCTGGGCGTTACGCGCACCTGCAGCGAGGTCGAGCTCAAGGGGGCGTTCCGCAAGCTTGCAATGCAGCATCATCCGGATCGCAATCCGGGCGACAAAGAGTGCGAGCATCGCTTCAAGGAGATCAACGAGGCCTACGACATCCTCAAGGACGGCGACAAGCGCGCCGCCTATGACCGCTTCGGTCACGCGGCCTTTGAGCATGGCGGGACGGGTGCGCATGGCTTCGGGGCTGATTTCGGATCGACGTTCGCCGATATCTTCGAGGGCATATTCGGAATGGGATCCGCGCGCGGGCGCGGCTCCGGGCGTGAGCGTGGCTCCGACCTGCGGTACAATATGGAGATCAGCCTCGACGAGGCTTTCACCGGCAAAACCGCGCAAATTCGCATTCCCACATCGGTGACCTGCGAGGCCTGTTCGGGCAGCGGCGCCAAGGCTGGAACCAAGCCGAAACCGTGCGCGACGTGCGGCGGCGCGGGTAAAATCCGGCACGCACAGGGCTTTTTCACGCTCGAGCGCACGTGCCCGACCTGCCATGGCCGCGGGCAGGTGATAGACGACCCCTGCAAGGTCTGTGGCGGCGGCGGGCGCGTGACACGCGAGCGCACGCTGTCTGTCAATATTCCGGTTGGCGTGGAAGACGGCACCCGCATTCGGCTTGCGGGCGAGGGCGAGGCAGGTTTGCGCGGTGGCCCGACCGGCGATCTCTATATTTTTCTGGAAGTCGCGCCGCACGAGTTCTTTCAGCGCGATGGCGCGGATTTGCATTGCCGCGTGCCGATCTCGATGATCAGCGCCGCGTTGGGTGGCGAATTTGAAGTCCCGGCGATCGATGGCAGCAAGGTGCGGGTCAAAATGCCTGCCGGAACCCAGACCGGTCGACGCTTCCGCCTCACGGGCAAAGGTATGCCGGTGCTGCGGTCGAAACAAACCGGCGACATGTACGTTCAGGTAGCGGTGGAAACGCCGCAAAACCTCACCAAACGCCAGCGCGAATTGTTGGCGGAGTTCGAAAAGCTGTCATCTGAGGCGACCCAGCCGGAATCGGCTGGATTCTTCAGTCGAGTCAAAGAGTTTCTTGACACTCTTGCAAGCCGGGGCAGCCAATCTGGCTGACCGACCTTGACCCTCTGCCTTGGTCCCTATACCCGTTTATGTTGCGGCGAGGCTCGCCGCCTGTACGCGTGACCTCGCATAATGCCATCACACACATTCGCCCGCGTTGAAAAAAAGAATCCGCGTCTCGACGACGAGGTGCAATTCATTCGCTCCTGGATTGAGAAGCCGCTATCGACCGGCGCCGTGATGCCGTCGAGCCGGATGCTCGCGCGCGCCATGGCCCGCTGTGTCGATCCGAAATCGGAAGGCCCCGTGATCGAGCTCGGTCCCGGTACCGGTCCGGTCACCGAAGCGCTTGTCGAACATGGCATCGATCCGGCGCGGCTGGTTCTGGTTGAATTCAATCCTGATTTCTGCCGGCTGTTACGTTCGCGGTATCCGCAGGCGACCGTCGTGCAAGGCGACGCCTACCGGCTGCGACGTCTGCTTGAAACGCATGTGAGCCAACCGGCCGCCGCGATGGTCTCGGGTCTTCCGTTGGTCACCAAACCGTTGCGGACGCGTCTGCGTCTGATTTCCGATGCGATGACACTGCTGGCGCCGGGCGCGCCGTTCGTGCAATTCACGTACGCGATGTTGCCGCCGATTCCGAAAAAGCTGCCCGGCGTGCGGGCGGAAGCGTCAGAGCTGATCTGGATGAACCTGCCGCCGGCTCGCGTGTGGGTCTATCGCGGCCGCTGATGCTGTGGTGTCATCGCCCGCGAAAGCGGAGCCGCTGATGCCGACCCCCAAAATTCTCGTCCTGCCGGGCTCGACACGCGCCGGCTCGCATAATGTCAGGCTTGCGGCATTGGCGGCGAAAGAGCTGACGCTGCTTGACGTCGACGTTACCCGCATTTCTCTTGCCGACTATCCGCTGCCGATCTACGAGGCTGATCGCGACGCGCGCGAGGGCCAGCCGGCCAATGCAATCAAGCTCAAACAAATGATCATGGCGCACCACGGTGTTTTCATCGCCAGCCCCGAATACAGCGCATCGGTCACCCCGATGCTCAAGAATGCCATCGACTGGGTATCGCGTGTGCGTGAACGTGGCGACCCGACCTATGCCGCTTTCAAGGGTCGCGTTTTCGCCATCGCATCAGCTTCTCCCGGCCGGGCCGGCGGTCTCCGTTCGTTGATGGCGCTGCGTCAAATTCTCGAACTCGGCTGTGGTGCCCTGGTGATCCCCGAACAGGTGGCGATCCAGCGCGCCGATAACGCCTTCGACGAGATGGACAATATTGCGGACCTTGGCACCGCCAATCTGTTTCGCGCGCAGCTTGAGCGGTTGGTGGAAATGGCGCGGCTGATGGTACGGGGAGGATGACGTGTCATTGGACGCGCGCGAACGGCTGATCGTGGCTCTCGACGTGCCGTCGGTAAAGGCGGCCGAGGCCATGGTGACGCGGCTCGGCGAGTCGGTGCAATTCTACAAGATTGGATATCAACTCGCCTTCGCCGGCGGTCTGCCGCTTGCGGCAGGTTTGATCGCTGCGGGCAAGCAGGTGTTTCTCGATCTCAAGCTGCACGATATTGCCAATACCGTCGCAAAGGGTGTCGAGAGCGTCGCGCAGCTCGGCGCGACTTTTCTGACCGTCCATGGTTATCCGCAAACCATGAAGGCGGCGGTCGAAGGCAAGCATCGATCCAAACTGCGCATTCTCGCAGTCACCGTGCTCACCTCGTATGACGACGCCGATCTCGTTGCCGCAGGCTACGCGCTCAACGTGAAGGAGCTCGCCGCCGCATGCGCGGCACAGGCGCGCGATGCAGGGGTCGACGGTCTTGTCTGCTCGGCAGAAGAGGCGGCGACCCTCCGCAGCATTGCCGGTCCCGGGATGGTGCTGGTGACTCCCGGGATTCGACCGGCTGGCAGCGCAAGCGGTGATCAGAAACGGATAATGACGCCAGCACGGGCGATAAGTGCTAGTGCCGACTATCTGGTGGTCGGACGCCCGGTGATAGAGGCCGGCGATCCCAAAGCGGCAGCCGACGCGATCATCGCCGAGATCAGGCAGGCAGAAAGTCAAAGGAGGGCGTGAGAATGGCCAAGGGTTACTGGATCGGCCGCGTCGATGTGAAGAACGATGAGGGCTACAAGCCCTATGCCGCCGCCAATGCGGCAATCTTCAAGAAGTTTGGCGGACGTTTCGTGGTGCGCGCCGGCAAGTTCGAATGTCCGGAGGGCGTCGCGCGATCGCGCAACGTGGTGATCGAATTTCCCGATTATGCCAGCGCGCTGGCCTGCTATCGCTCGCCCGAATATCAGGCGAACATCAAGGTGCGGCTGCCGCATTCGACAGCCGATATCGTTATTATTGAGGGCTACGAAGGTCCCCAGCCGTAGTGCCTTTTGCACCCTAGCGCGCTATACCCACGCCAGTTCCGGAGATGAACCCCATGGCCGAGATGCGGCTTGTGGTCGCCGGGGCCGGTGGACGGATGGGCCGCACGCTGGTCAAGGCGATCGCCGACAGCAAGGAATTTGCGCTCGCGGGCGCCCTGGAAGACGCGCGCTCCCCGCTGATCGGCTGGGACTCCGGCACGCTCGCCGGTCTTTCCGAGAATGGCATCAAGCTGGTTGGCGACGCCGGGCCACTGCTATCGAAGGCCGATGGCATCGTCGATTTTACGGCGCCGGTCGCAAGCATTGCCTTCGCCGCGCTCGCGGCCAAGGCCGGTAAGGTGCACATTTTGGGGACGACCGGCTTGAGCGCGGCCGATGACGTCAAGATCAAGGACGCCGCAAAGAGTGCGGTGATCGTCAAGTCAGGCAATATGAGTCTCGGGGTCAACCTGCTGGCGGCACTCACGAAACGGGTGGCCAAGACGCTCAGCAACGTTTTCGACATCGAAATCCTGGAGATGCATCACAATCAAAAGGTCGACGCGCCTTCGGGTACGGCCCTGCTGCTCGGCCGGGCGGCAGCGGAGGGCCGCGGGCTCGACCTGGAGAAGCATTCGGTCAGGAGCCGTGACGGTCACACCGGCGCGCGCAAGGCCGGCGACATTGGTTTTGCCACCTTGCGTGGTGGCACTGTCGTCGGCGAGCACAGTGTTATTTTCGCCGGCCCGGCGGAGCGCCTGGAACTGACGCACAAAGCCGAAGACCGCATGATCTTCGCGCGCGGCGCACTGCACGCGGCGCTGTGGGCGCGCAACCAGAAGCCGGGACTTTATTCGATGATGGACGTTCTTGGATTGAAGGACTTCTGAGGGAAGCAATGACCGACCGTCTTCTTGTGCTTGTGCGTCATGGCCAAAGCGACTGGAACCTGAAAAATCTGTTCACCGGCTGGCGCGACATTGATCTGACCGATAAGGGGATTGCTGAAGCACGCGAGGCCGGCCGCAAGCTGAAAGCGCAAGGGATCAAATTCGATGTGGCGTTCACGTCGGCGCTCATACGTGCGCAGCGCACGCTCGATCTAATGCTCACCGAGCTGGGCCAGACGAAAATTCCTGTGTTCAAGGATCAAGCGCTCAACGAGCGCGATTACGGAGACCTCGTCGGACTCAACAAAGATGACGCCCGGAAGAAATGGGGCGAAGAGCAGGTCCATATCTGGCGCCGCTCCTACGATGTTGCGCCGCCTGGCGGCGAATCCTTGCGCGATACCGCCGCGCGCGTTCTGCCTTACTACATCCGGGAAATCTTGCCGCGTGTGCTGCGCGGCGAGCATGTTTTGGTGTCGGCGCATGGCAATTCATTGCGCGCGCTGGTCATGGTGCTCGACAAGCACACGCCCGACAGTATCACCAAACTAAATTTGGATACCGGCGTGCCGATGATCTATCGGCTGAACGCGGACTCGACTGTCGCTTCGAAGCTTGATCTGGCGGCCTGACTACGCCGCTCCCGCCATTCCCGCTTCCCAGCCGAGCATCGCGCGTTTGCGCGTGATGCCCCAGTGATAGCCGGTAACATCGCCATCCTTGCCGATGACGCGGTGACACGGAACCACAAAGCAGATCGGGTTCTTGCCGACCGCGGCGCCGACGGCACGCGCACCTTTCGGAGAGCCGGCCTTGGCGGCGAGGTCCGAATAGGTTGTGAGCTTGCCCATCGGGATGTCGAGCAGTTTTTCCCACACGCGCACTTCGAAGTCCGTGCCGATAAGCACGACGCGCAGCGGCTGATTCTTGCGCCAGAGCGCCGGATCAAAAATGCGCCGCGCCGTTGCAGCCGTCGCCGCGAAATCTTCCACGTAACGTGCTTTCGGCCAACGCGCACGCATGTCTCTTAGTGCCGCGCGCTCCTTGCCGGCATCGGCGAGTGCGAGACCTGCCAACCCGCGTCGCGTGGTCATGACCAATGCCATGCCGAACGGACAAGGGTGAAAACCGTAAGTAATGACCAGGCCTTCGCCGCCCGCCTTCCACTCTCCCGGCGACATTGCTTCGTGCGTGACAAACAGATCGTGCAGCCGTCCGGGACCGGAAAGACCGACTTCGTAGGCGGTATCAAGCACGCTCGCGGATGAACGAAGCAGGTCGCGCGCGTAATTGAGCGTCAGCGCCTGCAGGAAGGCTTTCGGCGTCAGGCCGCACCAGCGGCGAAACAGGTGATGAAGATCGGTTGAGGATACGCCGGCAGCGTCGGCGATCGCGTCGATTTCCGGCTGCGCGCGCCAGTTGCCCCGGATATGGGCGATTGCGCGCCGCACGATGTCGTAATCGGCTGCCGCGGTGGACAGCGGGGCGAGTTCGGGGAACCGGTCGGCCAAAGCTGCTTTTGCGAGTGTCATGGTCATAGCCGCAATCTAGGGGCAGCGGAGGGAGCGAACCACCCGATTTCTGCCTACTCGAAAACTGTCCTTGTCGGACCGCGCCGGGCCTCGCCCAGCGCATGCGCGAGTTCCTTGGCGAAACTCGCCTTCTCGTCGGGCCCGAGAAAGCCTGCAATCGTCAGCTTTTTCCCGCGCGAAACCAGAAAAAGCCGTTCGATGCCGAACTCTTCCAACTCGACCTTATCGAGCTTTACCCAGAGCGGATTGAGCACCCATTCGCGGACACGGCCAAGATGACTGACCTTGCGAACCTTGAGGACCGACGGCGTGACCGTGACCTGCTCGTAAGCGTCCGCATGCCGGTAGTTGAGCCGAAACGCCCAGTAGAGCAGCAGCACGTCGAGGCCGAAGAAGCCAAGGACCGGCCAGGCCCCGATCATCAAAAACAGCATGCCGGTCACAAAGCTGATACCGCCAAACAGCACCATCAGAATCAGAAATCCCACGCGGCCGAGCGAGCGGTGTGGCGTCAGGGTTGCCGAAAAGATCGTGGGTTCGAGATCGGTGGCGTTGTCGGTAATCATCTCGCTCAGTATACCGAAATCATGGTGAAAAAGTCTGCCGGCAAAGCTTCGGCCAAAACGAAGAGGCGGAAGGCGCCCAAGCCGAAGCGCGTCAAGCCAAAGCGCGCCGGGTTAAAGTCCGCATTCAAGCGCGCGGCGGCCGATGCCAAGGCCGCGGCAGGCGCATTGCCGCAATGGACCGAGGTGCAGGTTGAGGAAGCGTTCCGCCGCTTCAAAGCTGCCAACCCGGAACCGAAAGGCGAGCTGCAACATATCAATCCATTTACGTTGCTTGTTGCGGTCGTGCTCTCGGCGCAGGCGACCGACGCCGGCGTCAACAAGGCAACGCCCGCGCTGTTTGCCTTGGCTGACACGCCGGAAAAGATGGCCGCGCTCGGCGAGACCCGCGTGCGCGATCTCATCAAGACCATCGGCTTGTTCCGCACAAAGGCCAAAAACGTCGTCGCGCTGTCGCAGAAGCTCGTGGCCGAGCACGCGGGGCAGGTGCCGCGCTCGCGCGAAGCGCTGGAAGCGCTGCCGGGCGTTGGCCGCAAGACGGCCAATGTGGTGCTCAATATTGCTTTCGGCGAGCCGACGATTGCGGTCGATACCCACATCTTCCGCGTCGGCAATCGCACCGGCATGGCCACCGGCAAGACCCCGTTCGAGGTCGAGACGAAACTGGAGCAGGTGGTACCGGCGCAATACAAGCGTCATGCCCACCATTGGCTTATTCTGCATGGACGCTACACTTGCCTGGCACGCAAGCCGCTATGCGAGAAATGCATCATCAGCGACCTGTGCCAATGGCCGGGGAAAACGGTCGTATAGAGTTACGTCGGGAGAGTGGTATGGAAGGTTCGGCGACAGCGAAGGCGCGCGAATTCATTCGGCGGGATGCGACAGAGTGTCTGCGTCGCGCCGGATTGCCTGCCAAAACCGCGGCGACATGGGTCAAGGCGAAGCCGCGGGTCACCGGCAACTTTAAACGCGATGCCACGGCCGGCACGAAATTCTGGCGCGGCGGCGCCGATCTGCTCGCCAAGCTGCCGAAAAAACCGGTGCGCACGAGCGAGCAGCAGGAAGCGGCGGATCTTGTCCTCGCCGATTGCCGCCGTTCACGAGAGGATTTCCTCACACGCCATGCCGACACTGTCTATCGCAAGCTGACGAAAAATCTCGGCGTCTTCACGCGCGTGGATGATCTCGTCTATGAGGCCGGAAAACTCGTGCCCGGCCTGACGCCGACGCACAAACAAGTCGATACCGAAAGTGCCTTGATGCAAGGAGAGAAGGACGGCGTCGAGGTCGATCAGGGCATTTTCCTGGCGCAAGTGCTGTCCGTGCCCGACGCCGGCATGCATCTCTGCCAGGCGATGCTCCTGCCAAAAATGGAAGCGATCGCGCGCGGCGCCGATTTCATTAAAGACGGCGTCGTGGATTTTGGTCCGGCCAGGGTCGAGCGGCGGGGAAAATCGGCGATTGTGACGGTGCACAACCCGCGTTTCCTCAACGCGGAAGACGACGACACGCTCGACGATACGGAAACCGCGGCCGATATCGCCATCCTCGATCCGATGAGCGAAATTTGCGTCTTGCGCGGCGATGTCGTCGATCACCCGAAATACAAGGGCCGCAACATTTTCTCCGCCGGAATCAATCTGACCCACCTTTATCGCGGCAAGATTCCCTTCCTCTGGTACATCCGCCGGGACATGGGGATCGTCAACAAGATGATGCGCGGCCTCGCGCTTGGCACGCGCAGCGCCGACGAAATCCACGGCGGCACGCGCGAAAAGCCGTGGCTCGCGCAACTCGATGTCTTCGCCATCGGGGGCGGCTGCCAATACCTGCTCGCGATGGATTATGTCGTTGCGGGAAGCGATGCCTACATGACATTGCCGGCGCGCAAGGAGGGCATCATTCCGGGAGCGGCCAATTTGCGTCTCACCCGTTTCGTCGGCGCGCGGGCGGCGCGCCAGGCGATCATGATGGGCCGTCGTTTCGAATGCGACAGTCCCGAAGGCCGCATGATTTGCGATGTCATTGTGCCGCCCGACCAGGTCGAGCAGGCCGTCGCCAAAGTATGCGACGATTTCACCTCGTCGGGCGTCGTCAGTGCTGCGAGCAACCGCCGTGCCTTCCGCGTCGGCGAAGAACCGCTCGATACGTTCCGCCGTTATATGGCGGTTTATTGCCGCGAACAGGCCTATTGCCATTTCAGCCCGGCGCTGATCGCCAATCTCGAAAAACACTGGAACGCCGCGCAGCGAAAAATCTAGTGCAGGAATGGCCAGGCCGGGGAAGTGCGGGGGGAAGTCTATGCCGCGTTTGCAGCTTAAGGGCGTCAACCTCGCGCCGCGCCGCGACAGCTTCGATGCGATCGAAACCGCCTCGCGCGACGAGATCAGCGCGCTTCAGCTCAAACGGCTGAAATGGACGCTCAACCACGCGTATAAGAGCGTCGCGCACTACAAGAAGGCGTTTGACAAGGCCGGCGTGCATCCCGACGACCTCAAATCGCTGAGCGACCTGCAGAATTTTCCCTTCACCGGCAAAGACGATCTCCGCAGTCACTATCCCTTCGGCATGTTCGCTATTCCGCGCGATCAGGTGCTGCGCGTGCATGCCTCGTCCGGCACGACCGGAAAGCCGACCGTCGTCGGCTATAACCGGCACGATCTCGAAACCTGGGCTGATCTTATGGCGCGCAGCCTGCGCGCGGCCGGCTGCAAGCCCGGAATGCTGGTGCAGAATTCATACGGTTATGGACTGTTCACGGGCGGGATCGGCTTCCATTACGGCGCCGAGCGGCTCGGCATGACGGTCGTGCCGGTATCCGGCGGCATGACCGAACGGCAGGTGCATCTGATCGCGGATTTCAAGCCCGATGTCATCTTCGTCACGCCGAGCTACCTGCTCGCGATTCTGGACGAATTCCGCGTGCAAGGTGTCGACCCGCGCCAATCATCGCTCAAGATCGCGATGTGCGGCGCCGAGCCCTGGACCAATGCCATGCGCGCGGAGATCGAGGACGCCTTTGATCTGCACGCCATCGACAACTACGGGCTGTCGGAAATCATCGGGCCTGGTGTCTCCTGCGAATGCATCGAGAGCAAGGACGGCCCGCATATCTGGGAGGATCATTTTTATCCGGAGACGATCGACCCGGCGACCGGCAAGCCGCTGCCAGACGGGGAGGTCGGCGAGCTGGTCTTTACGACGCTGACCAAGGAAGCAATGCCGATCGTGCGCTATCGCACCCGCGATCTCTCGCGCCTGCTGCCCGGCACGGCGCGCTCGATGCGCAGGATGGAGAAGGTTATGGGCCGCTCCGACGACATGATGATCGTGCGCGGCGTCAACGTATTTCCGAGCCAGATCGAGGAGATCATCCTCAAGGACGAGCGGCTGTCTCCCCATTTCGTCATCGAACTTCGCCGCGTCGAGCGGCTCGATGAAATTACCGTCGTTGTCGAGGCGCGACCGGATGCGGACAACGGCGTCTTTGCCGCATGCGACCGCGATCTCGCGCATCACATCAAGGCCATGGTCGGGGTCACCGCGACAGTGCGGACCGTCAAACCCGGGACTGTCGAACGTTCCATCGGCAAGGCCAAACGGGTCATCGATCTGCGGTCAAAGGGCTGATCGTCAGCGCGCGCGCTCGATCAGCTCGGTCTTCTTGCCCGACATTTTCTTGTGAATGTGCACCATGAAAGCCATGGCGAAGATCGGCGTCGCCAGGTTGACGATCGGTATCGACACGAATGCGGCGATGAACATGCCGGCCAGGAAAAGATAAACCGAGTTGGCCTTGCGCATGGCCTTTGCCTCGTATGGCGGGCGAAAGCGCATGGCGGCGAGTTCGAAATATTCGCGGCCCAGCAGGTAGGAATTCGCGAGATAAAGGATGATCACGCCGAGCCCCGCGAACCATACAAACGGCAGCGCACAGAGATAAACCACGAGCGCGAGCGCGGCGATTTTCAATCCTTCAAACAGTGCGCGAAAAAACGGCAGGGCCCGCCCGGGCGGGTCAGCCGGATAGCTCTCGCGCTCGACAACATCGGCGATCTCGTCAACGAAGAAGCTGCCGACAAACGCGGTCACCGCGGGCATCAGGAACAGCGCGCCGGTGATGATGCCCAATCCCGCCATGATGGACAGGATCCAGGCGAGTGCGGACCAGACCGCGTGCGGCGCGAACCCGGTGGCTTGCTCGGCCCAATTGGCGCCGGTCTCCGCCCAGGCAGACAGGAGGCGCTGCATGAGGATGCCGATGATCGTGATCGTGAGGAGTGCGAGTCCGACCGCCTTGAGCAGCACGCGCCGTAACGCGGGTGCGAACATTTGCGAAAGCGCTTTGATGGCTGCCTCGACCATGCCGCTGAGGTAAGCCCGGCTGCGGCGCAGGGCAAGCCCGGCCGTTAGGCTGCCGGCGAGAGTGTGTCGTCGTCTGCGGGCACGAGAGCGATCATCTCGTCGGCATCGGTGGCGGGCAGGTCGGCCCAGGCCATCGCCTTGTAGTCGAAGCCGCGTACGATCGTCGGCTTCACCACCTCAAAATAGGGCGAGATGTCGAAATCACGCGGCGCATAAAGCGAGGAGTGCCTGATTTCCAGAATTTCCTGACGCGCTGCTTCGCTTTCCAGGCGCGTCACCTTCGGCAGGATTGGATAGCGTACTTTTTCGAACGCCTGTGCGATCAGCGCCGAGCAGATGATGCGCGTGGGATGACCGGATCCGAGCGCCATCATGCGGCGGCGCCAGCGTTGCGGGACGGGCATGGGAAAAAGATAGCGCAACAGATCGATGATGTTCTTGAGATCATAGTCAAAGCCGATGCGCTCTGCCGCATAGGCGCAGACCCGCGCCCGGTCTTCGTCGTCGAGCTGCGTAGGACGGCAAATGCGCGTGTGAAAGCGCGCATATTTCGACAACGGTGCCGCGACCACGCCATGCCCGATATTGGCTTCGACCAGCACCAGCGGCTCGCCGTCGGCGGTGGCGCGGTCGCCGATGGGACCGACGTAGAGTGCGGCATGCGACCAGGTGGATTGGGTGAGGTACTTAATGACGCCGGAAATGTGATTGTTGCCTTCGACCAGCAAAACGTCGCCCGGCCGCAAGGTCGCGCGCAAAGCATCCGGATCGGACGGCGTGAACGGCTCGTAACCTTGTGCCGGCTTTTCCAGATAGCGGGCTAGAAAGCGCCCGACCCCGTCGACCATCCAGCTCATGACCGGCCCTCGGCGCCAGTTCTTGGCGCTTCTTGGCGCTCAAGACGTTTCCCCTCGCGAGGCGTAGTTCCCCGCGATGTCTCTTTAATCTGCAAATTTAGCGAGAAGTCATTGCAATTTGGTTCATCGCTTGTGAGGCTCCTGAGCGATTCTGCGCCGGCGTTACCGATTGTTAGCCATAAAATTTGCCGCATGTCGTGCGTTGATGCATTCTCCCGTCTCGCCCGGAAAGAATTTGGATACCATGTCGGGGCTTAGCCGACGCTCGTTCCTCGCCGCTTCGGCGGCTGTTGTCGCCGCGCCGTCGCTCGTGCGCGCGCAGATGGCAACGGATGTCGATGTGGTGATTGTCGGCGCGGGCGCGGCGGGCATCTCCGCAGCGCGTCGTGTCCTTGCCGCCAACCGCCGCGTCGTCCTGCTGGAAGCCATGAACCGCCTCGGGGGCCGGTGCACCACCGACTCGACAATTTTCGGCATGCCGTTCGACCTTGGCGCGCACTGGATTCACCGGCCCGATGGAAATCCGCCCGGTGGTCCGATTTCAAATAGCGGACTCGACATTTACGCGGCCCCGCGCGCGCAGATTGTGCGCGTTGGCCCGCGCAACGCGCGTGATGCGGAACTTGAAGGCTTTGTCGCCGCGCTGGTGCGCGCACGGCGTGCCATTGTCGATGCGGGACGGGACAAAGCGGATGCGCCGGCCGCACGCGCCCTGCCTGGCGATTTGGGCGTCTGGCGCCCAACTGTTGAGTTTGTGCTTGGTCCTTATGTTTGCGGCAAAGACCTCGCATCGGTTTCGACCGGCGATCTTGCGCGCATGCCGGAACGCGACAGCGATGCGTTCTGCCGGCAGGGCTATGGCGCGCTCCTTGCGAAACTTGCCGCCGGTTTGCCCGTGCAGTTATCGACGCCGGTGACGCGCATCGAATGGAATCGCGGGAGCGTCGAGGTTGTCACTGCGAAGGGCTCTGTGCGGGCGCGCGCCGCGATTGTGACGGCGTCGACCAACGTGCTTGCTTCCGGCAGGATCGAATTCAAGCCGGAACTGCCCAAACGTCAGCTCGATGCCGCTGGCGCCCTCTCGCTCGGCAGCTACGATCACGTTGCTTTCGATATGCCGCGCAATCCCCTCGGTCTTCAACGCGACGATCTCGTGTTCGAGCAATCGTCGGGCCCGCGCACGGCGGCATTGCTTGCCAACGTATCGGGCACCACTTTGCACATGGTCGAGGTCACCGGTGATTTTGGCCGCGATCTCTCGACAAAGGGCGCCTCGGCGATGATCGAATTTGCCGGCGACTGGATCGCGTCGTTATTTGGCGCCAACGCGAAAAAGGCAATCAAGCGCAGCAATGCCACCCGCTGGAACGAGGAACCATTCGTTCTCGGCGCGATGTCGGTGGCGGCGCCTGGCGGCGGGGATGCGCGCAGGGTTTTGGCGGAGCCGCTTGGGCGTGTCTGGCTTGCGGGTGAGGCTTTGCATGAAACGCAATGGGGCACGGTCAATGGCGCGTGGGACTCGGGCCAGCGCGTGGCGGACGCGGCCCTGCGGCAGATAGGCGCGCTCAAGAGGCCCGAAGAAGACAGGCCGTCGCAACGTTCGCGCCAGCGACGCGGCAGACGCGGCCGGGACAATTGATGGTGGTGCGGGCAAAGGCGCTCATCGCGTGGTCGAGCGGCAAGGACAGTGCATGGGCGTTGCACGAAACACGTCGCGCGGGGAATTTCGATATCGTCGGCGGCCTGACTGCGGTGAGCGATACTTTCGGCCGCGTCAGCATGCATGGTGTCCGTGAGGAATTGTTGCGGGACCAGCTCGACGCCGCTGGTCTGGCTGCATTCGTCCTATACATTCCATTTCCGTGCTCGAATGAAATTTATGAGCAAAGAATGGCGGCTGCGATGGACGATGCTCGCGCCTCCGGTGTCACACACATGATTTTCGGCGATCTGTTTCTGGAGGACGTGCGGGCCTATCGCGAGCGGTGTCTTGCGGGCACCGGCATTACGCCGGTTTTTCCGGTGTGGGGCCTGCCGACCGCCGCGCTGGCGCGCAAGATGATCGACAGCGGTGTGGAAGCTTATCTGTCCACCGTCGATCTCAAAAAATTGCCCGCGGCATTTGCCGGCCGACGCTTTGACGGTGCGTTGCTTGATGCACTGCCTGCCGGGACAGACCCGTGCGGCGAGAACGGCGAATTCCACTCGTTTGTGTCGGCAGGGCCGATGCTCTCGCGCAAGATCGATGTCAAAGTCGGAACGACCGTCGAACGCGATGGGTTCGCCTATGCGGATTTGCTGCCGGAATAACTCTCTCCGTTCGTCCCCGCGAAAGCGAGACCGGAGCTGGATTCCGGCTTGCGCGGGAATGAGCGGCGTGAGAACCCTAAGCCCTCAACACTCCACCCGTGCGTTTCGTGACTTCGGCGACGATTTTTCCGGAAAGTGCATCGATCTCGGCGTCGGTCATCGTCTTTTCGCGCGGCTGGATGGTGACGGCGATAGCGATTGATTTTTTTCCGGGCTCGATGCCTTTGCCTTCATAGACGTCGAACACGAGCACATTGCTGATCAGTTTCTTGTCGACGTTTTGCGCGGCGCGCACGATGTCGGCTGCTTTAACCACGCTGTCGACCACGAAAGCGAAATCGCGCTCGACCGGCTGGAACGGCGACAGCTCGAGAAGCGATTTAGCGCGCGTAGGTCTTGCCTTTGGTTCGGGAATATTTTCGAGGACCAGCTCGAAGGCGACCAGCGGCCCTTCGGCTTTGAGTTCGGCAATCGCGCGCGGATGCAACTCGCCGAAATGGCCGAGGATGTTTTGTGGGCCGATCTGGATCGTGCCGCTGCGGCCGGGGTGGTACCAGGCGGCGCCGCCGGGCGCGATTTGCAGCGCCTGCATCGGGGCGCCGGCCGCCACGAGAACGGCAAAAGCGTCGGCCTTTGCATCGAAAACGTCGACGGGCCCGGTCTTGTTTGACCAATGACGTCCGCTGCCCGAGGCCCTGGCGAGCGCGCGCCGCAGGCCGCTCGCGGCTGTTAGCTGGTCTTCCGGCCTGTCGCCTTTGAAGATCTGCCCAACCTCGAACAGCGCCGTATCGGGGAAGCCGCGGTCGGCGTTCCGTTGCGCCGCCATGACGAGGCCCGGGATCAGGCTTGGCCGCATGTCGGACAACTCGGCCGCGATTGGATTCGCCA
>Ga0335085_10008608_pt1 | contig 15549 bp, 10 predicted proteins | sample Lox_Sample_45_FD_206712 | JGI IMG/M metagenome (GOLD analysis project Ga0335085, IMG submission 206712) | Soil microbial communities from Loxahatchee National Wildlife Refuge, Florida, United States - Lox_Sample_4.5 | ecosystem: Environmental > Terrestrial > Soil > Wetlands | place: USA...
CTCCTGCGCCACGGCTTCCCTGCCTGAGACCGTAGCCGCCTGCGCGGCGGGCTGGTGCTTCACCCCGAGCACACGCTTGTATTCGTGCGGGAACACCTTTACGAACTTGGGGACCATCTGCGCCCAGTTCTCAAGAATCCATTTGGCCCGCGGGCTGCCGGTCAGTTCCGCATGGCGAGTGGTCAGCCTGTTCAGCATGTCCACATCGCTTGCGTCGGTGACCGATTCCAGGTCCACGCTGGTCCTGTTGCACATCACGTTCTGGAACTCGCCGGTTTCGTCCAGCACAAACGCGATGCCGCCGTTCATGCCCGCGCCGAAGTTGCGCCCGGTGCGCCCAAGCACCACTACCAGGCCCTTCGTCATGTATTCGCAGCCGTGATCGCCCACCGATTCCACCACCGCGGTCGCGCCTGAATTGCGCACCGCGAAGCGCTCGCCGGCCATGCCGTTGAAATAGGCCTCGCCGCTCGTAGCGCCATACAGCACCACGTTCCCGACGATGATGTTTTCTTCGGGCACGAATGTCGAGCTCCGTGGCGGATACACCACCAGCTTGCCGCCCGAAAGCCCCTTGCCGACGTAATCGTTCGCGTCGCCTTCCAGCGTCAGCGTCACCCCCTTCGCAAGGAATGCGCCGAAGCTCTGACCCGCTGACCCGGTGAACTGGAAGCGGATCGTATCCTCCGGCAAACCCTCGGAGCCGTGCTTGCGCGCGATCTCCCCGCTCAGCATGGCGCCCACCGTCCGGTGCACGTTGCGAATCGGCAGCTTGAATTCCACTGGCGTCTTATTGTCGATGGCCTCGCGCGCGTGATCGATCAGCTTGTAGTCGAGCGCCTGTTCGAGCCCGTGATCCTGCGGGATGGTGCAGCGGCGTCCGATACGCCCGGGCACCGGCGGGTTGAACAGGATGCTCTCGAAGTCCAGTCCGCTGGCTTTCCAGTGCGCCTTCACGTCGGCCATCTCGATCATGTCCACGCGGCCGATCATCTCGTCCATGGTTCGGAAGCCCATGCTGGCCATGTAGCGCCGCACCTGCTCCGCCACGAAGAAGAAGTAGTTGATGACGTGCTCCGGCGCGCCGCGGAACTTGCGCCGCAGGTTCTCATCCTGCGTCGCGATGCCCACCGGACAGGTATTCAGGTGGCACTTGCGCATCATGATGCAGCCCATGGTCACCAGCGGAGCCGTTGAGAAGCCGAACTCCTCGGCGCCCAGCAGCGCGGCGATGGCCACGTCGCGTCCGGTCTGCAGCTTGCCGTCGGTCTGCACGCGAATCCGGCTGCGCAGGTCGTTCATCACCAGCACCTGCTGTGTTTCCGCCAGCCCCAGCTCCCACGGAATGCCCGCGTGCTTGATGGAGGTCAGCGGCGAAGCGCCCGTCCCGCCGTCGTGTCCGCTGATGAGCACCACGTCGGCATGCGCCTTGGCCACGCCCGCCGCGACGGTGCCTACGCCGACCTCGGCCACCAGCTTCACCGAAATCCGCGCCTTCGGATTGACGTTCTTCAGGTCGTAGATGAGCTGCGCGAGGTCTTCAATCGAATAGATGTCGTGATGCGGCGGCGGCGAGATGAGCTGCACACCCGGAATTGAGTGCCGCACCCTGGCGATCACCTCGTCCACCTTGTGCCCGGGAAGCTGACCGCCTTCGCCCGGCTTGGCGCCCTGCGCGATCTTGATCTGCAGCTCGTCGGCGTTGACCATGTAATTGGTCGTCACGCCAAAACGGCCCGAGGCTACCTGCTTCACCGAGCTCCGCCGCGAATCGCCGTTGGCGTCGGGATGGAAGCGCACCTCGTCTTCCCCGCCCTCGCCCGTGTTCGAGCGCCCGCCAATGCGGTTCATCGCGATGGCCAGCGTTTCGTGCGCCTCCTTGCTGATCGAGCCGAACGACATCGCCCCGGTTGCGAACCGCTTCACGATCTCGCTCGCGGGCTCCACGTCCTCCAGCGGCACCGGACGCGCCACCGTCTTCAGCTTCATCAGGCCGCGCAGAGTGCACAGATTGCGGCTCTGATCGTCGATCAGCTTCGTGAATTCTTCAAATGTCTCGAAGCTCTTCTGCCGCACCGAGTGCTGCAGCTTGCTCACGGTCAGCGGATTCAGCAGATGGTATTCGCCGTTGACGCGGTAATGATACTGTCCGCCGGGCGAGAGTTCCTTCTCCGATTCCGTGATCGGCCGGAAGGCGTGCTCGTGCTTCATCTCCGCCTCGCGCGCCAGCACTTCCAGGCTCACGCCTTCGATGCGCGACGCCGTGCCCGTGAAGTACTTGTTCACCAGCGCCTTGTTGAGACCGATAGCCTCGAACACCTGCGCGCCGCGATAGCTCTGCAGCGTGGAGATACCCATCTTCGAGAAGACTTTCAACAGGCCTTTGTTGATGGCTTTCTTGTAGTTCTTCAGGGCGGTATCGAAGGTGTGCCCCTCGGGCAGATCCCCACGCAGCGCCTGCTGCTCCAGCGTCTCGATCGCCAGATACGGATTGATCGCGCTGGCTCCGTAGCCGATCAGCAGCGCATAGTGCATGATCTCGCGCGGCTCTCCCGATTCGATAATCAGCGCGACCTGGGTGCGCGTTCCTTCGCGCACCAGATGATTGTGCACGGCGGTGAGCGCCAGCAGGCTCGGGATCGGAGCGTACTCCTCGTCAATCCCGCGATCCGACAGAATCAGCAGCGTATAGCCCGATTTGATCGAGAGCGAAGCGCGCCGGCACAGGCTGTCCAGCGCCCGCTCCATTTCCTGACCGTCGCCGCCTTTGGCGCGGAACAGCATGGGCAGTGTGGTGGTGAGGAGCTCGCTGGTGGAAACGCGGCGCAGCTTCTCCAGATCGCGATTCGTCAGAATCGGGTGCGGCAGTTTCAGCGTGTGGCAGTTCTGCGGCGTCTCCGCGAGGATGTTCCGCTCGGTGCCGATGTAGCTGGTGAGCGACATGACCAGCTCCTCACGAATCGGATCGATCGCCGGGTTGGTCACCTGCGCAAAAAGCTGCTTGAAGTAGTTGAACAACGGCTGCGGCTTGTCGGAAAGGCAGGCCAGCGGCGTGTCCGTCCCCATCGAGCCCACCGGCTCCTGGCCGTCGATGGCCATCGGCAGGATCAGCATGCGGATCTCTTCCTCGGTGTAGCCAAAGGCCCGCTGCCGCGTAATGATGCTGTCGTGATCGGTGGTGTGGAAACGCGCCGGCTCGGCCAGGCTGTCGAGGTTGATCTGGTTTTCTTTCAGCCACTGCGCGTACGGCTGGCGCGACCACAGCCGTTCCTTGATCTCCTCATCCGGAATGATGCGTCCCTCAACGGTATCGGCCAGCAACATACGACCCGGCTGCAGACGGCCCTTGTAGCGCACGTCATCAGGCTTCACTGGGAGAACGCCGGTTTCCGAGGCCATAATCAGCAAATCGTCCCTGGTGACCAGATAGCGCGCCGGACGCAAACCGTTGCGGTCGAGCGTCGCACCAATCACCCGGCCGTCGGTAAACGCCACCGCCGCCGGCCCGTCCCACGGTTCCATCAGCGAGGCGTGATATTCGTAAAACGCGCGCTTGTCTGGATGCATCGTGGCGTCGGCATCCCACGCTTCCGGGATCAGCATGGCCATCACGTGCGGCAGATCGCGCCCGGCCAGCGACAGCAGCTCCACTGCGGAATCGATCGCGGCGGAGTCGCTCACGCCGGGCTGAATCACCGGGAACGTCTCCTGCAGCTTCTTACCGAAAAGGCCGGTGTCCATGATGCTCTGGCGGGCGTGCATCCAGTTCTGGTTGCCCTTGACAGTGTTGATTTCGCCGTTGTGGCACAGGTAGCGGAACGGATGCGCCAGTTGCCATGTCGGAAACGTATTGGTCGAAAAGCGCTGGTGCACCAGACAGAGTGCGCTCTGCGCGTCCGGATCGGACAACTCATTGTAAAAATTCGGAATCTGCGGCGCCAGCAGCAGGCCCTTGTAGACGATAGTTCGCGACGACAGCGACGGAATATAGAAGAAACTCTTGTCGTGAATGTCGGAGGCGGCAATCTCGTTCTCGACGCGCTTGCGCACCACGTACAGCACTCGCTCGAACTCATCCTGCGGCATCCCCGCGGCCGCCCGGATGAAGATCTGCTCAATGTACGGCTGCGAGGCCCGCGCTATGCGCCCGATGGCGTTGGCGTTCACTGGCGTATCGCGCCACCCAAGTACGCTCAATCCTTCTTCGCGTACGATGCGTTCGAGAATTCCTTCCACCTGCAGACGCTGCGCCGGTTCCACCGGCAGGAAGCACATACCCACGCCGTACTCGCCCGGCGCCGGCAGCGTGAACCCGAGTTTCGAGCACTCCTTCGCGAAGAAGCGATGCGGAATCTGGATCAGGATGCCTGCGCCGTCGCCCGTCTCCGGGTCGCAGCCGCAGGCGCCGCGATGCGTCAGATTGATGAGGATCTGGATGCCCTTGAGGATGATGTCGTGCGAGGGCCTGCCTTTAATATTAACCACGAAGCCGATTCCGCACGCATCGTGTTCATTTACCGGGTTGTACAATCCCTGCTCGGCGGGTAATCCGTTGTGATAATCCACCTGTCGCTCCTTCGGATTGATGGGGATGTGTTCAGTATAGCAGCCGCTACAGTATAAGTACAGCCAAATCTCATTTGACTTAGTATTGGTAATCGTAATACTATTGCTCTGGGAACCACGTAACTTTGGAAACACTTCGCCTCTACCGCGATATCGCCACGTCGCGCAGCTTCAGCCAGGGCGCCGCTCAGAACGGCGTCAGCCAGTCCTTCGCCAGCCAGCAGATCCGTCAGCTCGAACGCTCGCTCGGCATCGCTCTGCTCGACCGCAGCACACGCCCGCTCAGTGTCACCAGCGCGGGAAAACTCTACCTCGAACTCTGCAGGGACGTCCTGCGGCGCGATGAGGAATTCCGTGCCGCGCTGGACCAGCTCAAAGCGGAAGTGGATGGTACTGTTCGAGTTGCGGCCATCTACTCAGTCGGTTTGTCGGAGATGTCCGAGCTCGAGCGCGAATTCTCCCGGCGTTACCCCGGCGCCACTCTGGAGGTCGAATACCTACGCCCTGAAAAGGTCTACGACGCCGTCGTCGAGGATCGTGCCGACCTGGGCCTGATGAGCTACGCCGAACCGACCCGCGAGGTCACCGTCCTGCCCTGGCGCGACGAGGAGATGGTCGTTGCCGTGGCTCCGAATCACCCACTGGCCCGCTGGACCGGCATTGACCCCCACGAACTTGAGGGCCAGGATTTTGTCGGATTCGACGATGACCTCCCTATCCGCCGCGACGTGGACCGCTACCTGCGTGAGCACGGCGTCTCGGTCGATGTAACCGTGCACTTTGACAACCTGCAGACCATGAAACAGGCGGTGGCGCTCGGCGCGGGCGTGAGCATCATGCCCGCGCGCGTAATGCGCGACGAGATTGCCCAGGGCCGCCTCCTCCCGGTCCGCCTGATTCCGGCCACGCTCTTCCGGCCGGTCCGCATCGTGCACCGCAAGCGCAAGCGCTTCAACCGTGCCACCGAAGCGTTTCTGGAGCTGCTCCAGGCGCCGATTCCCGCCGATGCCTGGGCCCCGGTGCCGGCTGCGTAACAAAACGAACCCAATTTACCCGCCCCGGCACAGGGAACCGTGAGCCCCTTCCCTCGTATAAGGGCATATGGGACCTGGTACTCAGCTCCGACACGTCTTCCGCCGGCTTCGCCGCGCACCAATGTTCAGCGCGGTTACCCTGCTCACTCTGGCTGTTGGGATCGGCGCCAACACCGCGATTTTCAGTGTCGTTGAAAGCGTGCTACTGAAGCCGTTGCCCTACCCCCATCCGGAGCAGCTCATCAGCGTCATGCACAAGGCGCCCGCGCTGGACTTCCCGCAAATGCCCATGTCGCCGTCAACGTATCTCACCTACCGTGAGAACAACCGGACCTTGCAGGAGATCGGTATGTTCACTGGCGGCACGATGAGCGTGACCGGGCATGGCGACCCCGAACAGGTTCGGTGCCTCTTTGTGACCGAATCCGTACTGCCGGTTCTGGGCGTGCAGCCAGGTATCGGGCGCTGGTTCACGGCACACGACGCCGCGCCGGGCAGTCCCGACACGGTGGTGCTGATGTGGGGTTATTGGCAGCGGAAATTCGGGGGCGATCCATCGTTGATCGGCAGGCGGATCATGGTGGACGGCAAAGCGCGCGAGGTGATTGGCGTCATGCCGGAACGGTTCCGTTTCCTTGACGACACCTCCGTGATGTTCGCTCCGTTGGGCTTCGAGCGCGCGAAGTTGCATCTCGGGAATTTCAGTTTCCCGGGCATCGCCCGGATGAAGCCCGGTGTGACACTGGCGCAGGTCCTGGCCGACGTCAACCGCATGAAAGCGATCTGGTTGCGAAGCTGGCCGCCGCCTCCCGGATTCAGCGTGCAGGCGTTCAGCGTGGTCGATCCGGAATTGAAGACGATGCGGGATTTTGTGATCGGAGACATCGGCAGCACCCTGTGGGTTCTGATGGCGACCATCGGAATGGTTCTGCTGATTGCATGCGCCAACATCGCCAACCTGCTGCTGGCGCGGACCGAGGGGCGGCAGCAGGAACTGGCGATCCGGGCAGCGCTTGGCGCCGGCAAAGGCCGCCTGGCGCTGGAGATGTTCGCCGAGAGTGTGACACTGGCAGTCATCGGCGGCTCGCTGGGTCTGGCGCTGGCGGGCGGAGCACTGCTGTTGCTGCGGACTATGGCTCCGGCGGGGCTGCCGCGCCTGGACGAGATTGGCATCGACGTGCCCGTGCTGTTGTTTGCGTTTGCGATTTCGCTGTTTTCCGGGTTGCTGTTCGGCTTCGTGCCGGTATTAAAGTATGCAGGTACGCGGATCGCCGAGACTCTCCGCGCCGGCGGCCGGACGGCCAGCCACAGCCGCGAGCGGCACCGCTCGCGCAATGCGCTGGTAGTGGTGCAGGTGGCGCTGGCACTGGTGCTGCTGGTCAGCTCGGGGCTCATGATTCGCACTTCGCTCGCGCTGTTGAGGGTGCAGCCGGGCTTCACAGATCCGGCGCATATTCAGTCCGTCCAGATCTCGCTGCCCGGCGCTACCACCCCGGCGGAGCGCGTCCCCACCGTACAGGAATCGCTGGTGCGAAAAATCGAGGCCATACCGGGCGTGACGTCAGTCGCGCTGAACACTGACCTTCCGATGGACGGCTCGGGCAGCTTCGACCCGGTGTACGCCGAGGACCACCGCTATGCCGAAGGCGAGGTTCCGCCGCTGCGACGCTACAAGTTCATCTCGCCGGGCTATTTCCGGACCATGGGAGATCCGCTCATTGCGGGGCGCGACATCACCTGGCAGGAGGTGCGCGATATGCGCCCGGTGCTGGTGGTCTCCGCCAATCTGGCGCGCGAATACTGGGGCACTCCGGCGGCGGCTATCGGTAGGCGCGTGCGCGAAACGACCAGGGATACCTGGCGCGAGGTGGTGGGGGTGGCGGGGGACGAGCGCACCGATGGCGTGAGCAAACCCGCGCCAATGACGGCCTACTGGTCGATGGCGATGAAGAGCTTCCGGGGCAGCGACTACAGCGTTCAGAACACCATGAACTTCATCGTTCGCTCGCCACGCGCCGGCTCGGCGAGCCTCGTGAAGGATATCCAGCGCGCGGTCTGGTCGGTGAATCCCGATTTACCGCTCGATCTGGTGCGCACGCAGGAGGAGCTCTATCGCAAGTCGATGGCGCGCACCTCGTTCACGCTTGTGATGCTGGGGTTCGCGGGCGGCATGGCGCTGCTGCTGGGCGTGGTGGGCATCTACGGCGTGATCGCCTATTCGGTTTCCCAACGAACTCGGGAGATCGGCATCCGCATGGCGCTGGGCGCGCGGCAGGAAGAACTCGCGCGGATGTTCGTGCGGCACGGGCTGGTTCTGACGGCGATCGGCCTCGCTTGCGGCCTCACGGCGGCGCTTTCGCTGAGCCGCCTGATGAAGTCTCTGCTTTTCGATGTCAGCCCTATGGACCCACTGACGTACGCTGCAGTGTCGCTCGGGCTGCTGGCGGCCGCCGCGCTGGCGAGTTACTTGCCCTCCCGCCGCGCGGCCGCCGTCGATCCGACCGAGGCGCTGCGGGCGGAATAGCGCTTACTGCGTCACTCGCTGCAGCGACAGCGGTATCGCGAGCACCATCATCGCGAAACAGGCGATGGTCACTACGACGGCGATGGCGGCGCCGGCCTTGATCAGGGGCTCGCGCCACTTCAGCCGCGCGCGCGGTGTCGAGCATACGTAGGCGATCACAAATCCGCCCGCGAGGCCGCCGATGTGCGCGGCATTGTCGGTGCGAAAGAACGAGCCGACCATGCCAATCACCAGAATGTACACCGCCCACATGATGTATTGCGACTTCATCGCGCGCGCCATGGCCGTCTTTTCCGTGATGCCATAGGCGATCATCGCGCCAATCAGACCCATCAATCCCGCAGATGCGCCGATCGACAGCCCTGGAGACCACCACGCACTCAGCAGGAAGCCGGTCACGGTGGAAACAAAGTAGAAGAGGATCATCCGCGCCGTCCCATACGCCTCTTCCACCTCCGCGCCGAGCGAGAACAGCACCCACGAGTTCATCAGAATGTGAAAAAGGCCCCCGTGCAGGAACCCGGCGGTCACCAGCCGCCACCACTCGTGCTGATAGGTCATTGCGGGATCGTGCAGGCCGACCTTGGCCCCGAACACATACAGCGTGCCGTTGAAGTTGATGCCGGTGTTCTGGCTGTAGATGTACGTGGCGGCGTAGAGCGCGAAATTGACGATCAGGATCAGCGTCGTTGTGAAACGCGCATGCGGGATCAGGCCGCCGAGGATTTCGCCGGGATTGCGCCGGTCGATGGCGCGCTGGCCCAGCTTCATCTCGCAGTACGGACAAACGCGCGTGTTGGGGGGGACAAATGCCCGGCAGTTCGGGCACATGCGATTCTGAGACACTGGTTTAATTCTACAATCGTGACTCCAACCGACTACACTCTGCCTCCCGACCTTTACGCGAAAGCCGTCGCGTTTGCGCACGCGCAGTATCTGGCGTATTTCGGGGTTACCGCGACCACGCTGCTGGTGCTGTTCCTTGTGGTGCGCTTCCGCCTGGCCGTGCGCCTGCGCGAATTCGCCGAGCGGCGGTCGCGCCGTCTGGCATGGCAGGTCCTCCTGTTCGCGCCGCCGCTAATCCTGTTACTGGGGCTGGCGGCCGAGCCGTGGTTGATCTTCGCGCACCGGATCTCGCTCGCGTTCGGCATCTCGGTGGAGGGCTGGGGCGCGTGGGCCTGGGACGAGGTCAAGAGTCAGGCGATCACGGTGATCCTGGGCACGCTGGGCGTGTGGCTGTTCGTGGCCATCGTGCGCTGGAGCCCGCGGCGTTACTGGGTGTGGTTCTGGCTCGCTTCCCTGCCCCTGATGGTGGCGGGCGTGTATCTTGCACCGCTGGTGATCGATCCGCTGTTCTTCCGCGTCGAGCCGCTGGCGCGGACGCATCCCGAGCTGGTGCCGCCGATCGAAAAGGTGCTGAAGAATGCGCGCGTCGAGATTCCCGCGACGCGGCTTTTCGAGCTGATGGCGAGCGAGAAGACTAATGCGCTGAGCGCCTATACGACCGGCTTTGGGTCGTCGAAGCGCGTGGTGTTGTACGACACCATCATCCGCAAGGAGCCGCTGCCGGAGCTGATGACCACGTTCGGGCATGAGCTGGGGCATTTCGTGCTGCAGCACATCATGAAGTGGCTGTTGTTCGGGGCGGTGCTGATGTTCGTGGCGATGTGCGCGGGGTACCGGGTGGTGGAAGCGGTGGTTCGCGGGCGGGGTCCGCGGCTAGGTATCCGTACGGCCGGCGATCTGGCGGCGCTGCCGCTATTCCTGCTGTTCGCCGCTGCGGCGTCATTTCTTTCCGATCCAGTGACCAATACGTTCAGCCGCGCCATCGAGCACCAGGCCGACGCCTACTCGCTCGAAGTGACGCAGGGTGTGATCCCGGAGCCCGGTTATGCCGCCGCGCGCGCATTTCAGATCGAGGGCGAATCGGCACTGGCCCTGCCCAATCCGAACCCGGCGATCGTCTGGTGGATGTACACGCATCCGCCCACTCGTGACCGTTTGCGCTTCTGTATCGAATGGCAGAAGGCACACGGGAATTAAGTCCGGGCCTGCTACAATCGATCTGCGGATGTCGAAGAACGAACAGGAGTACCGGCAGGAGGTCGTTGAGATCGGCCGGCTGATGTATCAGAAAGGCTGGATTGCCGGCTACGACGGCAATATCACGGTTCGGCTCGACGATAAGCGCATCCTGTGTACTCCGACTGGCGTGAGCAAGGGCAGCATGAAGTCCGAGGACTTGTGCATCTGCGACATGGATGGGCAGATGCTCGAGGGCTCGCGCGCGCGTACCTCAGAGATTCTGATGCACCTGACGGTGTACCGGATGCGAGACGACGTGCAGTCGGTGGTGCACGCACATCCGCCGGTGGCGACGGGATTCGCGGTCGTGGGAAGGCCCCTCAACCTCGCCCTGTGTCCCGAGGTGGTGATTAATCTCGGGTGCATTCCACTGGCCGAATATGGTCTGCCAGGTACGCCGGAGCTGACGCGTGACATGGCCGGTTATATCCCCGACCACGACGCGCTGTTGATGGCGAATCACGGCGCGGTAGCCTGGGGACCCGACCTGCACAAGGCGTTTTTCAACCTCGAAACGGTTGAGCATTTCGCCCAGGTGACGCTGGTGGCAGAGCTGCTGGGCGGTCCCCGCGTGCTGCCAAAACACGAGGTGCAGAAACTGTTCGATTCCCGCGGGCGCTATGGAGCACCCGCGAGGGCGTCGTTCGAGGCCGGTTCGCCCGTGACGGCCGAGCAGTATGCGGGTGAGGGCAGACGCATCTCCATCACCAAAGAAGAGCTCGCCGCGTTAATTGAAGAGATTCTTCGCGCGCGCGGCGTGATGGCCTGAGCGTTAGACCGCGACCCGCCGCTCCAGCAGTTCGTCGCCGGCGCGGGAGCGGATTTGGCGCCCTTTCGTGTGCATCATGAAAAGCAGGATCGCCATCCCGATCCCCAACAGGAACTTCACGGCTTCCACCACTCCGTAAATCTTCACGATATTGGCCAGCCGTCCGCGCGCCGCAGCATCCCTGCCGACAGCCGCCACCTGGCCCAGCCACGCGATCTCCGGCATCAGCAGCAGGTGCTCGAAAGCGGCCAGCGCCAGCATCGCCACCGGCAAGGCAACCAGCGTCGGCGTGGGTTTCCGGAACACCAGCGTGGCCAACACTGCCAGACCCAGTGGGATCTGTGCGAGTTCCCAGCCCGAAAGCAACCGGGTATTCTCCACGGCCACGATGTACTTCAGCAGCTTGTCGGCGCCGCCGTGACCGTCGGCCAGCTCGAGTTGCACGTCCGTATCCCTGCTCTCGCGGACGTCCCCGATACTGGAAAGATTGCTGACACAAACAGCCAGAATCACCAGACTGCCCGCCAGCCACGCGCCCAGAAGGAATGCCGCAACGCGACGAAAATGCATACCTGACAATTATCTCTCTGTCTTCGGTTTCAGGCGCCTTCCACGGAATGCCGGTTCTTCAGCGTGACACTCACCAGCGCATCGGTAGTGGTGACACCCTCAACGTCGAGTGTGTACGTCCCGAGATTCCCCGTGACTTCCAGCGGATGGCCCACCTTGACATCGTGGCGCGCGCCTGGCCAGCCGTCCAGCCGGACATTGATGCTGGCCGATCGCCTTCCGGGAATCACCGCATCCACAATCAGCAGGCATCCTCCGTCGCTGGTAGTGGCCGCAGCGCCGCGGCCGATCCAGCGCCGGCTGAGCACGGTCTCATGAGGAGCGTCCTGCGGCGCAGTTGGCGAAGCCCGATAGGAATAGGCGCGCGCAGCTTCGAGACGATCCCCCTTACGGCGGAGGCGATGCGTTTCCGTTTGGTTCGCGGTTCGCCGCCAGGCCTCGAACAAAAGCCACGCCGCCAGCAGCACCACAACCACCATCCCGAACAGAACGAACGGGAAGTAGTCGCGGGCCGCGCGGGCGAAGCCGATCCAGTCCTTCATGCTTTACACGCCATTCTACTCGCCGGATGAAGCATCGTAAATCTGCGTAAGGCGTGGAACGCCTTCCCGTCAAATCCATCAAAGGTAGTAGATGGAGGGACCGAAGAAAATGAAAAAGATAATGCGAAAACTGGCTCTCGCGGTACTCACGCTTGGTCTCGCGGCTGCACCCGCGCTGGCCAATAACGCACCGCGCCCGCTGAACGATCAGGTGCGTCACGAACTGCTGATGCTGCCGTACTATACGGTATTCGACAATCTCAGCTACCGGGTGGACGGAAACACCGTATACCTTTCCGGCAGCGTGCGCCAGCCGTTTTTGCGCTCCGATGCGGAAAATGTCGTGAAGCGTATCCAGGGCGTGGACCATGTGGTAAACAACATCGAAGTGCAGCCCGTTTCGCGCTTCGATAATCGGATTCGTTTCGCCGAATACCGGGCGATTTATGGATTTGGCGGGCTGTATCGCTACGCGCTGGGCACCAATCCGAGTATCCGTATCCTCGTTAACAACGGCCATGTCCGGCTGGTCGGCGTAGTGGACAGTCAGAGCGACAAGAACATCGCCGGCATCCGCGCCAACGGCGTGCCCGGTGTCTTCTCCGTCCAGAACGACCTTCGCGTAGGCGGCTAACTGCGCGGCATTCTGCTGGCGTCTCAGCGAATCGGCTACACTAAGCTAACTGCCCGATGATGCCAGGCGCCAGCAGAATAGCGAGAGTGCAGGAGCTCTTCATCTCCTCTCCCGACGGAACTGCCCGAACCATAGCTCTGGAAAGCGAGTCCATTACCTTGGGCCGCTCCAGCACGAACGTACTCTGTTACCCCGACGACGCCGGCCTTTCCCGCCAGCATCTGGCTATTGAGAAGAACGCCGACAAGTGGATTGTCCGCGACTGCGGAAGCAAGAACGGCACCCTCATCAACGGCTTCCGTCTGGGCGCTCCGCAGGTTCTAAAAGCGGGCGATCGCGTCACCGCCGGGCACCTCACGCTCGAATTCCGCGACAGCGGAGCTACGGCTCCGCCGCTTATCCCGCCCAGCGCGCAAACGGTGTTGTTCGTGCCCGATTCCGCCGCCACCGCGGGCCGGACCAGCACCCTGGAGAGCAGCCTGGAAGGTCTGCGCGAAGGGCCCACGCAGGGCGGCGCGGCCGACAAGACCGCGCACATGAAAGCACTCGTGGACGCCGGACGGGAGTTGGTGCAGAACAAGTCTCTCGCCGAGCTGTTCCAGCTCATCATGAATCTCTCCATCGAGGCCGTCGGCGCAGCGCGCGGCGTGCTGATGACGCTGGAGGGCGAAGAGCTGGTGGTCCGTGCCGCTAAAGGCCAGGGTTTCCGTATTAGCAGCGGTGTTCGCGACCAGGTGCTGACCCAGAGGCGTTCGCTGCTCATCAGCGACGTCAGCGACAATCGCGCGCTGATGGAACGCCACAGCATCGTGCAGCAGCAGATTCGCAGCATGGTGGCCGTGCCCTTGCAAACGGAAGACCGCGTCATCGGCCTGATCTACCTCGATTCCCCGCACTTCATCCATGCCTTCACCAATGAAGACCTGAACCTGCTCACGGTGATGGCCAACATCGCGGCGACGCGCATCGAGCATGTACGTCTGGGCGAAGTGGAACAGGCCGAGCGTGCACTCTCCCGCGAACTGTCGCAGGCGGCGGAGATCCAGCAGGGCCTGCTTCCCTCGGCCGCGCCCAAAATGGCCGGGCTCGATCTGGCCGGCTATAACGTTCCCTGCCGCACCGTTGGCGGCGACTACTACGACTACATCCCCTGCGTGGACGGCCGTGTCGCCGTGATGGTGGGCGATGTGGCCGGCAAAGGCATGCCCGCCGCGCTGCTGATGTCTAATTTGCAGGCGCGGGCGCAGATTCTGTTCGACGATCCCCAGGACCTCGGCGCTGTGGTCGCCCGGCTGAACCGGATTATCTGCCAGAATTGCCCCGGCAACCGCTTCATCACGTTCTTCGTGGCCGTGGTGGACCCAAAATCCGGCGAAATGACCTGGTGCAACGCGGGTCACAATCCGCCCATCCTCATCCGCGCCAATGGCGAGATCGAGCAGCTTCAGGGTGGTGGGCTGATCCTGGGCATCATGCCCATGGCGCCCTATTCCCACAAGACCGGAAAAATGAATCCCGGCGACATGCTGGTCATGTTCAGCGACGGGGTTACTGAAGCCTGCCAGCCGGGCAAAGACGAAGAGTTCGGCGAGGATCGGCTGGCCCGGCTCGCCCGCGATTTGCGGCACCAGCCCGCGGAGACGATCATGCGGTCGCTCATCGACACGCTGATGAAGTGGATCGGAGGCGCGCCAGCCGCTGACGACATCACCCTGATCGTTGCCCGGAAGACCGTCTGAACGGCGCCGCCGTCACCTCACGAAATGATCCCTTTGCGCACCGCATAGAGAATCAGCTCGGGAGCGCTGTGCAGATTCAGCTTCTGCAGGATGTGGCTGCGGTGCGTGTCGATCGTGTACGGGCTGATATTCAACTCGTTGGCGATCTCTTTGTTGGTCTTTCCTTCGGCCACCAGTTGCAGGATTTCGCGTTCACGATCGGTCAGAAGCTCCCATGTGTCTTCTGAACCGCGCGCTTCCAGCTCGTTCACGTAATCTTCCTTCAACACCTGGCTCACCTTCGGGCTGAAGAACGATTTCCCCTGCACCGCGGTGCGGATGGCATCGATCAGATCGGATTTGAGCGAATCCTTCAGCAGAAAGGCGCGCGCGCCGGCCTTGAGAGACCGCAGAATGTAGCTCTCGTCGGAGTGCATGCTCAGGATCACCACTGCCGTGTGAGCGTTGCGGGAGATGATTCGGCGCGTGGCTTCAATACCGTTCAGACCGGGCATGGCAAGGTCCATGATCACGACGTCGGGCTCCAGCGATCCGGCCATCTCAACGGCTTCGCGGCCGTTTGAGGCATCGCCCACCACTTCGAATTCGCTCTGGCGGTCGAGCAGCATGCGCAGGCCTTCGCGCAGGATGCTGTGGTCGTCAGCCAGCAGTATGCGAATGGGCGGCAACTTGTTCTTCCTCGGCAAAGACGGCGCGGGGCAGTTCAACCCGAACCGCGGTGCCGCGACCCGGCGATGAATCCACTTCGAAGTGGCCTCCGAGGTGGCTCACGCGTTCCTGCATGCCCAGCAGCCCCAGACCCCGGACGCGCCGCGTGTCGAAGCCGCCGCCGTCATCCTGTATCGTGACATGAATCCGTTCGGGCTCGTCGCGTACGGTCACCTGCGCGTTACGGGCGCGCGCGTGACGGGCCGCATTGGTCAGCGCCTCCTGAACAATGCGATAGATGCACGTCTTGTGCTCTTCCGGCAGATCGTCGGCGCCTTCATCGGCAATCAGGTGCACGCGCATTCCCGTGCGCCGGGTGGTCTCGCGTACCTGCCAGTTGAGCGCGGGCACCAGACCGAAATCGTCCAGCATGGACGG
>Ga0335085_10008609_pt1 | contig 15547 bp, 19 predicted proteins | sample Lox_Sample_45_FD_206712 | JGI IMG/M metagenome (GOLD analysis project Ga0335085, IMG submission 206712) | Soil microbial communities from Loxahatchee National Wildlife Refuge, Florida, United States - Lox_Sample_4.5 | ecosystem: Environmental > Terrestrial > Soil > Wetlands | place: USA...
AATCAGAGCTGTTAAGAGTGGGCCTATCTCGCGCGTGAAGCCGATGCCAACGACGTCCATGACGTACTGCAGCGCTCCAAACCTGCGCAGTTCGGATCCGCTTTGCATTGCCAGAATGAATCCCGCGCACACCGACATGATTGCGATGAGCGGTAGTCCATCTACTCCAATGGCTACCATCTGACGCATCGCAGTCTTCCAGCGCCCGCGCTTGCCCACGACGGGCAGCACACGGGGCGAAGCGCGCAGCTCGGACCAGAACTGCATCGCGAGATCGCCGAGATAGGAGAGTCCCCGGATCACACCGTTGCCGATCGCTTCCAGCATGTTCATGTGTGCGCCTCCTGCCCCGCGATGTCGAACAGCCCACCGAGATGCGTGATTTCGAAGAAATAGCGAGGCTGATCGTGTATGCCGTCGAGGATCATCCGCGTGTGCTGGCCGCGGGCGATGCGGGCCGCCTCGATCAGCGTGGCGACGCCCGAGCTGTCGATGTAGGAGACTGCGGAGAGATCCACCGACAAGTTGGCGGGCTTCGTGAATAATGCTCTGGCTAGCGCTGTGCGCATCTCACTCGAGTTTGACACGGTGATTCGGCCTTCAATGGAGATACTCTTGTCCATCCCGCTGCCACCAGGAACGATATCGATGCCGTCAGCCATTTCGCCAACCTGTGTCGTGAAGAGCTTTGTTAAGTGCACGCGCATACTTTGCGCGTTCTCCTTCGGCTCTATGCGGCCAGGCGGCGATGCTTTTTTATTTCCCAGAGAGCCAGCCCTGCGGCAATCAGCGACGAATACAGGGCAAGGTGATCCTGCGTAAACAGCGACTTTCTGTGCTCGTGTCGTTTCCGCTCGTGTTGAAACGTATTTACTCCAGCCAATGCGGCTGCCCCGACGGCAGCGCTAATTTCAGCGATTTTGCTCAGCTTCATTTCTCTTTCCTCCAAGCGAATTAAGTTCCGATGCTGAGATGGCATTGCATTCTCAGGTCCAAACTGACTCGGTCTAAACTCTCTCCCCTGCAAGCCTCGTTCGCACAATTACTCGTCTTCGCTCGTGCTATCGCGTACGACTTCAACAGAGCACGGAGCATGCATTGCCACAGCCTCGGAGACGCTCCCAAGAAGCACGCGATCAAAACGATGTAGGCCATGTGAGCCTAGGGCCACTAAATCCGCTCCCCATGCCTTTGCCTCGTCCAACAAGATGGCTCGAGGTTCACCGAACAGCGTTTCGGCGGAGTCAGAAAGCTTCAGCCCTGCGGAGCTCAATGTCTGTCGCGCGGTTGTAAGCGCATCCTCAGCGCGGCGGCGTTCACGCTCTAGAACTTCCTCCATGAGAGCCGGGTCAAAAGCCATCGGCGTTTCACCCGCAGGAAGGAGAGGTTCGCGCACGCTAATCACCCTTACCAAAGTTTCTGCCGGCCATGGGCGATTTGCGATTTCGTGGATAGCTTTTTCGGAGCACTTGGAGCCGTCCGTGCCAGCCAGGATCCTCATGCCAGGCGAAGAAGAAGTGGAATCTCGTGGGCTGGGTCGCACGATCTCAACCGAGCAAGGTGCGGTACGAAGAACGGCCTGGGCAACGCTGCCGAGGAAAAAGCGACTCACAGCTCTTGATCTGTGAGAGCCGACCATAATGAGATCGGCTCCCCATTCGCGGGCGTACTCCGGGATGGCTTTCTTGGGCACGCCTGCCTGAATCTCCGAGAGCACTTGATGCCCCGAACGCGCGAGTTCGCATGAACCGGCCGTCACCAGCGACTTCGCCTCGCGCTTTGCGTCTTCGACAAGCTCAGGCAACTCATCCCAGGTCCACATATCAACAACGCACTGAACGCATAGCACGGTGCCGGCAGGCCATGGACGGGCAACTGCTTCCGCGATTACATACTGGGATGCACCTGAAGAATCGATCGCTAGTAAGACTTTCATCACACTGCTCCCTTGCATTTTCGAAACTTCGTCTGCGGATACTTTTTGAACATCTTCCGGATCGCCTTATTCAGCTTGCGCTCATTGTTCTTCGGTTTATCAGAGAGCACGGCGGTGGCGACGCCGCGCCAGACAATCTCGTTGTTTGACGCATCAACCAAATCGACGACCAGGCTTTTATCCTTTTTAACCTCGCTCACCCAAGAGCCAGACCCCAAAACCAGAGTGGGCCATATATCTGGCTGTATAGGTATTCGGCATACATGCATCCGTAGTCGCAACCTTCAGCCGCGGTTCGTGTCTTGAGGCCGGAGTTGTACCGAACCTCCAGATCCGGACTCATAAGTGGACTCACCCTCTTGAGCCCTTTTCTGGTTAGTTGCCCGTCAGTGATCGCCACCACCCGTTGGGCCCAGAGACCATCGGCCGGATGCTTGCTCTCAAGCCACGCGTAGGTCTTGAATTTCGAGAAATCAACGCCTTTTTCGAACTGGACTTGCACCTTCTGGGCGAATGCGCCACTGCCCGCGAGCACTGCCAGCGCATACAAAGCAACTCGAGACGCTCTCATTACGAATGCGCACTCTCGGGCCATAAGGTTCATCGCGAAAGTCCGTCGACGATGATGAAAGCAGACTGTATGCCAAAGGACGCATCCTGCAACCTGCGGAAACTCTGTGAAATGTTGGGGATCCCGATTCAAAGAGAGGGAGGCGTTCCTAGCCGAGCAAGTGCAGACTGCATTTCGCCATTGTGACGAAAAACATCGTGTACATCAAAGAGCCTAAGTCAGGCCAGGTTTCTTCGAAGAAGGCTGATGTGTTCAATAGCCGGCTCTGGCGGGATCCTTCGTTCCAACTTCGCCGACGTAGTGCAACCTGCCGTTATCGTAAGCACCGAGGAGAGCGGGTCCGTCGTATGTGGTCAGAGTGACATTCTGTCGTCGGAGTTCGTTTCTCAGAGTCTGGTTTTTTCTGGAAGCGACCTGTTTATCGTGCGATGCATCGCATGCTGACCAGCCCCATTTACGGCGGGGCGTACACCTTCGGCAAGACGGAACACTTGGTCCACTATGACAACGGGAAACCCCGCCATTTCTGTCGCCGCAAGCCCAGGGACCCTGACTTGGTCACGTTTGGTCACAATTGGGTCACAATTCAATTCACTAAATGGCTCAGTTTTGCGACCACCCGCCGCTGACTTTCCGGTACAAACGCTGGTAGATGTCGAGCGTTGTGAGATTATGCCGCTGACCCGCATCCTAGTGGCGATCGAATGCTTTCCTTGCCGGGTACCCTTTGGGTACCCGTTTACGTGTTCGCGCCCGCGCCTGGAAGCTTTTCCGAAGGGTTCCTGCGCTAGTGATGTCAAGCAGTTACGATTTGTGAGCAGGCTTTCACGGCGGTAACACGGGTTCAAATCCCGTCGGGGACGCCAACTCTATCAACCACTTGCAAATCCCTCCAGAAGTTTGTAGCTCTGTTACGGTCCAATAACCCTCAGTGCCCGATTTTTCTTCGTTTTTGTCGAGCGGTACGCTCACAACTCGGCTCGGCGCATCCCGCTTGGTTTGCTTGATGGCTTGCGCGTAAATGTTCAAAGTGACCGAGATGTTTGCGTGTCGCATTAGCTCTTGCACAACCTTCACATCTTCGCCGTTCCTCCTGAGGAGCGTCGCGTACGTATGCCGGAACGTGTGCCAACCGAAATGGCCCACGATTCCGATTTCCTTGGCCGCTGGTTCCAAATGCGCCTTGCAGAGCGAACCTGGCCAGTACGGCAATTTGCCTTTGTGTGGGCTAGCGAACACCCAGTCCTCGTCGATTGGGTATGGACTCTGCAGTCGCCAATTCCACAGGACCTTTGACAGTCGCAAATCGAGCGGAACCGGTTTGCGAGAGGCTTCGGTCTACAGTCGCCCGCGTGTTGCATGACGATCGAGCGGATGACATGGACCTCCTTCTTCTGAAAATCGATGTCCTTCCACTTGAGGCCTAGCAACTCCCCAACCCGAAGGCCCATGAACACGGCGAGGAATACCATCGTGCGCCTGGGCTCCTTCGAGGATTCGAAGCAGTGCCGCAATCTGCTCGATGGAAAGCACAATAGGCATCCTGGTCCGCTTGGCGCTCTGACGCACCATGCGTATGGGATCCACACCGAGCCATTCCCACCTGACAGCGTGATTGAAAACGGCACTCATAATGTTCCGGGCTTTGGCTTTGCTCCATTCGCATACTTGAGCGACCGGAGCCACTGCTCCACAGCGACTGCCTTAACGTCGGTGACGCGATAGCTTCCCCAGCGAGGCAGAATCCACTTGTTGAAGTAGCCTTCGTAGGTGACCTGCGTCTTCCGAGTTTTGCTGCAATTCGGGCCCAGCTCTTTTTCCCGATAATGTTCGATCAGTGTCTGAACGCTGATCGGTGTTAAGCTGGTGCGCGGATTCTCAGCGTTGATGTCTGCCCGAAGTGCGGCGACGGCCTTCTGCGCCGACGCCTCGTTCGGATATTGTTCGACCGAACCAACGATCAGACAGCGTCGCTTGCGAGAGCCGTCCGCCTGGAGTTCGTACCACCGATACTCCCGTGCGTTCCGGCCGCGGGCACGCTTCACGATCTGAAGGCTGCCTTGCTGAAATCTCGTCCGTCTCATCACGATCCTCCGTGGTTAGGGACGGCACGGATAGCTGGCTAACTTTAACCTCAAATGCACCCACGCGTCGAGATCAGAAGTGCGAAAGCGCCACAATTTTCCGATCCGCAGGGCGCGTATCTCGCCCTTGCGGGCGAGTCGTTGAAGTGTTTTCGGGTGGATCTGCAGCAAGGCTGCTGCCTCGCGCGAATCGACTAACCTCTCGAAATGAGGGAACGGCTGGCTGACTGGTATTACTTCGTGCATCTCGCTCATAAAACCTCCTGCAGCGAGAGTCGAGACCGGGCTGAAATCACCGCGTCGTCTGAAGGTCGGCTGTGGTGTTCGACTTCGTCCGACAGATTTCAAGCCCATTCACTACTCGGCTGGCGTTAGTCTTCGCGTCATGGGCGGACGAGAACATTATTGGTATAGAAACCGTACACGACGCATTTGTTGCTTTCCTTCAAAGAATCTTTTTTCTTTTTGACTTCGAACAAACTTCTCAACAAATGCTTAAAGTGCCTAAAGCGCCTAGAAGTGCTTTTAGGTACGTTTAGGGAATCCAAGGGAACAGAGCGTTGGCAACACGCAACCGCTCGCCTCTTTTAGCCAGGTTGGTTCCATAGATTCAGGCGAAATTTTGGCCTCTATCTATAAAAGGAACCTGCGGAAGGAAAAATATGTCGAAAATATTTTTGGACTGCTACCGAGACGGATAGGTTCTTGCGCAAGACTTAGGGGAATGTTCTAGGGTACTGAGGTAAGTTGGTGAATGCGCGCCATTTGCGATCTGCAATATGGGCCGACCGAGGTGCAATGTGCTGTTGTTGACAGAGACCAGTGTAGCCCGTAGCATCCCTTTTCAGCGGATTCCTGAAGCCCAAAGCATGGCTACGAAACGAGCGCACCCATGAGCCTTCGAGATTTTCTGTCTAAGCAGTTCATTGACGTTATTGATTGGGTCGAACCCGACGATGGAATTCTTGCTTACCGCTATCCGATGCAGGATCGGGAGATCCAGAATGGCGGCAAGCTGACGGTTCGAGACTCGCAGATGGCGTTGTTTGTGAACGAAGGCAAGGTCGCCGATGCGTTTTCGCCAGGCCTATACACGCTTAATACTCATACGTTGCCGATCCTAACCTACCTCCAGAACTGGGACAAAGCCTTCCAGTCTCCGTTCAAGTCCGATGTGTACTTCTTCTCGACTCGAATTCAGACTAACCAACATTGGGGGACGCCCAACCCCATCACGATTCGTGATAAGGAGTTTGGTGCAGTTAGGCTGCGCGCATTCGGGATCTATACCTACCACATCAGCGATCCCAAGGTGTTTTATTCGAAAGTGAGCGGCACGCGTGACACCTATCTTGTCGCCGACCTCGAAGGACAGTTGAGCAATACCATTGTCGGTCGCATTACGGACACCTTTGCAGGTAGCAACGTGTCCTTCTTGGATATGGCGGCGAATCAAGTGGCGCTGTCCGAGAAAATTGTCGGGCAGCTCAAACCGGGATTCGCCGAATTCGGGCTGTCGCTAGACAGTTTCGTGGTCGAGAATTTGTCGCTCCCGGACGAGCTTCAGAAGGTCCTTGATCAAAGAATCAGCATGAATATGGTCGGCGATATGGGGCGGTATACGCAGTACGAAGTTGCACAGGCCATTCCGATTGCGGCGGCGAACGAAGGTGGCGGCGCTGCTGGAGTAGGCGCTGGACTCGGCGCGGGCGTGGCGATGGGTCAGGCAATGATGGATGCCTTGAAGAAGGCTGGGCCTGCCAGTGGAGAATCCGGAACCGCGCCTGTTGCGGGTGCAACTACCGCGACCGGAGCCGGGGCAGATACGAAGTTTTGCCTCAACTGCGGGAAGCCTATTCCAAAAATCAGTAAATTCTGTGCTGAGTGCGGCCACCCTCAGCAGTAGGTACATGCGACATTATGAATGGAATCGAATGGGTCGTTGACGCCCACGGGTGCTCTGCCGAATCGCTTCGAAGCGGTGCGCTTCTCCGCGAATTGTTTGGGCGGATTATCTCGGGCCTTCGCCTCAGGCCGGTGGGAGAAACGCAGTGGCATGAGTTCCCCAACGCTGGCGGAGTCACCGGGCTTTGTCTATTGGCAGAATCGCATCTTGCGTGTCATACGTTCCCTGAATTCGGCTCCCTTTGTCTCAACCTGTTTTGCTGTGTTCCTCGTGAAGAGTGGGATTTTGAGGGTGAGTTGACACGGGTTTTTGGTGCCACCTCCGTTACCGTGCGGACTGTGACTAGGCCCTACGGTCCGGCAGATGGAATCACTTTTGAGCCCGCCAGTGCGGCTGGCAGAATCTCGCGAGAGAGTCGGAACGGATGACTCAGCCTACCGCGAACTGCCCAAACTGTGGCGCCAAGATTACGTTCCGCTGGTCTAGTAGCGTTCAGACGGTTTGCGAATACTGCAAATCCATCCTGGTCCGAACTGACATCGACTTAAAGAAAGTTGGCCAAGTTGCGGACCTGCCGCCGAACAGTTCTCCTATCCAGATTGGCACGGAGGGCGTCTACGACCGTCAGGCCTTCGTGGCGGTTGGCCGAATCATTTACGAATACGACCAAGGGGCTTGGAACGAATGGCATCTGGTCATGAACAACGGCAGTGCCTGGCTCTCCGACGCGCAGGACGAGTATGTCGTGACCTTCGCGGTGCAAGGTCGAAAGTTGCCGCCTGAGTGCAAGGTCGGCCAGCGCTATACCTGGGACAGTGACGATTACACCGTAACCACGATCACAAAAGCGCACTATCGCGGGGTTGAAGGGGAATTACCGTTCCAGTACTGGGACAAAGACGATGTCGTCTTCGTTGACTTAATGGCAACAAGCGGAAAGTTTGCCACGATTGATTACGGCGACGAGGCGCCTGCCTTGTATTTGGGGAAGGCAGTTGAGTTTGAGGAATTGAATTTCAAAAACTTGCGGAGATTCGAAGGATGGTCATGAGCACAAGCGGCCCCAATCCGCCCGGTAAACCGCAAGTGAGGTCGCTCAATTGCCCAGGGTGCGGCGCTGCGATTACGCTCCGATCTCTCAGTCAAGCTGTGACGGTCGTTTGCGATCATTGTCATTCCATTCTGGATGCGCAGGACCCACGGCTGACGATTCTGCAGAAGTTCAAGGCCGCCGTAGACGAAGATCCGCCCCTGATTCCGCTCGGCACGCGGGGGAAGATTCGAGGAGCGGACTACGAGGCAGTCGGCTTTCAGCGCCGTACCATCCACGTCGATGGCGTTCCCTACAGTTGGCATGAATACGTCCTCTTCAACCCATACAAAGGATTTCGCTACCTAACCGAATACAACGGTCACTGGAACGACACGAGTATTTTGCGGTCCTTGCCAACCGTGAATAACGATGTCAGCCCCGCGACCGTGAGCTACCTCGGAGAAACCTACAAGCACTTTCAAACCGCAAAGGCCGGGACGAGTTTTGTGCTTGGGGAGTTCCCGTGGCAGGTCCGAGTAGGCGAATCCTCAGATGTGTCGGATTACGTTTCACCGCCCCGCGTAATTTCGAGCGAACGGACCGGCAAAGCGGTTACTTGGTCCATGGGTGAGTACATTTCGGGCCACGATATTTGGAAGGCTTTCGGTCTCCAAGGTGAACCCCCAGAGCGCATCGGCGTTTACGAAAACCAACCTTCTCCCCTTAGCGCGGATACCAATGCGATATGGGTTGCGTTTGGTGGATTCATGCTGGTTCTTGTCGTGATGATGATTCTGTTCTGGTCCTTCGCGCGTGGTGAGCAGGTCGTCGAAGGAAACTACGCATTCAACACAAACGAGCGACGCGAAGCGTCTTTCGTGACGGATGTATTTCAACTCAAGGGGCACACTTCCGATCTTGAATTAAAAACCACAGCGGATGTGAACAACAACTGGATCTACCTGAACTACGCGCTTATCAACCAGGACACGGGCAAGGCTTACGACTTTGGGCGCGAGGTCAGTTACTATTCCGGTTACGACGAGGATGGTTCTTGGTCGGAAGGCAGCCGCGCGGACAGCGTAGTAATTCCGAGCGTACCGCCCGGAAATTATTACCTTAGGGTCGAACCAGAGTCGGATTTCGGCCATGGAACCATCTCGTACTCGATTTCCGCCAGCCGCGACGTTCCCCAGGCGAGCTTCCTTGGGATAGCCCTACTGGCTTTGCTGATCCCGGCTGGGCTCATCACATGGCGCTCCATGAATTTCGAACACTTGCGATGGGCTGAGAGCGATTACGGATCAACCGGCTCGGACGATGATGACTCTGAAGATGCCGGTCGGCCAATGAGCCTCGGCAATTTATCCGGGAAGAGAGACGACTCATGATCAGAAACCTATACATTCTATACGGCGTCATTGTACTGAGCACGCTCGGAATGGCCGAATACCGAGGATGGAGCCTCGATTCTGTCGACGAGGTGAAGAACGTCCCCAGGTCCGTTCGCGACAACCCCGGTTCCTATCGTTCAGTGTACGGCTACTACCATCACTACACAGGAGGCAAGTAAATGGGCATCCAAATTGGCAACGTGGTGAACGCAGTTGTTTACGCGGCGCTCGGCATTGTTGTCTTTGCCGCGGCGTTTCTCATCATCGACAAGGTAACTCCCTACAACCTGTGGAAGGAAATTGTCCAGGAGCACAACACCGCGCTCGCCATTTTGATCGGAACGATGTCCATCGGCATTTGCATCATCATCGCATCCGCTGTCCACTGAGCTTTGGGCATACTGCTCTTCATCACGGTGTTGTTGATCGCCGCCTGCGGGCTCATCTACGAGCTCATCGCGGGAACGCTCGCTAGCTACCTTCTCGGCGATAGCGTTCTTCAATTTTCCACGATCATTGGCTGTTACTTGTTCGCCATGGGGATCGGTAGCGCTCTTTCGCGCTACATTGATCGTGGTCTTGCGTACCGATTTGTGTGGATCGAGCTGCTGCTGGGCGTGATTGGAGGTTTCTCTTCGGCGCTGCTGTTTCTAGCTTTCGCCTACACTCAGGGGTTTCAGCTTCTGATGTATGCCCTAGTCATCGTAATAGGTGTTCTGGTCGGCCTGGAAATTCCGCTGCTGATGCGGATTATTCGCGACCGTTATCATTTCCGCGACGTTGTTGCCCATGTCCTGACGTTCGACTATCTCGGTGCACTGGGAGCATCGCTCCTGTTTCCGATTCTTCTCGTTCCTTACCTCGGGCTGGTCCGCTCGGCCATGTTGTTCGGGATCATCAATGTATTGGTCGCGCTGTGGAGCACTTTCCTATTTGCAAAACAGCTCGCTTCGGTACAGGCCCTGCGAATCATCTGCGTTGTCGTGCTGTGCGGCTTGGGAATCGGACTGGCACAGGCGAAGCGCATCACGATTGCCGCCGAAGACAATATCTATGCGGACGAGATCATCTTTGCTCGCGACACGCGATATCAGCACATCGTCTTAACGCGATTCAAAGATGACATCCGCCTGTTCCTGAGCAGCCATCTGCAGTTCAGTTCGCGCGACGAATACCGGTATCACGAAGCGCTGGTCCATCCCGGACTATCGGCCATCCCTGCTCCGCGCCGGGTATTAGTGCTGGGCGGTGGTGACGGTCTGGCTGTGCGTGAAATTCTCAAGTATCCGCAGATCGAAAGCATTACGTTGGTCGATCTCGATCCAGAGATGACTCGGTTATTCTCCACTCATCCGATGCTCACAGCGCTAAACCACAAGTCATTCTCATCGCCGAAAGTGCACATCACCAACGCCGACGCATTTCCCTGGGTCGATTCGAACGCCGACAGCTTCGATTTCATTGTGATCGACTTCCCCGACCCCACAAACTATTCGCTAGGAAAGCTGTACACAACCGCTTTTTACAAAGCCGCGGCCCGTCACCTTAGCGCTCAGGGATTGATGGTGGTCCAGAGCACGTCCCCGATGTTCGCGCGTGATTCGTATTGGTGCATTGCCGAGACGCTGAAGCAGGCAGGACTTAAGACGTATCCGTACCACGTGTACGTCCCCTCCTTTGGGGAGTGGGGATTCGTGATTGCAAGTTTCCGTGATTATCAGATCCCGACCTCTCTGCCGCAGGGGCTTCGCTTTGTGAGTGTCGACGGCTTACCTGCGCTGTTTCAATTCCCACCCGACATGTCACCGTTGCCGATGCCTCCGAACCGGCTGAATGATCAGGTGTTGGTTCGAGCCTACGATCAGGACTGGAAGGACATCAGTCATTGATAACTTCACGGCGCCAATTCCTGCAATCGGCAAGTGCGGCACTGATTGGCCTCTCGATCAAAGGAGACCGACCTGTTATTGGCACATTCGTGAACGACTCATTCCAGATGGGCCATCAACTGCGTGATCGGGCAAGCTTTTCTCAACCCAAGCAGGTCGCGAAGCACGCGGTCGTGATCATAGGCGGTGGAATTGCAGGCCTGAGCGCCGCGTGGCGGCTTCACAAGAAAGGTTTCACTGATTTTGTTCTCCTTGAGATGAACGATCAACCCGGCGGAAATTCACGCTGGGGTGAAAACGAAATCACTGCATACCCGTGGGCTGCGCATTATGTTCCGGTACCGGGGCCGAAGGCGATCTACGTCCGCGAACTGTTTGAGGACCTTGGGGTGCTGAAGAACGGCCAATGGGAGGAACGCTATCTCTGCTTCACTCCGCAGGAGCGTTTGTTTCTGTATGGAAGATGGCAAGAAGGGATAGAGCCAGCCGTCGGATTAACACCAGCGGACCGCGATCAGTTCCGAAGACTGGAAGACCGCATCCATGAGTTCCGCGCCACAGGCAAGTTCACCGTGCCCATGGAGATCGGGCTGTCCGAGACAACGGAGGACCTGGACCAACTCTCATTTGCTGACTGGCTTCGCGCACAGCGAATGGACTCTCGCATACTCAATTGGTACATGAACTACTGTTGCCGCGACGATTATGGCGCGACGACCAACAACACGTCCGCATGGGCAGGCATCCAGTATTTCGCATCTCGCGAGCCGGAGGAAAAAGGGCCTCTAACCTGGCCCGAAGGAAACGGATGGATCGTCCGCCGACTTCTTGAACGAGTTGGAAGCTTTGTAAACACCAACCGAATGGTCCACAAGATCTCCCGACGAGGAAAGGGGTTGAGCGTTCTGGCTGGAGACACCGAATACCAGACAGAATTTGTTATCTTCGCCGCGCCTACATTTCTAGCACCGTACTTAACGGAGGGTTTGGCTCCACTGCATGATTTCGAATACTCATCGTGGCTGACTGCCAATCTCACGCTCGAACATTTTCCCGACTCTTATGGTACTGACCCTACATGGGACAACGTCTTCATGGAATCCCCGACGCTCGGCTATGTGGATGCGACTCATCAGAGTGTCCGATCTCAGGTGGAACGCACAGTCTGGACTTTCTATTGGGCTTTGGCCGATGGACTGCCATCGGAGAATCGGCAGTTGCTGTTGAACAAGGATTGGAACTACTGGAAGGAAGCGATTCTTCACGACCTCGAACGCGTGCATCATGACATCCGAAAGTGCGTTTCGCGCATCGATATCATGCGTCTGGGGCACGCCATGGCCCGCCCCAAGGTCGGAGCAATCTTTTCCGCTGAACGCCGCAATCTTGCCAAAGCAAACGGACGAATTCTGTTCGCCAATTCGGACCTCAGCGGATTCTCCATCTTCGAGGAAGCGCAATATCGGGGTGTCAATGCAGCAGACAGAGTGCTAAGGCAAGTTGCTGGAGCAGAGGTCCCGACGCATTAACCGTTCTTTAGACTCTCAACATCTCAACAGTTCCCCACAGCAGAGCAGCATAGCCGGGGCGCGGCTCGTGTCAAGGCTCACGACCGCTTCGCGGCGCAGAAAACGCGGCCTTGACACAAGCCTTACCCCCGGCCCATTTCTCCGCCATGTGGGGAATGTGCAGGTGTGGCTCTCCGCGAGACCTCAAAGCCCGAGACCAAGACTGGGGCCACCGAGGTCATGCTCCGCGCCGACATGGGGAGTCTTTTCCGGTTCCGGTGTGTGAGTTGGTACGGAAGAATGCTGCTCTCCGATCTGCTGGCCAGCTTGCCGGTTCACCCCAGTCATCAGGTCAACATGGTGGCCCTTTTCCGGATCGTGTGCGGATAGCTGTTTTCGAGTAAGTTCGATCGCGGACTGCCGCATCGTGGATACGCCGACGGATTCACGAAGTTGCTCGCGGTCGCTAGTGACAACAGCGATCTCGCTCCGGCCGCGGCTCGCCGCAACATAGAACAGTTCATTTTTCATAGAGTCCGCCGAGATGATCACGGTGTCTACGGTTTTGCCTTGGCTTCGATGGGCTGTGACCGCATATCCGTGGGTGAATTCGTGATAGTTCGCAGGAACTGTTCTTCCGTCTTCAAGGCGAATGGCACCGCCATCTACGGAACTCACTTTGACCAGCTCTCCGTTGGTTGCCCGGAGTTCCGCTCCTCGACGGTTTGCTGTGAGCATGAGGCTGTCGCCAGGGGCAACTTCAATGGGCTGACGCTCATAAACGGAAAATGCTCGTGTTTGTTTCGGGGAGATGTTCACCTCTTCTCCGGTTCCTTTTCGCGCAACCAGAGATTCAGGGCCAATGCGCACGACTTCCATCGACTCATGTCGTTTTGCAAGTTTCGTGTCTCTGTGAAACTGCAGAATCTGCCCCTCTTGGTAGTTGGACAGTTCCTCTTTCTGGGCTCTTGTCCACTGGAGCGATACGAACCGATCAAAAGAATGGCCAACTCCCAGTTCGCCGTGTTCTTTCCGATCCTGGCGAATCGCGTCGGTGAGTTGGGAAATCTCAGCATGAGTGCCCGCAACCACCAGCGTATCGCGTCCTTCGGCTCGAAATTCACGATGCAGCTCCGCCACAATCTGGCCTCGGTCGAAGATGGATACTTCGCGAATGGCTCCGAGCTTTTCCAATTGTGCGAACCCCTGTTCCGGTGAATGTCTCATGGTCTTTACAGCCTCGCGATAAAAGGAATTCGTCTGCCGCTGTACTTCGGTAAGTGACACACTCTTTAGGCCAGACTCCCGTTCCAAAATACGCAACGCATCCAAGGCCTCAACGCTGGGAATCTGCCGCGTGTCACCGGAAAAGACAATTCTGGCTCCCTGATCCTCGGCGAGGTGCAGCAAGCTTTGCATTTGCCGGCCCGAAACCATTCCTGCTTCATCAACAATCAAGACCCTCCCGCGCAGCGCACCCTGTGGTTCCTGAGCCTCCAGAAGTCGGGAGACAGTCATCGCGTCGCGGAAGCCAACTTTTTCCAGTTCGTCCACCGCACTTCGGGTGGGAGCCACCGCGAGAACTTCGTGTCCGGCCTCTCTGAGGCCACGGTCAATTTCACGCAGTGTCGCCGTCTTGCCAGTACCGGCAGCGCCTCGAACATTGACCGCCAGATCGCGAGAGTCGAGTACAGCTTCGACCGCGCGCTTCTGTTCGGGACGGAGGTGGCCCGAAAGCTCAAAGTCAGAGTGGAAAATCAGGGCCCAAGGGGAAGTGTGCGGATCATACAATCTACTAGTTGTTAGGTCAACTGTTACCCGTGCAAGAAGTGAAAAACGAAAGCCAACCAGTAATAGCTGCGCCACAATGTTTTGATTGGCAGTTTTGGCTATTGACGAATTCTTCGAATAATGCCAGAGTGATAGCTGAGTTCCAGCAATGATGCGCAAACCCCATACCGATTGCTTCCCGACACCGGCCACGTTTACGTGGCAAGGAGCGGGGGAAGGTACGTTCATGTAACGGGGGGCACATCAGCAGCGCATAGTCTTTCTGAGCCTCCGATACAAATCGGGGGCTTTTGGTTTTTATGGCGCATTGTCGCGAATCCGCGGATAGGAGGCAGCGTCGTCTAACGGCCAGGATCCGGCTCTTTCAAGGCTGAGAATGGGAGTTCGATTCTCCTCGCTGCAACCAAGTTATGAGTACACAAACGATTGAACTCGAAGGCTTTGAAATCGAGCTTGCATCGGAGATCTGTTGCGAACGCGGAGGAGACCACCGCGACTTAGTGGATCGTGCGCGTGTGGATCGCAGGAGGCTTGGCCACAACCTCGATGAATCGGCGGTGTTGTGCGTGCGCTGCATGAAAGCTATTGCGCTGAAAGCGTGATGCCGGGTCGTCTAGCGGCAGGACTCTGGATTTTGAATCCGGATACGGGCGTTCGAATCGCTCCCCGGCAGCCAGTTTGAAATGTGCAGCAAAAGGAGGAAGTTCACTGAAGAACATTGAAGACAAATTCGAGGAGTGGTGAAGGCTACGGTTACTTCTCTTGGAAAGAACATACCGTATCCGCAGGTCGCTCCTCAAAGGTGCGAGGTCATCCAATTGGCTAGGATAACCGGCTCTGACCCGGTTCATGCACGTTCGAGCCGTGCCCTCGCAGCCAATTTCAAAATGCGGTCGCAGAGTCTAGCGGCAGGATGCCTGACTGTCTATCAGGAGGGACGGGTTCAACTCCCGTTGCGACCGCCACAGGGGTGATGACCCGATGGGAAGGGCGCTCGTCTCCAAAACGAGTTTAAGCAGGTTCGAATCCTGTCACCCCTGCCAGTGTGAAGAGCGAGCATGGTATAGCGGCTGGTGCCTCGGGCCTCCAACCCGGTGACGCGAGTTCAACTCTCGCTGCTCGCTCCACGATTTGTCAGGGCGGAAGTCGTCTAGTGGCCAAGACGCGACGTTGCCAACGTCGAGACCGCGGGTTCGAGTCCCGCCTTCCGCTCCAGGTTATGAGGTGGCGTAGCCAAGACAGCAAGGCATCTGCCTGCAAAGCAGATCATCGGGAGTGCAATTCTCCCCGCCACCTCCAGATTTTTGTGCTGGTGTAGCTCAGTAGGAAGAGCGCGGGCCTCGTAAGTCCGTGATCGGCGTTCGAATCGCCGCGCCAGCTCCGCTGGTATAGCTCAACGGGAAGAGCAGGCGCACGGTAAGCGCCCGACCGCAGT
>Ga0335085_10008610_pt1 | contig 15547 bp, 2 predicted proteins | sample Lox_Sample_45_FD_206712 | JGI IMG/M metagenome (GOLD analysis project Ga0335085, IMG submission 206712) | Soil microbial communities from Loxahatchee National Wildlife Refuge, Florida, United States - Lox_Sample_4.5 | ecosystem: Environmental > Terrestrial > Soil > Wetlands | place: USA: Florida...
AGCTGGATGTGAAGATAATCGACCGGCAGTATGGGACAACGGAGTATACATACGTCGCGCCGGGATATTTCTATTCGCAATCAAACTCAAGTGCGAGCTGCTACGGCGATGTGAGCTGTAGCGCATCGACTACAACCACCGGATTGATCGCTCCTCCACGCCAGATCTCATTTCAAGTTCGGGGTGCCACTTTCGCACTGCAGCTACCCGATGGCCGCGCGGCAATAGTCAATTGCGAAAGCAAGTTTGCGGAGCGCTTTGCAGGGCCTCAGGGGAATCGGCGGAGTTGCCGGATACCGCTCGTAGATAAAATTCAAGCTGAGTTTCATGGTGACAAAGCAAAGTTGGTGTGGGTAGTCAGCCTGGACGGGAAGAAGACGCAGTCAGAGACATACAAGATTCTAGCCATCCTGGACAAGGCCGATGATGAAGCCCAACGAGATGTGAAAACTGACGCCCCTCGGAAGTCTGGCCAGGCGCCACCAGCCGCCACAGGGCCTCAGGATGTATTTTGGTGGTTTGATGAATCCCCTCCGAGGCCGGGAGAGCCGCTATTTGACGCTCTTGTCACAGCGCGTGCATACGATGGTGCTCTCGCCATCCTGCGCCAGGCCAGGCAGGGGAAGACTTCCGGTGAGGCTGGCACGAGCGTGCTCGACACCGGGTATCACCCGGCGACTATCACCCTCGATGCTTGGAAAAAGGGCAATCAGAACTCCATGCCAACGCTCTTCTACTGGCAAGGTGAAGAAGTAAACGGGGCAACGTCGATTATGCATCTTCAGTTGACCAAGCGGGCATACGAACAGATGCTCGCGCTTGTAACAGGCTCAAACTTGCGAGAGCGACCATCACAGAGTAACGATCAGAACCACTAGCTCCCTCCTAAGGCTGTAGGTGCGCGTGTTCGCTTAGGACACTCCCGGCGCATCAAGCGTTTGCGTGGGACGGTCGTAGGAATGGGACGTGAGTTGGGACGTAACCCCGCCTGGATACCCCGGTCTGCGGCTGTCCGCTGCCGTCCTTCACAGTCATGCCCGGTGAGCATGAACCCAAGTCAATTCAGGCGATTCGCGCCTCTTGAGTCTCCTGGCGTCACTTGCTGTCCTCGCTGTTTTTTGAACTGTCAGGTCGGAGTAAAACTAGACCACAATAGAATCCTTGGTGTGAACGAGGACCAGAGATTCGGGCGTCTCGGCGCAAGCGGCCAAGCAATCATCTACACAAGAGCGCGACGGCTGCAATGGCTGTGAGGATCCCTCGACCCACGATGTCCGAGACGAGATCTGCCTCGCAGCCAGTCCGGCATTGCCAGCCCTTGAGGTTCTCAGAACTATTTTGGGGACAACGAGTAATGAATAATCAGAAAAACCTGCGCGTCCGCCGCTCGCGGCAGAAGGGCACCCTGTTGGAGAGTGAGCGTGAAAACCTGCTTGCTCTTGTCGTTCAAATCGTCTGTAGAGGTATCCCAGTCAGCCTGCTTGCCAACGGGTTGGTGCTGCGTCACGTCCAGCCCGTAAAGCTCATATCCAGTGATCGTGATCTTTTTCCCCTGAGTGAAGTAGGGGAAGAAATCTTTCCGGATCCTCGCGGTGAAATCGCCCGTGCCATTAACGAACGCCGACCACTCGGTGGCGAAGTCGAACCGCAGGCTAAAGAGCAGCGCGAGGCCGGCTTGGTTGGCCTGCTGGAACAGGTCATCCAGCGCTGCTTTGACTTTGGTGGCGTCCACGCCCCGCCGCGCGGTGTGCCAGATGTGCAGAATGATATCCGAGATTGTGGCGGGATCGAATGCCGGATAATCCATGGTTAATTCCAGCTTCCAGGTGCTTACTGCGCCTGCGCCCTCAAACAGCTTGAAATACTCCCGGGATGGATGCGTTTCCAAGTTTCCCTCAAACCTGCCTGGGTCGTTGTTCCCCGTGCTGGTGACGATGGATTGCCCCGTGGCGGGGTAATCGACGAAACGGTCATCCTCAGTGCCCTGGCGGGCGTATTCGCCGTCCTTCAGCAGCGGAGATTTACGCACGCTACTGCCCAGCAACGTAAGGGTGCAGTTGACGCTGGTGTAGGGGCCGGCAACCGACGGGATCGAAATGGCGATGTGTTTGATGCGGCGGATGTAGTGGTCGTGGCAGTAGAGGTCGTAGAGCCATTCGGGAATTGTCACCTGGCACGTGCCGGTCGCCTTGAGCGTGAGCAGAGCGACCGGGTCGAGCTGGCGCAAGGAGACGTGCTTGGCCAACTCGAGCTCGCATTTATTGTTGTCGTAATATGCCTGCTCCATTCGTTTGACATCCAGATAGAGCGCTTCCCCTGAGAGCAAGCCCTTGCGCCCGCCGTCCCAATAATTGAACTTGACGATGTCCTGGGCGTCCAATTCGGGGCGCATCAGTTCCTGTTTCATGGTCCGCTCGGCTCTGCGCGCTGTGTCGAAGGCGAAACGATAGTACTCATAGTAGAGCCGCGAGATCTCGCCCTGCATCCACAGGTAGAGCTCTTCGTTGGTGAACTTGCCGTGGAGGAACTGATCCACTTCCTGGGCGTTCTGGATCTGCTGCTGGACGTTCAGGTATTCATGATGGGCGATCTGTTCGGCGATTAGGGAGGTGAGAATCTGTCGGCCAATCTGCATCAATTCGCGCGCAGCGACATTGTATTGCAGAATCCAATCGTCGGCCCGTCGCTGATACCCCGCGGTCTTCGATGCGCGAGCAGCCTGTGCCTCTTCCTCGGTCGCTATTATGTTGGCCACAGAGGAAAGAAAATGGCCGAAGTTGACGAGCATCGACCCGCCAAACACGGTGGCGTGGGCCCCTAACCCCCAAAATTCCAGATCGGCATTCACTTCGGGAATAAACGCCAGAGGAGCGTGCAGGGTATCGATGGCCATGGAGGCAAGGCGAGCAACCTGCGCTTGTGGCCCGTGGACATTCAAATCGGCATTCTCATTTGTGTTTAGATAGAGGTTTCCCTGGCCGGACGCCCCGGATTGCTGAGCAGGCGATGTATCACCGGCGACGCTGAGCGCCGGAAGTTTCTGCAACGTCAGCGCATTATTTGGCTGTCCGACATCATACTGGCCGACGAGCGCACCGTAGGCCTCGTCGAAGTTCTCTTCCGTCAGCTCGCGGCGATCCAGGGCAATGGCATCCGGCGCGTTCTGGTCTGCCGGAAGGCCGAGCAGCCGCTGGTAATAGTGAAGCCGTTCCAAAGCCGTCGCGCGGCTGGTGAGCAGCGATGTGGTCGCTTCCTGCGCTTGCTTCCACTGGAGGAAGCGGGCCTCCTGCGACATCTGCTGGATTTGAATCTCGTGGCGCTGGCGGACCAGGGCGAGGTGTTCAGCGTCGCCCTTTTCCAAAGCGGAAAGCAGCGCATTACCGAGACCGCGGACCTCGCCGCAAAGTTCCAAGGCCTTCTGGATGAGGAACAGGCTGCGGACCGGGCCAATGGGCTGGTTTAGCCCGCTGACAATGCTCCCGATATCGATTCCCGCCGCTGCCGCTTTGACCAGCATGCCGGGGTCAATCGGCGGATCGAACAGAGCCAGCGGGCGAACCACTCCCGCGATATCCATGCAGTGGCGAATCTTGAACAGCCGGTCGGCGACCAGATCCCAATAACCCAGAAGTTTGTCGTTGGGCGGGATGCAGAAGTAGAGCGTACGCCCAATGCCAAACAGCGGACTGGAATTGCCCGCGCCGTTGCCCCCCAGCCCCGAATTCGGGGCAGCAAGATTGAAGGGAAACTGGCCCTCCAGATCCGCCAGCGCATCGCCGATCGGTCCGAGCCCGTCTTTCTGAAGTTGCGCGAAAGTCCTGGGCTTGATGGTCCCGAGCGGGGGAATCTGCTGGGGGCGATCACCCAGGACGTTCGCCGCCAATACATAGAGCTGCGTGGCCTCGTTGATGGACTCCACGGTGTCTTGCTGGAACAACTGATCACCCCACGCGATCAGATTGTCCAAATACTTCATCACCACGAAGTACTGATAAGCTAAATACCGTGTCCTGGCAACGGCATGGGGCTGGAAGGGATTGTTGCGAATCGCATCGTAGCCGCTCACGAGATCGTCCTGAAGCAACTGGTCATCGGGCGATAACTCCGCGCGCGGTATGCTCAGTATTCGGACAATGTCATCAATCGTTCTGCTTTCGTCCGGCTGGCGAAACGCGAGGAACTTCCAAAAGCGCATCCGCGGGTCAGGGGTGTGGTCGTTTGAAGTGGGATCGAAGATGTAGTGGAACCAACGCTGCGCCTCGGCGAACCGCTGATTCTTGCTCAGATGCACGGCGATGGTCGCTACGCCGTGGAAGCCCAACTCCCAGTTATATTTGGCATACGGTCCGTGCGAAGAGACATCGATTTCCTTCTGGAAGTAGATGACCTGGAGGAGATTATTCTCTGTTGGGTTGTAGAGGTCTTTGAAGAAGTCCTGCCTGAGACCGTCCTGCCACGCGGCGTCCAACATGCCCGGGAGCGAGTCTCTGTTCAGCTTTCCGATCAGCTCCCCGACGAAGGGATGGAAGAAGTTCTCGAAGGTGTAGGTGAACTCTGTGTCCGGATGTCCGGACGCAATCGTTCCCGCGAAAGACGCCATCGCTCGATCATGGAAGCTATTCGGCCTCGCCATAAGTTTCTCCTTAGGTGCCGGATTGGGACTTCCTGATGGCTCCCGACGGGCCAATGTGGAAGTCCCCGTATCTCACGCTGCTGGTGGTGCCGACGCCGCGGCGGATATAGGCGTCCTCGGTGATGAACCGCTGGATTGGGGCGGAGGCAATGACGCCCGGATCAGTACTGATCGGCCCCCCGTCGCCCCAGTACTTCGGAGGAAGCGCCTGTTCGGATTGCATCACTAGCGGCGCTATCTGCGGTACATCCATCACCCCCAGATTCGCCACTGCGCCAATGCCCATGGAATCGGCGACCCACACAGGCTGCTGTTCGCTGGTGACGTAAAACACGTGGCGGCTGTCCTCGAAGAACAGAGGTGCCTTCCACGGATTGTCTATCCAATGGCGCGGCTCGATGGTGCGGGCACCGTCGATCGGAGTTTGCAACAGATCGCGCGTGATTTGCGGAGGGTCATACCAGTGCCAGTTCTCTGCGCGGTACGAGATGGTGAAATCATTGCCCGATATGGACAGGCCTCGCCAGGGAAGACCTTTTAGTTGTGATACTGCTTGAATGGCACTCAATGGATCCTGAGCAAGCGGCAGGCTATGTGTGTTATACAGAACGAACGAGGGGCCAAATACCCCATTGGAATTTATACAGAGGCGCAGCGCCCCCGGGTCCTCTTCAAAAGCAACAAACTGCAGCGCCGACCGGTCGAAGGCGGACGGGGCTTGCGTTCCAAGATCGATGGGGTGGTTGATGTCCGACGTTTTCGTCGACTGCCATTTGCCATTGTAGTATTCACTCCAGCAGAGAACAGCCTGGGCGGTCATCGCTGGATCGCCGGGAAGGTCGTCTGTGGTGAGTTCATTGAGATGTTTGCCAGGGCCACCGCCCAGCTTCTGCGCTGAATCCGGCCCCTTCTTCAGTACCCTCAGCCAGAACAGCAGCAGCCGATCGTTCCAGATGATGGGAATGACCGGGTTGTCCTCAATGTCCAGTTTGATCTGTTCCCACGGCGTCCAGTAGCCGTATTCATAGCGACGGTAATAGTATTTGCGGTGTGCCCCGGCGGTGCGGGCGACCACGTGGCTAATCCCACCTGTATCGTGTGCGGGATCGGCAGCGGGGACATAGTAGATCCCACACGGCTCCAGCTTGGCCACTTCTTCCAACTTGGAGAGGTAGTTCAGGAGCGCAGTTGCGGCACGCTCCTCGCTAATGTCGCCTTGCAGCAGCTCGCTCTCAAACTCTTTGAAGAACGGTGATTTATCGTCGCGCAACTCGGGGTCCAGCCAGTTCTCGGGATAGAGATACACTTTGCGGTTGGCCTCCCAAACCCGGTAGCGCTTCATCCACTCCCACTGTTTGGCTTTGAAGGCTGCCGGAGAGACGCGCGGCTCGAGATTCATCAGGCACCGCTCGATGAACAGCTGCACCGACGAGAGCGCGTGGCGGATGCGGGACGTCTGCATGCACGGGTCCATCTGGACATCCATCAAAAAGTACTCAAACAGTTTGTCCGGCGTATCGATGTGCGCGCTTTCGGGGTCGGACCGCATTTGCTGGAGGATGTAAACCACCAGTGCGTCTCGTTGCAGACCGCGCACCTCGTCGTTGATCGGCCGGATCACGTCCCGCCAAGCAGCCGGGTCGTACCGGGCGCGCAGCGCCGCCTGCAAGTCGCGCACCGTATCGGCCGTCGGCTCGTTCGTGGCGGCCTGGAGCAGTGCTTTCGCCGAGATGCCCATCTTCTGGGTGGGCGCAAAAGCATCATAAACGCGGCGGAACAGGTCGAAATGTCCCAGGCGGGCGATGTTGCCGCCGAACTGGACGAGCACGTCATTCAACGAGCCCTGATTCCAGCGGGTAATGATGAAGAGCAGACTATCCGCGCTCTGCGTCGCCGCAGCCGAATCCATCAAGACCGTCAGAAGTGACTCGTCGCTGGGCGAGATCTCTGCCTTGATCCGCGCGAAATCCAGGAGGACACCCAGAGGTGTGAGCAGCGCCGCGTTCAAGTTCTTGGCAACGGCGGCGTCCGCTGGAATTTGGAGATGGAGGTTGTCTGCGTTGGGCAAGGCATTGAGCCAGCCCTGACCGTTGCTATCTATCTGCCCTTGGGCATTGATTCGGTAATCGGAATGAGTCGCAAACCAGGACAGCTCGTTGGCCGTCAAGACGAGGCCGGTTGCCAATGAAGCGGCTTTCAGGAAGCGGATGTAGACGCTCGAAAAGGGTTCGAGGATGGTCGGTGGGTACAGATAACGCGAAGGGATTACTTCTCGCGCCTGCTTTGGCGTCTCCCAGTTGAGGGTCAGCGCGTCTTTTACTTTCTCGACCTTTATCTCGATCTTGTAAAGGGCTCCTGCCTTCAGTTCGAGCGGGTCGGTGTTGCGCCAAACGCTGCCGTTCTGCGTCAGTGCCAGGAGTTTTCCATCGAGCGTCAAAGCCGCTGTCGAGGCAACATCCGCGTCGATAATAAGGTTGTAGAATCCGGCCTCTGGTATTTCCACCTGCCCGTTCCAGATTCCGGAGATCGCATTTCCCGGGTTCGGCAAGGGATTGCTGCCGCCGCTGGCATAGGCCAGATTCGCAGCGGCACTGACACTCTGGTCGACGTTTCCGGTCGCGGTGTCGCGGAAAAAGAACTGCGCCGCAAGGCCGGGCGTTTCCAAAGCCAGCACGTCGTTGAGCGCGGGGTTGTTTGGATCTCCGCCCGCGTGAAGCGGATAGGGTCCGGCCGCTGGGTCCAGCAGGGTCTGGGTAAGGACCGGATCAACTCCTGCTGCCGCGCTGAGCCGCTGCAAAGCCTGCTGGCGCTTGCGCTTGCGCACGAGTTCGGGTTGTAGAGCTGCCAAGACCACCGCGCCCCGCGCCTTTTGACTGAGAGCAAATAGGGCATCTACTGCCGATTGAAAGTCCAAGGTGACGTCAGGAACGCTCTTCAATATGTCCCGGCGCGCCACAGTAAGAACCCCGGAATAGGAAAGCCGGTGGTTGGTATTGTCGTATTTTAGCCGGTTGTCGGCGGCGGTGATCGCAGCCTCAAGGTTCTGCGCTGGATGGGTGTAATTGACAGCCAGCACCAATGTCTGGTCTAAAGCCGACACCTGGTCAAAAATTGGCTTCAGTTCCGAGTTGCGCGCGAAGAATGAGCCTTTCGCGTCCTCGCATCGAGAGAAGAGTGCGTCTACGGCCTTCTGGAAATCTACGCTTACACCGCCGACATTTTTCAATGCGGCCTGCAGCGTTGTGGTCACAAGGCCCTGGTGGGACAGCCGGTGGCGAAAATTGTCGTAGGCGATTCTTGGGTCGACGGCGGTGATTGCCGGCTCGAGTGCCGGCGCCGAGTGCGTATAGGCCACGTCCACGACCAGGGAGTCGTCCAGCAGCGCAAAGAAAGCGTCGCTTGTCTCCTGCCCATAAACCAACGTCATCCGCGCGCGGGCAACGTCGCCGCTGGGATCCTCGATGGCGGCGAACTGATCCTCGATGCCGGCAAAATCGCCGCGCAAGGTGCGGGCGAGCTCGGTGATTCCCGCCGGGTCCGGAGCGGATTTGCCGCTCAGATCCTGATTCCAGATCAGATAGAGAGCAGCGGCGGATTTGAGCGACCTGTCCTTCAAAGCCTGAACGAGGGAAATCAGGCGCAGGATGGCGGGGGTTGCCGGGTCGGGCGAAGAAAATGGATCCACGCCGGTGAGTTGAATCAGAAGCAATAGCTCGCGCACGCTGAGCTTCAAATTGCGCGCCAGCCAGCCGCGACGATAGATCGCGCTGACGTTGGGTACGGTCAGAGGCGTCTTGGAATCGTAGCCCAGGGCAGCGACGATGCGGTCATACTCGTCCCCGGTCAGGTTGAACGCCGAGCGCAGCGCTTCGGCGTGGTCCGCTAAGTACTTTTTGTTGTCGGACAGGAAGTCGCCGTACCCGTTATCGTCGAACACTGGGTTCTGTTTGAGCAACGCAGGGTTAAGGAACATCTGGCGATAGAGGGCGGAGTCCCCGTGAGTCCCGATTTCCGACCAGGAGGAGAGCAATGACAGAAGATCGCGTTGCACGGTCAGGTTCAGCGCTTCCATCACCCGGAGAACAATGCCGAGGCGAGGCAGCAGCGTTTTGAACCCGGTGTCCAGGCTGGCAGGATCATTGAGGTCGCCTGGAGTCAGCGGCGCTAGATCAGTGCGATACAGCGCGCAGATCATTGCGTCGGTTTGCTCGACCGTCCAGCCCAGCTTTTTCCACACGCGAATGAAGCGTAACAGGCGGAAGAATTCGGCCGCGCCGATGTTTTGTGTGACTTTGGCGGGATCGGCATAGCGGAAAGCCAGATTGTCGAAACTCGAGCAACTCGATGCATCCCGGCAGGTCCAGAAGACAGTCCCGTCGCCCATCGGATTTCCGGGAGTCAAAGGCCACTTCGGCTCCAAGGCTGCCGATTTGCCGGAAGTAGTACATTCGTAATACAGAGTGGAACCCGGTGGTGGCGCCGTGGGCTGTACACAATCGCCGACAACGTAAGCCTTCGAAGCGGCCCAAGTGCCTGCCGGAACGGCGAGGGTAATCAGGGCCATGATGCGGGAGTAGTTGTCGTCGTTCCTTACCCAAACCTTGATATCGCCGCCGTATTCCGCGGGATCCGGGGGGACGGCAAGAGCTGCGAGCCTCTTATCGAAGTCTGTGTCCGACCCGCCCTTCAGGGCTTTTAGCGTGACAAACGGAACCCCCAACCTTGCCAGTTTCGGAATCAGATCGCTGTTCGGGTTGATGAACCGCGTCTGGAGGACGGCAACCAGTTCCTCGTAGGTAATTCCAAGGCGCCGGGCGAACTGTTTCGCATTCGACAGGCCAGCGATCACATCGGCATCCGCTGTCCCGTTGGGGAAACCGTACATCCGCCAGAGCGGGACGATGTTGGAGTCGGTCAGAATCTCGTATTCGGCTCGCGAGAAGCCGGCCACTTCCATCAGGATGTCGCGCCAGCCATAGGGATTGCCGTCGAGGTCATCGGTCTTGCGCAGCCGTTCCATGGCCAGTGGCAACGGAATCTCAAACTTGTTGAAATAGCGGCGCAGGTTTTCCAACGGCTGGTGGAAAGGAAGCGGAGACGGGAAGCGTTCCTTTAGCAAGGTCGCATACGCCGCCTCCATGACGAACTGAGGGCTTGCCAAGAGGTCTTCCGACGCCGCGCCGTTCGTGTCATGTCCGTGGTACTCGTCCAAGGACCGTTTCTGCAAAGTCAGGCCATCCGCGACGTAGTACTCCAGCGTCTCGTTGACGATGTCTATGTAGGGCAGGACCGTGTTGGTGTTCTCGCAGGTCAGCGGCAGATGCTGGATGTCCGGGCGGCGAGACATCAGCACATCGAAGGGCGAGAGCTCGGTGTTGGGCAGTGGCTGCTGGGGGTGCTGACTGTTCCAATCCTTTTGAAATTGCTGCCAGGCATTTTGATCGACAAATGGGTAGGGCGCATTGGCATGGCTCTGGTGCCAATCTGTCAGATAAGCAGCCCACGCATCGGGATCGCTCTTTAGAAAGAGAAGGAGGTCAACGAGATACGCGGCCGGACTGAGGATGGATCGACAATGGTCGCACGCGCAGAAATCCATCGAGCCGAACAGGCTCTCCAGCGTGGCGTAGGCAATGACATCACCCGGATTGGCGGGCGCAGGGTCCAGGATGCCTGCCGGGCTGTGCACTCCGATTGCCGGCGCGGTGCGCGCGTGCAAGTAGCTGAGCGCGACGTTGAGAACAGCATTGTGGATCTGCACCGAGCGGTTGTATGTGAGCGCGGCCTGGTCCGCGCCGCCCAGGTCCGCCGCGAAACTCTGGACAAACGCGTCTTTGTCGTACCGGACGACATGATATGCAGCGTCAATCCCGCGCTTCATCAAGCCAATCATCGCCTGGTCGCTGGCCGTGATCTGATAAACTCGCTGCAGCCGCTGGATTTGCCCGACGGTCTCTTCGGCGACCTGTAAATTGTTCTTGGCGACGTACTGCTGCACCGGTTGCACACCGAGCTCGAATTTGCCCTGCTGCTGGGTTAAGAACGCTTGCACCTGGCCGGAGACATCGCCTGGGGCGCCGGTAAGCGGCAAATCTCCGCTTTTGACCAGCTGCGCGACGGCCGCCGTCGGATAGCTCAGGCGCACCTGCGCCGCCAGATACGCAGCGTAGTTCGCCCGCTTGGTTTCCGCCGTGTCGCCCGGGATCTCCTTCGGAAGCGGGACATCCGCGGTGAGCAAGTGATTCCACGGTTGTGCGCGATGGTAGCCCATCTGTGCCAGTTGGAGGGGGTCGGAAAGGCCATTGGGCCCGACCGTGGCATGCACCTTCAGCATCAAGGGAGCATTGTTGATGGTGAGAAAACCCAGCTTGCCGTCCACCTTGAGCCGATTGGCAATGTCCTGGCCGAAGGCGTCGCCGACCGTTTTCCAAAACGCCGGCATATCCCTACGGTTCGCCGCATACAGTTGGGCGAATCTCGCCTGTTGCGCATCGTTAAGGCGGGAGACTGTGAGCATCTCTTTCAAGGAAGATGCCCCGACGAGCGCCGGACCCGTCAGCAGTTTTTGCGCGCTCAAGGCCTGGAATCGTCCAATCAGACTGGGGATCTGGCCGACAGAAGCTTTAGGGATCACACCCTGCTCCGCCGCTTTCTTCCACACAGCTTCCACTGTCTGGGCATCGGTGTGGTAGAGCAAGTCCTCGTTGGCAGGCAGCCCCGCGCGGAAAAGTGCATAGAAGAAGGCCTGGGGAATGGCCGAGGCGCCAGTAGAGTCCGCGGTCCGCGTGCTGAATTGATCGGCCAAAGCGGCGAGCGCAACTGCGCGCGCATCCCATCCCGTCTTGTTCGCCAGGTAGGTGATGTCCTGCTGCTGGTCGGTTTCCTTGAGGTCGCTAAGTTTGCCCTTGAAGTGGCCGGCCAGCGCACTTGTCAATACCTCATGCTCAGAGCGCAAGGCGGAGAGGGCCGAATCTTGCAACAGCACATTCAAGGTCTCTTGCTGGGAGGCGTTGTAGTGGACATCCGAAGCGGCCAAGAAAGCTTCACCCGCAAACACGCGGGCTTGCAAGTCGGGCTGTGCTTTGCCGCGCTGCCGCAGCTCGCTGTCGGTGAAAGCCGTTTGGTATGCCCCCCCATCGTCCGTGGTGGCTTGGGCGAGTTGCGCATCGCCGCCAACCCCTTTATCCACGATTACCACGCGCAAACCGCCAACGCCCGCGCTAACGAGGCTGGCGACTTTGCCCTGAACCTGATACCCAGTCGGAGCGGGCCCTGTTACTTGATCGAGCAGACCCCATTGCTTAAGCAGGGCGTTGAGCGCACTGGCCGTAGGTTCGTCCACCTCGCCCGTGGTTTGAAGGTTTTTCTCTTTCTGAAAAGTGCTCACCACTTTGCCCGTACTCTCGCCATACATTTGCGCGGCACGCTCGGATGGGAGCATCGCCAACAACTGCCGGCGCGCGACCTCGTTAGTGGCAAGAATGGCGCCACGATCCAGGCAGTGTTGCAGGGCGTCCTGCAGGTCGGCAACGGCAGGCCCTTGCATTCGCAGTTTCAATGGGAAGGTGATCTTGTTCATGGCTCGTTACCCCGTATGTTTCCCGGTTAGCGGTCTTTCTCGAGTGCCTGGACTTCCAGGAGACCACCAATCGCCTTTACTTATATATAGAATAGTAACTTTAAATTACATAGATAGTGCTTTTCAGTAGTCAATAGGCTGGTGTCGCCTCAAGCAAAATGCGGCCGATCAATGAGACATCTCCCGCAACCGGAATGACGCTTAAGGCATCCCAAAACGCCTCTTCGTAGTGGCCTCGTTTCAAGTTATACGAAGCCGACGCTGTACCGATGCCCATCCCCACAAACGGAACATATTGCAACGCCTTTCTTCCTAAGCTCTTGGTTGCCCAAGTTAAACCCCTGCCCGCTTCTTCTAGCATCTCTGGTGCCGCTTTCCTTACAAATGCGCCTTCTCCCTGAGCCAAAGCCCTTGACGCGCCGGGCCCTTTGGACAGTGCTGACGCCCCCTCATCTATCTCGGCGGCTAATCCCTTGGGACTTGGTGCCGCTGGGGGAGGCTGGGGAACTGGCTTTGGAACGCCTTCGACAGTGCTTGCGGCAGCTTTTCCCGCTGTGGAAGCCATCTTGGCAAGCTTCTTCTCAGCCGCCGCTAAGACATCCCCACCCTTCGCCATTTTCACGTAGGGAGCTTTGATCAGTTGTTCCATCTCTTCAACCGCCACCATCTTCGCCTTTCCCGTTTTGTAATCGATCGCTACTTCGATGACATCGGATGCCTTCTTTCCCACGAGTTCTTTCAGATCATGCGTACCTTCTTTCAGTAGAGCCACATCGATCGTTCGCCCTCCCTCCATGGCTTGACCGAACTGACCTGGCTCGCCGAATCCGACAACATTTCCCGAGGAGTCGACTAGCATCTCTGGCGCCAGCCTCATGCCAGACGGAGTTCTAGCGGGTGAAGTTGGATCGATGTGGAGGAGAGATTCTAAGGTTAGATGCGCACGCGTTCCTTGGGCAGCTCTGCTCAATTCGGCGAATTCATCCTGAGGGATTTCATTTACTAGTTTCTGAAGGCCCTCCAAAATGCTTTTCCCCTCTACGTCGAGCAAACCCTTAGGGTCTACCAGTGTTGTTGGTCGACCTCTGACATACGAATAAACGTTGATACCAGCTTTCATTCGCAATGGATCGCAGCTTATCCATCTGCCGATCCATGGCGCATAGTATCTTGCGCCGTAGTAATAAAGACCTGATTCTTCGTCTCGTTCTTTGCCAGTGTAGCGATAGCGCTTAGGCGTCTGTGTCTGGGCTCCGACCGCCTGGTACGACGTGCTGCCGAAGGTGGTGTACTCCTCGTAGGAGATGATTTGCGCTTGGTCGTCAAGCTCCAAGCTGGCGGAGCCCAGGTGGTTACTAAACTGGAAGCGGACCAGTTGCGGCGGCGCCGGATCGTCGCCTTGAGTGCGGGTCTCCACCAGAGCGATGCGCTGCTTGTCGTCCATGATGTGCAGCGTCTCGCGGACGAGGGGATTCACTCCGTTCTTCCGGTAAATCTCGAATCCACCGAGATAGATGCGCTGGTCCTTGACCTGCCCCGCAGCTAGCTCCGTGACCTTTCGCACGCGCTGGCCAGTGGAATCATAGGCGTAATAGGTCCGCTCGCCGTCATGCTGGAGGCCGTCCGCATCCTCGGCGTTCACCGCCTGGCGCCGGGTCATCTGCAGTTGGTCCTTGAAGTCCCACTGCATGACTTGCAGGTGCGGCATGCGCAGCATGTTGCCGTGGGCGTCGTAGCCGTCCCCGGCGGTGCTGTAGGTTTCCGTCGTCGCACCGATGGTCGTGCTGCTGAGGCGATTGCTCTGTTTGCCCAGCTCGAGAAGACTCGCCTCGTTATACGCATAACTGCGCGTCCATCCGGGGTTCGCCGGGTCAGTGCCACGGTGCTGCATTTCGAGGAAGTTGCCGACCGCGTCGTAGATGTAGCGCTCGAGGTAGGTAGCCATGGCGTTGCCATCACCTGGATGGAGCAACCCGGCACGCGGTGCGTCGTTGTAAGAATGGGGAACCGGCGCGCCACCTATCTGCCCTAGGTGCTCACGGCTTGTGGCTTCAATCAGCCGGTAGATGGCGTCGTAGGTAAAGTCTGCGCTCGGCTCGACACGCTTGTTGCGGAAGAAGATGATCTGCTGCGCGTCGTCACGGATGCGGGTGATGTTCCCCGCCGGATCATAGGTGTAATGGATGTTCTGCACCCGGCAGCCGGGCCAGCCCGCCGGCGCCGGTTGCGGGCAGTCGTCCGGGAAGGTGACGGCATCGCGCCTGGTCAAGAGTCGCACCAAGCGAAAGGTGAGCGGATCATAAGTGTAGAGGGTGCTCGCGCCATTGCCGTAGTCAATGAGCGTCCGCTGGCCCTTGGCGTTGTAGTCGATATTTGTGACCGCGTGCAGGCTCGCTGTGGCTGGATCGAGCCAGCCCAGCGGCTCGCTATTCTGATTTAGCCAAGCGTGCACCTGCTCAAGCAGGTTGGCCTCGTTGTAAATGGGCTCGATGACGGTGACCATGGCGCCGGGCTGGTCGCTGTGCGGGGCGACCAACTGGATGGGGCGGTTGAGGGCGTCGTAGCCTGTGCGGCTTGTATAGGTTTCGCCTTCGAGAGGCACCGCGCCGGACCAGTCCAGCGTCGTCTTGTACTCTTGCGCAAGCTGGCGCTGGCTGCGCAGTAGGTTGCCCTTGAAATCATACGCGTCGCTGGTGACGACCCCGGCCTGATCGAAGACCTGAACCACCTTGCCGCGCAGGTTACTCGCTTCCGGGTTTGGCCGGGTTTCGCCGTAGACGCTGCGCCCTACGACGAGCTCCGCACCTGCGTCTTCACGCAGGAAGGAATCCGTCGCCCGGCGCAGAGGGTCATACGTGGTGCGGTACCGGTGGTCGCGGCTGTCCCAGGCGTAGAGCGGCTTTCCGGCCACGTCGTTCAGCATCCAGCGCTCCCCCGCCTCCATGCTGGACTGATGAGTGCTGTTGCTCAGCATGTCGTAGTCGTAGCGCATGACGAGGCGGTCTTTGGCATCCATGACCTCGCGCTGGTTGCCTTCGATGTCGAGGATGATCCGCGTGAGATAGAACTCCTCGACGGGCGGATCGGCCAGGGGCGCATCGCTGTACTTGAACTTGTTGTGGGCGGCGGTGAGGAAGGTGCGGCCGAGGCTGTCGAAGTAAGCGACGGTCGGTGTCCCGGCGTGCACTGCCGCCTTTTCCGCAGCGCGCGTTTCGTTGGTGCGGTCGTCCGCTTCGGGATAGCGCGCGGTAAACGCGCCCACGTAAGCAGCATCCGTCCGCAGCGCATGCCAGGTGGGAAGGTAGTCCGCATCCGGCAGGCGGCGGAAGAAATCG
>Ga0335085_10008611_pt1 | contig 15547 bp, 19 predicted proteins | sample Lox_Sample_45_FD_206712 | JGI IMG/M metagenome (GOLD analysis project Ga0335085, IMG submission 206712) | Soil microbial communities from Loxahatchee National Wildlife Refuge, Florida, United States - Lox_Sample_4.5 | ecosystem: Environmental > Terrestrial > Soil > Wetlands | place: USA...
AGCCCCAGGGGCCCCATGTTGTTTTCCACAAGTCCCAGGTACCCGTCCCGGATACCGATGACTTTGACGTTGTTTTGGAAGGCGCTTTTGACGACCGCCCGGATGACGGCGTTCAAGCCCGGGCAGTCGCCGCCGCCGGTCAGGATGCCGATGCGTTTTACGCGGGGAGAAGGCATAGAGGACTCCTATATATACGACAATTCGTTTCACCACCAAGACAACAAAGCACCAAGGAAGGCCAAACCAAAACGTCTGATTTTAGGCTGTAACCTCTGAAAAACTCGCTCCCAACACTCAAAATGTCATCCTGAGCGGAGCGAAGAATCTCTGTTTTGCGTGTAAAACTTAGATTCTTCGGCACAAATCGCCTCAGAATGACAGCCCTGAAAATATTTTTTCAGAGGTTACAGGCTTTATCCGTTCTTGGTGCCTTGGTGTCTTGGTGGTAAAGCTGCTTTGTTTTGACTTTTTATTGAACGCCCAGGAGTTCCACGTCGAAGACAAGCGTAGAGTTGGGCGGAATAACGCCGCCCGCACCCCTCTCACCGTAACCCAGCTGGGGCGGAATGATGAGTTTGCGCTTTTCGCCGATCTTCATGCCAGCCACGCCCTCGTCCCATCCCTTGATAACCTGGCCTTGGCCCAGGCCGAACTGGAAGGGTTGGCCCCGATCCACCGAGCTGTCGAACTTGGTGCCGTTGGTCAGCCAGCCGGTGTAATGCACCGAAACCATGTGGCCCGCCGTGGCCACGGCCCCGTTGCCTTGCTGCAGGACCACGTATTGGAGGCCTGAGGCGGTGGTGACGGTGGTCCCACCCGCGGCGGCCGTCGAGCCGGCATTAGCCTGTTGCGAATCCTTCTTGGCGCAGGCGGTCACCCACAATCCGATTCCGACTAGAATAACCAAACCGATAATGACATAGCGGTAAGTCATTGCGATTCCTCCCGAAAAGTTGTGACGGAAACGGCGAAAGTATACCTTAAAAAAATAAAAGTTTTGAGTTCTAAGTTTTGAGTCTTGAGTTACGGAAGTTTTTTAACCGAAGGTTCAAAAACCCACATTAACTCACAACCCAACACTCAAAATTCAAAACTTTTAGCGTTCAGTCCGCTACGCGTGCCACGCGGACATTGTTCGTGATGGCATGACCGCCGGCAACTCCCCGGACGACCGCCAATAGGTCCCGCTTGGTTTCATAGTCGTCCACGATCCCCGAGAGGGTGATATGGCCACCTCGGACACCGACGTGGAGCCCAAGCCCCAGCGAACGCACAGCGCGGCTGACGGCAGCCTCCAATTCAACGTCCTTCGGATCAGAAATAAATGGATTTGCCATGTTGCGCCTCCTTATCAGTGAGAGAACATGGGCCTAATCCAATGGTACGCCTCACCCGAAACCCTTTCAACGGAGGCCGATTACCCTTATGTTTCCTTAAAGTCATAAGGTTGATGCAATTTTCTATGTCGGGGCCGGAGGCTCTCGTCTGATAAGGATAAATTACGTAACCTGCCCTCTTGAGGGCGGTCAGAAATGAATTTCCGCTCCCATTTCCATCAGTTCAATGCGCAGGTGATCGGTCACGATCCTTACCCCCGGAAAGGATTCGACAATTCCAGTAATTTCCTTTTTCTGCTGGAACCCATCAACAAAACCGAAAAGATGGACATAACCATCCCTTGCGATCACTTGAATCCAGAATTTTTTTCCAAGGGCGATAAGCTTGCGGTGGATATCTTCCTCCATTTGAACATCCGTCATATCCGGGGTTCGAAGCGCTTTCATGTCGAGTCTCCTTAACCAACGTTAATCAGGTTTGATAGTCTGCTCCGTCGGTCCTGTTTTCAATATGACCCCATCCATAAAAACAAAGGGAAACGAAAAAAGGGCCGATTGACACCCTATTTTCCCAATAATAAGATGCACCACCTGTCTGGTTGAAACCCCACCCACCAAGGAAAATCCCGGTAAATTTATGGACAACGCCCTCACCGTCGAAAACCTTTCCAAAAGCTACCAGCGCCGGCTGCGCCAATCCGGTCTTTTAGGCGCGGTCAAAGGTCTTTTCGCGAGTCAATTCGAGGAAGTCCAGGCGGTCAAGGACCTTTCCTTTTCCATAGGGCGCGGGGAAAAAGTCGGCCTTATCGGCGAGAATGGCGCCGGAAAATCCACCACCCTGAAGATGCTTACCGGCATCATTGTTCCCACCGGCGGCAAGCTGGAGGTTTTGGGCCACATTCCTTGGAAGGAAAGGCGCCAGCTGGCGCTCAATATCGGGGTGGTCTTCGGCCAAAGGCCCCAGCTCTTGTGGGACATCCCGGTCGAGGAAACTTTCAAGCTCCTGAAGACCATGTACCGCATTCCCGAGGACGTCTATCAGGCGGTTTATGGGGAGGCCCTGCATCGCCTTAGCTTGAAGCCCCTCTTGAACACTCCCGTGCGGCACCTTTCGCTGGGCCAGCGCATGCGCTGCGACCTGGCAGCCTCCCTCCTGCACGCCCCCGCCATCGTGTTCCTCGATGAACCCACCATCGGGCTGGACCTGTCGGTCAAGGAACAGGTGCGGGAGTTCATCACCGACATCCAGGCCAAGTTCGGCATCACGCTGCTCATCACTACCCACGACCTGAAGGACATCACCGAGACCTGTGACCGGCTGCTGCTGCTCGATAAGGGCAAACTGCTCTTCGACGGCTCCATCCGGGCCTTTGAGCAAAAATACGCGAGCGACCGGCGTATCGTGGCCGAAACCCACAAGCCCGTGGAGGCACCGGCCGCCCAGGCCCTCTCCCAGGCGGTCACAAAAGCGGGTGGCAAGGTGATCGAAGCCGAGGGACACCGGGTGGTGGTGGAATACCATGAGGAAGGGGCCGCTCCAGCCCTCATTCAGCTCATCCTCCAGCAACTGCAGGTGGTGGACATCAACCTGGAAAAGACGGACATCGAGACCATCGTCACCCGTATCTACCGGTCCGATGACACGAAGGCCTGACCATGCGCCCCCTCGCCCGCCCTTTGAACTTTTCCGAGAGTTTCGGCGGCTACCTCGCCTATTTGAACCGGGCCCTCAAGGCCAATTTTGCCTATAAGGCCACCACTGTCATCGGGCTTTTCACCGCCGCCTTGAGCTATGGCGTAACCGTGTTGGTGTGGAACCATGTTTATACCCAGAAGGGTTCCTCCCTGGTCATGTCCCGCCAGGAAATGTTCGCCTACCTGGCCCTAGCCTTCTGTCTCAACTATGCCCTGACCATCAACATCGACCAGCGGGTGGGCCAGCGCATCCGGCTAGGGCTCATCGCCACCGATCTTCTAAAACCGCTGGATTTCCAGCTTTCCCAGGCCACCCAGGCCCTGAGCGACTGCCTTTTCAACAGCTTCGTGGGGATGGGCATCCTGGTGGTGGTCTTTTACTTCCTTGGCGGACAGATCCTCCCCAAGAGCCCCGCGGCCTTCGGACTTTTCCTCGTCAGCCTTTTCCTGGCCTTCGTGGTGCAATATTCCATTGTCTTTTTATTCATCCAGGGAGCCTTCTATACCTACAGCGGCTACGGTATTTTCGCTTCCCGCATCGCCCTTCACCAAACCTTTTCCGGCCTCTCGGCGCCCTTGACTCTTTACCCACCGGTCCTTTTGACGGTGGGGCGATGGCTTCCTTTCCAGCATGTGATTTTCACTCCCGTCTTTATTTATTTAGGGAAGGTCGAGGGGGCCGAAGCTTGCCGTCTCTTAGGTGAACAGGCCCTTTGGGGAGTCGGGCTATATTGGGCCGGCTATTTCGTCATGCGCAAGGCCCTGGGCCAGTTGGAAATCCAGGGCGGCTGATTTTTAGGTGGGTACCGGAATGATGACCGAACTGAAAATTTATTGGGCGACCTTCAACGCTTCCCTCCAGGCCAAGCTGGAATACAAGCTCGATTTCGCCCTGGGCCTTTTGACCTCCAGCATGCTCCAGCTATCGGCCTTGTGCTTCCTTTGGGTGCTTTACCATCAGACGTCGAACCTGGAAGGCTGGGACCAGACCCAGGTCATGCTTTTATTCGGACTGACGGCGATGGCCTTGGGCACTTCGGAGCTTTTCTTTAATCACATCTGGATGGTGCCCTACTATATCGTCATGGGGGACCTGGACCGGCTCTTGGTTTACCCGGTGGGTTCCCTTCCCTTCCTGCTAATCTCCCGGCCTGAGCTTCACTCCTTTGGGAACCTCCTGACCGGCCTCGTTTTCATCATCGTCTCACTAGCGACCCTACACACGCCCTGGTGGGACTGGGCCCTGGTGCCCATTTGGGTCCTCTCCGGGGGGGTCATCTATATGTCGGCCCTGGTGATTTTTGCCAGCCTCGCTTTTAAGTTCGTGGGGCCCTACAGCTACACCCTCATGATTCCCCACACCCTCCTTCAAGCTACCCGCTATCCCTTGGGGGTCTATCCGGCTTGGGTGCACGTCGGTCTGATGGTGGTCCTTCCCTATGGGATATTCAACTACCTCCCGGCCAGCTGGGTTTTCGGCAAGATGAGCTCCCCCCTTTGCGTCATCGGCGCGCCACTGGTAGCGGTAGTTTCCGCCATGGTGGCCCAAGCCGCCTGGAATTGGGGATTGAAACATTACCAAAGTACGGGATCGTAAAAAAATGAAGCCCCGTGGCTTTTCAGCCACGGGGCCGCCCAATGCTAGACGCCTGTCTTATTTCAATCGCTTATATAACTCACTTAATACCGTGAAGGAAGGCCTCTCATCCCGATCGGTCCTTGACCCTTCACAACCTCTAGACGGACCCCGGCCTTTTTAATCCAAAAGATTTTATTTATTTACCGGGGTTGAAATGATTCAACCAATCCCTTAAACGGTCGTTTTTCGGGTCCAATTCCAGGGCTTTTCGGTAGGAATCCAGGGATTGGTCGAAAAACAGCCTTCCCAGGCGGTTCCAAGCGGGCTCAAAATTGGGGTCCTTGTCCACGGCCTTCAAGTAGAGGTCCACCGCCTCCTGTTTCAGGCCTAATTTGAGCTTGAGTTCCCCCGCGTCATAGAGCTGTTGGGCCGTCTGGCCGCCTTCGGAAGTCACCTGGAACCGGAGCATCACCGGCTGGGAAACGGCTCCCGAGGGGACTGCCAGCAGATTGCCGTTGGGGGAACCAGCGAGGGATGGTTCCAGGGCTCCGGGGGGAGGCACCCAAGACGGTTCGGGCAGGAGGGGGGGCTGGGCGGCTTGGGGCTTGGTAGGTTGTGGCAGAAACACGCTCAGGGAGAACCTCTGGATATTGCCGAAGCTTCCTTCGAAGGAGAAGGAATAGTCGACCTGGAATTCCCCTAGGCGCACCCCAGCCCCAAAGTCCAGACCTTGCAAGCCGTCCAATTGGTTGTCCTGGAGGACGAGAACATATCCGCCCCTGAGGAAATAAGCCTTTTGAAAGCCGTACTCGAATCCCGCGTTCAACCGGTTGGGGCCTACCAGGGCAAGGTCTCCGCCGCCACTTAAGAGAAGGGAATGAACATCCCGGGGGAACAAAGGCAGCCGAAAAGCCGCCCCCCAAAGAACCTCGGCGGGCAGGTTGTTGCCTCCCGTTTCCACGCCCAGGTTCTTGAAGTCCAGCCCCAGCGAAAACCGGTCCTGGGGCTTGAACAAAACTCCCGCATTCCATAACAGGCCGGCCTGGACCGACCCCGCGATATTCTGGTTGATCCATTGGGTGCCGAATCCCAGCGAAAGATCCCGGTCCACCCGGAAACCAAAGGCCCCTTCGGCGCTGATGTCAAAAGGGGCGTAGGTCCCCAGCAGGTTCCCGAAATTATCCCTCCGGTCGATGGAACCGTAATTGAGGTAACGGGCGCCGAAACCCATGGTGCCCGCCGTGCCCAACGGATAAATCCCTTCTGCGTTGTCGTAAAACCCGTCGGTCAGGAAAAGGTTGTGGGCAATGGCGATTTCCGGTTGCCGGACCTGCGACAAGCCCGCGGGGTTGTAATAAAGGGCCGAAGGATCATCGGCCACGGCCGTGAAACTTTCCCCCATGCCGATGGCTCGCGCGCCCAATCCCACCGATAGGATGGGAAAGGCGGTGGAACTGTTGGAGGAAACCGCCTGGGAGCGCACCGTCCCCGCCGCCAGGAGAAAAACCAGCAGGACCGCGAGTTGGAGGATGCCCTTACGCAAGAAATATTCCTTTGAAAGCAAAGGATGGACCGGCCTTCAAGCCGCAAGCCCGCAAACCGGAGAGGCTCCGTTCAATCGACCCATTATAAGGGGATAAGACGGGGGAAAGGTTCATGGCGACCGAACGACGGCGAATTTCATGGGTTTGGACCTGAGGACCCCGGAAGGGCCCGAGGATTGGACGAAGTAATAATAAACGCCGTGGGAAAAGACCGAGGCATCCACCGGATAGACGTTGGGCCCGGGGAAACCATTGGTCGAGTAGGAAGCCACCAGCCCCACCGCGGGGTTGTAAACCCGGATATTCACCTTAGCCGCCTCGCAAAGGACGAAGAGAAACCGCATCGAATTTCCAGGCACCGGATCCGGATAGGCATAGGTCTCGATCGTGCTGCAGTTCCCTGCCGTGAAAGGCGGGGTCGGGGTTGGCGAAAAAAGGGATGTGGCCGTGGGGCTGGGCGTCGGACTGGGTGTTCCGGTGGGCGTTGGGGATGGAGTGGCCGTAAGGGTGCTGGTAATGGTGGCGGTCGGGGTGGAAGTGTTGGAGGGGGTATTGGTAGGACTGGTTGTTGGGGTGGCGGTAGGACTTGAGGTAGCGGTAAGGGTGGGAGTGGAGGTGGGGGTAAAGGTATTAGCCGGGGTGTTGGTGGAGGTAGGGGTAGCTGTGGCGGTGAAGGTATTGGCCGGAGTGTTCGTAGGGGTGGAGGTCGGTGTTGAAGTAAAGGTACAGGCTCCGCAAGGGGTGTTGGTGGGAGTTAAGGTGGCGGTTGGTACCTGCCCAAAGGCGCGGGAAACCATCCCCCCGGACAGAAGGACCACAGCCAAACCCAGGAATAGGCGTCGTGTAATACTGCGCATCTCTTTAAACCTCATTTTAAATATGTAGATAAGGTTACCGCACTACGGCGAATTTCGTGGGCTTCGATCTCCGGTTTCCCGAGGGTCCATCGAAGTTCACGAAATAATAGTAAACTCCGTAGGAAAAGGAACTGATATCGGCCACATAAACGTTGGGCCCAACCGAACCCACAGTCGAATAGCTGGCTACCCAATCGGCCGCCGTATTATAAACAGTGATTTTCACCGGACCCGCCTCGCAAAGGACGTAAAGGACGTTCATGGTTCCGCCCCGGGCCGGGTTCGGGTAGGAATAGGTCTGGACCGTGTTGCAGTCGGCGGGGGGGAGGGGCGGCGTGGGGGTGGCGGAAACCGTGGGTGTGGGCGTTGGGCTCACGGTGGAGGTAAGGGTAGGGGTGGGGCTGAGCGTCGGCGTGGCGGAAACGGTGGGAGTCGGTGTAGCAGTGGGTGAAAGCGTGGCCGTAGGCGTTGGGCTTAAAGTCGGAGTGGCTGTAGCCGGGCAGAGTCCGCCGGGCACTTGCAGCACCAGGCCGCTATTCCCGTAATCCACCAGGTAAAGGCTGGCCGCGTTGAAAACGACCGCCTGGGGGAGGCTAATTCCGGTCGAAAGCACGCCGGTACCGTTGACAGGACAGGAAGTGGCAAGGTTGCCCGTACCAATTACGGTCGTAATGGTGCCGGTGGTCTTGTTGACCATCCGCACCCGCTTATTGCTTCCGTCGGCGATCAGGAGGTTCCCATCGCAGGTGAAGGCCAGGCTTCCGAGGTCGTTGCCCAGTTGGGCCAGGGTGGCCGGGCCGCTGTCGCCGGAATAGCCGGTCACGCCGGTTCCCGCCACGGTGGAGATGTTGCCCGTGGAAACGTCCACCCGGCGCACGGCCCCATTAAGATTGTCGGCGATGAAAAGGTCGCCTGCGGCGTCGAAAGCCAGGCCGTCGGGCTGGTTGAGTTGGGCCAGGGTGGCCGGGCCGTTATCACCCGAATAACCGGGGCCCAGGGCGAAGTCCCCCGCCACCGTCTTGATGAGTCCGGTCGTGGTATCCACTTCCCGCACCGTGCTCGAGCCCAAATCGCTGATGACCAGGTAACGGCCCGTGGGGTCGAAACGCACCATGGTGGGGTTCCAGAGTTGGGCTAGGGTTGCCGGGCCCCCGTCCCCGGTGTCATTGGGTGTTCCCGTGCCCGCGAAGGCGTTGATGTAGCCGGTGGAGGCGTCGATCTTCCGAACCTGGGCGGCATAGAAGTCCGCGATATAAAGGTTATTGGCCGAGTCGAAAACGATACCCGAGGGATAATCCAGGGTACAGGCCGCGGCCGGGCCGCCGTTGCCACTCGAGAGGTTTCCTCCCGAATTCAGTACCCCCGCGAAGGTGGTCAGGATGCCCGTGGCCACCGTTACCTTTCGGATGGTGTTGCTTCCCGCGTCCGCGATGTAGTAATTGCCCTGGGAGTCGAAGGCAAGGTCGTCGGGAAGGTCCAAGCTGGCTTGGGTGGCGGGCTGGGCGGCGATGGTATAGCCGGCGGAGCAGTTCCCGGCCACCGTATTGAGCACTTGGGCGCCCGCGAAGGGGGCGAGAGTTTGAAGTAGGAGGAAGGCTGAAAGGCGGAAAAAGGTTCCGGGAAAAAGCCTCATGGGTCGTTTGCCTGCCGGAGAAGGGTTTTAGCGGTTTGGCAGCACCTTCAGGATACCCGACATCTTCTTGCCGCCCCTATCGAGTATAACCGTATAGTCCCCCGGCAAAACGGCATTTCCGAGTTCGTCCTTCCCGTCCCAATCCACGTAATGCTCGCCCAACGGAACAACGCCGTTGTAAAGGTGCCGGATCAGCAGGCCGTTGGCATCGAATACGGTCACGTCCACCCTCTGGGGTTGTTCCAGGTCGATGGCCACCCTCAACGAATCGCCCTCGGTGGTCACGGCCCGGGCGTTTTCGGCGGTTGAGCCATTGGAAGGCGGGAGTGAATGAAGGAAGGCCTGGTTCGCTGTTGCAACCGGCGGCAAGGATATCCCGTTCCCGGCCGAACCGGCGGGGCCCATGGAAGCGTTCGGAATCTTTTGGCCTTCCAAGCTGTTTTCCGGAAGCTGGGGTGAAATCCTCGCTTGTCCCGTCTCGAAGGACGAGGTCCGGGAAGAGGAAACAGGGGCCAGGGGAATATCGCCGGCGGGCTTGGAAAGACTTCTTGGCATACTTCCCACCGTCGCCGGGATTCCGGAAAGGGGCGATGCCGGGGTCGCAGCCCCGGAAGAGGGGCAGGATGTAAGTTTGGCCACCAACAACCGTCCCCCGAGGAAAAGGCCGGCCGCCGCCCCCACCGCCAGGGCGGTTCGGACGCCCCATTTTAAATACCGCAAGGCCGGCGCGGGTTTGTGCCGGTTCCAGATGCCGTCGATCTTGGCGTCCAGCCTGGCGGAAGCCTGGTCGACCAGCCCCTCGGGCACCGGGCCCAATCGTTCCGCGAGGGCTTGGGTGACCTTTTCGGCGAAGGCGGGGTCCCGGCGCATAAGGGCGTCGAACTCGGCCTGGGCCTCGTCGGTAAAGGAGCCGTCCATGTAGATCTGGAGCAATGTTTCAGGAGTAAATTTCATGGTCTTGTCTCTTCCCATCCCTTCGGGAGTTTTTCCCTGACCTTTTCGATCAGCTTCTGCCGGGCCCGGAAAAGCCCCGAGGTGACGCTTCCCACGGGCATCCTCAATTTGTTGGCGATGGCCTCGTAGGAAAGGCCTTTGATTTCCCGCAGCGTGATGAGGTCTTTTTCTTTCCCTTCCAGGTTTTTGATTTCATCCCTCAGCATCTGGAGGGCTTCCTCCGGATAGGGGGTGGTTTGCTCTCTAGACGGGTGGGTGGAAAAAAAATCCACCGAAAAGGGGAGGGTCTTTTTCTTCTTTTCCAAATGGTCCCGGCAAAGATTGACGGCGATATGGTTGAGCCAGGTGCCCAGGGAGCACTCAAACCTGAATTTCTCGAGGTTTTTCAGGGCTTTGATGAAGGTTTCCTGGACCATGTCCTCGACTTCCCCGTCATTTCCCAGGAAATACCAGCAGGCGCGGATTAGGGCCTTTTTATGGGTGTCATAGAGCTCTTGGAAGGCGACAGATTCGCCCTTCAGGATGCGGCGGACAAGTTCCCGTTCATTTGGGTTCAAGGATATTCCTCAAATACTGGGGGGCCCGTACCCTCATTTTTCTTTGTAATTATTGGACTTTGCCCGAAATAACGAAATGAGGGTGATGCAATTCTCATTTTTTGGGCCGGAGGCCCAATTGATTTAAGTGGAATTGCATAGGCATCCAGGCCTTGGAAATGACGGAATTATACAAAATAAAAGGCAGTAAATCAGGAGGAAGTCGGCAGGGAAAACTATTCGCCCAGGCGGGTGAGCTCCTTAAGTTCCTGGGACGCGGTGGAAAAGACTCGGGCGTTCATTTGGTGGTCGCCTTAGCTACCAGGTATAGGCCCATGTCGCCGGCCAGGTTGCCGGCGCTCAAGTCTGCGGCGGTATCGGCAGGCAAAAGACCTGGAAGCTGTGAGGACCCTGATCCACCCGTAGCGGCCGCAAGGGTGGCCCTTTCTCCGTCCTTTCCCGGAAGGGCCAAGGGAACGAAACTGGGGCTGGAGGCCTGGTCCATAACCTGGGGAAAAGGCACAGCCAGGTCCGAGGAGAGCCGGCTTCCCAGGACGTCCATTTGAAAATCGCTGGCCCGAAGGCCCGCCGCCGCGTTTTGGATTCCCGCCAGCATCCTAGCCTCCCTGTCCCAGGTGATCGGTCACGTCCATGGTCTCATTCACCACCGCCATCATGCGGGAGTTGGTGTCGAAACCGCGCTGGGCCACGATCATGTTAGACAGTTCCACCGTCAGATCCACATTGGACCCCTCCAGGCTGTCGTCTTGAATCGTCCCAAAATCCCCCGTCCCGGCAATCCCTACATGCATCGCCCCGGAGTTGGGGGAAAGGGCGTAATCATTATTGCCGACCTTGGCCAACCCTTCCGGGTTTTGGACCTGTGCCAGGGCAATCTGGGCTAAATTGACCGTTTGGCCGTTGGTGAAGGAACCCTGCACGAATCCTTCGTTGTCGATACTCAAATTCTGCAAGCTTCCTGCCTGGTAGCCGTCCTGGGAGGCGGCAAAAACCGTGTTCTTGGGGACATAGGTGTTCACGCCATTGACCTGTTGGTAGCTTCCCTCCGCGTCGCTGTAAATGCCATCCCTTTGACCGATGGGCAGAATCGGCTGGCCTCCCAAGAGCCCAAAATCTCCAAAGTTCAGGGAGACGGGGTCAATCTCCGCTCCCTGATCGGGGATGGGCGACAGGGGCGGAAAGGCGTTCTGGGGCGGCAGGTAGACCCGCGGCACAGTCATATAGTTGAAGGTCAACCCCGGCGGGCCCGGGAAGCCGCCCACCCCGCCGCTGGAAGCCAGGGAGCCGTCGGTATTGAACCAAAGAAAGTCCCCGAAAAAATCCTGGTTGGGCAGGTTGCGGTCGTAATAAGGGTCCCCTTCCCCGATGCCCGTCCCGCCCAGCAGGTTGGCGGTGGAAACGGTTTTTCCCGCCGTGGTGTCGAAGGCGTACCAAGCGTAGCAAACCTGGTTGGGACCGTTGGGGTTGTTGATGTCGTTTGAGCCAATATCATTGACCTGGTAGAACTGCACGGTGATTTGCCGTGGATTTCCCAAGGAATCAAAAATGTTTTCGGTAACGCTTTGGGCCGGTGGGATGGGAGGCTGCTTGTCCCAGACGTAACTCCCAGCAAAGATTTGCACGGCACCCAAATTGATAAATCCATTTTCCAGGGGCTGGGGCGGAGGGAAAACCCCCAGATTGAAGGTCGAGAGGTTGTTGATCTGGTGAAGTGTAAACCCGCCGCTGGCGTTGGGCGCCGCAGTCATCCGGGTGGTATCAATGGCATTAGCGGGCCCCAGTAGAGCGATCGTCAGCCCCACCGGCAGGGCGGGAGTATTACTTCCAAGGAAAAGTCCCGGGAAAAGGTCCAGAACGTTGGGCTGCTGGAGTGAATCCAGGTTTCCCTTGAATTGCACTTCGGTGGTGGCCTTGGGAGGCAGGGTCATACGTGGGTCGATCTGGATGGGCGTCAGATCCGCGATGTTGTTGCTGTTCACGTTGAGCGCTGTTTCGTTGACGATCAGGGGCCGGTTCGGAATGTTGGAAACGGTGTTGATGGCGTTTTGATTGAATTGAACCAGGGCGTTTTGCCCCTGAATGCGGTCTCCTTGGGGGTTCACCAAGTAACCGTCGCTATCCAAAGACAGATTGCCCGCTCGAGTGAGCAAGATCTGGGTGCCATATTTGGCCACCAGGAAACCGTCACCTTGTATGGAAATATCGGTGGAGACGCCGGTGGTCAGGGTGGCGCCCTGGGAAAAGATGGTTTCAATGGAGGCCAAGCGGGTTCCCAAGCCGATTTGCTGGGGATTAACCCCTCCGGCGCCGGCAGACGGGTTGTCTCCCACCCCTCCGAAAAGGGCTTGGCTGAACTGGTCGGCGAATTCCGCCCGGCTGGCTTTATAGCCCACCGTATTGGTATTGGAAATGTTGTTTCCAATCACATCCAGCCATTGGCTGTCGGCTTGAAGGCCCGATATGGAACTGAACATCGCCCGAAGGCTCATGGATTCGGCTTCCCAGAAAAAATGATGAAGGATGGGCGTTGAAAGACAGTATTCCAAATCACTCTAACGGCTATTTTCTTTAAAAGATGAGCTCTTCTCAAGGTTTCAGCAGGGTAAAAAGCCGTTGTGGATAACTTCTAAAAAGTTACAAAGGGTCCTTTTTTCAAGTTTTTTGACCTGGGATACGGGATTTCCGCGGATGGGCAAAAGGGAAAGCGCTTTTAGGGAAGGAGGGACAAAAAAAATACCGGCCCCCTCGGAGGGCCGGTATCGGATCTTCAGGGAAAGAAGGTTTAGTTGGAAGCCACCGTCACCTTAGTGCGGTATTTAGGCCCCACCTGAACCATCCCGGTGCAGCTGGGCGTACCGCATTGGCATTTGAACTCATATGTCCAGTTGCCCACGTTGTCGGTCTGGCGGTAATCCCAACTGATCTCCTCGCCCGAGGGGATGTCGCGTTTGGCCACCAGCACGATCCCGTTGACCACCTTGGCGCTGGGATCGCAGGCATGGTTGACGAAGCAAAGGGGATCGCAACCGTTCTCGTAGTCGTGCAACATGATGAAACCGGGATAAATGTACATGGCGTGGTCAATGTTGAGCTTCTCGGCGGGGACGGTTCGGGCCAGGTTTTCGATGTCGGCTTCAGGGGCCACGATGCCGCCGAAGACTCCGATGACTTCGCCTTCCTTGATTTCACGGATGGAGTAAACGCCCTTTCCTTCCATCCCGCTTTTTTTCACTTCCACGGCGCTGCTGACCCAGGGGGTAATTTTCATTTGCTTTTGTTCAACCGTCCTTTTAACAGTTTGGCCGCCGGAGGGCGGCCTTAATGGGGGTGATTTTATCGCAACCCCCTCGGAGGATTCACCGGTTCTTTCGATTTTTTTGGGGGGGTTTTAAAGGCCTTTTGGGGGTAAACGAAGAGGCCCTGGCCGACCCCCTTTAGAGGTGGCAGGACCCCAGTCCCCGCTTGGCCAGGTATTGTTGGTGGTAGTCCTCGGCTTTCCAAAAGATGGCGGCGGGGACGATCTGGGTTACGATCGGGCTCTTGTACCCGGTCTTCTGCAGTTTTTCCTTGGAGGCCTTGGCGGCCTTCTCCTGCTTGGCATCGTGGAAAAAAATGACCGAACGGTATTGGGTCCCGATGTCCGGCCCTTGCCGGTTGAGGCTGGTGGGGTTATGGCTGTGCCAAAAGACGTCCAATAGTTTCTCATACGAAATCTGCTTGGGGTCGAATTCCACCTGCACGACCTCGGCGTGACCCGTTCGGTCGGTACAGACGTCCTTGTAGGTGGGGGCATTGGTGGTCCCGCCTTCGTATCCCACGGCCGTGGAAACCACGCCCTTCAATTGCCGGAAGGTCTCTTCGACCCCCCAAAAACAGCCCGCGCCGAATGTCGCTTTTTCCATGGTTCCCCTCCCCTTTTACCGTCCTACGGGCGGCGATCGCCGGGGGTTACGTTATTTTAGGATCAAAAGCTTGGAAATCCACCGGTTGGAGGGAGTCGTGATGACCACGTAGTAAAGCCCATTGGCCGCCACCCCTCCCTCAAAGTGCGTAGTGTCCAATCCGTAAAGGAAGACACCCGCCGGCACGGTCTTGACCGTATCCTCGTAAACCTTCCTGAAGGCGGTGGTGAAGACTTTCACCGTCAGGTAATCCTGCGGCTGCCCGAGGGGAACTTGGAGTTCGGCCGCGCCGTTATCCCTGACGGGGTTGGGATAAAGGGAAGGCGAGGCCTGCGCCACGGTCACGTTGGCGGAAGCCGATTTGGGCGACGCCAGTCCGGTATAAGTCAATTGGGCCTGGTTGGTGATGGTGGATCCGGCGGATGCGGTTCCGGTCACTTGGGCTTGAAAAGTGATGGTGTAGACGTCGGGAACGAGGGGTGGGAGGGTCCAACTCAAGGTTCGCGTCGCGCTGTCATAAGCGGTTACCCCGCCGGGTGGCTCAATCCCAAAGCCCACCAGGCTAAGCGGGCTCGGCAACATGTCGGTAATGACCACGTTGGTGACCGCCCCGCCGGTCACGGTGAGGCTGAGGCTATAAGTAAAGACATCGTTCACATTGACCGCCGATACGGAAGCGGACTTGGAAATATCCGCGCCCGGCGTAGAAGTCCAAGTGGCCGTTGGGGTAAAGCTGGGGGTGCCGGAGGGGGTTGGCGTAGTGGAGAAAGTGGCCGTAAAAGAAGGGGTGGAAGTCGTTGAAAACGTGGGCGAAAGGCTGGGAGTCAAAGACGGTGTGGAGGTCGGGGTAAGGCTCGGCGTCAAGCTGGGGGAGGAAGTCGGAGTGGATGTGGCGGTGGAAACGCCGGTCAGGGTTGAGGTGCCCGTCGGCGTGGAGCTGGGTGAGGCGGTGGGTGTTCGGGAAGGGGTAAGAGTCGCCGTGAAATTCGGGGTGGAAGTCGGCGTAGAACTGGGCGTGGAGGTGGAAGAATAAATCCCCGTGGCGGTAGGTGTTCCACTGGACGTCGAGGTGGGCGAAGTTGTAGGGGTCATGGAAACGGTCAAGGTCGGGCTTTGGGTGGCGGTGGGAGTAATGGTGGAAGTGGCGGTGGAAGTCCCGGTGAAAGTCGGCGTGCCCGTCACGGTGGAAGTGGAGGACAGGGTGGGGGTCATGGAAACGGTTAAGGTCGGTGTAACGGTGGGGGTATCGGTGATCGTCGGTGAAAGCGTGGAGGTTTGGGTGGAGCTGGGAGTGCCGCTGGGCGTGAAGGTCGGGGAAAGGGTCGCAGTCATGGTGATCGGGGAGGTCGCGGTAAGGGTTGGCGTGCCGGTGATGGTAAAAGTCGGGGTCTGGGTGGGTGAATTGGTGGGAGTCGCGGTGGTGATGAGCCCCGGGCAGTAGTTGGCGACAATGGGCCCCAGGATAGTGTTGGTGTACGCGACATTAGAG
>Ga0335085_10008612_pt1 | contig 15545 bp, 13 predicted proteins | sample Lox_Sample_45_FD_206712 | JGI IMG/M metagenome (GOLD analysis project Ga0335085, IMG submission 206712) | Soil microbial communities from Loxahatchee National Wildlife Refuge, Florida, United States - Lox_Sample_4.5 | ecosystem: Environmental > Terrestrial > Soil > Wetlands | place: USA...
CACCCAGTGGGTGCCGCAGGACTGGAGCGAGGAGCCGCACACCGCGGAACTGGAGGCCTACGCCGACCGCATGATCGACTGCTACAACGAGGTGGCACCCAACTTCAAGGCGTCGATCCTGCACCGGGACATCGTCGGCCCGTATCAGATGGAGCAGGAGTACGGGCTGGTCGGCGGCAACATCTTCCACGGCGAGCTGTCACTGGAGCAGCTGTTCCACATGCGCCCGGCGCCCGGCTACGCCGACTACCGCACCCCGCTCAGCGGCCTGTACTACGGCAGTTCGGCCACGCACGCGGGCGGCGGGGTGTGCGGCATCCCGGGCTGGCAGGCGGCCCGGGCGGCTATCGCCGACCAGAAGGCGGCCAGGCGGTCTGGGCGGGTGCGCCGGATCACCCGCCGCTCATGACCAACCCCTTTTCACCTGAACGCCAGTACCTGGTAGCGGCCGCCACCAGCGCGCCGCCGCCGCCACGGACTCCCCCGCCCCCGGCTCGCTCCAACGACGTAGCAGCCGGGGGCCGGGGGCCCGCTGAACACACCGCCGCCACCCCACCCCGCCGCCCCGAACGCACCGCCGCCCAACCCGCCGCACCGCGCCACCACCCCGCCGCATGAATGTGGCTTTGGTGCAGTCAGGACTACAGCAATGACGCATTCATGTAGTTGGGAGACGGGTGGCGATGAGCGCGCGGCGGTCACGGCGATGCTGGAGGCGCGGAGTGTGGCGCTGGTGGGGGCCAGCCCGCGAGAGGGCAGTCTCGGGCAGCGGATGATCAGCGAGGTGGCCCGGAGCGACCCCGCGCCGCGGACCTACCTGGTCAACCCGCGTCATCCCGAGATCGCCGGTGCGCCCTGCTACCCGTCCCTGGCCGAGCTGCCGGAAGAACCCGTCGACCTGGTGCTGCTGGCCGTGCCCGACACGGCCCTGGAGGAACAGCTCACCCTGGCCGCGCGGCGCGGTGACCGGTCGGCGGTGATCTTCGGGAGCGCGTTCGACCCGCCAGGCCCGCGCCCGGCGGGCCAGCCCAGCCTGCGCGACCGGCTGGCCGCTACCGCCCGGGCCGCGGGCATGGCCGTGTGCGGGGCAGGCTGCATGGGGTTCGTCAACGTGACCCACGGGCTGCGCGCGGTCGGCTACGTGGAACCAGACCCGCTGCCCGCCGGCCCGGTCGCGCTGATCACCCACTCCGGGTCGGTGTTCTCGGCGATGCTGCGCACCCGGCGCGGGCTGGGCTACACGGTGGCGGTGTCCTCCGGGCAAGAACTCGTCAGCACCGCCGCCGAGTACGCGGAATGGGCGTTGGGGCAGCAAGAGACGCGGGTGCTGGCGCTGGTGCTGGAAGCGGTCCGCGACGCCGGCCGGCTACGGGCCGTGCTGGCCACGGCCGCGGCCCGGGACGTCCCGGTGGTGCTGCTCACCGCGGGCCGCTCGGCGCGCGGCCGGGCCATGGTGTCGGCCCACTCCGGGGCGCTGGCCGCCGCCGACGGCGGCTGGGAGGCGCTGGCCCGCGGCTACGGCGTGCACCGGGTCGGCGACCTGGCCGAAATGGCCGACACGCTGGAGCTGTTCGCGATCGGCCGGCGGGGTGGGCCGGGAGCGGCCGCGGGCACCGGCATCGCCACCGTGCACGACTCGGGGCTGGAACGCGCGTATGTGGCCGACGTGGCCGACGAGGTGGGCGTGCCGTTCGCGGCCATCGGCGAGCCGACCATGGCGCGGCTGGCCGGGCTGCTCGACCCCGGGCTGGAGCCGGCCAACCCGCTGGACGTCTGGGGCACCGGGGCCCGGGCGCAGGAGCAGCTGTCCGGTGCGCTGACCGCGCTGGCCGGCGACCCGGCGGTGGCCGCGGTGGCGCTGGCCGTGGACCTGGTGCACGAATACGACGGCGACCAGTCCTACCCGGACGCGGTGACCGAGGCGGCCCGGCAGACCAGCAAGCCGGTCGTGGTGCTGAGCAACCTGCCCGCGGCCATCGACCCGGACGTCGCGGCGCGGCTGCGGGCGGGCGGCATCCCGGTGCTGGAGGGCACCAGGACCGGCCTGCTCGCGCTCGGCCATCTGCTGCGCCGTGGGCGGGGCCTGGCGCCCGCCCCGCCGGGGCCGCCCATCGATACGGCCCGCCGGGCCCGCTGGGCCGCGGTGCTGGCCGCGGGCGAGGCCCGCGGGCCGGTGCTGGCCGATCTGCTGCACGACTACGGCATCGCGGTGGCCCGCACCCGGGCCGCGGCCAGCGAGGAAGAGGCGCTGGCCGCGGCGGCGGAGCTCGGCTACCCGGTGGTGCTGAAGACCGGTGAACCCGGGATCGACCACAAGTCCGACGTGGGCGGGGTGGTGCTCGGGCTGGCCGGCCCGGCCGCGCTGGCCGCGGCCTACCAGGACCTGGCCGGGCGGCTCGGCCGCCGCGTGCTGGTCGGCGAGACCATCCCGGCCGGCCCGGAGCTGTCCCTGGGCCTGGCCCGTGATCACGAACTGGGCCCGCTGCTGGTGGTGGGCGCGGGCGGGGTGCTGGTGGAACTGCTGGCCGACCGGGCCGTCGCGCTGCCCCCGGCCGGACCCGGGCTGGCCCGGCAACTGATCGGCGAACTCCGGGCCGCGGCGCTGCTGGCCGGGGCGCGCGGCCAGCCCGCGGCCGACTGGGACGCGGTGGTGGCCGCCATCACCGGCCTGTCCCAGCTGGCGGCGGAGCTGGGCGACACGCTGGAGGCGCTGGACATCAACCCGCTGATCTGCGGCCCGGACCGCGCGGTGGCGGTGGATGCCCTGGCCATCCCGCGCCAGGGCATCCACCAGCCCGCCGATCAGCCGGCCTGACTAGCCGAGGTAGCTGACCGTGGCGCTGACCCGCTTGACGCCACAGCTATGCGACCCGGGCAGGCCGAGGCCGTCGGTGCTCTCGGTGTCCTTGGCGCAGTCCAGCCACAACCAGTAGTAGCCCTCGTTGCCGACATAGAACCGGTAGCTGATGCTGAAGGTGTACTTGCCCGCCTGCAACTGCGTGGGCTTGGACACGCTGGCGTGCCCGCGGCCCAGGTACAGCCACTTGGGCCGGGCCGGCGTCCCGGTGTGGCTCAGGTTGACGTTGAAGTACGGGTACTCGCGCTTAGCCATCTCAGTGGCCAGTGCCGACGGGGGCAGGATCACGACCAGGCGCAGCGTCTCCCGGCAGGTCGGCCGGGCGCACGCCTTGATGCCGCTGAACTTCCCGCCTGGCGTCACATACACGGTCTTGGTCTTCGAGGTGGCCACGGTGGTACCGCTCTGGGACAGCACCGCCTGGTAGGCGGTGGCCAGCGTGGGCGTCACGGTGAACGAGTAGCTCTTGTGCGTGCTGCCCAGCGTGACCGTGCCGGCCGCGGTGGCCGTGGTGGCGCCGAACGGGGTGGCCATCAGCGTGACCACCTCGCCCTGGGCCGCGCCGGTCAGCGTGCCGGACAGCTTGGCCGTGGCATAGGCGCCGCCCTGGTACACGACCATGGGGTCGTGGAATTCCCAGATCTTGGCGTTGACGGTGAGGGTAATGGCCGGGGTGGTGGCCCCGCTGGCCGCGACGGCCGGCAGCAGGCTGGCGGCTAAGACGCCGCTGGCCAGGGCGGCCAGCGCGCCCGCACGGGTGAATCGTGACATGTGCTCCCCGCTTCTGGGCGGTTCTTCATCATCCAGCCGCCCGGTGGTGTCTCGGTGAACTGGACGGTCACCCCGCTCGACGCGGCCGGTCACCGGGTCGCGTTCCGCGCGTTCTGAACTCAGGCACCAGCCACTGGCCCGTGCGCGGTGATGACCTGCTGCAGCGCCTGCGGCCGCTTGGACTGCGAGCACCGGCCCTTTCTCGTCCGGTTGAGCACCGCGAGAATGTGCGCGACGTAACGGCCGTGACCGGTGAGATGCGCATATTTGCCGGTGCCGCGCCCGAGCCGGTAGGTGCCGCGCTGCACAATGGTCATCAGGCAGGTGTGCCGGTTGACCTGAGTTACCGTCGCCTGGGCATGCGGGAATGCCGTTATGGTCCCGCCCGGGAAGTGCAGTACCCCGTTCCGGGTATTCAGGTTGGCGCGGCCGCCGGCCGTGAACGCGCCGGTCGCGATCACGCTGCCTGCCCCGGAGATCACCCCGGACACGAGCCGGAATGACTCGCTCTTCCCGCTCGCGTGGCCGGTGGCCGCGCTGGCCGCGGGCAGGCTGCTGCCGGTGATCACCGCGGCGGCCGACAAGGCCCAGGCCGCGGCCAGAATTTTCCGCATAATGTCCCCCTGTGATGGTGCGGCTGATCGGGCCGGACATTAGCACATGCAATAACCGGCCAGCTTTCATGCGCCAATTAACCGGAAATGCCCGAGCCGCCGGGCCCTTACCGGATCCTTACCGGATCCTTACGAGTCCGCCGGGGCAAAACCAGGGTTGTGGTCTGGCCGTGTTCCCAGGTGGAGGGGATCCCCCGTCGGAGGGAGCGCACGTGGCCAGCATCGCGAACCGCAAGGCCGTGGCCCGGCAGGGATGGGACCGCTCGCTGCGCCTGCCGCCGGAGACGGTGCTGGCGGTCATCGCCGCCGGGGTGGTGGCCATCCTGCTGATGTGGTGGCACGACGGGCCCGAACTGGACAACCCCGGCGACGTGATCACCACCGCCGGCGACCTGTGCGGCCTGCTGGCCGGGTACGGGGTGGTGGTCCAGGTGGCGCTGATGGCCCGGCTGCCACCGTTAGAGCGCAGTGTGGGCGCGGACCGGCTGGCCCGCTGGCACGCCAGGAACGGGCGCTGGGTGGTGTGCATCCTGATCGCGCACGCCCTGCTCATCATCTGGGGCTACGCGGTCAGCGCCAGCGCCCCGGTGACCACCGAGGCCTGGTCGGTGGTCACCACCCAGCCGGACGTGCTGATGGCCACGCTGGCGCTGTTCCTGCTGGTCGGCATCGGCATCGTGTCGCTGCGCGCGGCCCGCCGGCGGCTGCGCTACGAAACCTGGTACTACCTGCACCTCTACACCTACCTGGCCATCGCGCTGGCGTTCAGCCATCAGTTCGCGGTGGGCCCGGACTTCGCCCCGCTGGCCAACCGGATCGGCTGGTCCGCGCTGTACGCGACGGTGGGCGCCCTGCTGCTGTGGTACCGGGTGCTGGCCCCGGCCCGGCTCAGCTTGCGGCACCGGTTGCGGGTAGCGGGGGTCCGCCGGGAGGCGCCGGACGTGGTGTCGGTCGTCCTGTCCGGGCGCCGGCTCGCGGACCTGACCGTCGTACCCGGGCAGTTCTTCCGCTGGCGCTTCCTCACCCGCGACCTGTGGTGGTCCAGCCACCCGTATTCGGTATCCGGCCTGCCCCAGAAGGATCTGCTGCGCATCACGGTGAAGGAGCGCGGCGATCACAGCGGCTCGCTCGGCTGGCTCCGGCCCGGTACCCGGGTGATCGCGGAAGGTCCGTACGGTGCGCTCACCGCAGCCACCGGACGGCGGAAGCGGAAGGTGCTGCTGCTGGCGGGCGGTGTCGGCATCACCCCGCTGCGGACGATGTTTGAGAAGCTGCCCGGCCAGGTCACCCTGCTATACCGGGCCAGCAGCCCGCGCGACGTCGTGTTCCGCCGGGAACTGGACGCCATCGCCCAGGCTCGCGGCGCGACCGTGCACTATCTGCTCGGCTCCCGGGCCGAGCTGGGCTGGGAACCACTCACCACCGAGCGGCTGGCCGGGCTGGTACCGGCCCTGCACCGGCACGAAGTCTACCTGTGCGGGCCGCCCGGCATGATCGACACGGCGGCCGCAGCCCTGGATCTGGCCGGGGTGCCGCGCAAGCGCATCCACCGGGAAGCCTTCGACTTCTGAGCAACCGATCTCGAAACAGAGGCCGTCATGCGCCGTGCCGCGTTCGCCATCGCACTCACCATCGCCGGGCTGGTATTCGTGCTGTCGTACAAGACGCCGCTGGTGTCGATGATGGCCGCCGCCAGCAGCAACCCTCCGGTGACCGAGGGGACCGGGACGGTGACCCAGACCGCCGACGGGCCGGTTCAGGTCCAGGTCACGCTGTCCGGCGGCAAGATCACCAGGATCTCGGTGCCGGTGCAGCCGGACCCACCGCGGCGGCCACGGGTCCGGGCCCGGGATCGCAGCGCGCTGGCCCGGCTGGTCCTGGAGACGCTGACCGCGCAGGGCTCGCAGATCCGCAAGGTGGCCGGCTCGGGCTCGCTGAGCGCGGGCTACATCGCGTCGCTGCGCAGCGCGCTGCGGCAGGCGCAGGGCGGCCGGGCCGGCGCGGGTCAGGCCGGTGCGGGTCAGGCCGGTGCGGGTCAGGCCGGTGCGGGGCGGGCTAGTACGGGGCGGGCTGGCCACGCCCACCACGGGCGGCGGAAAGCAGCCCGGCAGCACGGCGGCGGCGCTGATCAGCCCGGCGGTCAGTGAGCACCTGGTGCACGACGTTGCGGCCCGGGATCCCGGTCACGCCGCCACCGCCATGCGTGGCCGAGCCCGCCTGGTACAGGCCCGCCACGGGCGTGCGCAGGTCGGCGTAGCCGGCCGCGGGACGGGCATGGAACAGCTGGCCCAGGCTGAGCTCGCCGTGGAAGATGTTCCCGCCGACCAGGCCGTACTCCTGCTCCATCTGCTGCGGCCCGATCACCTGCCGGTGCAGCACCGAGCTGGTGAACCCGGGCGCGACCGTCTCCACCCGGGCCAGCACCCGGTCCGCGTAGGCGGCCAGTTCCGCCTCGTCCGGGGCGGTCGCGTAGCCGTGCGGCACCCACTGGGTGAACATCGACATGACATGGTGGCCCGGCGGGGCGAGCGAGTCGTCGAACACGCTCGGGATGCAGATGTCGGCGAACGGCCGCGCCGACGGCTGGCCGCTGACCGCCTGCTGGAACGCGGTCTCGATGTCGTCCAGGCTCTCCGCCAGCACGATCGTGCCGCCGTGGATCTGCGGGTCCGGCTGCGGGTGGCTGGTGAATACCGGCAGCCGGTCCAGGGCCAGGTTGATCTTCACCGTTCCGCTGCGGGTCTGCCACCGCTGGATCTCCGCGACGAAGCCCGGCGGCAGCACGGCCGGGTCGACCAGCCGGAGGAAGGAGATCTGCGGGTGCGCGGTGGTGATCACCGTGCCCGCGTCGATCTCCTCGCCGCTGGCCAGCGTCACCCCGGCCACCGCCGGCCCGGCCCCCCGGCCGGCCCGGGTGCGGATCTGGGCCACCTCGGCCCCGGTGCGCAGCTGCGCGCCGAACGAGCGGGCCGCGGCGGCCAGTGCGCCGGTCACCCCGCCCATCCCGCCGCGTGGGAAGCCCCAGGCGCCGGCCTGGCCGCCGGTGTCGCCGATGTGATGGTGCAGCATCACGTACGCGGTGCCCGCCGACCGCGGGCCGGCCCAGGTGCCGATCACCCCGGACACCGAGAGCAGGCCGAGCATGGCGTCGCTCTCGAAGTACTCCTCGATCAGGTCGGCAATGCTGGCCGCCATCAGCCGGGTGACATCGACCAGGCCGCGCTCGTCAAGGCCGCGCAGGTGACGCAGCAGCAGCGCCTGCCGCCACAGGTCGGCCGGGCGGCGGGAGCCGAGCCGGGGCGGGATCTCGTCCAGCATCGGGCCCAGCACCTTGGCCAGGCCGGCCAGGTGGGCCTCGTAACGCGGATAGGCGTCCGCGTCCTGGCCGGAGAACTTGGCGATCTCGGCATGCCGCTCCGCCGGGCTGTCCGGCAGCCGCAGGTAGCGGCCGTCGGCGCGCGGCGCGAAGTACGGGCCCTGCGGGTAGACGTGGTAGCCGTGCCGGGTCAGCTGCAGGTCCCTGACCAGGTCCGGCGGCAGCAGCGAGACCACATAGGACAGCGACGTCACGGTGTAGTCCGGGCCGAACGGGTGCTCGCTGACCGCCGCGCCGCCGAGCACCGGGCGCCGCTCGCAGACCAGCACGTCCAGCCCGCTCCGGGCCAGATACGCCGCGGCGACCAGCCCGTTGTGCCCACCGCCGACCACCACGACGTCCCGCTTCTGCGCCATCAGCACGCTCCTCCCAACTGCCGACCCTAGTTCAGTGGCACGGCTGATCCCGGGACGGCCCAGCTAAGGAGCTGAGCACCGTCCCGGGATCCAGTTCGCGGGTATTAGCCGTTCAGAAAAGAACGTAGAGCTTGCGGATCGTCTCGTGGATCTGCCACGTCCCGGCCCAGCCGCGGGGGAAGACGGCACTGTCGCCCGGGCCGATGTCCTGCGGCTCGCCGCCGTCCGGGGTGCAGGTCATCCGGCCGGAGACGATGTGGATGGCCTCGTTGGTCTCCAGCTTCCAGTAGGACGGGCCCGGGGTGCACTCCCAGACGCCCACCTCCAGGTCGCCGTCGGCCCAGGTGGTAGTGCCCGTGGTGTGCATGGGCTCGCCGGTGGCCTCGGCCAGCGGGCCCCAGTCCTCCAGTTCGCCATGCAGCGCGGCGGCGGACAGGAACGGGGTAACCGGCATGGTTTCAGTCATGATTCGGGTCGGTCCTCTCAATGGCGGGTCTGGTCAGGAGATGGTCAGCGGGTCCGGGTAGGCCTGTTCCGGGAACGGCAGCGCGATCGGGTCGGCGGACAGCTTGCTGCGGCCCTGCTCGTCGAACCGGTCCAGGCCCAGACCGGCGGTGTCCACCACGTCGGAGAAGCCGGTCAGCATGAGGTCGGCCGCGGTCCTGGCGACACCCGGGCCGCACATCATGCCGTGCCCGGCGGCGGTGGCCACGAACACGCCCGGCAGCGCGCTGCCGTCCGGGCCGAGCGCCGGGCCGACGATCGGCAGGTGGTCCGGGGTGTACTCGATGACGGCCGCCCACACCCGGCGCAGCCCGAGCCCGGCCGTCACCGGCACCAGCTGGTTCAGCCGGGCCCGCATCCGGGCCAGGTAGGGCTGGTCCACCGCCGTGGCCCAGCCGGGCGGCTCCTCCGGGTTGCTCATGCCGAACAGCAGGCCGCCCTCCTCGGGCCGCCAGTACAGGCCGGAGGGCAGGTCGAAAACCATCGGCAGCCGGGATGGGTGCAGGTCCGGATGCGGCTCGGTCACCGCGACCTGGTGCCGGGCGCCGCCGACCGGGATGCGCAGCCCGGCCAGCCGGCCGACTTCGGCCAGCTGGGGCCCGCCGGTCAGCAGCACCGAGCCCGCGGTGAGCGGGCCCGCGCTGGTCTGCACGCCGGTGACCCGGCCCCCCTGGCGGAGCAGGCCCAGGAACCGGACCCGTTCGCGCACGTCCACCCCGCTGCTGGCCAGGGCCATCGTGTAGGCGGTCACGTTGCGCGGCGGGGGCAGGTAGCCGTCGGCCGCGTAGAACGTGCCGCCCAGCGTCTGCCCGGGGGCCAGCGTCGGGTTGCGCTCGTCCACCTCGCCCGGGCCCAGCCACTCCACGTCCAGGCCCAGCGAGTTCTGCATGGCCATCCGCTCGTGGGCCACCGGGACCTCGGCCTCGGTAAAGCACGGCAGCAGATAGCCCTGGGGGATGAACCCGGAGTCGATGCCCAGCTCGCCCTGCTGCCGCAGGTAGAAGCGCTGGGTCCAGTGCGCGAGCCGGATGGCCTCGGGGGTGCCGCCCTGCGCGCGGACCACCCCCGCCGCCCGGCTGCTGGCGCCCTGGCCGAGCACGCCCTTCTCGATCAGGATGACCCGCAGGCCGTCACGGCGCAGGAAATAGGCGCACCAGGCGCCGACCGTCCCACCGCCCACGACGACGACGTCCGCGGCGGGTGGCTGGCCAGTGGAGGGCATTGGCACGAGACCGATGCTGGCATAAACTGAACAGTCAGTCAAGGTCGGTAGGAGCTTGTGCAGGAGGCGCGGATGTGCGCCCTGGCCAGCAAAAGGAGTGCAGCGTGTACGGGTTGTCGGACGAGGACCTGGCCATTCAGTCACGGGCCCGCGGCTTCGCGGACGAGCTGATCCCGTTCGAGGTCCAGGCCGAGATGGACGGCGGCGAACTGCCGGCCGACGTGACCGCCGGGCACGCCAAGCGGGCGCTGGAACTCGGCCTGCACTCCACCAACATGCCGGCTGAACTTGGCGGCGGTGGGTGCAGCATGCTCCAGGTCGTCCTGGTCCAGGAGCAGATGGGCCGGGTGACGAACGCGCTCGGCTGGGTGGCGGCCACGCCCCCGTCCTGGCTGCCGCCGATCGCGACCCCGTACCAGATCGAGCAGTTCCTCCGGCCGGCCGTCGCCGGGGAGCGCGAGGAGTGCTACGCGATCACCGAGGAGGGGGCCGGCTCCGACGTGGCCGGCCTGGAAGCGACCGCCCGGCGGGACGGGGAGGATTACGTGCTGAACGGGGTCAAGTGGCACGTTACCTCGTACAACACGGCGGACTTCGCGTTCTTCCAGGGCGTGCTGGCCGATGGGCCGCACGCCGGGGAGCACGCCATGTTCCTGGTCGACCTGCCCAGCCCCGGGGTGACCGTGCTGCGCAACCCGGCCTACTCGCACACGATCAGCCACCATCATCCGATCGTCGAGTTCGCCGACGTCCGGGTGCCGGCCAGCCACCTGATCGGCGCGGAGGGCGACGGGATGACGTTCGCCTACGAGTGGTTCCGCTTCGAACGGCTGATGGTGGCCGCCCGCTGTCTCGGCGCGGCCGAGCGGCTGACCGCCGAGATGACCGCGTTCGCCAGGGAACGGCAGGTGTCCGGCCGGCCCATCAGCGAGTTCGGCGCCGTGGCGGCCATGCTGGCGGACAGCCTGACCGAGCTGTTCGCGGCGCGCTCGCTGGTCTACGAGACCGCGCGCGGCATCGGCCGCGGCAACGACGTCAAGATCGCCCACGCGCAGTGCTCGATGGCCAAGCTGTACGCCTCGGAGATGGCCGGCCGGGTGGCCGACCGGGCCGTGCAGGTCTTCGCCGGCCGCGGCTACATGCGGGAGAACGTGGCCGAACGCTTCTACCGCGAGCTGCGCGTCGAGCGGATCTGGGAAGGCACCAGCGAGGTGCAGCGGGCCATCATCGCCGCCCAGATGACCAAGCGCGGCCCAGCCGCCCTGGCCTGAGCGTCAGCAGGGCGGCCGGGCTGCGTGGCGCCCGCCAGGTTGACTATGCGCGATTAGTCGTGCGAGAGTAATCGCGTGTCATCAATCCGGATCTTCATCCTCGGCACGCTCGCCCAGAGCGGGCCACTGCATGGTCATCAGATCCGCCAGCAGGCGCAGGCGGACCACACCGAGCTATGGGCCGACGTCCACGTCGGGTCGCTGTACGGCGCGCTGAAACGGCTGGCCAACGAGGGGCTGGTCCGGGAGGTGCGCACGGAACGGGTCGGGCACCGGCCCGAGCGGACCGTGTACGAGATCACCGCGGATGGCCGCCGGGCCCTGTCCGTGCTGCGCGAGCAGGCGCTGCGCCAGCTCGGCCACTACAACGACCCGTTTGATCTGGCCCTGACCCAGTCCCGGGACCTGCCCGAGGAGACGCTGGCCCAGATCGCCGAGAACCGGCTGGCCGGGCTGCGGGTGGCGGAGTCCACCCTGCGGCTCCAGGCCGAGACCGCCGACATGTATCTCAACGAGTCGGAGCGGATGGTCATGCGGCACCAGATCGAGCGGGTGAGCGCGGAGATCCGGTGGCACGAGGAGCTGATCGCGCGCATGCCCAAGATCGCCGCGGACTTCCGCGAGGGAGTGGGCGGGCCGCACTTCGGCGAGCCGGGCCACCCCAGCCACCCCAGCCAGCCCAGGGAGCAGACGTGAGCACGAGCACCGGCCCGGACCGGGCCACCAGCGCCGGAACCGGCGCCCCTGCGACGGCCGGGCACGGCTGGCGGGCCGTCTCGATCGTGCTGGCCGGGGCGTTCATGGCGCTGCTCGACACCACGATCGTGAACGTCGCGCTGCCGTCCATCCGGACCGGCCTGCACGCCTCGTCGGCCAGCCTGGAGTGGATCGTGGCCGGCTACGCGCTGGCCTACGGGCTGGCCCTGGTGCCGGCCGGCCGGGCCGGCGACCGGTTCGGGCACAAGTGGATGTTCCTCATCGGCCTGTCCGTGTTCACCCTGGCCAGCGTGGCCTGCGGGCTCTCGCAGGAACCCGGTCAGATCGTCGCGGCGCGGATCGTGCAGGGCCTCGGTGCGGGCCTGTTCTACCCGGCCATCTCGGCCACCATCCAGCTGTCGTTCACCGGCCCAGAGCGGTCCAGGGCGTTCAGCATGCTGGGCGCCACGATCGGGGTGTCCACCGCGCTGGGGCCGCTGCTGGGCGGCCTGATCATCGCGGGCGCCGGCGCCGGCCAGGGCTGGCGCTGGGTGTTCCTGGTCAACTTGTTCATCGGGGCGGTCACCGTGCCACTGGCCGCCCGGCTGCTGCCCCGCTCGACGGCCCGCACCCGGCGCGGCTTCGACCCGGTCGGGCTCGGCCTGTTCACCGCGGCGCTGCTGCTGCTGCTCATCCCGCTGGTCGAGGGCGAGCAGGCCGGCTGGCCGGCCTGGTGCTGGGCCTGCCTGGCCGCCAGCGCGCCGGTCTTTGCGCTGCTCGGCTTCTGGGAGGTGGCCGAGGACCGGCGCGGCGGCGACGCGCTGCTCAAGCCGGCTCTGCTCGGGCAGATGTCGTTCTCGGCCGGCGCCATCTTCGCCGTGGTCTACTTCGCCGGGTTCGCCAGCGTGTTCTTCACCCTGTCCATCCTGTGGCAGGAGGGTCTCGGGCACAGCGCGCTGATCACCGGGCTGGTCATCGCGCCCTTCTCGGTGGGCAGCCTGGTCGCCGCGGCCAACAGCGACAAGCTGTCCGCCCGGCTGGGCCGGATGGTCCTGGTCACCGGCTGCCTGCTGGTCATCGCCGGCCTCGGCTGCACGGCCCTGGTGGTGCACCTGACCGCACCCGCGGTCAGCGGCTGGTATCTGGTCGCCCCGCTGCTGCTGGCCGGCCTGGGCACCGGTATGACGATCGCGCCGAACCAGGACTTCGTGCTGGCCACGGTGTCCCGCCGGGAGGCGGGCACGGCCAGCGGCATCCTGGGCACGGCCCAGCGGATCGGCACCGCGCTGGGCATCTCGGTGATCGGCACCGTGCTGTTCGGCAGCCTGCACGTGCATCCCGGGCCCGATGCGGTCGCCGTGGCGTTCAGCCACAGCGCCCAGCTGGCCCTGCTGGCCAATCTCGGGTTCGTCGTGCTCGCGCTGCTGCTCGTGCTGGCCCTGCCCCGGCGCATCCCCGGCCACGGCTGACCGGGCCGGGCTGGCCCGGGCCCAGGCCCGGGCCAGCCGGGGCCTACCGGGCCTCGGCCGGCTGCGGCCGGTAATCCCCGGCGCTGCCCGGGTTCCACGGCCGCTCGCCCAGGTAGCCGCGGGCCACCATGGTGACGAACTGGTAGACGGCGTCCTCCTCGGCGGACAGCGGCCCGGGGATGGCCTGCGGCGAGGACAGCCCGCGCTGCACCGACTCACAGGCATGCCAGTCCTGCTGGTTGGTGATGTCCCAGAAGTCCACCGCGTAGCCCGGGTCGAAGTCCGCCCGTTCCACCGCCTCGGGGGCGAACGCCCAGGTGCACTCGATCCGGGTGCGGCCCGCGGCCAGCGGCGTCAGCCGGTGCGTCATCACGTAGTCCGGGTGCAGGCTGAGCAGCACGTTCGGCCAGAGCTGGACGTAGATGACCGTCCGTAGGCCCTGCTCGTCCAGATTTCGCAACGCCACTCCCCGGCTGGTGCCGTCGAGTGACATCGTGGTCATCCCGTCACGCAGGTCCATCCAGCCGCCGACCCAGGTGCCGGGGGCCGCGTAGTTCTCACCGCTCTTGGGCGGGCTGACTTTGCACAGTTCCGGGTGGATCTGCGGGCAGTGGTAGCACTCGTGGTAGTTCTCGGTGAGAATCTTCCAGTTCGCCGCGACCTCGTAGTCGTGCTGGCCGCGGACCACCAGCCGCTCCACCTCGTACCCGGCGATCAGCTCGTCCAGCGCGCCCAGCGAGTCGGCCAGCGGCCCGGCCTGGCCCGAGCCGTCCACGAACACCAGCCCGTGCCATTCCCGCACCGGGAGCTCGGCCAGCCCCCACTTCCTGGCGTCGAAGCCCGGCTTGTTCTTGAAGCCGGCCGCGGCGCGCAGGTTCCCGGCCAGCCCGTAGGTCCACGAGTGGTACGGGCAGATGATCACTTTCTGCTGCGCGGTGGCGCCGCAGGGCAGCAGTTCGTGGCCGCGGTGCCGGCAGAAGTTCGCGAAGCCGCGCAGCACCCCGTCGTCCCCGCGGACGATCAGCACGCTGCCCGGCCCGATCTGCTCGGCGCGCATGTCGCCGGGCTCCGGGGTCTGCGCGCTGCGTCCCACGCACATCCAGCCGCCGCCGAAGAAGTGCCGCTGTTCCCAGGCGAACACGTCCTCGTCCACATACGCGGCCGGGGGCAGCATCGTGCTCTGGCCGAACGGGCGGAGCGCCTGGCGGACCCCGGCCAGGTCCAGCGGGGCGGGCGGGTATCCGGTGCGGCTGGCAGGCGGGGTGGCGGTGGGCACGGCCGTGCGAAGATCTTGACTGACCATACAGTCAAGGATAAGCAGCCGGTTCCGGCGTGTCCAGAGCGGCCAGTAGGGTGATCGCCGGGCCCCGGAGGTGACGGCGTGCGCAGGTACCTGGTGCTGGCCTGCGCTCTGGTGCTGGCCGGGTGCCTGGTGACCGCCTGCTCGGCACCGGCCCGCCCGGCCGCCACCGCGACCGGCCGGGCGCCTTTACCTGGGTTTTGCCTTATGCTCGCTAGACATGGCAGGCCGTAACCCGGGCCACTTCGGTGAGTCACTCAGCCCACGCGGCAAGTGGGTGCTGGGCGTTATCGGCGTCGTCCTGGTGGCCGTGGTGGCCGGCGTGGGCGTGTGGTCCGCCGTCGGCAAGAGCAGCTACGGACCGTCGCGGGACGGCTGCGTCACCCTGAACGTGGTCAGTTCCATGGGCGGCGCGGTGACCCACGCATGCGGCGCCAAGGCCCGAGCCCTGTGCAAGAGCGCGTACAGCCACAACGACCAGTTGTCCCGGCTGACCCGCCCCCAGTGCCGCCTAGCCGGCCTGGCCCCCGCCACCCAGTCCTAACGGCTAGCCGCAGTGGAGGGCGAGGGTTAGGTCGCTGGGCGTGGCGTGATAGCTGCCGACGGCCCAGACGTTGCTGGGTGAACTGGCGGCGACCGCCTCCAGGTCACTGGAAGCGCCGGGGGGCGAGATCGGCACGGCGGTCCAGTTCGCGCCGTTCCAGTGCTCGGCAACGGCCTGGTCCGCACCGCCTCCGGCCGCCCAGGCGTCCTGCGCGGAAATCGCCGTCACCCCGGACAGCACGCTGGTGCCGGCGTCCGGGATGGGCACGCGGGCCCACTTCCGGCCGGTCCAGCGCACGGTGAAGGCCGGGCCGACGTCGGTGCCGCGGATCGTGTTGCCTACCGCCCATACGTCGGTCGGCGAGAGCGCCGACACCGCCGACAGATAGCTGCTCCCGGCCGGGCCCCGGTAGGCCGCCCGCCGCCATGACCGCCCGTTCCAGTGCAGGATCAAGACCTGCCGCGCGGCCGTCTCGGTGAAACCCACCGCCCAGACGTCGTTCCACCTGGTGGCTGACACGCCGGACAGGATGCCAGTGCTGGTGATGGGAACCGGCACCCGCCGC
>Ga0335085_10008613_pt1 | contig 15544 bp, 16 predicted proteins | sample Lox_Sample_45_FD_206712 | JGI IMG/M metagenome (GOLD analysis project Ga0335085, IMG submission 206712) | Soil microbial communities from Loxahatchee National Wildlife Refuge, Florida, United States - Lox_Sample_4.5 | ecosystem: Environmental > Terrestrial > Soil > Wetlands | place: USA...
CCACCCCCCGCCCGACGTGGTCCGTGATCTCGAAGTGAACTTCTTCCGGCGGACCGGACGGCGCCACCATCGGTGAAATACGGGGTGGCGGGACGGGAACCGGCGGCGCGGCCGGCGGCGGAGCTGCCGCGCGGCCGCCGGCGGAGCCCGGCTTCTCCGGGACCGGCCCCGACCGTTCCTCGCGGCGCGGAAGCGACGGTTCCAGCTGCGAGAGGCGGGTCCTGAACTCGGCGTTCTCGGGGGCCAGGCGCGTCAGGATCCGGAGGGCATCCGCCGCGTCGTCGAACCGTCCCTGGCTCTTCCAGAGGTCCGCCAGGCGCGAGCGGTACGGTATCCCGCCATACGCGCCGTCCGCCGCTTCGGCGATCTGGACCAGCTTGGCCAGGAAGCCCTCGTTGCCCTGGGCCGCGTCGGCGAGCGGGGAGAGAAGGCCGAGCGCCTTCTTGGCCTCGCCGCGCCGCATCGCCCGGTCCGCCAGAGAGACGGCCGCTCCGAGCGCCGCGCCCGGCGCCCCCGTCTTGACGTTGACCCGGACGACGGCGTGCAGCACCTCCTCGCTGTCGGGCTCCACGGCCTGCGCCTTGCCCGCGTAGAGGCGGGCCTCCTCGGTGTCGCCGGCCGTGAGGGCGGCGTCCGAGGCGAGGAGAAAGAGCGGCACGGAACGAGGCGTCGTTTCCAGCGCCCGCCGGAGGTGCTCGCGGGCCTCGGCGACCCGGCCCGACTCGAGGAGCATCGGGACGTACGTCCGGAGGATCTCTCCGTTGTCGGGGCCGAGCCGGAGCGCCTTGTCGTAGACCTGCGCGGCCTCGTCCGCGGCGCCCCGCTCACGGAGGAGCGTCGCGACCGCGGCGTACTCCTTGAGCGCTTCGGCCGTCCGCCGCGCCTGCGTGTAGAGGTCGGCCAGCTTCACGTGCTGCTGGATGTTCCCGGGCTCGGTCGCGACCATCTTCTGGTAGATCCCGATCGCGCCGATGACGTTCTCGTTCTTGGCGTGGTAGTCGGCGAGGACCTGGTACTGGCTCTTGGCCTCGATCGTGAGGCCCTGCTTGGCGTAGAGCTCGGCCAGCCTCTCGTAGACGTCGAGGCGCGCGGGGTCGAGCTTGTTGATCTTCTTGTAGATCGCGATGGCCTTCAGGAAGAAGCCGTCGCGCGAGTAGTGCTCGGCGATGCGGGTGAAGTACGGGATCGACTCCTCGTTCCGGTTCAAGCGGACGAAGAGGTCGCCGACCTTGTTGAGGACGTTGATGTCTCCCGGCGTCTCCTCGAGGACCTTCAGGTAGTCCTTCAGGGCCGAATCGACCTTCCCCTTCTGGAGCGACTTTTCAGCCGAGGAGATCAGGCTCTCGCGCTTGGTGGCCACCGACGCGCTCCCTCAGGCCGCCTTCCGGCCGCGGCCGGGCAGGACGCCCTCGAACGTGAGCCGGTGCTCTGGCGAGGGGCCGTGGCGGCGGAGCGCACCGAGATGGGCCGAGGTTCCGTACCCGCGGTGCTCCGCGAAACCGTAGAAAGGCCAATCCCGGTCCAGTCGCTCCATCAGCCGGTCGCGTGCCTCCTTGGCGACGATGGAAGCGGCCGCGATGCACGCCACGCGCGAATCGCCCCGCACGAAGGAGCGCTGCGGCACGTCGAGACCGGGCAGGGTCACGGCGTCGAAGAGCACGAGGTCCGGCGCCGCGCCCCCGGCCCGAAGGCCTTCGAGAGCGCGCCGCATCGCGAGCAGCGTGGCGGGGACGATCCCGAGCGCGTCGATCTCGGACGAGCTGGCCGCGCCGACGGCCGCGCCCCGTGCGCGACGCCGGATCCGGCCGGCGAGGTCTTCGCGCACCTCCCGGCAGAGCGCCTTCGAGTCGTCGAGGCCCGGGATCGGGTCGTTGGAGTCGAGAGCGACCGCCCCGGCACAGACAGGCCCGGCCAGACAGCCGCGCCCGACCTCGTCGACGCCGGCCACGATGAAAAAGCCGTCCGCGCGGGCCTCGTCCTCGACCGAGAAGAGACGAAGGACGCGCCGCCGTTCGCTCGAGAGGTCGCACGCCACGAGCCGCCTTCTGGCCACGCCTTTCCGCTCCCTCCCGGCCGGCGTCCGCCTCCGGGGCATCGCATCGTCCCGCCCCGGGTTGGGGATCGCCGCGCTAGTTTTCCCGCTTTTCCGCGATCCGCGCGGCCTTGCCGCGGCGCTGCCTGAGGTAGTAGAGCTTGGCCCGCCGAACCTGGCCGTGCCGCTCCACCTCGATCCGCTCCAGCACGGGCGAGTGAACGGGAAACGTCCGCTCGACCCCGATGCCCTGGGAGACCTTCCGGACCGTGAAGGTCTCGCGGGCCCCGCCGCCCTTGCGGGCGATGACGAGTCCCTGGAAGACCTGGATCCGCTCCTTCTCCCCTTCCTTGACCTTCACGTGGACCTTCACCGTGTCGCCGGGGCCGAACAGGGGAATGTCGCCTCGAAGGCTGACCCGCTCAGCCACCAAGAGCTTGTCCGTCATGACGAGATACCTCCGAACGTCGTGGCGGGCCTGGCTGCACGGGGACACGGAGACCGTTGACCCGAAACCGAAAACCCGTTCCCCGATGTTATGAGGATTCTCCACGGCGTGCAAGTCGAAGAAGGAGAGCCCTTTCCTCCGCCGAGAGGGTCTCGGCGTCGAGCAGGTCCGGCCGCCGCTCGGCCGTCGCGAGGAGGCGCCGCTCCCGCCGCCATCTCTCGATCCGGTCGTGGTGACCCGAGAGGAGAACCTCCGGGACCGCGAGGCCCCGGAACTCCCGGGGGCGGGTGTAATGGGGGTGGTCGAGCAGGCCCTCCTCGAAGCTGTCCGCCCGGACGCTGCCCGGGTCCCCCACGACGCCCGGGACGAAACGCGACACGGCCTCCACGACGACCAGCGCCGCCGCCTCGCCGCCGGCCAGGACGACGTCCCCGATGGAGAGCTCCTGGTCGAAGAGCCCGGCTTCGCGCGCCCGTTCGTCGATCCCCTCGTAGCGCCCGCAGACGAGGGCCACCCGGGGCCGACCGGCCAGCGCCCGCGCGGCGGCCGCATCGAACCGCCCTCCCTGCGGGGAGAGAAGGATGACGTGAGGCGGAGGCGCTTCTGCCCGGAGGGCCTCCACGGCCGCGAAGACCGGCGGTGCCGCGAGGACCATGCCGGGCCCGCCGCCGTAAGCTTCGTCGTCCACTTTCCGATGCGGGTCGTCCGAGAAGTCGCGAAGGTCGAGGAGGTGGATCTCGAGGAGCCCCGCGTCGACGGCCTTTCCCACGAGCGCCTCCGAGAACGGCGAGGCGAAATAGCCCGGGAAGATCGTGACGATGTCGAAGCGCATCGGCGCCAAGCGTAACGCGCCGCGACCGCCGTCAGTCCAGAAGTCCCGCGGGCGGGTCGAGGACGACCCGGCGGACGGCGAGGTCGACGGCGACGACGATCGGCCGCGAGAACGGGACCTCGCGCTCGCCGCGCGGGGTCTCCAGCACGAGGAGGGGACGCCCGGCCACCTCCACGAGGTCCTTGACGACGCCGAGCGGGCGCCCGTCCGGCGTGACGGCCAGGAGGCCGGCCGCCTCGTGGTGGAAGACGAAGCCTTCGGGCCGCGCCGGCTCGTCGCCCGGAAGGGCGCAGAGATCGAAGCCCCGGAGCCGCTCGACCGCCTCCGTCGTGGCGTAGCCCTCGAAGCGGACGAGGAGCCTCGCGGCGTGGGGGCGCGCCGAGGCGATCCGGACCCTCTCGACACCGCCCTTCGGGCTCCGCGCGGCCAGTTCCCGGCCCGCGCCGAGGCGACCGGGAAAGTCCGTCAGGAGTTCGACCGAGGCCTCGCCCCGGACCCCATGCGGGCGGACGACCCGTCCGACCGCCACGAGATCCTCCGGGCGGAGAGGAGCGGCCGCCTCAGGCGTTCTTGGCGATGAGTCGGCGGACCGTCTCGGAGGGGCGGGCCCCCTTCGCGATCCACTGCTGGGCTTTCTCACGGTCGAACTTGAGGGTCGGAGGGTTCTTCGTCGGGTCGTACGCCCCGAGCTCCTCGACGATCTTGGCCGTCGGGGTGCGGCGACCGTCGGAGACGACGATGCGGTAGGCGGGGGCGTTCGTGCCACCCACGCGGCGGAGACGGATCTTCAGCATCTCTTCTTTCCTGCTCTTCCTCTGGTGTGGTCAGCCGCGCATCCGCGCGGCTCCCTTCATCATCTTCCTCATCGTCTGGTACTGGCGGAGGAGCTGGTTCACCTCGGGCACCGTCGTCCCCGAGCCGGCCGCAATCCGCTTCCGGCGGCTGCCGTTGATGACCGAGGGGTCCTCCCGCTCTCCGGGCGTCATCGAGTCGATGATCGCCTCGAGCGTCTTGGTCGCGTCGTCGGGAATGTCGAGGTTGGCGAGCTGCTTCAGCGGGCCGACCTTCGGGAGGTGGCCGAGCAGGGAGCCGAGCGGCCCGATGCTCTTCAGCTGGCGCATCTGGTCCCGAAGGTCCGTCAGCGTGAACTGGTTCTTCCGGAACTTCTCGGCGGCCCGGAGCGCCGCCGAACGGTCCGTGTCGGCCGAGACCTTCTCGATGAGCGTCAGGACGTCCCCGAGGCCGAGGAGCCGCGAGGCGGCGCGGTCCGGGTGGAAGGGCTCGAAGTCCTTCACCTTCTCGCCGGTTCCGACGAACTTCAGCGGTTTTCCGACCACCGTCGCGAGCGACAGCGCGGCGCCGCCCCGCGCGTCGCCGTCGGTCTTGGTCAGGATGACGCCGGAGAGGGGGAGTTTCTCTCCGAAGGCCTGCGCCGACCGGACGGCATCCTGGCCCGTCATCGCGTCGGCCACGAAGAGAACCTCGTCGGATTCGACCGCCCCGTGGAGCCGGGCGACCTCGTCCATCAGGGCGGCATCGATGTGAAGGCGGCCCGCCGTGTCGACGAGGACGGCGTCGTAGCCGAAGAGCTTCGCCTCCTTCACGGCGGAGAGTGCCCTCGCCACGGCGTCGCCTTCGCCCTTCGGATCCCAGGCCCGAAGGCCGTTCTCCCTGGCGAGGGTCCGGAGCTGCTCGGTCGCCGCGGGACGGTGGACGTCGGCCGGCACGAGAAGGACGCTCTTCCCGAGGTTCGTCTTCAGGTGAAGCGCGAGCTTCGCGGCGGTCGTGGTCTTTCCGGAGCCCTGCAGGCCGACGAGGAGGACCACGGCCGGCCGTTTCTTGAGGGCCAGGGGGGCGACGCTCCCGCCCAGGACCTTCGTCAGCTCGTTCTGGACGATCTTCAGGACCTGCTGCGCCGGCGAGAAGGAAGTGAGCACCTCCTGCCCCACGGCCTTCTCGCGGACCGCCGCGGAGAAGCTCTTCACGACGGGGAGGCTGACGTCGGCCTCCAGAAGGGCTGTTCGAATCTCCTGGAGCGCCTGATCGACGTGGAACTCCGTGAGGTGGCCCTCGCCCCGGAGCTCCTTGAAGACCCGCTGCAGCTTTTCGGACAGGGATTCGAACATCGGAAGGGCGCCGAGTGTAGCAGGCGCTCTCCCCCGGCCACCGGGCGCCGCCCGGCCCCTTGACATGGGCGTCGAATGGACTATCCTTTCACCCGAAGCTCGAGGCGGTTTTTCCGCATCGGTGCCCGGGTATTCAGACGGGCAATAGCGGAGACCGAATCCAAACGGCCGACAATCGCAGGGATACCTTGCGTAACACCAACGAAAAGAAGGAGATACAAATGAAGAAGCTCACGTCCGTTTTCGCGATCGGCGCTCTGGCCCTCGGCCTCGTTGCCTGCGCCAAGCCCGAAGAGAAGCCCGCCCCGAAGGCCGAGGCCCCGAAGGTCGTCGAGGAGAAGCCCGCCGCGACGGCGGCCGCTCCCGCCACCCCGGCCACGGCGGCTCCCGCTCCGGCCACCGGCGCTCCCGCGGCCCCGGCGGCTGCTGCTCCGGCCACGAAGTAAGTTCCTTCTCGTTCGCGTCGAGAACGCCCCGGGGCTCCGGGGCGTTTTCTTTTTCCGGCGACCCTCTTCCCTTCAGGAAGCCGCCTTGCGAATCTCCGTTCCGGGAGGAGTCCGATGTCGATCTCGAGAGCGCCCCTCCTTCGACCCGCGCTGGCCCTGGCCCTTGCCGCTTTCGCGCCGGCCCCGGCCCCGGCCATGGACTCCATCGCCACGACGAGCGCCTGGCTTCCTGCCGAGCACGTCGTCGGCGCCATCGGAGACTCCCGAACCGACGTCGAGATCTTCAATCCCGATCCGGAGCGGACCGCCGAAGTCACCCTCTTCTTCACCCCCGCCGGCGTCGACGGGACGGGTCTTCCCGGCAAGAGGCTCACGCCGGACCTGGGGCCCCGCGAGTCCGTCACCCTCGCGGACGTCGTCGTCAACACCCTCGGCTACACCGAGGGGTTCGGAGTCCTCCAGGTCCGGTCCGGCCCTTCGACCCCGATCCTCGTGACGAGCGTCTCCTACAACGAGACCCGGTGGGCGGATCCGACTCCGGTTCTCGCGACAAGCCTGCCCTACGGCGTCGGAAGACGTCTCGGAATCACCAGCCGGTTTTTGCCCGGCCAGCCCGAGCGGAAGGCCGTCGGCTTCGATGACTCCGTTTTCGGAGACCTCTACATCATCGGCCTGAAGAGCGATCCGGACTACCAGACGGATCTCGCGCTGATCAATCCCACGGGCGTCGATCTGGAGGCCGGCGTTCAGCTGGTCGCCGCCGCCGGGGGCGACCCTTACGTCTCGAGGGCCTTCACGGTTCCGCCCTACTCGATCCGTCCGGTGAACGACCTCTTCGAGAAGGAGTTCGTCGCGTCGGGAGCCCCGCGGGGGGGCCCGTACCGTCTGAACGTCTTCGTCAACCTGGCCAACGGCGCCCGCGTTCTCTGCTACGCGTCGGTCGTGGACCGTCGGACCGGCGATTCGTACCAGATTCCGGGCGAGCCGACGATCTCCCCTTGATCCGCGCCCTCCTCGTCGATCTGGGCGGGGTCCTCGTCCGCTTCGATCACGGGCGGACCCTGCGGGCGCTCGAGGCCGAGACCGGCGTTCCGGCCGAAGAGCTCCGCCCGCACGTCTTCGGTCCGCTGGAGCGGGAACTGGACCTCGGCCGGCTCACCGCGGACGGCTTCTTCCGGGCCGTGGAGCGATCCGCGGGCCTTCCCCGGATCGGCGACGAGATCTGGATCCCCGCCTGGCGCGACATTTTCGAGCCGGATCTCTCCGCCCTCGAGGCGCTCGGCCGCGTCCGGCGGGGCGTGAGGAGAATTCTCGTCTCGAATACGAACGCGCTTCACTGGGAGGGCGTGCTGCGCGCCTTCGACGTCGCGGCCCTCGTGGATCACTGCGTCCTGTCGTTCGAGATCGGCGCGGCGAAGCCGGACCCCGCCCTCTTCGACACGGCCCTCGCGCGGGCTACGGCCGCTCCCGCGGAAGCGCTGTTCGCCGACGACCGTCCCGCCTACGTCGCGGCCGCGCGCGCGCTCGGCCTCGCGGCCTTCACCGTGTCGACGCCGGGGGTCTTCGAGAAAGAGCTGGCCCGGGCCGGCCTCCTCGACCCGCTATGATCCGGCGCCTGTGCGGAAGCGCAACCGGATCCGACGCCTCGCCCTGACCATCGCGGTGGCCGCGCTCGTCCTCGGCGCCTGCGCCCGCCGGCACCGGGCCCCCTCGATGAGCGAAGAGAAGTCGAAGGTCGGCTTCGCCTCGATGAGCTTCGGGGACGCTCTGGACCGCGCGCAAACGGAGAACCGGCTCGTCATGGTCGACGTTTACACGGACTGGTGCGGCTGGTGCAAGAAGCTCGACAGCGAGACGTTCGGGGACCTCCGCGTCGCCGAGGCGCTGAAAAACGTCATCTCGATCCGCGTCAACGCCGAGAAGGGAGGAGAGTCCGTCGCCGCCCGGTACGGCGTGCGGGGCTTCCCGACCGTGCTCTTCCTCTCGGCATCCGGCGACGTCGTCCGGAAGATCGAGGGCTACGTCGATGCCGACGAGATGCTCCGGATCGTCTCGTCGCTCCGGAAGCCGGCCTGACGGCACGCCCGGGCGCGATGTTCGGCGCGGCCACCCATCCGCTCTGGGCCAAGGGTCTCGAGGAATACCGGGCCGGGCGGTTCTTCGAGGCCCACGAGGAATGGGAGCTCCTCTGGAAGGAGGCCTCCGGCGAGGACCGGCGTTTCCTGCAGGGGCTCATTCAGCTCGCGGCCGCCCTCGTCCATCTCGAACGCGGCCGGACGGCCCCCGCCGGGCGTCTCCTCCGACTTTCGCGGGAGAAGCTCGATCCGTTTCCGGACGGCCACGGCGGCCTCGCCCTCGACCGGCTTCGCGCCGCACTCGACGCGGCTTCGGCCCGGGAGCCGCGAACGCTGGATGCGGGAGTCCTCGCCCGGGAGCTCTCGCGCTTCTAGTCGAACGACGGAACCGGGCGCACCGGGAGCAGCCCGGCGAGTCGCGCCGAGACTTCCGCCACGATCGCGGCGTCGGGCCGGCGGTCCGTCGAGTGGAAGGTCCCGGGTCGCCCGACGCCGAGACCGGAGAGCTCGACGCCGAGCCGTCCCGAGAGGGCGCGTGGTCGTCCGCGCCGCTCGGCGGCCTCCCGGAGGACGATCGCATAGGCCTCGGCCACGCGCTCGGGGCGGCGGCGGACGCCCCATTCGGCCGCGGCCTCGCCGCGCCGCTTCGCCTGCGACGGATCGAAGGCGAGAATCGACATCTCCGCCGCCAGCGCCTCGACCTCGCCGGTGCCGACGGGAACCTTCGCGGCGAAGGCGTCGGGGAGCTCCCGGAACCACCCCGCGTCACTCACGATCAGCGGCAGGCCGAAGCCGGCCAGGCGGCAGACCGCCCCGGACGTCTCCCCCACCGTGGGGTAGCGGAGGTTGACCGCGAGATCGGCGGCCGAGGCCGCGCGCCAGAAGTCCTCTTCCGAGAGGTACCCCCCGAACGCCACGTCGTTCTCGAGGCCGAGCTGCCGGACGGCCGCGCGGAGCGGGTCGTCGTGGCGCACGGTGCCGCCGACGAAGAGGAACGGCCGCCGGCCCGACGGGAGGCTTCCGAGCGCCTCGAGGATCTTCCCGACCCGCTTGGCCGGCGTCAGGAGGCCGAGCGTCACGGCGACCGGGCGGTCCAGCGGAAGGCCCAGCGCCCGGCGGGCCGCCTCCTGTGGCGTCCGCGGCGCGGGGACCACGTGAAGCGGAAGCTCCACGACGTCGGTGTCCGGCCAGGCCCGGAGCGCGCTCCCCGCGACGAGCCGCGAGTGAGCCACGACGATCTCCGCGCGGCGGATCACTTCGGTCGACATCGGGTAGCTCCAGGGGTCGAGGTCCCAGACAGGGATCCGGGCGCCGCTCCGCATCCGCTCCCAGAGCCGCCGCCCCTTTTCGCCATGGTTCCGGACGAGCTCGCGTCTGTACGCGTCCTCGAGCCCGGCGTCGAGATAGGCGGCGGCGAAGAGGTGGTGGAGCGAGTAGTCGTGAAGCGTGACGACCGCCGGCGTGACCCGCCTGTCGTCGGTCAGCATCTCGTACGAGCCCCGGTGAACCGGGTCGTTCCCGATGTGGACGAGGAGGACGTCGTGGCCGGAGGGGGGCGCGCGCCGGGCCCGGGCGGGCGGGTAGGGAACCGCGTCGACCAGCGGGCGGAGCGCCTCCAGCAGCTCGGCGGAGAAGTCCGCGATGCCGGACCGGACGGGCGGGAACGGCGACACGAACCCGACCGAGAGGCGGCGGCTCACGCGAATCCCCCGGCCGCCAGGAGGGCCCTCACCGCGGCGGACCAGGAAATGGTGCGCGCCCGCTCGAACCCCGCTTCGCCGAGCCGCCGTGCGGCGGCCCCGTCGGCCAGGAGCGCCGCCGTCGCCTCGCCCAGCGCCGCGCCGTCCGGAGGCGTCACCCTCCCCGTCTCGCCGTCCGTCACGAACTCCAGCGGCCCTCCGGAGTCGGTGCACGTGACGACCGGTTTTCTCGAGAGGAAGGCCTCCAGGGCCACGTAGCCGTAGTCTTCGTCGGCCGGCGGGAAGAGGACGGCGCCCGCGGACGCGTAGAGATCCAGGAGCTCCTCGTCGGAGACCGCTCCCCGGAACGAGATCTCGGCGCCGCTTCGGGCAGCCAGCTTCTTCAGACGCTCCCCGTCAGGTCCGGACCCCGCGATGACGAGCGGGAACTTTCCCGCCGCCGCGGCGGCGATGGCGAGGTCGATACGCTTCCAGGGGTCGAGACGCCCCACCGCCAGGGCGTAACCGGCGCTCTCCCCGGACCGACAGCGCCCGGCCAGCGGCGGCGGGTGGTAGAGGGTCTCCGCCTCGATCCCGTTGAAGCGCCGGAGTCTCTCGGCCGTGTTCTTCGCGATCGCGAAGACCCGCTGCGCTCCGGTCAGCCCGGTCCGGTCCGCCTCGTGGATCAGCTCGCGCCAGCGCGAGTCCTCGGGCAAAGCGGTGAAATCGCTCTCCCGCGTCCCGAACCTGTCGTACGCCTGCCGGAACTGGTGAATCAGCCAGACGACCTTGTTCGGGTGCCGGACCATGTACGAAGGGAACTTCATCGGGATGACGAGGTCGACCGGCTTTCCGTCGGCCTCCGTCACGTCGAGAAGGCGCCACGTCATCGCCGAGAGGAGGATCTCCGGGCGCGGACTCCAGCTGAACGGAAGCTGAACGAGCTCCGCTTCGTGTCCGGCCCCTCGCAGCTCGCGCACGAGCGAGGCCGCGCACCGCTCCGCTCCCCCCGAGACGAAGGGAACCTGGGCGTTGCAGACCAGGACCCGCGCCATCGTCAGAGGAGCCCGCCGGCGGACAGCAGCGCCTCCACGGCGCCCTTCCACGTGATGCCCCTCACCCGCTCGAAGCCCGCCTCGCCGAGACGCCGTGCGGCGGCCCCGTCGGCCAGGAGCGCCGCCGTCGCTTCGCCCAGCGCGGCTCCCTCGGGTCGGACGACGCGGCCCGTCTCGCCGTCCGACACGAATTCGAGGGGCCCCCCGGAGTCGGTGCACGTGACGACGGGCTTCTTCGAGAGGAACGCCTCGAGAGCCACGTAGCCGTAGTCCTCGTCCGACGGAGTGAAGAGGACGGCCCCGGCGGTCGCGTAGAGGTCGAGCAGCTCCTCGTCAGAAACCGCGCCCCGGAACGAGATCTTCCCTCCCGACCTCCGCGCCAGCCCCTTCAGCCGCGCCTCGTCGGGCCCGGTCCCCGCGATGACGAGCGGGAACTTCCCCGCCGCCGCGGCGGCGATGGCCAGCTCGACGCGTTTCCACGGATCGAGACGCCCCACCGCGAGGGCGTAGCCGGCGCTTTCCGCGCACCGGTAGCGACCGGCCAGCGGCGGCGGGTGGTAGAGCGCCTCTCCTTCGATTCCGTTGAAGCGCCGGAGCCTCGCGGCCGTGTTCTGGGCGTTCGTGAAGATCTTCCGCGCCTCGGTCAGGCCGGTCCGGTCCGCCTCGTGGATCCGCTCGCGCCAACGGGTGTCTTCGGCCGAATCGCTGAAATCGCTCTCCCGCGTCCCGAACTTGTCGTACGCCTGCCGGAACTGGTGGATCAGCCAGACGACCTTGTTCGGATGCCGGACCATGTAAGAGGGGAATTTCATCGGGATGACGAGGTCGACCGGCTCGCCGTCGGCTTCCGTCACGTTCAGGAGGCGCCACGCCATCGCGGACGCGACGATCTCCGGGCGCGGGTACCACTTGAACGGGAGCTGCACCAGCTCCACCTCGTGCCCGGCGACCTTCAGCTCGCGCACCAGTCCGGCGGCGTGCCGCTCGGCGCCCCCGGACACGAACGGAACCTGGGCGTTACAGACGAGAACGCGCGCCATCTACTTTCGGCCGATCGCGGCGTAGTCCTGCGGGCCGAAGAGGAGCCGGACGACCGGGCCGAGGTTGGCGTCGTCGCGGAGGGCGGCGGGCGGCGCTTCGGAAGCCGGGACGGGCGAGCGCCAGTCGATCCGGACGTCGCGGAAGCCGGAGGCGGAGAGGAGTCGCGCGAGCGACGGGGCGGGGACGGGACGGACGTGCGTCAGATCCATCCAGAACCACTTCATCGCGTAGGCCGACTCCGGATTCACGGTCTCGAAGAGGACGACGCCCCCCGGCGCCAGCTTCGCCGCGGCGAGCTCCACGAGGTCGAAGAGACGCGGAGCGGGAAGGTGCTCCACGACCTGGTACGCCGTCACCCCCCCGAGGGAGCCGTCCGGGCGGGCCGCCAGCCACTCGAAGAGATCGGCGCGGTCCACCTCGAGCCCCTTCTCCCTCGCCCGGGCGGCCATCACGGGGTTCGCGTCGCAGCCCACGCCCCGGACGCCCGCCGCGCGGAGTCCCTCGAGAAACTCCCCCCGCCCGCAGCCCAGATCGGCGACCGGGCCCGGCGCTCCGCCGAAGAGAGCCACGTCGGCCTCCTGCCGCCGCCGGATCTCCTCCTCGGAGCCCCGGAACGCCTCCTCGAAGTCGACGTAGAGCCCCGCCCGGAGCGGGTCGTCCGCGGGGGGAGCAGCCGGCACCGCCGGCGTGGCCGCGGCCGCCCGGGCCGGCGCCTGGAGCCCCGCCCGAAGCGTGGTCCATTCGAGGCGGAGCAGCCGAAGATCGCCGTATTTCTCTTCGATCAGCTTTTCGAGTCCGTCCAGCCGGAGCTGCGTCTCGTGAAGGACGGCGCCCAGTGCCTCGTGGTTTCGGGCGACCGCTTCGGTCAGCCGCGAGTCGGCCTCCCCGACTCTCCCCGCGACGTCCGCCGCTTCCGCGCGGAGCCGGGAGAGCGCGGCGGCGTGGTCCCGGAATGCGCCCTCGGCCGCGAGGAGCGAGCCGCGAAGCGCGTCGAGGACGGCGGAATTGAAGACGGTCTGGTCCCGGGTGACGATCCGGAGGATCCGGAGGAGGAGCGCCTTCAGCGGCCGGAGCGGCGCATCCCCCGGCAAGCAGGGAGAAACGAACCGCGCGCCGTTCTCGAGGACCATGCGCGCGCTTCCGAAGTCGGGCCCCGCCCCCGCCCCGGCCGCACTCGTCGCTGCCGATGCCGCCTCCGGGCGGTCGAGTCCCGGGGAGAGCGACGCGGAGAGGGCGGTCAGGCGGCCGACGAGGTCCCGCGCGAGCGCCGCCGCGTCGGCGGAACCGGCGCCGGACGGTTTTTCGTCCATGTCTCGCCTATATTACGGGCACCGGCATGAAGGCATCCTCCCGGCTCCGCCGCGCCCTCCTCCCCGGCACCCTTCTCCTCGCCGGCCTCGTCGGAGCACCCGCCTTCATCGCCGCGCGTCCGGCGCCCGGCGACGACGGGAAGGCGCCTTCCCCCACGGCGCCATCTGCCCGAACGGCCCGGGAGCTTCCCGGCATCGCGGTCGGCGACCGGCTTCCGGTCGAGGGAACCCTCTCGCCGATGGAGCTCCCCGAGGAGCGGCACCTCCGGAACGTCCGTCAACTGACCTTCGGCGGCGAGAACGCCGAGGCGTACTGGTCCTCGGACGGGACGAAGCTGATCTTCCAGTCGACGCACCCGCCGTACGCGTGCGACCAGATTTTCACGCTCGACCTCGCCGAGCCGAAGGCCGCCCCGAAGCTCGTCTCGACCGGAGAGGGCCGCACGACCTGCGCCTACTTTTTTCCCGGCGGGAGGCGGATCCTCTACTCCTCGACGCACCTCGGCGGCGCGGCCTGCCCGAAGCCCCCCGACATGTCACAGGGCTACGTCTGGGCGCTCTATCCCGAGTACGACATCTTCTCGGCCGACGCCGACGGAAAAAACGTCCGGCGCCTCACCGACACCTTCGGTTACGACGCCGAGGCGACGGTGTCGACGGACGGGACGAAGATCGTCTTCACCTCCGCGCGCGACGGCGATCTCGACGTCTACTCGATGAACGCCGACGGCTCCGGCGTCCGCCGCCTGACCTCTGCGGTCGGATACGACGGCGGGCCGTTCTACAGCGACGACGGCCAGTGGATCGTCTACCGGGCGGCCCACCCGACGGAGCCGGCCGAGATCGAGTCGTTCCAGGCCCTCCTCAAGCGGTTCCTCATCCGGCCCCGATCGCTCGAGGTCCGGGTCATGAAGGCCGACGGCACCTCGGACCGGCAGGTCACGAGCCTCGGGGTCGCCAGCTTCGCCCCGTTCTTCTTCCGCGGACGCCACGACCGGATCCTCTTCGCGTCGAACAAGAACGATCCGCGAGGCCGCAATTTCGACCTCTTCGCCGTGAACGCCGACGGCTCCGGCCTCGAACAGATCACGACCAACCCGACCTTCGACGGCTTCCCGATGTTCTCTCCCGACGGAACGAAGCTCGTCTTCTGCTCCAACCGTCACAACGCCCGCCCGGGCGAGACAAACGTCTTCGTCGCCGACTGGGTGCCCTGAGCCCGCCGGTCGATTACGGGTCCCCGGGCACCTCCCGCGAGAGGCGGCGCAGCGTCTCGATGAATGTCTGCGCCGTCGCGAGGACGATCGGACCGATGAAGACCCCGAGGAGGCCGAAGGCGGCGATCCCGCCGAAGACGCCGAGGAAGACGACGAGCGTCGTCAGCTCGCCGCCGCCCTTGATCAGGATCGGCTTCAGGAAGTTGTCGACCGAGCCGACCGCCGCCGCCCCCCAGAAGAAGAGGAAGAGCGCGGCGCCGGTCCGCCCCTGGAACGCGAGCGCGGCGGCCCCGGGAAGCCAGACGAAGGCCGTCCCGCCGATGGGCAGGAGCGACAGGACGGCCATCGCGGCGGCCGCGAGAACGGGAGACGGCAGGCCGGCAAAGGCCCAGCCCACGCCGCCGAGAGCGCCCTGGACGAGCGCCGTCAGGAGCGAGCCCTTGAAGATCGACTCCAGCATCACGCCGAGGCGGTGCATCGTCTTCTTCCGCTCCGCCGGCGAGAGCGGAAGCAGCTCGGACATCGTCTCCGCCATGACCTCGCCGTCCCGCAGCAGGAAGAAGAGCAGGAACAGAGTCAGAAGAAACGTTCCGACCGCGCTAAAGAAGCCGACGACGAGGCCGCCCCCTTTCGAGGCGACGAGCCCGGAGATCCTGCCGGCGATCTCCGCCGCGTGCTGGCGGATCAGAACCGGCGTCACGCCCGCATGCGTCTGCAGCCAGTCGAAGATCCGCCCGACGACCGGCAGCGCCGCTAGATCGCCCGGGCTCGAGACGGCCTGAGAGCGGACGAAGGTCCCGAAGCGCGCGGCCGCCTGGGCCGCCTGGGTGGCGAGCGCCGTGCCGAGGAAGACCGCCGGGAGGAGGACCACGAGAGCCACGAGAAGCGACGTCGCCGCGGCCGCCAGGGAGCGCCGGTTCGGGAACCGGTCCTCGATGCGGGTCCAGAGGGGCCGGATCGCCACGGCCAGGACGATGGCCCAGCAGATGGCGGAGAGAAACGGCTGGAGGATGACGACAGAGAGGACGGCGACGGCCACGAGGGCGACGACGAAGAACGACGTCTTGTAAACGTTCCAGCGATTCTCTGAGGATGTCACGCACCGGATGATACGCAGCGCGTTGCTAAACTGCTCTCCGATGCGCTCCGCCGCGACCCGCGGGCCGCGGTTCCCGCCGCCGCCCCTCCCGCACGACGCCGCCGCCCTGTCCCGGGCGGCGGTCGAGGCCGCTCTGGCCGAGGGCTTCGTCGCGGCCGGGGTCGTCGCCGCGGCGGAGCCGGCC
>Ga0335085_10008614_pt1 | contig 15543 bp, 13 predicted proteins | sample Lox_Sample_45_FD_206712 | JGI IMG/M metagenome (GOLD analysis project Ga0335085, IMG submission 206712) | Soil microbial communities from Loxahatchee National Wildlife Refuge, Florida, United States - Lox_Sample_4.5 | ecosystem: Environmental > Terrestrial > Soil > Wetlands | place: USA...
TGCCGCCGGCTTTAGCTCAGGCAGGCGGTCAGGAACGCGACCAGTTGCGGCGAGGCAATGACGGTCGCGGCCGGATTGGCGGCCGGCTCCTTGCGGTGCATGAAACCATGCTCGGCATCCGGATAGTGCTGCCAGATGGTCGGCGCGCTGCGGCCGTTGAGCGCATCTTTGAGCGTGCGATAGGTTTCGACGCTGGCGACATGATCGTGGCCGGGCTGGCAGATGTGCACCGGGCAGCGAATCTTTTCAGCGAGCTTCAATACGTCCTGGCTCTGATTGGGCCGCATCGGATTGTCGATCGACGGATAGGCCGCACCGCAAGCCTTGATGCGCTCGTCGTGGGACGCGCGCATCAGCGCCAGGCGCCCGCCGAGGCAGAAGCCGATGATCCCGAGCGCCGCGACCTTATGATCGCGCTGCATATGATCGAGCCATTGTCCCATGATGGTCTCGACCAATGGGTCGTTGAGCTTGCTCGCCCGCGCGAGCGATTCCTCGTATCCGGTCACCAGCGGCAGCCCGGAATAAAGATCGCACACCGCCGCGGTCAATCCGGCGCGCGCCAGGGTGTCGGCATAGCCGCGCACGAATTGATTGACGGCAAAGATCGTCGGCACGATCAGCACGCCGCCTTTGCCTTGTGTTTCCGGTTGCGCCAGATAGCCGTGGAGGCCGTTCTGCGCGATATCCTGCGTCTTGATGGGCATGGGGTTGGCGACCTTTGAAAGTAGCGACTATTCCGCGGCGGCGCGCTTGCCGATGGCGGCGTTGACGGCCGGCATTACTTTTTCCGCCATCAGCTCCATGGATTTGCGCGACAGCGCGGCATCGACCCAGTCCTTGCCGCAATAGAGCAGCGTGCCGAAATCGCCGATCTTTTCATGCAACTCCAAGATTCCGTCCACGACGCGGTTGACGCTGCCGCGGATGACGACGTTGTCGAAGATGTAGTCGAGCGTCAGCGCGTCGTCGGGCATGTCGAGCCGCTCCTTGAAGCCGCCGAGACGGTTGCCCTTGCGGAGCTTCGCCGTGAGCTGGTTCATGTAGAAACGGTACGGACTCTTCGCGTCATCGCCGCCGTAGGCCAGCGCGGTCCTGTCGTCATCGGCGACGAATATCGAGCGCGCGACGCGCCAATTGGCGCGGTCGGCTTTGTGACCGCCTTCGGCAAAGCCCTTGGCGTAATTGCCCCACTGGCTGAGCAGGTGGTTGCGGTGCAGGAAGTGCGACGAGATCGGCCACCATCCGCGGCGGCCGAGTGCGATCAATCCCTTCGAGTCCGGATCGGTCGCGGTGCCGAGAATCGGCGGGTGCGGCTTCTGAAACGGCTTGACGATGTTGCCCAGTCCGATCTCCGGCCACAGCGTCTTGGCGGTCGAGATATTCCAATACTTGCCGGTGAGATTGAACGGCGCCTGGCCGGCCCACAGCGCCAGCACCTGATCGATCGCCTCGGCGAACATGGCGCCGCGGTCGGCATCCAGAAGCTCCAGCGCCTCGGCATCGGTCCGCAGCACGCCGGCGCCGATGCCGAGCAGAAAGCGGCCCTGCAGCAGATTGTCGACCAGCGCCACCTGGGTGGCGACCAGCAGCGGATGATTGAACGGCAGGTTGACGACGCCGGTGCCGAGCTTGATCTGCGACGTGAAGCCCGCCAGCGAGGCGCAGAACATCAGGCTCGACGGAATATTCTCGGCGACATCGGTCAGGTGCTCGCCGCAATAGCCCTCGGAGTAGCCGAGCTTGTCGGCAAGAACGAAAGCCTCGCGATCCTCGCGCAGCGTCTCGGCATAATTTCGTTGCGGCGGATGGACCGGCATGATGAAGAAGCCGAGCTTCATGATTTTCTCCGATTGATTTGCGCCAGCAGGTTATGCGATCGGGCAGCGGGGTCAAATGTCCATGCGACCCGCTACTGCGGCGACGTGTAGGCCAAGGCCTGCTTGGCATGGGCGACGATCGAGGGCGGCAGCGCGTAGAGCTTCTGCACCAGCGCCTGCAAATCCTCGCCCGACATGGCATCGACGTCGAGCTGCAGTTTCTGCGCCTCGGCGAGCAGCGCCGGATCTTTCAGCGTGTCGACGAATGCCGTGCGCAATGCCTTGACGCGCTCTGCCGGCACGCCGGGCGGCATCACGAAAGGCCGGCCGTAGGTGCCCTGGCTGAAGACGAGCTCCATGACCTTGCGGTCGTCATCGTTTTTGGCGAATTGGGCCGCGAGCGGCACGCCCATCTTGTTGAGATCGGGATGGCCGGTCATGCTGAGTTGCACGATGACCGTCATGAGCTTCTTGGCGAACCAGTCCGGATGCATCGTCGGCAGGCCGGTCCAGCCGATGCCGCAGGCGCCGTGGACCTCGCCGCGCTCGACCGCGAGCGTGATCTCCTTGCTGCCGGCATAGCCGGTGACGATACGGAACTTGGTGCCGACCAGATTGTTCAGCATCGCCGGCAGGTCGCGCGTGGTGCCGCCGGCGGCGCTGGCGCCGAGGATCACTTCATGGGTCAGCGTATCGGCAAAACTCTTGGCCGGAGCGTCGCTGCGCAGGAAGCAGAGATACGTATCGCTGTTGGCGCTGCCGAGATAATTGAGCTTGATCGGATCGAACTGCGCGCCCGCATCTTCCAGCATCGGCGCGAGGATCACCGGCGGATAGAACGCCGCCATGGCGGTGCCGTCCTTGGGCGCGACCGAATAGATATAGCCGACCGACTTGGCGCTGCCGGCGCCCGGCATGTTCTGCACCACGACGGTGGGATTGCCCGGAATGTGATTGCCCAGATAGCGCGAGATCAGGCGCGCATAAGTGTCGTAGCCGCCGCCGGCCGATGAGCCGACGATGATGCTGATCTGCTTGCCGGCGAAGAAATCGGCCACCGCGTCCTGGGCCGAGGCCGGCGCCGACGCGAGGCAGCAAAAAGCGACGAGAGCGCACATCATCCGCACCCGCGAAGCGGGGGAAAGGGACCGCGCGAAGCGCGGGGGAGTGGGCTTCTGATTCATAGCTTGTCCGCAGAAGACCGGGGGCGGAAAATAATGATGCCCGGCATTGGGCCGAGCATCACGATTCCAAAATCTCAAAAGATCGACAAGACCAAAGCCCTGCGGCATTGCGGCCGCGGATGCTTTTCCGATCAGGCCGCAATGGCGGTGTAATTGCCGAACTTCTTGAGGTTCTCCTTCTGCTTCTCGTTGCGCGGCGGCAGCTTGAAGAGGCGCGCCGCGGTGCCGCCGAGGATGTTGTGCTTCGCCTTCTCGGACAGGAACGGCAGATCCCAGATCGTCGAGGGCAGATCGAAGTCCCAGTGCGGATAGTCGGAGGAATAGAGCAACTGGGTCTCCGCGTTCATCATGCGGAACGTCGTCTCCATCGCGCCGTAGTCCTGAATCTCCATCGGCTGCGACGAGTAGAACATGTCGCGCATATAGTCGGACGGCTTCTTCTTGAGCAGCGGGGCTTCCGACGGCCGCAGCATGTATTCGTGGTCGAGGCGCTGCATCAGGAACGGCACCCAGGCGAGACCAGCTTCGATCCAGACCACCGGCAGCTTGGGGAAGCGCTCGCCCATGCCGTTGACCACCCAGTTCGTGCAATGCAGCACATTGTACCAGGAGAAGCCGAGCGCGTGGGCCGCCATGAAGCGGTTGCAGCTCTTGTAGATCGGCTCGCCCCAGTTCGGGCCGGAGTGGAACGACAGCACCAGGCCGCGCTCTTCCATGGCCCGGTAAAGCTTCATATAGGCGTTGTCATAGACCGCCATGTCGGAGCGTACGGTGGTGACCATGAAGCCGCCCACATGCGGCCGGTCGCCGAACACCTCCACGTGGCGCAGCGCCGCCTCGGGGCTGTTGAACGGCAGGCACAGCATCGAGAAGAAACGGCCGCCGGCTTCCGGCATGACCTTTTCGGTGAGCCAGCGGTTGTAGGCCCAGCACAGCTCGACCTCCATTTCCTTCTGCGGATGGAGCCCGATATTGAGCATGCCGGTAGGGAACAGGCAGGAATAGTCGACGCTCATGGCGTCCATCCAGCGGTGGCCAAGCTGCACATCGCGCAGCGCGCCGCCCGCATCGGTCTTTTCGGAGCTGCGCATCGGATAGCGCGTCACGCGGCCGCCCATGTCCTGATAGCCGATCTGGGTCGGGGAGATGCTGCTGCGGCCGCGCTTGCGGCCCGACAGGGTGAGCTGCCGCAGGACGTCGTTCTCCATGTACGGAAGGAACTCGTCGTAGTTCTCGTTCTCGTAATGGTGAGCGTCGACGTCGACGATGATGATATCGTCGAAGTTGCGCGCGTGCGCCTGCTTCCTGGCATGCGAAAGCAGCCGGGTGGTGTTGAGTTCCTCGATCGTCACGCGGCGACCGCGATCAGCGATGAGATCCATAGCGTTTCTCCTGACCTTCCTATTTGTACGCGACGGTTATCAGCGTCCCGTCCAGCTTTGCCACATGCCGAGCTCGAAAACGGCGAGATCGGCGGCTCGTAACAATCCGCTTGCCGTGACCATGACATCGGTAGCGGAAACGGAATTTCGCGTGACCGGCGACAGCTTTTCACCGGCCTCGGTGCGCGCGGTGTAGACGCGGCATGCCGCGGCCATCAGCTTCTGCAGCGCTTCGGTGGTCACGATATCGAGCTTGCCGTCGGAGAGGCCGCGCTCAAGAGCAGCAGCGAGCCGCTTGGCGTCGGCGGACGCGCCGTCGATGATCTCGACATTCGGCTTTCCCGTCGGACGCGCCGGAGCGGCGCGGCGCGCGGTCTTCGCGGCGGTCCTAGCAATCGCAGTCTTGGCAATCGCAGTTTTGGCGGCAGCCTTCGACACCGTCTTGGCCGCGCGCTTAGGCGACGACATAGACGTCATCCCCCTTCTGCACGATCTTATATTTCTTCAGCTTCATCTTGCGGTCGCTGACGCACTCGCCGGTCTTCATGTCGTATTCCATGCCGTGCCACGGACAGACGAAATGCATCTCGTCTTCGGAGAAGAACAGGCCCAGCGAGGTCTTGTCAGGCCGCAGCCGCTCTTCAACTTTGGCAATGGTCAGGCCTTCGCAGGCCGGTCCGCCCTGGTGCAGGCAAAAATTGCTGTAGGCGTAAAACTCGCCCTCGTGCCGGAATACACCGATTTCGTTGTCACCGACGAAGACGATTCTCCGGTCCCCGTCTTTGAATTCCGCAACCTTTGCGACGAACTTTTCCGCCATCTGCGTTACACCTTCGCGTTTCACCCTAGGTCTCACCCCTCTGGGTGATTTACCGTCTCGGCCGGACCCGCGGGCCTCGGATTAAAAGGCGCCCGGTCTCGGCGCTGCCCAACAAGCGATGCTTCTAGCACAAGTCGCGGTCGCCCGCGACCGCGGTGGGCCACCGAAATACTTAGTCCCATTCCAAAATTCGACAAGGAAAATATGTCCTGGCACGGCGTAGCCCGGCGTAGTGGGCATGACTTGGCACCAAGCCATGCCCGCGCCGGGCCGCCGAGCGTTCTAGGCCATCCGGTTGGTCAATTCGCCGATCTTTTCGATCCAAAGCTTGACCGTATCCCCGGCCTTAAGGAATTCGCCGCGGCCGGCGCCGACGCCGGCCGGCGTCCCGGTCAGGATCAGATCGCCGGGATGCAGCGTCATGCCGGCCGAAAGCTGCTCGATCTGCTCGGCGAGGTTGAAGATCATGTCGCTCGAGTTGGAATCCTGCTTGAGGACGCCGTTAACCCACAACTTGAGGCCGAGCTTCTGCGGATCGCCGATGTCGCTGGCCGGAACGATCCATGGCCCAAGCGGACAGGACCCCTCGAACGTCTTGTGCTTGGTCCAATCGTGCTTGAAGGGCGACGTTTCGGGGACGTTGTCCCGGCGGCCGCGATCGCGGGCGGAAAGATCGTTGGCAATCGTATAGCCGGCCACATAGTTGAGCGCCTTTTCCTTCGGCACATCCTTGGCCACGCGGCCGATCACAGCGGCAAGCTCGACTTCCCAGTCGATGTTCTTCGCATAGCCGGAAATCTTGATCGTCGCCCCCGGGTCGGCGATGGCGTGAGGCGCTTTGAGGAAGTGCCACGCCTTGAGACCCTGGGTGTGCGGATCGGGCGGTGGCGGGCGGTTCTCGCGCGCCGCCATTTCGGCGGCATGGTCCATGTAGTTGGCGCCGGCGCAGTAGATGGTCGGCGGAAAACGAACCGGAGCGAGCAGCTTGGTCTTGGCCAGCGGCTGCCGCTTGGCCCGACCCTTCGCCGCGCCGGCGGCGGCCTTCTTCAGCGCGCCTTCGGCCGATTTCCAATCCCCGAGGATGCCCATCACCGTTGCGTAGGCTGCCTTGCCGGTGAGTTTTGCGGCATCGAAGACTTCGTCACCGATCACCAGACAGGCGCGCGGGCCGTCACTGGTCTGGCAGGTCGCGAGCTTGTAGCCGGCCGATTTAGCCCCAGCCATTTGCGTTTACTCCCTTGTGAAACGTCGCCGGCGACCAAACCGCGATCCCGAACCGTTGGCAAGCCCGCCACCGCATGAACGGCATGGCTCGCCGTGACATGCTCTTGAGTTGGCGCGGGCGTGGTGATTGATTCCGTCCCGAACAAGGCAAACGCGCCGCAGGTTGGAGAGACGCCATGATCAAGCCGAGACGCATTGGACACGCCACCTTCGAGACACCCGATCTGCAAAAGATGATCGATTATTACACCCAGGTGATGGGCCTGGTGCTTGCCGAGCGCGAGAAGGACCGCGCTTTCCTCACCACCAAGGTCGGCCTGCTCGCCATCGCCCTGATCAAAGGCGACACTGAGCGCTGCACGACGCTCTCGTTCGAGGTCGCGCCAGACAGCGATTTCAGCGCGCTGGCGCGCGAACTTGAGAAGGACGGCATCAAGAGCGAGCTGCGCAACGATTCGGTTCCCGGCATCGGACCGGTGCTGACCTTCAAGGACAACAAAGGCACCACCATCGCGCTGTTCAAGGAATGGAGCTACCTCGGCAAGCATCTTCAGCCCATCGGCGTCGGGCCGCTCAAGCTCGGCCACATCGCCTGGGTGGTGAACGATCCGCAGAAGACGGCGGAGTTCTACGAGAAGGTGCTGGGCTTCCGCGTCTCCGACTGGATCGACGACTTCTTTGTCTTCATGCGCTGCAACACCGACCATCACACGGTGAATTTCATTCGCGGCGAGAACATCAAGATGCACCACATGGCCTTCGAGCTGAAGGACTTCATCCATCTGCAAAATTCCTGCGACCTGTTCGGTCAGCAGAAGATCCCGATCATCTGGGGACCGCTGCGCCACGGCCCCGGCCACAACATCGCCACCTATCACCGCAATCCCGACGACCAGGTGATCGAGTTCTTCTGCGAGCTCGACAAGATGGTGGACGAGGAGCTCGGCTACTTCGAACCGCGGCCGTGGCATCAGGACACGCCGCAACGGCCGAAGACCTGGCAGGCCGGCAAGACCAACGTCTGGGGCCCGCCGCCGACGCCCGATTTCCACCGCGCGAGGGACTGACTCTTCATCCTCCACCGCGAAAGCGGGGGCGGTGGAGGGGCACGGGCAGTACCGCTCGCGCTGGATTTGGGTGATTTTCGCACTTGGGAGGTCTGCTTGATTAGAGGGCTGCTCTTTGCCGGGGAGCCCCCTCCACCGCGCTTGCGCGCGGTCCCCCTCCCCCGCTGCGCTTCGCTTCGCGGGGGCAGATGAAGACGCAATACCCTCCCCCGCCGCGCAGCGATGAGCGCCGCGTGCTCGGCCACGCGGTGCCGCGCATCGAGGATCCGCCGCTTGTCACCGGGCGCGGACTGTTCGCGGACGATGTCAACTTCGCCCATCAACTGCATATGCGTGTCGTGCGCTCAAACCACGCGCATGGGCGCATCGTCTCGGTCGATACGTCGGCGGCGCGCGCGCTGCCGGGCGTGGTCGCGGTATGGACCGCGGACGATGTCGGCGACGTTCCGCCGATCGATTTCCGCGATCCGACGTCCGACGTCCTCAAGCCCTACCGGCAGCCGGTGCTGGCGCGCGGCCGCGTGCGCTATGTGGGCGATCCGATCGCTGCGGTGTTCGCCGAAGACCCCTACATCGCCGAAGACGCGGCCGATCTGGTCGCCGTCGAAGTCGAGGAACTGCCGGTCGTGCTCAATGCCGACGACCCGCTCGGCGCGTTCGATGAGGCGCATGAGACCGAGCCGACCGTGGTCCGCTACAGCTTCGGTGACATCGACGCGGCTTTCGCCGGCGCCCATGCCGTCGTCGAACTCGATCTGCGTATCGGCCGGCATTCCGGCGTGCCGATGGAGACCCGCGGCGCCATCGGCCGCTATGACGCCGCCCACGACGTTCTCGAGCTGCATGGCGCCGCCAAGGTGCCGCACCGGAACAAAGACACGCTGATGCGCATGCTCGGGCGCGACAGCACCGCGCTGCACCTGCACGAAGGCCACACCGGCGGCGGCTTCGGCATCCGCGGCGAGCTTTATCCGGAAGACGTTCTGGTCCTGGTCGCGGCGCTTCGCCTCGGCCGCCCGGTGAAATGGATCGAGGATCGCCGCGAGCATCTCATATGCGCCAACCACTCGCGCCAGCAGCGCCACTGCGTGCGCGCCGCGGTCGATGCGCAGGGCCACCTGCTCGGCCTCGACGACGTGATCTACCACGACCAGGGCGCCTATGTGCGCACCCACGGCTCGCGGGTGATGGGCCGCACCATGAGCATGCTCACCGGCCCTTACCGCGTCGGCGCGCTGCGCGCGGTCGGCCATTTCCGGCTCACCAACAAGACGCCGGCCGCGACCTATCGCGCGCCGGGCCGGTTCGAAGGCACGTTCGTGCGCGAGCGCATCATGGACGCGATCGCGGCGAAGCTAGGCATCGACCGTATCGAATTGCGCCGGCGCAATCTCATTGCCGGCGCCGACATGCCCTATACGATCGAATTCGCCGAGGAGCATATCGAGGAGCTGCCGCTCGATTCCGGCGATTACCCGGCACTGCTCGAGAACGCGCTGACGCATTTCGGCTGGGACAAGATCGAGGACGACGTGCGCCGCCGTCGCGCTGCGGGCGAACGCGTCGGCACCGGGATCGCTCTGTTCCTCGAAGAGGGCGGGCGCGGGCCGACCGACGGCGCGCGCATTGCCGTCGATACCAGCGGCGCGGTCGAGGTGGTGACCGGCGGCGCTTCCGTCGGCCAGGGCTTCGAGACGGTGATGGCGCAAATTTGCGCCGAAGCGCTCGGCGTCGATTATCAGCGCGTGCGCGTCGTCCACGGCCAGACCGACCGCATCCCTTACGGCATCGGCGCCCATGCAGCGCGCGCGACGGTGATGACGGGCGGCGCGGTCAACGCCACCGCGCTGAAAGTCCGCGAAAAAGCGCTGGCGACGGCCGCGCGCTTGCTGCAAGCGCCGCCTGACGCCCTCGACATTATCGACGGCATCGTGGTGCGCCGCGATGCCAAGAGCCGCGGCTCGGGCCCATCGATTTCGCTCGGCGAGATCGCACGCCGTCTTGCACCGGCCGCCGAATTGCTTGACGGCCAACTGCCCGGACTATCGGCCGAAGCCTTCTTCCACAGCGAGCACACGGTGTTTCCTTATGGCGGACAGTTCGCGGTGGTGAAGGTCGATGAGGCGACCGGCAAGGTCACGGTCGAGCGCCTGATGATCGCCTACGATGTCGGCCGCGCCGTCAATCCCATGCTGCTCGACGCACAGCTCGTCGGCGGCAGCATCCAGGGCGTCGGCGGCGCGCTGCTCGAAGAATTCACCTACGACGAGAACGGCGCACCGCTCGCCGCGACCTTCGCCGATTACCTGATGCCGACGGTGAGCGAAACACCGCCGGTCGACGTGCTCATTACCGAGGATGCACCGAGCCCGAACAATCCGCTCGGCCTCAAAGGCGGCGGCGAAGGCGGCATCAACGCCGTCGGCGCGGTGATCGCAAGCGCCATCGACGACGCCATCGGAATACCAGGCGCGGTGACGCAAATTCCCGTTACGCCGCAGCGGCTGAAGAAGCTGCTGCGGCGCGCCTGACGATCACGGCTTCGCCTGCATCGCTTCGGTCGCGAGCTTGATCGCTTGCGGCGACGATGCGTAGATGTCCTTGATCAGCGTCTCGACCGCCGCGCCCGCCACCGGGCGCACATCGAGATCGGCGGCGTGGGCTTCGGCGAGAAAATCCGGATCTTTCATCGTTGCGTCGAATGCTGCGCGCAGCGTGGCGAGACGGTCCGCCGGCACATCGGGCGGCGCAGCAAACGGCCGGGCGATGCTCTGGCGCGAGACGACAAGTTTCAGCGCGGCGTGCTCGGCCGGATCGGTCGTCATGTCCATGATCAACGGTACATGGGCGAGATTGGGATCTGGATCTTTGGCCAACGCGACCTGTAGCGTGACGTTGATTTCCTTCGACGTCAGCATCGCCTTATTGCGGCTCAAAAGGCTCGTCCACGACCAGCCGCAGCGGCCGTCGACCTCGTGGCGCTGCATCGCCAGCGTGATCTCAGTGCCACCCGGATAGCCGGTAACGATACGAATCGGCATATGAAACATGTTGCGCATGACGGTGGCGAACACGTCGCTCTCGGCACCGCCGCCGGACGCGCCGATCACCATCGTCTTTTTCCTCATATCGTCCAAAGACGCGATCCCGGACGATGCCATGAAAGCGCAAACGCTGACCTCCTGCGACACGCTGCCGAGCCAGCCGAATTTCGTCGCGTCAAACTGCGTGCCTTCGGCATGGCCGAGCAGCGGCTCCGCGACGATGCCCGGGGCGAAGTGAGCGAGCGCCGTGCCGTCCTTCGGCGCGACGTTGTAGAGATAGTTGGCGACTTTCAGGGAGCCCGCGCCCGGCATGTTCTGCGGCACGATCTGCGGATTGCCGGGAATGTGACGGCCAAGGTAGCGCGCGAGCGTGCGGCCATAAATGTCGTAGCCGCCGCCGGCGGAAAAGCCGATCAGCATCTGGATGGTTTTGCCGGCGTAGAAGTCGTCAGCACGCGCCGGCGGCGCCGCAACCGCCATGAGGGCGGAACCGCCAGCGACGATTGCGGAATAAAGGTACAGTTTCTTGATGCTCATGAAGACCTGCGATGCAATTTTCGTTCCGCCGCAGCGACCGCTGTCGAGCGTGTCAGTTCGGGCTGCTCGCCATAGAGCCATTCCATTCCGGCCATGGCATCGTCCGGCGTGCGCGCGCCGAGCATGATGTTGCGCAATTCCCTGGCGACGCCGGAGGCGTGGAAAAATTCGCCGTAGACGCGCGCCGTGATCTGCACGCGGCCCGTGCGCAGGTAACGCGCCAGCTGGTAGGCCTTGAAGGCCGCGGCATAGTCGCCCTGCATATCCGCGGTCTTGTTGGCGAGGCAGACCGCGTCTTCGATCGACATGTTGGCGCCCTGCGCCAGGTATTGCAGCATGGGATGCGCGGCGTCGCCGAGCAGCGTGATGCGGCCGCGGCTCCATTCCTTGATGGGCGGGCGGTCGCACAGGACCCACATGCGCCAGCTCTCGATCTTGTTGAGGAGCGTGCGCACCGGCTCGCAGGTCTTGGCGAAGCGTTCGTGCAGTTCGGCCGGATCGCCGAAACTGTCCCAGCCTTCCTCGTAGCGGTTGGAGTGGAACACGGCGACGAGGTTGAACAATTCGCCGGTGCGCAGCGGATAGTGCACGAGATGCACCTTCTCGCCGGCCCAAAGCACCATGTCGCGCCAGCGGAATTCCTCCGGCATTTCCGACGTCGGCAGCACCGCCCGGTAGGTGATATGACCGGCGACGTTCGGCTTGCCGTCGCCGACGACGATCTGGCGGATGGTTGACCACAAGCCGTCAGCGCCGATCAGCGCCGCGCCCCGGTACTCCTTGCCGCTTTCGGCGCATGCGGTGACGCCGTCCTTCGTTTCATCGACTTTGACGATCTTCTGCGAGGCATCCAGCCGGATCAGGCCGGACGTCCGGCAGGCTTCGAGCAGCGCCTTGTGCAAATCGGCGCGATGGATCAGCGCATAGGGATGGTGGAATTTCCTGCGGAAGGCGTCGCCGAGCGGGATGCGCGTGACCTCCTGCCCGGTAATCGAATCCATCATGATGAGATTGTTGGGAAACACCGCGAGCGCACTGACCGGCTCGATGAGACCCAACGCTTCGAACATCCAGAATACGTTGGGGCCGAGCTGGATGCCGGCGCCGATCTCCTTGAACTCCGGCGCCTGCTCGACGATCTGCGATGGGATTCCCTTCCGCGCCAGGGCAAGCGCCGCCGCAAGCCCGCCGATGCCGCCGCCGACAATGATGACGTGCTGGTCTTTCCAATGGGCCATATCGGCGTCTCCTCGGCGGCATTCTAGAAGGCGGCCGACCGGCGACAAGGGCGCGCTTCGCATGGCCGGCTGGACAGGCGCGGCGATCGCGTGCGCTATTGCGGCGCAAGCAGTTTGGCAGCGGAGCAAGCAGCATGGCGGGCGCGCCGGCGGATGGAAAAATCGACGTGCACTTTCATCTCATCCCGCAATTCTATCGCGATGCGGTCTATGAGGCCGGCACCGGGCCCGCGATCGGACGCTTCCCCGACTGGAGGCCCGCGCTCGCGCTCGATCTCATGGACAGGCACGGCATCGCGCTCGCGCTGCTGTCGCTGGCGCAACCCGGCGTCGCGTTTCTTCCCAACGACAAGGCTGCCGCCTTCGCGCGGCGCTGCAACGACTACGCCGCCGAACTGATCGCGCGGCATCCCCGGCGCTTCGGCTGCTTCGGCCTGCTGCCGATGCATGATATCGCCGCGGCGATCACGGAAGCGCGCTATTGCCTCGAGACCCTGCGCTTCGAAGGCATTTGCCTGTTCGCGAGCTACGGCGAGAAATTTCTCGGCGATGCCGCCTTCGATCCGCTGCTCGGCTATCTCGACTCCGCGGGAGCCGTCGTCCACATCCACCCCAGCCTGCATCCATCGAGCCGGTCGCTGACGCTGCCGTGGCCGGGCTTCATGATCGAATATGTGTTCGACACCACGCGCGCGGCGGTCAATCTCCTGTTCACCGGCGCGCTGGATCGCTTCGCCGGCATTCGCTTCATCCTGTCGCACGCCGGCGGCACCCTGCCCTACATCGCCTGGCGCCTCTCCGTCGCGCCGATGATCGACAAGCGGCTCAAGCAGCGCTCGCGCGAGGAGATTTTCGCCGGCTTGAAAACGTTCTGGTACGACAACGCGCTCGCCTCCGGCATCGAGCCCATGGGCGCGCTTTCGCGCATCGCGGCGCGTGAGCGCATCGTATTCGGCAGCGACTGGCCGTTCTGCAACGACGGCGTGGTGACCGAGGAGGTCGCCGACTTCACGGCGCCCGGCTTCCTGGCGCCGGAGACGATCGCGATGATCGCACGAAATAACGCGCTCGCGCTGTTCCCGAAACGCGCCGCGCAGTCCGGTTAAGCCTCGTCTTCGTCGCCGCCTTGAGCCGCAGCCGAATGCGGCCGATGGCCGCTGACCTCGGCCGCGGCGTCACGCTCCAATATCCAGCCGAAAATGGCGCTGAGCAGCACCAGGGCCGCCGCTCCGCCGAACGCCACGATGAAATCGGGCCGGCCGAACGTGCCGGCGCCGCGCCAGGCGAGCGACAAATGCAGCAGCACCGCCACGAACGAGATGCCGAAGCCGCGGCTCAATTGCTGCGACATGCTGGCGATGCTGGTCGCCGTGCTCATCAGCGGCTGCTCGATATCGGCATAGGTCATCGCCTGCGTGGCGGTGAAGCCGAGCGACTGGAAGTAGCCGGCGGTGAGCAGGAGCACGAAGATCAGCAGCAGCGGCGTCGAGACCGTGAAGAACGCGCACATCAGGACCGAGGCGGCGCTGATCAGGCTGTTGACGATGATGACGTTGCGAAACCCGAAGCGCCGCAGGATCGGCCGCGCCGTCAGCTTCATGGTCATCGAGCCGGCGGCGGTCGCGAAAGTGATGCTGCCCGAGGTCGCCGCGGAGAGTCCGAACACGACCTGCAACAGCAACGGCAGCAGGAAGACCAGCGTTCCCGCGCCGGCGCGAAACAGCGACCCGCCGGTGATGCTCACCTGAAACGTGGTGATGCGGAACACCGAGAGATCAAGGAGCGGATGCTTGGCATGCCACAGGTGCCGCAGCGCCAGAGCGCCAAGAGCGATGCCGAGGGGCAATAGCACGATCACTTGCGAGAGATCGCCACGACCGCGACCGATCGCCTCGATGCCGTACATCAGGCAGAACAGCGAGGCGCCGGTCAGCACAAAGCCGAGCCAATCGAGCGGGCGCCGCGTGTCCTCCTTCGGATTGTCGAAGAATACCGTCACCAGCACGATGCCGAGAATGCCGAGCGGCACGTTGATGAGAAAAATCCAGCGCCAGGAAAAGTAGGTGGTGATGAAGCCGCCGATCGGCGGCCCAAGCACCGGGCCGAGCTGCGCCGGCACCTGCAGGTAGGCCATCGTGGCGATCAGCGCCGTCTTTTCCACGCTGCGGAACAGGACGAGGCGGCCGACCGGCACCATCATGGCGCCGCCGAAGCCTTGCAGCACGCGCGCCGCCGTCAGCTCGATGACGTTGCCCGAGAATGCGCAGAGGATCGAGCCGAGCGTGAACAGCGCGATGGCGGCGCGGAAGATGATGCGGCCGCCGAACCGGTCCGCCGCCCAGCCGCTGACCGGAACGAACACTGCAAGGCTGAGCAGATAGGCGGTGACGGCAACGCTGAGCCGCACCGGATCGGTGTTGAGCGAAATCGCCATCTGCGGCAGCGCCGTGGTGATCACGGTCGAATCGATCTGCTGCATGATGATCGCCGATGCGACGATCATGGCGACGACTTTGGGCTTCGATTCGGGGGACATGAGGCCATGGTATAGCGCCATCCCGGGGCGACCGCGAAGCGGCCTCACGGGACGCGGCCTAGGGCCTCATTGTGATGAGACTCGCAGCGCCGCGAGCACGCGCTCGGGCGTGATCGGCATTTGCGTGATCGGCGCCGCGCCGAGCGGGCGCAGCGCATCGTTGATGGCGTTCATGATGCAGGCCGGAGCACCCGCGGTGCCGGCTTCGCCGGCGCCCTTGGCGCCGAGTTCGGAATCCGCCGTCGGGGTTACCACGTGGCCGATGTCGATGTCGGGCACTTCGCCGGCCATCGGCACGAGGTAGTCCATCATGGTGCCGTTGAGGAGTTGGCCCGCCTCGTCATAAAGGCAGTGCTCGAACAGGACGGCGCCGATGCCCTGCACGATGCCGCCGCGGATTTGCTCGTCGATAAGCTGCGGGTTGATCACGGTGCCGCAATCCTCGACGCACCAATGCCGCAGCAGCCTGACCTGGCCGGTCCTGATATCGACGTCGAGATAGGACGCCTGCACACCGTTGGTGAACGCGAACGGCCACGCGCGCGGCACGTAATGGCGCGTCACCGCGAACTCGGCTTGAAAGCCGGGCGGCAGCGTATCGGGGCGGAAGTAGACGACCCGCGCGACTTCATCGAGGCCCATGCGCTCGCGGCCGGTATCGGCATCGACCACGATGCCGTTGCGGATATCG
>Ga0335085_10008615_pt1 | contig 15542 bp, 15 predicted proteins | sample Lox_Sample_45_FD_206712 | JGI IMG/M metagenome (GOLD analysis project Ga0335085, IMG submission 206712) | Soil microbial communities from Loxahatchee National Wildlife Refuge, Florida, United States - Lox_Sample_4.5 | ecosystem: Environmental > Terrestrial > Soil > Wetlands | place: USA...
CGCTATGGAAGGCCTTCCCGGGCGTGGCCGTGCGGCCTTCCGCAATTACTCGTTGAACAGCCCTTCGAACAGCGCACTGGAGAGATAGCGCTCGCCGGAATCGGGCAGAATCACCACGAACAGCTTGCCCTTCGACTCGGGTTCCTGCGCGACCTTCATCGCACCCGCCACGGCCGCGCCGCAGGAGATGCCCGAGAGAATCCCCTCTTCGCGCGACAGCCGGCGCGCCATCTCGATCGATTCCTCGTTGGTCACCTGCACCACGCGGTCAACGACCGAGAGATCGAGCGTGTCCGGGATGAAGCCGGCGCCGAGACCCTGGATCTTGTGCGGCCCGGGCTTCAACGGCTCGCCCGCTTTTGCCTGCGTGATCACCGGACTATTGGCCGGCTCAATGGCCACCGAGAGAATCGCCTTTTTCTTTTCGTTCTTGATGTAGCGCGACGTGCCGGTGATGGTGCCGCCAGTGCCCACGCCGGAAATCAGAATGTCGATCTTGCCGTCGGTGTCGTTCCAGATCTCGGGACCGGTGGTCTTGAAATGGATCTCGGGATTGGCCGGATTCTTGAACTGCTGCAGCAGGACGTAGCGCTCGGGGTCGGAAGCGCGAATCTCCTCCGCCTTCGCGATGGAGCCTTTCATGCCCAGCGCGCCTTCGGTGAGGATCAGGTTCGCACCCAGCGCCTTCAGTACCTTGCGCCGTTCGAGCGACATGGTTTCCGGCATGGTGAGCGTGATGGGATAGCCGCGCGCGGCCGCGACGAATGCCAGCGCGATGCCGGTATTGCCGCTGGTGGGCTCAATCAGTTCCTTGCCCGGTTTGAGAGTGCCGCGTCTTTCGGCATCCCAAATCATCGCCGCGCCGATGCGGTCCTTCACGGAATAACCGGGGCCGCGGCCTTCGATCTTCGCGAGCATGGTGACAGGCGCGCCGTCGGTGACGCGATTGAGACGAACCAGCGGGGTCCGGCCGATGCTTTGAGAATTGTCTTCGTAGAACATTAGATCTCCCAGTTGGGGATGTAGCGCGCCTGATTCTCCTGCCAGGCGCGGCAGAGTTCGGAGAACGTGGTGCGATCGACGATATTGCCGATGCACTGGTCGACGCGGCGCCACATGTCCGCGAAGGGATCGTCGTCACGATGAGCGCTGGGTTTGGGCGCGTTGTTCTTGCCGGTGCCTTCAATGAAGCGGAGGACCTCGCCGACCGTGATGGACTCGGGCGGCCGCGCCAGCAGATAGCCCCCCTCGGCGCCGCGACGGGATTCCACAAATCCGCCCTGTTTGAGGCCGGCGAGGATCAGCTCCAGGAACTTCTGCGGAATCTTCTGGCGTTTGGCGATGCCGGCGATCTTGACGGGTTCGCGGGTGCGCTGCATGGAAAGGTCGAAGAGCGCGTGCAGGGCGTATTCGCCTTTGACTGAGATGTGCATGGGCGTTCCCCCGTATCTCCGGGGTCTAGTAGAGATTGTAGCCCAGGCCGGCCATCCTACTTGCGGGCCGGCTTGTAGTCGACGAACAGCTCAGGGAATTGTTCCTTGAGCGCAGCGATCTTCGGGCGGTCGCACACCTGAATGTAAGGATTGCTGGGGTTGTAGTATGCGTAGTCCTGGTGATAGTCCTCCGCCTGGTAGAAGGCCTTGAGGGGAGTCACTTCGGTGACGATACGGCGGGGAAAGATGTGGGCCGCGTCCAGTTGCGCAATGTACGCCATCGCCAGGCGTTTCTGTTCTTCGCTGGTATAGAAGATGGCGGACCGGTACGACGTTCCCACGTCGGGCCCCTGCCTGTTCAACTGCGTCGGATCATGGGCCACTGAGAAATAGACGCGCAACAGTTGGCCGTAGGTGATTCGCGACGGATCGTAGACCACTTCCACCGATTCGGCATGGCCGGTGGTTTCGGTGACCACCTGGTTATACGTAGCCGTCTGCGCCGAACCGCCGGAGTAGCCCGCGGTGGTAGACAGCACGCCCCTGACGCGTTGAAACACAGACTGCACGCCCCAGAAACAACCACCGGCGAAAACGGCAGTCGCCTTCCCCGGCCGCGCGGCAAGGGCCACGTCGGCCGACAAGGGCGGAATGGGAGGAGCGGCGAAGGCGGCGAGCGCGGCAAGCAGCAAGCCGCCCGCTACATTGCGAATGACAGCGGAAAAACGCATGGGCAGAATCTCGCTCATGGGGAGTGTCCCGGTAACTCCGGGGTCTCGTGGAGATTGTAGCGAATTCGCCTGGCTGGAATCGCAAATTTCCCTCTTGTAAGTAGAATGCTACATAGGTATACTCAGGGCATGTCAGGCGGACCGGGGCTCTCGCACACCGCTGCCATGATCCTGCAGGCGATCAGCGCCGGGTACGTTTACGGTTATACCGTCATGGAAGTCACCGGACTGCCGAGTGGAACGGTCTACCCTGCTCTGCGCCGCATGGAGCGTGACGAGTTGATCGTCTCACACTGGGAGCGGCAATCGGCGGCAGACGCGGCCCTGCGTCCGGCCCGGAAGTACTATGGCATCACGCGGCGCGGGATCAACTCACTGGACGCTGCGCGCAAGCGCTATCCGCTGCTGGGAAAGCTGACTCCGGCCAGGGAGGCTCAACAAGCATGAACCGGGAATGGCTTCCGGCGGCGATGCTCCGCGCTGCGTCACTGATCGCTCCCGGAGTACAACGTGCCGAGTGGTTTCGGGAGTGGCGTACCGAACTCTTTTACGTGCCTCGCAACGAGGCGGTCCAATTCTGTCTCGGCGCCTTCCAGGATGCAGCGTGGTTGCGAAAGAACCGTGAGACAACGGAGAGCGGCCTTTTGCATCCGGTATCGCCGATGCGCTGTCTCGCGACGATGGCTGTGCTCTCGGCGGTGAGCCTTCTGGCCGCCTCACTGCTGCCCGCCAGGGATCTCGCGCCCTACTGGCAATTGCGAATGCGCGATCTGTTGACAGGCTGCGTTGTGATGCTGCCAATGTCGTCGCTTGTGCTGCTGGCCGCGCGTCTGGCGATGGGCGGCCCGGCCGGACCGGCGGTTGTTTCCTGGAGGAGCCGCAATCGCTCGGGCCTCTATTTTCTGCTGAAAGTGATTCTCGCGCAGCCTCTGATGTTGTGCGGCATGGTACTGATGTTGCGCGCCGGCACGGCGCCGCTGGCGCCGCTCTCCGTCGGAGCATCGTGGATTCTGCTATTCCGCTGGATCCTGCTGGATCAGCGACGGCGCTGCCCGGTCTGCCTGCGGCCCCTGACTCATCCAGTGCGCATCGGAACGCCTTCGGAGACCTTCCTGGAGTGGTACGGAGCCGAATCGATGTGCGAACGCGGCCACGGGCTGATGCACGTGCCGGAGGCGGAAACGAGTTTCGGGAAGCGCGAATGGTTGAAGCTGGACAGCTCATGGAGCGGCCTGTTTGCCGGAGCCACGGAGGAGAAGCTGCGATGAAGCTCGAATTGCGCCACGTGTCGAAGTCGTTCTCTGGAATTCCCGCTGTCAACGACGTCAGCTTCGAGGCTCGCGCGGGCGAGGTGACCGGGTATCTGGGTCCGAACGGCTCCGGCAAATCGACCACGATGAAGATGATCACCGGCCTGATGGAGAGCACCGGCGGAGAGATTCTCTTCGATGGAGCGGCGATCCGCTCCGACCTGACTGCCTTCAAACGGCGAATGGGTTATGTTCCCGAGGAGCCGTATCTCTACTCGCACCTGAGCGGGCTCGAGTATCTGGAGATGGTGGCGCAGTTGCGCGACCTGCCCGCCAAGCCGGCAGCCGCGCGGATCGACGGATTGCTGCGGATGCTCTCGCTGCACGGCGACCGGCACGCGTCGATTTCGTCGTACTCCAAAGGAATGCGGCAGAAGGTGCTGCTTTCGGCTGCCCTGCTGCACAACCCCGACCTGATTCTGCTGGACGAGCCGTTTTCCGGGCTCGACGTGGCCACATCGCTGGTGCTGCGCGGGCTGATCGAGGAACTGACGGCGCGCGGCAAGGTGGTGCTGTTCAGTTCGCACGAACTGGAGACGGTGGAGCGCGTTTGCTCGCATGTCGTGATTCTGCATCGCGGCAGAGTGGTGGCCGACGATTCCATCGAGCGGCTGCGGACGCTCATGGCGTTGCCCACGCTGGAGGACATCTTCTCGCAACTGGCCGTGGAGCAGGACACCGCGGCCGTATCGCGCGATATCGCGGACCTGATTCAGGCCTGATCCGTCACGAACGCGGCGCGGAGGCGCCATCCATGAATACACGTGTGCAATTTCGGGTGTTGTATCGCCAGTTTCTGTTTCGCCTGATGGACGTGGAGATGCTTTCGACGTCGGCGCGCGGCGATGCGAGCGGACTGCTCGGCCAGTTCGGGGCGCTGCTGGTATTCGGCAGTGTGCTGCTGGCCTGGGCGGGAGGAGCCGTCGGCAGCGAGGTTCGTCACATGACCACGCCGGCCGGCGTCTGGGGCGCGGAGCGCTTCATGGTCTCCCTGACGATGCTGACTGTGGGCGTGTTCGCTCTTCTGAACTGGGAGTCTACGTTTCTGGAGCGCCGCGACATACTGGTGCTGGGACCTCTGCCGGTGCGCGGGCGAACGCTGCTGGCCGCGAAGATCGCCGCGGCCGCCGCCGCCCTGGGCATCACGGTGATTGCGCTGAACTGCTTTGCCGGGTTCATATGGCCGATGGCCATGTCGCCCGACGGCGTCGGTATCGCAGGCACCGCCTGGTTCGTCGCCGTGTTCTGGGTGGCGTTGTTCGCCAGTGGCCTGTTCTCTTACTGCCTGGTTCTGAGTGTGCAGGCAGCGGCCTCACAACTGCCTCGCCGCTGGTACCTGCGCATCTCCCCGGTGTTGCAGGTTGGCGGCTTCGCTTTCTTCCTCCTGATGATCTGCTTCCAGCCTTCGTTCCGCACTCCGGAGGAGTTGTTGTCGCCGCAGAGCCAGCGCTTGCTCGCGTGGCTGCCGCCGTACTGGTTTCAGGGTCTGCTGAGCGAACTGAGCGGCATCTTCCGGGAACAGAGTCACGCGGCCATGGCACCGCTGGCGGCGCACGCGATCGTGAACCTGTCGATCGCGATTGCGCTGGCGAGCGGCGGGTTCCTCCTCAATTACATGCGCACGCTGCGCAAGATTGTCGAAGAGCCGGACATCGCGCCCAGCGCGCGCGGCGCGCTGTGGCTACCGCGCCTCGGCAGACGGCCGCAGACGGCACTGACGCATTTTGTGATTCGCACTCTGCTGCGCAGCCGGCGGCAGCGAACGATTGTGGCGTTCTACCTGGGTGGAGGGCTCGCGTTGGTTGCCGTCTACCTCGGCGGCGCGCGCGCGGCGCTGCACACGGACTGGGCGGGTATTGCACAACGAGTTCCGTTCCCGCTCGCGGTGGCGAGCGTGCTGATGCTGGCGGCCACCTGGCTGGGCACGCGTTCTGTGTTTTCGCTGCCCGTGGACCTTCGCGCCAACTGGGTGTTCCGCATCGTTCCGCTCACGTACGACAGCCGCGAGCGCGTGGCGGCCGTGCGCCGGGCGCTGGTGGTTCTGGCGGTGCTGCCGGTAGCCGTTGCATCGGCGGGGCTGTTGTTGATTCTGTGGCCCTGGCGCATGGCACTGGAGCACACGCTGGTGCTTGTGCTGCTGGGCAGCGTGCTGGCCGACGCGTCGCTGCGTGGTTTCCACAAGATTCCGTTCGCCTGCTCGTGGCTGCCAGGCCGTTCGAAAGTTCACATGGTGTTCTGGTTCGGCGTGCTGCCGGTGGTGTACGCGATCCACCGGCTGGCGCAATTGGAGCAGCGGGCGATGCCGGCGGCTGTAGCGGTGCTGGCCATCGTGGCCGGGGCCGCACGCATCGTCACCGACACCGCCGCGAGCCGGCTCGAACCGGAAGTGAAGTTCGAGGAGGTCGCAGCGGATGAACTGGTTGGGCTCGGGATCGGAAGCTAGGCGAGCGTGTTGATCGAGATCGGCCGCGCCTTCTCGTAGGCTGCGATCGCCGTTTCCTGGTTCAGGATGTAGCCGAGCTCGTCCACGCCTTCCAGCAGGCAATGCCTGGCGAAGGCGTCGACAGGGAACTCAACAGCGCGGCCGTCGGGCAGAATCAGCGCCTGCGCCGCGAGATCCAGCTTCAGCACGGCTTCGGGATTCGCGAACAGCCATGCGTGGACGTCGCGCGGCACAATCAACGGCACCAGTGAATTCTTCAACGCGTTCTGCCGGAAAATGTCCGCGAACGACGTGCTGATCACCGCCCGAAAGCCGTATTGGGTCAGCGCCCACGGAGCATGCTCGCGCGAGCTGCCGCAGCCGAAGTTGTCGCCGGCCAGCAGAATCTTCCGCGCCTTCGACTCCGCCTGGTTCAGCACGAAGTCGGGCTTCGGCGCGCCCGCGGCGTCGTAGCGCCAGTCGTAGAAGAGCTGATCTCCCAGGCCCGCCTTCGAAATCGTCTTGAGGAAACGCGCCGGGATGATCTGATCGGTGTCGATGTTGTCGATCGGCAACGTGACGAACCTGCTCTCAAATGCTGTGAACTTATCCATGGGTCAGTTTCCTCACGTCGGTCACGCGGCCGGCCACCGCGCTCGCGGCCGCGGTCAGCGGGCTCGCCAGGAACGTACGCCCGCCCTTGCCCTGCCGTCCTTCAAAATTGCGATTGCTGGTTGAGACGCTGTACTCGCCCGGCTGCAACTGATCGCCGTTCATCGCGATGCACATCGAGCAGCCCGCTTCGCGCCACTCGGCGCCTGCCTCGCGGAAGATGCGATCGAGCCCCTCAGCCTCGGCCTGGCGCTTGATCTCCATCGAGCCCGGCACAACCATGGTACGCACGCCCGCCGCCACCTTGCGGCCCTTCAACACCGAAGCCGCGCTGCGCAGATCGGAGATGCGCGAATTGGTGCAGCTTCCGATGAACACCACGTTCACCGCGTGGCCCTCGATCGGCTTGCCGGGTTCCAGATCCATGTAGCGCAGCGCCTTGGCCAGCGAATCGCGTTCCAGCGGATCGGCCATGGACGACGGATCGGGCACCGCGCCCGAAATCGGCATGCCCATGCCCGGATTCGTTCCGAAGGTCACCATTGGCTCAAGCGATGCCGCGTCGATGGTCACGGTGCGATCGTAGGTCGCGCCCTCGTCGGTGAGCAGCGTGCGCCACAACTTGAGCGCCGTCTCCCACGCCGCCCCCTTCGGCGCGTATTTGCGGCCGTTGAGGAAGTTGTACGTGGTATCGTCTGGCGCGATCAGACCCGCGCGCGCGCCGCCCTCAATCGACATATTGCACACGGTCATGCGCTCTTCCATCGAAAGCGCGCGAATCGCCGAGCCGGCGTACTCAATCACGCAGCCCGTGCCGCCGCCGATGCCGATCTTCGCGATCAGCGCCAGAATGATGTCCTTGGCGCCCACGCCGTCTCGCAGCGTGCCGTCCACCTTCACCTGAAACGTCTTCGACTTCGCCTGTAGCAAACACTGCGTCGCCAGCACGTGCTCCACCTGGCTGGTGCCGATGCCGAAGGCCAGCGCGCCGAAAGCCCCGTGCGTTGCGGTATGGCTGTCGCCGCACACCACCGTCATGCCCGGCTGCGTGAGCCCCTGTTCGGGACCGATCACGTGCACAATGCCCTGCTGGTCGCTGTGCAGACCGAAGAAGGGAATGCCGAACTCGGAGCAGTTGGTCTCGAACTGCGTCACCTGCGCGGCGGCGATGGGATCGACGATGGGCAGCGACCGCGGAGTGGTGGGAATGCTGTGATCCACAGTGCCGAAGGTCAGGTCCGGCCGGCGCACCTTCAGGCCGCGCTCGCGCAAACCCGAGAAGGCCTGCGGTGAGGTGACTTCGTGCACCAGATGCAGGTCGATGAAAACGAGCGGCGGAGCGCCCGGCGTTTCGGCGACAACGTGGTTGTCCCAGATTTTCTCAACAATCGTGCGAGGCTTCATATGTTCATACCAGAGACGCCACGGCGTCCCCCACTTCGGATGTCGTTGCCGGCGGGCCGGCGGGTTTCAAGTCGGCGGTGACGCGGCCCGATTCGATCACCTTCTCCATGGCCGCATTCACCGCGGCGGCTTCCTTCCCGAGACCGAACGTGTATTCGAGCATCGCCGCCACCGAGCCGATGGCCGCCAGCGGATTCGCTTTGCCCTGCCCTGCAATATCCGGCGCAGAGCCATGCACTGGCTCGTAGAGACCGGTCCATGCGCCCGAGGCACGCTTCTCGCCCAGCGAGGCCGAGGGCAGCATGCCGATCGAACCCGCCAGCACCGCCCCTTCGTCGCTCAGGATGTCGCCGAACATATTCTCGGTCAGCAGCACATCGAAGCGGCGCGGATTCAGCACAAGCTGCATCGCGCAGTTGTCCACCAGCAGGTGATCGAGCTCGACGTCCGGATACTCGGCCGCCACTTCCACCACCACCTTGCGCCAGAGCTGGGAATTCTCCAGCACGTTCGACTTGTCCACGCTGGTCACCTTCTTCCGCCGGTTGCGCGCCAGCGACATGGCGACTCGCGTGACCCGCTCGATCTCCGCGCGCGTGTAGGCCATGGTGTTGATGGCGTGCGCCTGCGCGCCCTCGCCGAAAATGCCGCGTGGCGTGCCGTAATAGATGCCGCCGGTGAGCTCGCGCACGATGATCATGTCGGTGCCCTCGATGCGCTCGTTCTTGAGCGGCGAGGAATCGAGCAGGCAGGCGTAAGTGCGCACCGGCCGCAGGTTGGCGAACACGCCCAGAACCTTGCGAATGCCCAGCAGCCCGCGTTCGGGACGCTTTTCGGGAGCGATGTTGTCGAACTCTGGCAGCCCGACGGCGCCCATTAGCGTGGCGTCGGCCTTGTGAGCCAGTTCGATGGTCTCCTGCGGCAGCGGCGTGCCGCACTTGTGAATGGCGATGCCGCCGAGCAGACCCTCGGTCAGATTCAGCGTGTGGTTGTACTTTGCAGCAACCTGCTTCAGTACTTTCACCGCTTCGGCGGTGACTTCCACACCAATGCCGTCACCCGGCAGTATGAGGACACTGAGGTTCATGAGATTAGTCTAGTTGGTCGCTGGCTAAAGCCTGTGCTATCTGCCTGGTGGCACAGGCTTCAGCCTCTGGCTCAATCGCTGGCCGCGGCGCGGGCTTCGCTCTCTGTCACGTCGCGCAACAGATGAATGATCTCGTCGTTGCGCAGGCCCTTCTTGCAATCGGCCATGGTGGTGAAGCGATGGTAAAACATATCCAGCTCGCCGCCGGACAGCTCGAAGCCAAGATCCCTGGCGCGCTGGCTCAGCGCGTGACGCCCGCTGTGCTTGCCCAGGACCAGCCGGCTCTCCGGGACGCCGACGCTTCTCGGGTCGATAATTTCGTACGTCGACTTCTCCTTCAGATAGCCATCCTGATGGATGCCCGCCTCGTGCGCGAAGGCGTTTTCGCCGACGATCGCTTTGTTTGGCTGCGGCCCGAAGGTGATCATGTCGGTGAGCACGCAACTGGCCGGATAAAGCTGCTCGGTGACGATGGCGGTCTCAAACGGGAGCTTGTCCTGCCGCGTCCTGAAGGCCATCACAATCTCTTCCAGCGACGCATTGCCCGCGCGCTCGCCGATGCCGTTAATCGTGCACTCGATCTGCCGCGCTCCGGCCTGCACCGCGACAATCGAGTTCGCCACCGCGAGGCCAAGATCGTCATGGCAATGCACGCTGACGATGGCGCTGTCGCCCAGCGCCCGGGCCATGCGGCCAATCAGCTCGCGATATTCGTCGGGCACCGAGTAGCCGGTGGTGTCCGGCAGATTCACTGTCCGCGCGCCCGCGGCCACCACCGCGCGAGAGACCTGCTCCAGGTAATCGTAATCGGTGCGGGTGGCGTCCTCGGCGGAGAACTCGACATCGTCGGTGTACTGCCGCGCAAGTTCCACCGCGGCGCAGGCGGCATCCAGAACCTCGGCGCGCGACTTGCGCAGCTTGTGCTTCAGGTGAATGTCGCTGGTGGCAATGAAAGTGTGGATGCGCGGCCGTTTGGCATGGCGCAGAGAGGTGGCGGCGCGTTCGACGTCGAGCCGGTTTGCCCGCGCCAGCGCCGCCACCTGCATCCAGGGGAACTCGCGACTGATCGCGTCCACAGCTTCAAAATCGCCCTGCGAGGCGATGGGGAAGCCGGCTTCGAGGATATCGACGCCCAGCTCCACCAGTTTTGCGGCCATCCGCAGCTTCTCGGGTACGGTCATGCTGCAGCCGGGTGACTGTTCGCCGTCCCGCAGGGTGGTGTCAAAGATGTATACGCGATCAGGCAACGGGGTTCCTCCCTGAATCTCCCATTATGGGCGCGGGTGATTTATTTGACAAATTTATAATTGTGCCCAAAGACATGAGTTGTGCTAATGATATAAGCAGGGCTTATGGAACTCTACCCGCTTAAGGTCCTGCTCACGGTGGTCAACGAAAAGAGCTTCTCCCGCGCCGCCGAGAAGCTGTTGCGCACGCAACCTGCTGTGTCGCTTGCCATTGCGAAGCTGGAGGCCGATCTGGGGGAGAAGCTGATCGACCGCTCCGGCAAGGATCTCATCGTCACCGACGCCGGACGTATCGTCCTTGAGCACGCGCGCCGTTTCGAGAACCTCGAGAGCGAGCTGGAGAACGCCCTGGCCGAGCTCCGCGACCACTCCGCCGGCCGCCTCATCATTGGCGCCAACGAATCCACCACCCTCTACATGCTGCCGTCCATTGAGCAGTACCGGCGCATGTACCCCAAGGTGAAGGTACAGGTGCGGCGCTGCCTGTCGAGCAAGATCCCGGGGCAGCTCATCGACGGCGACCTCGAGCTCGGCGTCATCAGCTACGACCCCGAAGACAGCCGGCTGCTGTCGATGGTGATCTACCAGGATCACCTGTCGTTTGTGGTTTCGCCGAAACACCGCTTCGCCGGGCTGGAAGAGATCTCGATTTCCGAGCTCGGCATGGAGACCTTCATCGCGCACAACGTGCTCTCGCCGTACCGCTCCATCGTGATTCGTGCGTTCCAGCAGTCGAAGGTGAACCTGAATATGGACGTCGAGATGCCCACGGTGGAGACCATCCGCCTGCTGGTTTCGCGCAACGAGGGCGTGGCCTTCCTGCCACGCATGTGCGTCGAGCAGGACGTGGCAGCGGGCAATCTGTGCGAGGTGCGCGTGCGCGAGCTCGACGTCGAACGGCCGATCCGCCTGGTCTATCCGGAAAAGCGCGTCCTGAGCCATGCGGCACGAGCCTTCCTGGAGTTGATTCAGGAGCGCGTGGCTGCGCGGGTGCAGAGCAACGCATCGCGATAGGATGGATTCAATGACTGGAAAGGTCAGTGTCGTGATGGTCGTCGTGTTGTCGTGCCGTTTCACGACACCGCCATTCTGCACCCAAAAATCGTCAAGCAGGGATTGAAGCAATCGAAGAGACTGGCGGAATCGCCTAACCTGCCCCCGTCAATCCCCGCACCACCTTCAACACCTGACCGCCCATCTGCAGCGCGATGCGCGGGTCCGAGGCCAGCATCGCGATGGCGGGCCAGCCTCGCCCCTCATCGATGCCGTCGAGCGCGCAAAGCAGCAACAGTGGCGTGAGCGTGCGCGCGAAGGAGTAGGTGTCAGACCAGAGGTCTCCCGGCGCAAGAAACGCCGCCAACAACACAAACAGGCCGCCGGCGATACTCGCGGGTGTCAGAACGCGGCTGAGCAGCCGCGAGATCGCCCAGACAATCGCGGCAGCCAGTCCCGCGAGCGCAACGAAATCAAGCGCGCGCGCCAGCATCTCGATTGCGGGACTTGCGGCGACGGTTGCCGGATGCAGCACGCGCTCGATGAAACCCAGGAAGGGCACGGGAGTGAAAAACTCGACACCGGCGGGCGCGGTGTGCATCTCCACAAAGACGAACCATGCGACCGCAGGCAGCGCCGCGGTGGAGAACATCGCCGCATCGCGGATGCTGCGGCCGATGAGCAGCCACAACACCATCGCTACAACCAGCGCCAGCCCCGTCTCGCGCACCAGACTCGCGGCCGCCAGCACCATCCACAGCTTCCACCGGCTTCTCTCCCGCAGGTACAGCACAAACCCCACGCAGCAAGCCGCGAGCGCGACATCCACCGTCATCCGGTCGATCGACACCAGCACCGCGGGCGCCAGCGCGAATCCGAGCGCCAGCCAGGGCTTCCCGAACCGGCCCAGCCACCACGCGCCCAGCGCCACAAAGCCGAGCACCACCGCGATGTACGCCGCATCCACCGCGCCGTCGCGGCCGGCGGCGAACAGCCATGCCAGCAGCGGCACCAGAATGCGCCGGTACCGGATCCGCGGCGCGTCGACACTCTGCGCAAAACCGCGCCGGAAGAACGGATCATGCGCGATGTAGTGATAAGCCTGGCCGTCGTAGCCGAAGCTGTTCGGGAAAACGTACAGCTTCTCCGGCGCAAGTTCGGCGGGTGGCGCGAGGTACTTAGCGCCGGTGCAGAAGAGCGCGGTCCAGTTGCCGCCGTAGCTGTAGCGAACCGTCAACGCCTGCCAGGCGAGGAGCAGCAGCGCGCACAACAGCGCAAATGCGGCCGGGCGAAGCGTTTTCGAATGCAGCAAGCGTGAAGTATACAATAGCGCTTGCCCGTGACCCTTCTCGCCTGTCTGGCTGCCGCATTCTGCGCAATCGTCGCGGCGGGAATTGTCTATCAGCTTGTCGGACTGTGGCGTGATGCGCGGCGCTGGCCGCCGCCAGGACGGATGGTCAGCCTCGGCGATGGCCGCAGGATTCACGTCCAGACCATGGGCGCCGGCTCGCCCACTGTGGTCTTTGAATCGGGCGTCTCCGCCACCAGCCTCAACTGGCGCCGTGTGCAGCAGAAGATTGCCGAACGCACCCGCGCCGTCTCGTACGATCGCGCTGGCCTCGGCTGGAGCGACGCCACCGACGCTCCCCCCACCGCCTCCCATCTCGCGCGAGAACTCCACGCGCTTCTTGCCGCAGCCGGCGAACCATCGCCCTATGTTCTGGTGGGCCACTCGTTCGGCGGATTGATCGCACGCTGCTTCGCGCAGCTCTGGCCTGGCGAGGTGGCGGGCCTCGTTCTGGTCGACCCCGCGCGGCCCGAGGAGTGGAGTCCGCTGTCGGCTGTGCAGCGCCACCGGCTGGCGGTCGCCGTTCGTCTCTCCCGCCGCGGTGCGGTGCTGGCGCGCATCGGACTCGTCCGGCTGGCCGTGCGGCTATTTCTGTCCGGATCGCGGCGCCTTCCCCAGGCCATTGGCCGATTCACCAGCGGCCGCGGCGCGCCCGTCATCAACCGCATCGCCGGTGAGCTTGGCAAACTGCCGCGCGAGCTCTGGCCGACGATCGCCGCACAGTGGAGTAACCCAAAATCATTCCTCGGCATGGCCGCCCATCTGGAGGCGCTGCCCGCAAGCGCCGCCGAGATGCAGGACGCTTCCCTGCCCCCGGAGATTCCAGTCACCGTTCTCACTGCGGGCAGAGACGCGCCCGTGCCCGGGGAATCGATCTTCTCCATCGCCCCCCACGCGCGCCATATCATCGCCGCGGAAAGCGGCCACTGGATTCACCTCGACCAGCCCGATCTGGTCGTCGCAGAGATCCTCCGCATCGTCGGCTGAAAGCCGGTAGAATCAACCCAAATGAGACTTCTGCCGGCCATCCTCCTGGCCACCGGCTCGCTGCTGGCCGCGCCGGGCGAGATCGCGTTCTCGCAATCGTCGCCGAGTGTCGAGGCGTGGGACTACGTCGAGGTCGCCATCCACGTGGATAAGCCCGACGTCCGCAATCCCTTCACCGATGCCGCTGTCACCGGGTCCTTTAGCAAGACCGGCGCGGCCCGCCTGAACGTGGAAGGCTTCTGCGATTCGCCCGATGGCTCCATCTACCGCATTCGCTTCATGCCTCAGGCCCCCGGCGACTACGCCTACACGGTGACTTACCACGAGGCCGGTACGGACAAGACCTATCAGGGCGCCTTCCACGCCACGGACGGTCACCGCCGCGGCATGCTGGCCGACGATCCGCAATATCCGTGGCACTTCGTCTGGCAGGGCACCGGCGAGCACTACTTCTTCAACGGCAACACCGCCTTCTGGCTGATGGGATGGCGCGATGAGCGCGTCATCCGCGCCAGCCTCGAGCGCATGCACCGCCTGAAGATCAATCGCGTGCGCGTGCTGCTGGCCGGCCGGAGCTGGACCATGTACGGCGAACCCGTCATGAACGGCCAGTCGTTCAACTTCTATCTGAGTCCGTGGCCCGCCGAGAAAGCCGACGACCTCAACCATCCCGGCTTCGACTACACACGCTTCAACCTCGAGCACTGGCAGCGCTACGAACGCATGGTGCGCTTCGCGCGCGATCGCGACTTGATCGTCTCGGTTATTCTCGATATCGCCGACGGCACCGTGCACCTGCCCCCCGGCAGCGAGGATGAGCATCGCTACATCCGCTACGCCGCCGCGCGCCTGGGTGCGTTCTCCAACATCGCCTGGGATCTGGGCGACGACTGCGACACCTTCCGCACCGATGAGGCAACGCACGAAATCGGAATGCAGCTTGTCGGCGGCTGGGACCCGTACAAGCACCTCGCCACCAGCCACCCGGTGCACATTCAGCATCAGGATCGCGCCAGCGCGTGGTTCGGCTTTACGTCGTATCAGGACTGGGGCCGGACGCAGCATGAGCTGATGCTTGCCTCGCGCGAGCTGCAGAAAAAGACCGGCCGCATCATTCCGCAGACCAACGAAGAGTACGGCTACGAGGATCACAACGCGCTGTGGGCGCCGAAGCCGCCCGGCGATTCAGCCGACACGCTGCGTCGCGTGGCCTGGGACATCGCCATGGCCGGTGCCTACGGAACCGCCGGCGAGACTGCGCGTCGCGGCACCGAAATCTGGCCCGATACCGGCGGCGGCTGGTTCAACGGTCGCGGCGATGACACCATGACCATGCTCAACGGCTACGCGCACATGGTGGACTTCTTCACCAGCTTCGAATGGTGGAAGACTGACCCGCACGACGAACTTGTCAACAACGGCGCCTGGTGCCTCGCCGAGCCTGGCCGCACCTACGCGGTCTATCTGCCGTACGGCGGCTCCGTCACCGTAAAGCTCGAACACGGCACGTATCAGGCGCAGTGGTTCAACGCGTTCACCGGGGAAATCGTGCCCATCGGCGCCGCCGAAGGGCCGTCGTGGACCTCGCCCAACGCGCCCGATTCGAACGACTGGGCGCTACTGCTTAGGCGCTGAGCCGTCCGACCACACCGACAGCTCGTTGCCGCTGGGATCGGTGAAATGGAAGCGCCGTCCGCCCGGGAACGAGAAGATCGGCTTCACAATCGTGCCGCCCGCCGCCTTCACCTTCGCCTCCATCGCCTCCAGGTCGGCCGCGTAGAACACAACCAGCGGCCCGCGCCGCGCGATCTCCTTCACATGCGCGAACCCGCCGGTCAGCCGGCCGTCCTCGAAGCTGCAGTAGTCGGGACCGTAGTCGGTGAACTTCCATCCGAACGCGGCCGTGTAGAAGGTCTTCGTCGCCGTTATGTCAAGGGCGCCGAACTCGATATAGTCAATCTGGCCGTC
>Ga0335085_10008616_pt1 | contig 15541 bp, 11 predicted proteins | sample Lox_Sample_45_FD_206712 | JGI IMG/M metagenome (GOLD analysis project Ga0335085, IMG submission 206712) | Soil microbial communities from Loxahatchee National Wildlife Refuge, Florida, United States - Lox_Sample_4.5 | ecosystem: Environmental > Terrestrial > Soil > Wetlands | place: USA...
ACCAGGTGCGGGCGATCTCGAGACACCGTTTCCCGACCGCCACGGCCGAGATCGGCAGGGTGAGGCGTCCGGTGTTGAGCGTGACGAGCGCGAGCTTCAAGCCCTTGCCCACGTCCCACAACACGTTCTCCTTGGGTACCCGGACGTTGGTGAACCGAATCACGGCGTTGTAGAGCGCCTTCAGGCCCATGAAGTGGCAGCGGTGGGTGACTTCCACGCCGGGCCAGGCGGCTTCGACGATGAACGCCGTGATCTGCCGCCGCTCCTTCCCCTTCACGACGAGCGAGGGGGTGCGGGCCATCACGACCATCAGCTCCGCCTTGGTGCCGTTGGTGCACCACAGCTTCTCGCCGTTCAGAATCCATGCTTCGCCGTCGGGTGAGGGCACGGCCAGGGTCTCCATCGCCGCCGGGTCCGAGCCGACGCCGGGCTCGGTGAGCGCGAACGCCGAGATCGCTCCGCGGGCGAGGCGGGGAAGGTACTGCTGCTTCTGGGCCGAGGACCCGAACACCTTGAGCGGCTGGGGGACGCCGATGGACTGGTGCGCGGAGAGCAGGGCGGTGAGGGAGCCGTCCACGCTCGAGACCAGCTCGATCGCCCGCATGTACGACAGCTGCGACAGGCCGAGGCCGCCGTACTCGCGGGGGATCTTGATCCCGAACGCGCCGATGTCGCGCAGCTCCTGGATCAGCGAGTCGGGGATTTCTTCTTCGCGATCGATGCGATCCGAATCGACGCGGTCGCGCAGCAGCCGCGCCAGGGCATCGAGGAACGGCTTGGCCCGCCGCTCTTCCTCCGCATCTTGCTCCGGGTACGGGTGGATCAAGTCGAGCCGCAGCCGCCCCAGGAACAGGTCGCGCACGAAGCTCGGCGCGGCCCACTCCTGTTCGCGGGCGGCCTCCGCGACATCGCGCGCCTGATCGGCGGAAACCTTGCGCTCAGGCTCTACAGCGGTCGTCGTCATGCGTACCTCTCAATCTAGCGCGGGGTGCCCTGTCACGATCTGATACCCCGCCCAGGCCGCAAGGACGACGCCGATCCGCTTGTCGCGGACATAGATACGATCCTCCGCAGCCACGATGCCCGCGCGCAGCGCTCCGAGCTTGCGCCGCAGATGCCCCGGGCGTTCCACGAACACGATCTTGTTACCTTGGTCGTCGGCGACGTCGTACTTCTCGCTGAACGTCGTCCTTCAGCTCGTAGAGGTTCCACATTGGCAACTCACGCGGACGGACATGCATGCCTCACGTGGTTGGGACGGGCCCCAATATAGGGGTTGGTGTATGTTTCGCCTCCGTGCGGCGCGTTCTCGGCGTCCTCCTTACCATGACGATCGGCGCCGCCGGTCCCGGTATGGGTCAATTGGCCCCCCCCGGCACCGGCGGCGTTGCCGCGTTGGCGAGCGATCTTCGGGCCCTGGGCGCGAACAAGCGCGTCCTCATGATCGGCGCGCACCCCGACGACGAAAGCAATGATCTGCTGACGCTGCTGTCACGGGGGCTCGGCGTCCAGGCCGCGTACCTCTCGCTCACACGGGGAGAGGGCGGCCAGAACCTCATCGGGTCCGAGCTCGGGTCCGACCTGGGCGTCATCCGCACCGAGGAGCTGCTCGCGGCCCGGGAGATCGATGGGGCCCGCCAGTATTTCGCCCGCGCGTACGACTTCGGGTTCTCGAAGACCGCGGACGAGACGTTCCGCTTCTGGCCGCGGGATTCTCTCGTCAAGGACGTGGTCGACGTGATCCGGCGGTTCCGTCCCCAGGTGATCATCTCGATCTTCTCGGGCACGCCCCGGGACGGCCACGGACAACACCAGGTGGCAGGCCTCGTCGTGCGTCAGGCGTTTCAGATGCTCAAGGATTCCTCCTGGGGTCCCGTGAAGCTGTATCGCAGTGCCCGCTTCGATAGCGCGTCCGCCACGCTGACGCTGGAGGGGGGCACGCTGGACCCCATCACGGGGCGCTCTGTGCACCAGCTGGCCATGGAGAGCCGCAGCCGTCACCGCTCGCAGGGAGAGGGCCAGCTCGAGCGCCCGGGGCCGAACCCGGTTCGCCTGGCGCTGTGGGAGCGGAGGGAGGCGGGGCGAGGAACGAAGGACACGGGCCTCTTCGCCGGGATCGACACGCTGCTGCCCGCCGGCGCCCGGTATGCCGCGCTCATCGATTCCGCGCGCGCGCGCTTCACTCCGCTCAAGCCGGGGGGGATCGTGCCGTTGCTGGCGCGAGCCTTGACCGACTTGGGCCGTGCGAGCGACCTGGCGTCTACCGAGCAACGCTCCATTCTCGAGGCTGCCCTCGCCACCGCCGCCGGGGTGGCGATCGACGGCGCGAGCGACGACGCGATCGTCATCGGCGGCGAGCGTGTCACGGTGGAGGCTACGGTGTGGAACGGCGGAGGGTCGAGCGTCAAGATCGACGAGGCACGGCTCGTGGCGCCGCCGGGCTGGACGATCGACGCGCGGGAGGCACCCATGGGGCCGGTTGCGCCCGGGGCGCTCGGGACGGGGCGATTCACCGTCACTCCGACGGACTCGACGCGAAGCGACCCCTATTTCTTGCAGCGACCGCTCGCGGGCGCCCTCTATGACTGGTCCGGCGTCTCCCGAGACGTGCGTGGCATGCCGTTTCAGCCCCCGTTGCTCGCGCTCACTATGCGGCTGACGATCGCGGGCGTGGCTGTGACCCTTTCCCGCGAGGTGTCGTTCCGCTATCGCGACGAGGTGGCCGGAGAGGTACGGCGCCCGGTGTTCGCGGATTGCGAATTCGATGTGGCGCTCAGTCCGGCGCTCGTGGTGTGGCCCACCGATGGCGGCTCGAGCGCCCCGCGCTCGTTCACCATAACCGTGACGAATCGCGCCCGGGGGGGGGCCCGGGCCAACGTCACCGTGGCCGCGCCCGCCGGGTGGCCGCCGTTCCCGCCAAAGGCGTTGACGTTCACACGCGAAGACGAATCGCAGAGCTTCTCGATCGCAGTCGCGCCGCCACGGAGCATCGCGCCGGGTACGTTCGAGCTTGGCACAACCGCGGTGGGCGACGACGGCCACGGCTGCCAGGCTGCTCTCGCGATCCTCGACTACCCCCACATCCATGCCCGAGGGGTGGTCCGTCCCGCGACCGCGCGGATTCGCGTCGCGAAGATCGCGCTCCCCGCACTCACGCGCGTCGGTTACGTCCGAGGCGCGGCGGACCGGGTTCCGGAGGCGCTCGCTGCCGTGGGCGTTCCGGTCGACGTCCTGGACGCCGACTCACTGGCGCACGGTGACCTCTCCCGCTACGACGCGGTTGTGGTGGGCAGCCGCGCCTACGAAACGGACCAGACGCTGATCGCGAGCAATGCCCGTTTGCTCGATTATGCGCGCGGCGGCGGCCTCGTGATCGTGCAGTATCAGCAGTACCCGTACGTGCAGGGCTCCTTCGCGCCCTATCCATTCTCGATCGCGCGTCCACACGACCGGGTCACGAACGAAGACGCCCCGGTGACGGTGCTCGATCCCACTGCGCCGGTCTTTCACGTGCCCAACGAGATCGGAGCGGACGATTGGCAGGGATGGGTCCAGGACCGCGGCCTCTATTTCGCGCACGATTGGGACGCGCACTATACGCCGCTCCTCGAGATGCACGACCCCGGTGAGGGGCCGCTCAAGGGAGGCTTGTTGGTGGCGCGCGTGGGCCAGGGGACGTTCGTCTACACCGGTCTCGCGTTCTTCCGGCAGCTCCCCGCCGGAGTCCCGGGGGCGTATCGGTTGTTCGCGAACCTGCTCGCGCTGAAACACTGAGCAATGCGGAATGCGAAATGCGGGATGCGAAATCGGCCAAGCGAGCGTAGCGCTCCCGAGCCGACATCCGCGCAGGTAACCCGTCATTCGACTCCGCATTCCGCATTCCGCAGTCCGCATTCGCTGTTCGCCGCAACAGTGCTCGCTCTCCTGACCGGATGCTCACACGACCACCGCACCCCCCTCGTCATCTATTCGCCCCACGGACGCGACCTGCTCACCCTGCTCTCTCACAGATTCGAGGCGGACCACCCCGGCACGGTGGTACACTGGCTCGACATGGGATCGCAGGAGGTCTACGATCGGCTGCGTTCCGAGCGGGCCAACCCGCAGGCGGACGTCTGGTTCGGCGGCCCGAGCACCATCTTCGCGCGGGGCGTGCGTGACTCGCTCCTCGCCCCGTTCCGTCCGCGCTGGGCCGAAGCCATCGCTCCGCACGGACGCGGCCCGGACGACCTCTACTTCGCTGCCTATCTCACGCCCGCGGTGATCGTCTACGCGACGGAGGCGCTGCGGCCGGACCAGGCGCCTCATGACTGGGATGATCTCCTCGATCCCAGATGGCAGGGGAAGATCCTGATCCGCGATCCGCTGGCGAGCGGGACCATGCGCGCGGTGTGGGGCTTGATCATCGAGCGCGGTCTGGCGGCGACACATGACACCGCCGCAGGATTTCGCTGGCTCCTGCGCCTGGACGGTCAGACCAAGGAATACGTTCTCAACGCCACGCTGCTCACCCAGAAGATGGTCCGCGGCGAGGGCCTCGTGACCATCTGGGACCTTCCCGACATCTTGCTCAGCGTGCGCGACGGCATGCCGCTCGGCTACGTGTTCCCGGCGAGCGGCACACCGGTGATCGAAGACGCGATCGGCGTCGTCCGCGGGGCGCCTCACGACTCGCTGGCGCGGGTGTTCGTGGAGTGGGTGGGTAGCGTCGCAGCGGAGGACGCCGCCGCGCGTGACGCCTATCGCCTCCCGGCCCGGCTCGACCTCCCCGAGGATTCCCTGCCCGAGTGGGCTCGCACGGTGCGCCGGCAAATGAACGTGGCGAATGTGGACTGGGATCTGCTCGCGGCTCACGGGGATGAGTGGATGCGGCGCTGGGACGAGTCCGTCCGGGGCAAAGGGCTCGCGCGGCGGTGACTCCGTACCTCGAGGTCGCCGGCGTCACCAAGCGGTTCAGCGAGACCATCGCCGCGGACGACGTCTCCTTCCGCCTGGATCGCGGCGAAGTGGTCGCCTTGCTCGGCCCTTCGGGGAGCGGGAAGACGACGGTGCTGCGGCTGCTCGCGGGGTTCGAGACGCCTGATGCAGGCCGGGTGGTGGTCGGAGGCGAGGATGTGACTGCCCTGCCGCCCGCGCGGCGCCGCTTCGGGATGGTGTTCCAGCACTACGCGCTGTTCCCACACCTCGACGTAGGCGAGAACGTGGGCTTCGGGCTCCGCGGGCAGGCCGACGCGAAGCAGCGGGTGGACCGAGTGCTCGAGCTGGTGGATCTCGCGGGCTTCGAGCGCCGCCGGGTGCACGAGCTGTCGGGGGGCCAGCAGCAGCGGGTCGCCCTCGCGCGCGCCCTCGCGACCGAGCCTCGCGTTCTGCTCCTCGACGAACCGCTCTCGAACCTCGATCCCGGCCTGCGCGAGCGGACCCGCCGCGAGCTCCGCCAGTTGATCGCGCGGCTCGAGATCACGACGATCTTCGTGACGCACGAGCAGGAGGAGGCGTTCGAGATGGGGCGCCGGGTAGCGGTGCTCCATCGGGGGCGCCTCGAGCAGATCGGAAAACCCGAAGAGCTGTACGAGCGGCCGGCGACGCTCTTCGTCGCCGGATTCGTGGGACGGGCGAACGTCCTGCGCGGTGCGGCGGCCCGACTGGTGGGCGGTAAGGAGGGGCACGTGGCGGTCGTGCGCCCTGAGCGGCTTCGCTTCGCCGACGGCGGAGTCGCCGGCGTGGTTCGGGAGCGACGTTACATCGGCGCGACGGCGCTCTTCCTCGTGGAGAGCGATGCCGGCGAGCGCCTCGAAGTGCTGGCGGAGCCCGATGCGGCCGACGTAGGAGAACGCGTGTATCTCGAGGCGACTCGGGTCATCTCGCTGCCCGAAGAGGGTGCGCGATGAAGCCTACCCGTGCCAACCTGGCCGGCCTCGCTCTGGTACTGCTCCTCGCATGGCTGTTCGTCTATCCCGTCCTGATCGTGGCCGGTCAGGCGGCCGACCGCGCCGCGCTGAGCGCATTCCTGCACCGGCCGGGGGAATGGCAGGCGTTGTGGGCGAGCGTCTGGATCTCGCTCGCCAGCGTCGGACTCGCCGCTGCCATCGGCGTGCCGCTGGCGTTCCTGTTCGAGGGCGTCGAGTTCCCCGGCCGGCGCCCCCTCGGCGCACTGGTGGCGCTCCCGGTCGTGCTGCCACCGCTCGTCGGGGTGATCGCGTTCCTCTTCCTCTATGGTGAATCCGGCCTCGTCGCCCGCGCGGTGCAGGGCCTGCTCGGTCTCGCGCACGCTCCGTGGCGCCTCCATGGCGCGGGGGCGATCCTCCTGGTTCATGCTTATTCGATGTATGCATACTTCTATCTGCTGACGCGCGCGGGGCTGGCACGGCTCGACGGGTCGCTGCTCGAAGCGGCGCAGGCACTCGGCGCGGGACCACGGGAGACGTTCACTCGCGTGACCCTGCCGCTGCTCCGCCCCTCGCTTGCCGGAGCGGCGCTGCTGACGTTCATGACCGCGCTCGGCTCCTTCAGCGCGCCGTACGTATTCGGGGGCAGCTTTCGCGTCATGCCGACGCAGATCATCGCCACCCGCCTCAACGGTGACCTGCCGCTCGCGATGGTGGAGACCATCGCGCTCGCCGGGGTGGCAATCGTGGGCCTGCTGGTCGTGGGACGCGCGGAGGCGGGGCAGCAGGGCGCGCTGGTCGCGATGGGGAAGGGGGCCGCCCCGCGCCGCCGAGCGGTGCGGGGCGGCGGCGCGCGCGCTCTCGCCGCCGTGGCCGGGTGGGTGTTCGCCGTCGTGCTGCTGCTCCCGCACCTCACCCTCGTGCTCGTGTCGCTCGTCCCGTACGCCACGTGGACGACGCAGGCGCTGCCGCCGGTCCTGAGTCTCGTGAACTATCGACGCCTGTTCGGTGAAGTGGAGCGGCTCGCACCACTCGTGAATTCCGTCTGGATGGCGGCCGCGAGTACGACTGGCGCGGTGCTGCTCGCGCTCGTCGCCGGGTGGCTCGTGGTACGACGACGCGTTGTGACGGGGCGCCTCCTGGAAGGCCTCCTCGTCCTGCCGTGGGCGCTCCCCGGCACGGTGTTCGCGATCGCCTTGGCCACGGCGTTCAGCGTGTCGCGGCCCCTTGCGCTCCGGTGGGTGCTCGTCGGCACGGCGGTCATCCTCCCCCTCGCCTACCTCGTTCGCAACCTCCCGGTGGCGGGGCGCGCGGTGCTGGCGGGGTACCGCCAGCTCGACCCCGCGCTCGACGAGGCGGCGGCCAGCCTCGGCGCGGGTCGCTGGGCGACGTTCGCCCGCGTGACCCTGCCACTGCTCGGGCCGGCGCTGGCTGCCGGGGCGAGTCTCGCCTTCGTGACCGCGCTGGGCGACTTCGTCACGTCGATCGTGCTCTACACGTACGACACGAGACCCATCGCGATGGAGATCCTGTCGAGCCTCCGACTGAACGAGCTGGGCATTGCCGCCGCGTTCGGAGTCATTCTCATGGCGGCGAGCGCGACGGTGCTCGGGATCGCGGCACGCCGATGAAGCGACTCTCGGCGCTCATGGCCGTTGCGTTCGTCGACATGATCGGGCTGATGATGATCGTGCCGCTGCTCCCCCTCTACGCGCTGCGGCTGCACGCCGACCCATCCACGGTCGGGTTCCTGAGCGCGTCGTTTCCCGTCGCCCAGCTCGCCTCGTCTCCGATATGGGGTCGGGTGTCGGATCGCTATGGCCGGCGTCCCGCGCTGCTGGTAGGCCTCACGGCATCGGCACTTGCGTACGTGATCTTCGGTTTTGCGCACACGCTCTGGTTGCTCTTTCTGTCGCGATTCGTGCAGGGCCTCGGGGGAGGCACGACGGGCGTCGCCCAGGCTTACGTGGCCGATACCATGGAGCCGCACGACCGGGCCAAGGCGCTCGGTTGGCTCTCCGCCGCCACGAGCCTGGGCGTCGTCGTCGGCCCGATGCTCGGCTCCTTCGCCGCCCGCGGCGGAGAAACGGCGCCGGGTCTCGTCGCGGCGGCGCTGTGCGCGGTCAACGTGATCTTCGCGTGGCGGTGGCTTCCCGAATCGCGCGTGATCCCGACCGACACGACGACGGCCAGCGGTCGTTTCATCCCGGCCCCCGAGCCGCGACCCGTCCTCCCCGCGGTGTGGGAGGTGATCCGTCACCCGCGCCGCCCCGTGGCGTACTTGATCTGGATCTACGCGGTCGCGATGCTGGCGTACAACGCCATTCCACCGGTGTTCGCGCTGTACCTGTCGTGGCGGTTCGGGATCGACGAGAAGAACATCGGCTGGTTCTTTTTCGTGTTCGGAGGGGTGGGTGTCCTGATGCGGGCGTTCGTCGTGGGGCCGGTCAACACGTGGCTCGGGGAGGTGCGGACCCTCCAGGTTGGCGCCGTCCTGTACGGTCTCGGGTTCGCCCTGCTGCCGTTGTCCGGGTCGGTGCCCATATTCCTGCTGGTGCAGGCGCTCCTGCCGCTCGGGAGCGCCCTCTTCTTCCCCGCCAACTCCGCCCTGGTGAGCCATCGTGCCGCAAAGCACGAGTTCGGCCTGATGATGGGCGTGCAACAGGCGCTACGCGGGGTGGCCAGCGTGCTCGGCCCGATCTGGGCCGGCCTCATCTACCAGCACGTGGGCCCGCGGGTGCCGTTCGTGGCATGCGCGGTGGTCACGGCGTTCGTCTTCCTCCTCGCGTTGCGGGTGCCGCGCACCAAACCCGCCGCGCAGCCCGTCGCGGCATGAGCGTCGTCGCGCTCTGGCGGGTGCTGTTCGGCGTCGCGACGGCCTCCGGCCTCCCCCTGCCGAGGCCGAAGCTCGTCGTAGTCGTCACCGTCGACCAGATGCGTGCCGACTACCTCGAGCGCTATCGCGAGCAGCTCATCGGCGGGTTCGGCATGCTGCTGGAAGAGGGCGCCGTGTTCGCGGACGCGTACCAGGACCACGCCGTCACGGAGACCGCGCCGGGACACGCGACGATTCTCTCGGGACGGTGGCCCGCGCACACCGGGATCGTCCGCAACGACGCGGGTGTGCAAGACCCGGGGGCGCCGCTCCTCGAGGTGGCGGGCCCGGGAGCGTCTCCCGTGCGGTTCCGGGGCACGACGCTGTTCGATTGGCTGCGCGCGGCCGAGCCGGGGGCCCGGGCCCTCTCGGTCTCGCGTAAGGACCGCGCCGCGATTCTCGTGCTGGGGAGTGCGAAGCAGCAGGTCTACTGGTATCGATCGGGGATCTTCACGACCAGCCGCTACTACGCCGATTCCCTCCCCGCGTGGGTGCGCGCGTTCAACGCGCTTCGCCTTCCGTTTCAGGAGGCGGGGGCGACGTGGCCGCTCTACCTCTCCGCCGATGAGTATCCCGAGCCGGACAGCGAGCCGTACGAGCATGGCGGGAGCGATGTCGCCTTCCCCCACCGCCTCCCGCTCGACAGCGCGCAGGCGGCCGACTCGCTGGTCAACCTGCCCACCATGGACTCGCTGACGCTGGTGTTCGCGCTCGAGGGTGTGCGCGCGCTCGGATTGGGCGCACGCGGGACCACCGATCTGCTCGCTGTGGGCCTCTCCACCACCGACGCGGTGGGGCACCGCTACGGGCCCGACTCACGCGAGATTCACGATCAGGTGGTACGCCTGGACCGCTACCTCAGTCGGTTCTTCGGGCAGCTGTTCGTGCGATTCGGTCCGGGCAGCGTGGTCATCGTGTTGACGGCCGATCACGGCGTGACGCCGTTCCCCGAATGGTCGCGGGCCCACGGGCACCCCGATGCCCGGCGAGTGGGGGTCGACACGATCGTACGCGATGTGAACGCGAAGCTGAGCGAGCGGGCGGGCTCCCGCGAGTGGCTGTCGTTCGATACTGGGATGTTTCTCTTGTCCCAGCGTGACACGCTCGCGGCCAAAGGGGTGAACGTGGACAGCCTGCTCGGGGATGTCGCGTCGCGCGTGCGGGCCGTGCCCGGAGTGTCGCGGGTGGACCGGGTCGCCGACCTCCAGGGAGGGGCCAGGGAATCCGACCCGGTCGCGCGCCGCTGGCGGCATCAGCTCCCCGCGGATGCGGGCGTTGAGCTGGTGGTGACGCTCGCGCCGTACTGTATATGGGGGGCGGTGGCGCCGACCGCCGAACACGGGCAGCCCAGCGATCTCGACGCGCACGTCCCTTTGATCCTGTGGGGAAGGGGCATTCTGGCCGGGATTTACAACGGGCGAGTCGCGGCGGCTGACATCGCCCCGACGCTGGCGCGCCTGCTCGACCTCACCCCGGCCGAGCCGGTGGATGGCCGCGTGCTGCGGGAAGCCCTGGATCCGACCTTGCGAGGTGAGAGCGACCGATGACCCAGAAACTCACTGCCGATCAGATGCGTCGGATCGCGGAGATCGAAGAGTACCTGAAGCTCGTGAGCCGCGTGGACCACCAGGTGGCGGAGCTCGACGCGAACCGAGCGGCGCCGGCCCGGGCGATCCAAAACATTTGTGAGGCCATCGCGCGCGACATGTCGCATCTGCGGCAACGGGCGCTGACGGCGAACATCGGGACGATCGCCGATGTGGCGGGCTCTCTGTCGGTCATGGCCGCCCGGGGCGGCGGGCTCGCCATGAAGCTCCGCGGGCTGAGCGACGGCGTGAACAGCCTGCGGATGCAGCTCGATCACGCGCTGAAGGCCGCATCCACGCCTGAGAAGGAGCGACCGTCTGAGCCGGAACGCCGTTGAGCGACGTGCGCGTCGGCACGCTAGCCGACGGGCCCCAGAGGCCATAGGTTTGGCCGCCGATCGCATGCGCAAGGGCGACCCCTGACCTACCCACCCGTTACCGATCGCCGGCGCCGTCAGGATCGCCGTGTGGTCCCCGACCGCCGCTCCGGGGAGGACCGGCGGCTGATCGGCGAGCGGCGGCTCGTCCATACCCCCGTCGCCGTCGACCGCCGCGCCAGGACGGACCGGCGCGCCGGTCTCGAGCGTCGCCTGGCGCAGCGCCGCCAGCTCGCCGAGCGCCGGGTGCTGCCCGACCGCCGGCGCAAGGCCGGATCAACCCTCCTTTAGATCGGGCTGTGGGGCGACCGCCGCGACCCGCGCGGCGACGTCGCGGATCAGGCGCTCGAGGGTCGCGAAGTCGAAGGGTTTGGTCACCAGAGGGACCCCCGCGGTCTCCAGAAACGCGGCCGTATCCCGGGCGAACGCATCGCCGGTCGAGAAGATGGTGCGGGCGACGAGCTCGGGGCGCTCCCGCTTGAGTCGTTCGACGAATTCATCGCCGCTCATTCCCGGCATCCGCACGTCCGACACGATCACGTCGAACGAGTCGTGGCTGACGGCACGGAGCGCGTCGGCGCCGTCGCCCACGCCGGTGGCGTTGATCCCGCGCCGGGCCAGGAACTGCACCAGGGCATTGCGCAGGGATACCTCGTCGTCGACCAGCAGCACCCGAATCTGGCGCACCGGGTGGCCCGCGGGGAGCCGCGTCTCGCCCTGCGGCCTGGGTCCGGCGCGCGGATCCCGCGGGAACTGGACCAGAAAGCGCGCACCCTGGCCGTGGTCGGAGTCGAGCCAGATGCGCCCGGCGTGCTCGCGCACGATGCCGTAGCACATCGACAGGCCGAGTCCCGCGCCCGCGCCCTCCGGTTTGGTCGTGAAGAACGGATCGAAGATCCGCTCGCGCACGTCCGCGGGGACGCCGGGACCGTTGTCGGCGACCTCGACCCGCACCTCCTGCTCGTTCCCCACCGATCGGATGGTGATGCTCCGGGGAGGGTCGATCGTGAGCAACGCCTGTTCCGCGTTGATGACGAGATTCAGCAGCATTTGCTGGATATCGGAGGCATTCGCCCAGATCTTGGGATCGGTAGGGTCCAGGTCGAGGGTGACCGTGATATTCAGCGTCGAGAGGTGGTAAGAGCGGAGCGCGAACGTCCGCCGCAGGATGTCGTTGAGGTCGATCAGGGTCCGCTCCTTGCCCCCGGCGCGCGCGAAGGCGAGGAGATTCTGCGTGATGCGCCCGATGCGCGAGGCCTCGTCGTAGATCATCTGCGCCATCTCGCGATGCTCCGCCTTGACGTCGTCGAGCAGGAGCGTTTGGGCGAACCCGGAAATGATGGCCGCCGGGTTGTTGATCTCGTGCGCCACGCCGCTCACGAGCTGGCCGATGGCCGCGAGCTTCTCGGCCCGCTGGAGCTGCGACGCCGCGCGCTTCTGGTCGGTCACGTCGCGAACGACAGCGAGCACGCGCGCTACCCCGCGCTCGTCGCGCACCGGCGCATACGAGATGGCGGCAACCCCGCGGATACCGTCGGACCGCTGGAACCGGACGTCGAAGGTGCGCACGGCGCCGGCGAAGGCGGCATCCAGGTTCTCCTGCGCGACGGCCTGGGCGCTTGGATCGAGCACGCCGAACAGCACACGCTCCGCGTCCGCAGGGCCGGCGGCAAGCAGCGTGCGGGCGGCGGAGTTCATGTCCAGCTGGCGCCCCTCGGCATCGAGGACGACGATCGCATCCGGCACCGCCTCCATCACGAGCCGCAAGTTGCGCTCGGCGACCGCCGTCGCCGCGAGCGAGTCCATGAGCGAGCGGGTCTGCGCGGCGACCTCGCGCTCGAGCAGCTCCGCGTACAGGCGGTCGGAGCGGAACGCGTACACCACGCGCGCCACGATGATGGCGATGCCCACCGCCACCCACACGGCGGCGACGAAGGCGGCACGCCGGCCCTCGGTCGAGCCAAGCAGGTAGGCGACGACGCTGCCCCCCAGCAGGGCGACGGCGATCGCGACGAGCGCTCGGGACGGTTGTCTGCGTGACATCATCCGCCGGGTCTGTTATGGTAGTTCTAGCCTAGCGACCGGAGCGGGGCGGCGCTGTGACTCTTGAACTGATTCGCAAGCTGCACCAGCCGGCCGGGGTTGCCAAGGTGGCCGTCCGTCCCGCGCGCGACTGAGCGTTGGCCGGCCTCATCTTCCATCTGATTCCGCACACCCACTGGGACCGCGAGTGGTACCTCCCGCGCGCGGCCTTCCAGGCCCGCCTCGTCCCGGCCCTCGATACACTCCTTGACCTGCTTCAGAACGACGCGACATACCGCACGTTCCTGCTCGACGGCCAGACGGTGATCGTGGAAGACTACCTGCGAATTCGCCCCGAGCGCGAAGCCGACGTACGGGCCCTCGTCAGGGCGGGGCGGCTGCAGGTCGGGCCCTGGTACGTCCTCGCCGACGAGCTGATTCCCTCGGGCGAGGCGCTCGTCCGCAACCTGCTGCTGGGCGCGGCGGACGCCGAGCGGCTGGGTGGTCGGAGCGAGGTGCTGTACTCGCCGGACGCGTTCGGCCACCCCGCCGTCTGGCCCACGCTGGCCCGTGAATTCGGGCTGAAGCACGGCGTCCTGTGGCGCGGCCTCGGGGGCGAAGCGGGGCAGCAGAAGGACTGGTATCGCTGGCTCGGGCCCGACAACAAGGATGTGTCGCTCTGGCACCTCCCACCCCAGGGCTACGAGATCGGCGCCGCGCTCCCGGCCGATCCGGATCGGCTGCCGGATGCGTGGGCCCCCGTACGCGATGCCCTGGTGCGCCGTGCCGCCGGAAAGCACGTGGCGGTCTTCGTTGGCGCAGATCACCATGCGGCGCACCCGCAGATCTCGCGGTTGCGGGACCTGCTCGCCGATCTCGAGCGTGACAACGCGGTCCGTGTCTCGCGTCTCGACGAGTTCTGCCGCGCCGCCTCGGCCGAGCTCGGGGACCTGCCGGCGCTGCACGGGGAGCTGCGCTGGTCCTATCGCTACTCGTGGACGCTGCAGGGCGTGCATGGGGCGCGAGCGCCGCTCAAGCGGCGCAATTCCGCGGCCGAGCTGTGGCTCGAGCGCCTCGCCGAGCCGCTGGCGGCGCTGGCGCGCAGGACGGGAGGCCCCGACCGGCGCGGATTGCTCGATGCCGCATGGCGTGCGCTCGTCCGCTGCCAGTTCCACGATACGCTCGCGGGGACGGTGAGCGACGCCGTGGCGCAATCGGTGGCGGTGCGCCTGGACGGCGTCGAGGCGATGGCGCGGGAGATCGTGGGTGCCAGCGTGTGGGACCTGGTCCGGCACGATCCCGACGCGGCGCGCGAGCAGAGCGCGCACCGTCCCACGCTCGTAGCGTGGAACGCGGCGGCCCGGTCCAGGGCCGGCGTCGTGGTCGCCGATATCACGATGCTGCGGCGCGGCGTGCCGATCGGCCCCCCGACCAGCCGCACGCGACGGGAGGGCCAGGGGTACCGCCCCTTCGCGCTTTTGACGTCTGGGGGGGAAGCCATTCCGGTGCAGGTCTTGTCGCGCGCTCCGGCGCAGGAGCGCCTCGAGGGCTATCGACACTATCCGATGCAGGACGAGGTCGACCGGGTGCGCATCGCGTTTCGGATGCCGGCTGTCGCGGGACTCGGCTTCGCGCCGCTCACGCTGACGGAGCCGCGTGGCGAGCACGGAGCGGATGCCGCCGTCGTGCGCGGACGCACCCTGCTCAATCGCCTTGTCGAAGTGAGTGTCGACGCGAGTGGCGCTCTGACGCTGCGCGACCGCGGCAACGGTGAGTCGTTTCCCGATCTGCTCCGTCTGGAAGACGAAGGGGACGCCGGCGACCTCTACACATTCTGCCCGGCGCGCGGCGGCGCGCAGCGTCACACCGCCGGTCCCGCTCAGGTGCGGCGGCTGGCCCGTGGCCCCCTCGTTGCCGCACTCGAGATCCGGACGGCGCTGCCGTTGCGCACCGGCCTGGTCCGCGCCCGGATGGTGGTCATGCTGCACGCGGACTCCCCGGTGGTACGCTGCGTGCTCGACATCGACAATCAGGCTACGGACCACCGCCTGAGAGCGCGTTTCCCGACAGCGCTCCGCGGCGTGGCCGCCGCTGCGGGAGCCGCGTTCGGTGCGACCGCGCGCTTGCCGGTGGACGTAGAGCCGGCGGACTATCCGCTCGAGACGCCCGTCCCGACGGCGCCGGGCCAGCGGTTCGTGGCGGTTGCCGAGGGGCGGCGAGGCCTCGCCGTCCTCACGCCCGGGTTCTTCGAATACGAGTGGACGCCGCGCGGGGATCTGTTCTTCACCCTCCTACGGTCCGTAGGGGAGCTGTCGCGCGCGGACCTGCGCACGCGCGTCGGCCACGCCGCGTGGCCGACCCCGACGCCCCTCGCCCAATGTCCGGGGGTGAGCCGCGTCGAGCTCGGGCTGGTCGCCGTGTCGCACGCCGACGTCGAGCGAGGGGATGTGCTGCCGGCGCTGTGGGAGGACGTGTTTCTGCCGGTACGGGGGTTCTGGCTGCGCGATGCCGTGCATCTCGTCCCGGCCGCGATGGAAGTGACCCTCGAGGGTGCGGGCCTCGTGCTCTCGGCGGTCAAATCGGCGCAGGCCGGGTCGCCGCTCGTGCTCCGCTGTTACAACGCGACGAGCCGGCGCACGGCGGGCGCCTGGCGTATCGGGGGCGGCATCAAGAGCGCCCATCGCGTGCGCGCGGACGAGCACGAGTCGGTGCCGCTCGTGCTCGAGGGTCGTGGAACGACGGTGCGGTTCGTCGCCGAGCCGCACGAAATTGTGACCATTCTCCTGACCTGAGGCC
>Ga0335085_10008618_pt1 | contig 15539 bp, 14 predicted proteins | sample Lox_Sample_45_FD_206712 | JGI IMG/M metagenome (GOLD analysis project Ga0335085, IMG submission 206712) | Soil microbial communities from Loxahatchee National Wildlife Refuge, Florida, United States - Lox_Sample_4.5 | ecosystem: Environmental > Terrestrial > Soil > Wetlands | place: USA...
CAAGGATCATGAAATCAACCTCGATCTGGGTGGGATCTAGGCTCACTTAGCTCTCCTGCCGTCTTGACGAGTGTCCGCCTCTGTCATACACTGTAGGACAGATCATACAAGATCAGACGGGGGAGCGCAAGACGCACGAGATCTACTTCCTGATGTGGGACGAGGACAACGAAACGCATCTGGCAGAGCACGGAATCACGGCTGCGGAGGTGCGTCAGCTGCTGTGGAATCGGCATGTAACGAAGCCAAATCCTCGTGCCGAGGGGCGGATTACATTGATTGGAGAGACGAACGGAGGTCGCGTGCTGAGCGTCGCGCTCGATCCGACGCTTGACTCCGGCACATGGCGGCCTGTCACTGGGATTGAGGCGAATGAGGATGAACGTGGACTATTCGAGCGCTATTGCCGATGATACGAGGCATCGCGCTAGATGGGCATAACGCAACGAGGAAGGGAGCTATGACCGAAAAGGACGACATCCAGGTGCACGAGGGCCGGCGTGCGGGCATCGTTGTATCGGTCCGGCTCAAGGCAAGCGAAGCGGACCTCCTTGAGGCGTTGGCTGAGCGGGATGGGCGGACCCTCTCGGAAACGCTCCGGATCGCGCTTCATCTCCTTGCGAGTGCTCCCGACGGTGGTCGTGGGTTGGCCCTCCAAGGAGAGCTGTCGCCCGTGACACGCGGTGAGTGGGCTGAGCGTCGCGAACTCCTACCTGCGTAGCAGCACGGGATTCATCCGTTTGAGGGTTTGATGGCGACTTGATCTCGTAGACCACGCGGGTAACACAGGTTCGAGCATGTGGTGAATTACGGATAGACCACCCCGCCGTAATACGGCAGGATGGGGTCATGGCGAAGGAGAAGGTCTTTAGCGACGTGCTGAACCTCCGTATCGATGAGGCGATGAGCACGGAGATCAAGCGCATCGCCGGCCAGAAGGGTCAGCCTGAGAGCGAGACCGCGAGGGCGTTGATCGACTGGGGAATCGAGGCTTATCGGGCGAGGGAGGTCGCGCTGCTTCGCCGGCGGTATGACGCGGAGGAGCCTGTTGACCGCGAGGGGTTTCCGATGGAGCTGCGGGTTGTCGCCCAGTGGGAGTCGGTGTACCCCTGGCCCCCTGACGAGTGATGGTTGAACTGCGGCCACTGCGGATTGGTGAGGCGATAGACCTCTACCTGGGCGAGCTAGCGCGTCGGGGGCGGAGTCCGCGAACGCTCGACGCGTATCGGCGCAAGTTGATCCATCTGGCTAAGGCCGTGAATGACGCCTACGTGCACGAGATCGAGCTTCCGGACTACGAGCGGTTCGTGAACCGATGGGCAGCGTCGGCTCCATCGACGCTAGCGAGCAGTGTGAGCTTGGTGAAGGGGTTCTCGGAGTACCTCTGGGAGTGCGGGTACACCGCCGAGCATGTTGCTTTTCGGATGAAGCGTCCACAGCGCCTGAGGGCGGAGGATCTCGACGTCGTAACAGTGACGGCCGAAGACGTGACGCGGATGCTCGACCACTGCGAGACATGGCAGGAGTTCCTCTGCCTATCGACGGCGATCTACCTCGGTGCTCGCCGGCGTGCTCTAGCAGTAGTGCGGTTGCAGGACGTGGACCTAGACCGCGGGACGATCAGGTTCGCCGAGAAGGGGCGGAAGGTTGTGACGAAGCCGCTTCCGGACGAATACGCGGAAATTCTCCGGGCGGCGCAGGCCGCTGGCGTCTGGAAGTCGTGTGAGGACTACCTGATCCCGAATCGTCGTCCTGGCGCTGTTCGGCGCGTGGAACGGTCGGACAAGGTGATCTGGGAGACCGTGAAGAAGGTGGCGGCGCGCGCCGGCGTTGTGGCGCACACGCATGCGCTGCGAGCCGCGTTCGCTGTGCAGTTCGATGAGGCGAACCCAGATCAGCTGATCGCACTGAAGGAGCTGATGGGGCACGCGCGGATCGAGACGACTCTGGTCTACCTCCGCCGGAAGGATCGCGCCCGCGCGATGGAGGTTGTCCGCGGGCTCTCATGGGGCGGTGCAGGCTCCTTCGTGTTTCCGCCGCGTGAGGAAGCGGCACGAAAAAAGCTCCCGCTAAGCAGGGGCTTTGACAGAGAGGCGCATACGGGATTCGAACCCGTGCCGCCGCCGTGAGAGGGCGGTGTCCTAGGCCACTAGACGAATGCGCCGAGAACGCGGGGCATTGTAGCTAGCTCCGCGCGGCGCGGACTGCCAGCGCGACGACGAGCACCGCGGCTGCGGCGCCGGCGATCGTCCACGCCAGCCCGCGTCCCGCCGGGGCGGCGCCGAGCGCCACGACCACCGCCGCTGCAGCGAGCGCGCCGCCGACGAGGGCCGCCAGCGCCGCCGCCCGCGTCCGCCGGACCGGACGCTCCGCGGCGATCCGCGTCCGCTCGTCCGCCGACCACGCGGCCAGCTCGCAGCAGAGCAGCAGCCCGGCGGCGACGAGCGGCGCGCGCTCGTCCACCGAGGCGCCGTGCACGACGACCGCGACGGCGTAGACGCCGCCGAGGCAGGCGGCCGCCGCGGGCAGGTACTCCTGCGAGCCGCGCCAGAGCACGAGCGCGAGGAACAGGAGCCCGATCCCGCCGACGGCCGCCGTCGCGCCGGCGATCGCCGGCGCGCGCACGATCGCGTCCGCGAGCAGCGCGCCGTACACGAGCACGGACAGCGCGGCGAGCGTCAGGCGCGCACGGGCCTGGCGTAGCGCCTGAATGCGGCCACCTCCTCCAGCGGGACGTTGAGCGGGACGCCGTCCACCCACTCGACCACGGGCACGCCGGCGCGCTCGTAGCGCGCGCGCAGCGTCTCGCGCGAGAGGCGCCACAGCCGGTACGCGAGCTCGGGGACCTCGCCGCCCTTGCCGGGGTCGACGAACGGCACGGGGGAGACCTCGACGACGACGAGGTCGAAGCCGCGGGCTCGCAGGTCGAGGATCGCCGAAGCCGACCTCGCGTCGAGCAGCGGCGTCAGCGCGATCACGAGCGCCTTCGGCGGGAGCGAGCGCGGCGGCAGGAAGTCGACGCCCTTCGCCGCGAAGCTGAGGACGACGTCCATCTGGATCAGCGAGTCGACGATCTTGTAGAGCTGCTTCGTCCCCGACGCGGGCAGCAGCCACGAGAGGAAGCCGCCGAAGCTGACGACGCCGACGCGGTCCTTCCGCGACAGGTAGCGGTGCGCGAGCGACGTCGCCGCGCGCACCGCCATGTCGAGCGTGCTGCGCCCGTCGCGCTCGACCTCGGCGAACGTGTCGAGGAAGAGGACGACGTCCGTGTTCCGCTCGGGATGCTGCTCGTTGACCCAGAGCTCGCCGCGGCGCGCCGTGGCGCGCCAGTTGACCCGCCGCACGCGGTCGCCGGGCGTCCACGGACGCACATCGGCGAACTCGATGCCCTCGCCGCGGGCGCGGGAGAGCTGGTTGCCGACGTAGACCTGTGTCTCGAACGGCGGCAGCAGCGCGTGCAGTGTCTCGACGCTCGGGTAGACGCGCAGCGGCGACGAGCGCCCGAGCCTCGTCTCCCACGCGTGGAAGCCGAGCGCGTCGCGCGCGCGCACGAGCGTCGGGCCGACGGCGAACGCGCCCCAGCGGTCGCAGCGGAGCGGAAGCTCGATCGTCCGCGTCTCGCCCGGCGCGAGCCGCACCGCGAACGGATTCGGGCGCGCCGGCGCGAGCGCGTCCGGAAGAAGCGCGAGCACGTCGACCCGGGAGGCGCCGGTCGGCGACGACAGCTCGACGGTCAGGCCGACGTCCTCGCCCTCCAGCGCGCGCTCGCGGTCGAGCGCGAGCGTCGCCTCGAGCTCCGGCTCCCGGCCGACCGACGCGCCGACCACCGCGGCGAGGGCGAACGGCGTCGCGAGCGCGACGAGCTCGATCCGGCCCGCGGCGAGCCCCGCGACGAGCGCGAGCGCGGCGAGTCCCGCGTAGCCCGCGAGCCGCGGCGACGACAGCCGCGTCATCGCGCCGCGGCGTCGGCCCGGTGCGCGTCCTCGGCCGGCGGCGTCGGCACCGTGGCGAGCGCCTCGGCGACGACGTCCTCTCCGCGGATCCGCTGCACCCACAGCTCGGGCCGCAGCGTCAGCCGGTGCGCGAGCGCGGGCACCGCGATCGCCTTCACGTCCTCGGGGACGACGAAGTCGCGTGCGGCGAGCGCCGCGCGTGCGCGCGACAGCTTCATCAGCGCGAGGCTCCCGCGCGGGCTCGATCCGACCGCGAGCCGCTGCGACGTACGCGTCGCGGCGACGAGGTCGACGATGTAGCCCTCGATCGACGGCGCCACGTGCACCTGCTCGAGCGCGCGCTGCATCGCGACGAGGGTGGGCGCGTCGACGATCGCCGTGAGCGGGACCTCGTCCTCGCCGCGCTCGATCCGGCGGCCGAGCATCTCGATCTCGTGGTCGCGGCTCGGGTAGCCGATCCCGGTCCGCATCAGGAAGCGGTCGAGCTGCGCCTCCGGCAGCGGATAGGTGCCCTCGTACTCGATCGGGTTCTGCGTCGCGAGCACGAGGAACGGCGCGGCGAGCGGCCGCGTTACGCCCTCCGACGTCACCTGCCGTTCCTGCATCGCCTCGAGCAGCGCCGCCTGCGTCTTCGGCGGGGCGCGGTTGATCTCATCGGCGAGGAGAAGGTTCGTGAAGATCGGGCCCGGCAGGAACGAGAACTCGCCGGCGCGCTGGTCGAAGATCGACGAGCCGGTCACGTCGGACGGCATCAGGTCCGGCGTGAACTGGATGCGCGCGAACTCGAGCGAGGTCGCCTGCGCGAACGAGCGCGCGATCAGCGTCTTCGCAAGGCCGGGGTAGTCCTCGAGGAGGACGTGGCCGTCGGCGAGCAGGGCCATGAGGATCAGCTCGAGCGCGTCGCGCTTGCCGACGACGGCGCGCTCGACCTCGTCGAGGATCCGCGACGACTGCGCCCGCAGGTCGGCGAGGTCCATCAGAGCGTCTCCAGCCTGTCGACGAGCGCGCGGAGCCGGGCCAGCGGCAGGCCGGGCGCGTAGAGATCCTCGGGCTTCTCGACGTCGGGGCGGACGATCTCCCAGCCGTCGTCGCCGAGGAGCCGGCAGGCGGCGTCCGGCTGCCGGTCGAGGTCGAGGCTGTGGTGCGCGGCGAGCCGCGTCGCAGCCGCGTCGCGGAGGCGCGGGCGCAGGCGCGTGTGGAGATGGCCGGCGCTCGCGTTCCCCAGCACGATGTCACGCTCGATCAGCACGAGCTCCGGCGGGCGGACGACGGTGGCGCGCCGCCGCGCGAGCGCGTGCTCGAACGCCGACGCCTCGTTGGTCGCCTGCCGGGCGGCGACCGTGCGGACGAGCGCCGCCAGCGCGATCGCCGCGAGCACGATCACGTACGCGGCGACGATCCGCTCGGTCGCGGTCGGGCGGATCCCGAGCGCGATCACGAGCCCGAGGGTCGCGAAGCCGAGCCCGGTCGCGAGCCGCCTGCGCTCCCTCACGCCGCCACCGCGTCCTCGGCCGGCCGCCGCAGCTCGTCCCGGACGGCGACGAGCGCGTCGATCGCCTCGTCTCTCATCTCCGGCTCCGGCTCATGCTGGCTGAACTTAGCCCACTCGAACAGGACGGTGAGCCGCCTCGCGGCTGCCGCGCTCGTGTCGAGGCTCGTGAGCGCGCGCTCCATGTACTCGAGCGGCGCCTCCGCGGGATGGCGCGGGATGCCGGCGTAGCCGAGCGCCGTTTCCATCCGTGCGTACGCCGCCACGATCGCCCTGCGCAGGTCGGGGTCGTTCCGCAGGTCGTCGAGCGACTCGTCGAGGGCAACGGACACCGCCTCCTGCGAGCGCCGGCGCCACGACGGCGGGCGCTTGCGCGTCTTCGTCCGGCCGGCGTAGGCGAGCGCCGCCGCTCCGGCGAGGAGCGCCGCCACGATGGCGACCTCGTCCCAGCGCAGGCGCGGGGCGCGCGAGCTCCCCGGGATCGTCCCGGGCTGCGCGCCGGACCGGCCGGAGCCGTTCTTCCGCTGGGCCGCCTGGTCGAGCGCCCTGAACCGCGCGATGAACTTCTTGTCATGGAGCAGGAGCTCCGCGAACGCGACGCCGACGGCGACGGCGAGGAGATAGCTGACGAGATGGTTGCGCCCGCGGCCGCTGCGCCTGTCGCCGGGTCGGAGGGCGACGATGGCCCAGGCGACGACGCCGACGACGACGATGCCGAAGATCGCCGTCGTCGTGAAGAAGTAGTCGAAGAAGCCCGCCGTCGGGCCGCGTCCCGCCCCGGAGCCCGCGAGCGGACGGCCGTGGCTCGCCAGCGCGGCGACGGCGACGAGCGCGGTGACGGCGACGCCGAGGATGACGAGCCGGCGTTGCTCCATGCCGGAAGTCTCGCACGGCACAAGCGCTCCGTAGATCGCCGCAGCATTCCTCGGCACCCGCCCGGATGCCGCTGCGCGGCGCCGCCCGCGACCATTCGGGCGAGGACAAACATGACCCTTCGGTCGAAGACAGGCGCGGCCAAAGAGGATGTCCCCTCACGGCTGATGCGACCGCGGCCCGGACACGTTCTCCGGGCCGAGGAGGAGCGGACCCTCGCGCGCCGCATCGCGGAAGGGGACACCGAGGCGCGCGACGTGATGATCGAGTCGAACCTGCGGCTCGTCGTCGCGATGGCGCGGCGCTACCAGGGGCTCGGGCTCGCGTTCCCGGATCTCGTCCAGGAGGGGACGGTCGGGCTCATCCAGGCGGTCGACCGGTTCGACTGGCGGCGCGGGCGCCGGTTCTCGACGTACGCGGCGTGGTGGATCCGGCAGGCGATCCGGCGGGCGCTGACCAACGACTCGAGGACGATCCGGCTCCCCAGCCGGCTCGTCGCGAGGCAGCTGGCGACACGGCGCGCGGCGGCGACGCTCGAGGCCGGGCTGGGGCGGCCGCCGACGGCGGAGGAGATCGCCGCCGTGACCGGCTTCGACGCGGCGTCGGTCGTCGGCGTCGAGGGCGTCCCGCTTGCGAACGCGTCGCTGAACGAGACCGTGGGCGGCGACGACGGCGGTGCCGAGCTCCTCGACCTGCTGGCCGACGCGACGGCGCCGGATCCGCTCGACGAGGCGGAGGACCAGGCGCGGGCGGAAGCGATCCGCAGCGCCGTCTCCGAGCTGCGGCCGCGCGAGCGGGAGATCGTCGAGAGCCACTTCGGGCTCGAGGGCGACCCGCACACGCTCGAGCAGATCGCCCACGACCTCCATCTCGCCCCGGAGCGCGTCCGCCAGATCGAGCAGCACGCGTTCGCAACGCTGGCGCGGCGCCTCGCCAAGGGCTAGAGCGCGCCGGGAAGGCGTGACGCTTTCGTATTCGGGCCTGGCCCCGGCTGTGGACAAGGAGGCGCCACCCGGCTCGCGGAGCCGCATCGAGCCGAACGGCCGGGGCCAGGCCCCGATACGGATGCGTGACGAGAGTCGCGCGAGCTAGCCGAGGAAGCCGCGCATCAGATCGACGTCGATCGCGTCGACGATCTCCTCGGCGCCCGCGAGGCGGTGGGGATCGAGGGTGCCGCGCTTCCCGAGCACGCGCATGCCCGCGGCGGCTGCGGAGGCGATTCCCGCCTCCGTGTCCTCGACGACGAGGACGTCCGCGGGATCGGGCCCACCGAGGAGCGCCAGCGCCGCGAGGTAGCCCTCCGGATGCGGCTTCCCGTGGACGACGTCGTCCCCGGCGACGATGCCGCGCAGGAGCGGCGCGATGCCGGCCGCGGCAACGACCGGCACGATCTCCGCCCGTATCGCGCCCGAGACGATGCAGACCGGCACGCGCTCGGCCGCATAGCGCACCGCCTCCCGCACCGGCTCGTGGATCGAGTGACCGTCGGAGACCGCGGCCCGGTACCGCCGGATCCGCTCGTCGATCACGGCCTGCACGTCGGGATGGTCGCGGCCGAGCCAGCGGTGGACGATCTCCGGGTCGGAGTACCCCGCGAGGTGGTCGAAGTACTCCTGCGCAGACAGCGGCTTCCCGTGCTCCGCGAACAGCTCGACGAAGATCTCGCAGAGCACCGCCTCGTCGTCCGAGAGCGTCCCGTTGAAGTCGAAAACGACCGCTTTGATCGTCATGCGATACACGGTCTCCAGAGTTGACACGACAGGAAGAAACGTGGGATCAATGCGGATCTTCGTAGACCGAGGGGACGGGAGGATCGATGAGTGACGCTGCGGTGGAGACGACCGGCGCGACTGTCAGCGACGACGCGCGGCTCGAGGGGCTCGGCTACAAGCCGCAGCTCAATCGCGTCCTGGGCTTCTTCGCGAACTTCGCCGTTGCGTTCACCTACCTCTCGCCGATGGTCGGGATCTACTCCCTGTTCATCCTCGGCGTTGGGGTCGGCGGCCCGGCGTACCTCTGGCTGACGATCATCCCCGTCGTCGGGATGCTCTTCGTCGCGCTCGTCTTCGGCGAGCTCGCAAGCCACTATCCCGTCGCCGGCGCGCTCTACCAGTACAGCAAGTTCAACGTCGGGGCCGGCTACGGCTGGTTCGTCGGCTGGTTCTACGGGATCGCGCTGCTCGTCACGGTCGCGTCCGTCGACACCGGCGTCGTCCCGTACGTGACGTCCCTCTTCCACAACTGGTTCGGGACGAACTGGAACCCGGCGCACCACTCGACGATCCTCATCGTCACGCTTGTCCTGCTCGCGATCCAGACGACGCTGAACATCACCGGCGCGCAGGTGATGGGAGACGTGGCGAAGTTCGGCGTCGGCGTCGAGATCCTCGGGACGTTCGGGATCGCGATCATCCTCGCCGCCCACGGGTTCCACCACAGCTTCGGCTTCCTGTTCACCACGCAGGGCGTCACGCACGCCTCGACCAACGTCTTCGGCGTCGGCTTCGGCGGGAGCTGGCTCGCCGCCGCGCTCATCGCGGTGCTCGCGCCCGTCTACATCTTCTACGGCTTCGAGTCGGCGGGCGACATCGCCGAGGAGACGAAGGACGCCGGCAGGCAGATCCCGAAGTCGATGCGCTGGGCGCTGATCTGGGGCGGGATCGCGTCGCTCGTCCTCACCGGCGCGCTCCTGCTCGCCATGCCGAAGGTGAACCCCGTCAAGGCGACCTTCGACGGAGGCGGCGTCCCGTTCATCCTCGGCCAGCTCTCGAGCGGGATGCAGGACTTCCTGCTCGTCCTCATCATCTTCGCGTTCTTCTCGTGCGGGACGTCCGTCCAGGGCGCGGGCAGCCGGCTCGCCTTCTCGTACGGCCGCGACGGCGCGCTGCCTGCGGCGAGCTGGATCTCGCGCGTCAACCAGCGATTCAAGACGCCGGTGAACGCGCTGCTCTCCGGCGCCGTGATCTCGCTGCTGTTCGTGTTCCTCGTCTACTACTCGCCGAGCAAGAACGTGCACATCTGGTTCATCACGTATCCGGCCAACATCAACGCCCTGTACTCGCTGATCTCGTTCGGCGTCAGCGGCATCTACCTCTCGTTCCTGTTGACCGTCATCGGCGTGATGATCGCGCGGGCGCGCGGCTGGGTTCCGGACGGCAGCTTCCGGCTCGGGAGGTGGGGCTGGACCGTGTGCATCATCGCGGCCGCCTACCTCGGCCTGATGCTGCTCAACGTCGTCGTGCCGACCGGGCTGACGAGCGGTCGCGGGCTCTTCAACTACGACTGGATCACGCTCGTGGTCATGGTGATCATCGCGGTCGTCGGCGCGCTCTACTTCTTCATCGCCCGTCCCGACCGGAAGGTCGCGGGCCATCTGCACGACGCGCTCGAAGCGTCTGGAGCGGAGTTGGGCGGCGGCGCAGGCTCGGAGTCCGTCCGGACTCCTTGACAGGGTGACAGACGATCGGGATCAATGACGGATCCGACACAGGGGAGGTGGGTGTGAGTACAAGCGCTCCGGCACCGGGGCCGCAGATCTCCGAGGACGAACGAATCCTGCACCGGCTTGGGTACGCGCAGGAGCTCTTCCGGGCGATGGGCGGGTTCCAGAACTTCGCGATCTCGTTCACGATCATCTCGATCCTCGCCGGCTGCCTGACGTCCTACTACATCGCGTTCGAGAGCGGCGGCCCGATCGCGGTCACGTGGGGCTGGCTGCTCGTCGGGCTGATGGCGACGATCATCGCGCTCGCGATGGCGGAGATCGCCTCGTCGTTCCCGACCGCAGGCGGCCTCTACTACTGGGCCTCCAAGCTCGGAAGCCCGGGCTGGGGCTGGGCGACGGGCTGGTTCAACCTGATCGGGCAGATCGCGGTCACCGCCGCGATCGGGTACGGCCTCTCGACGTTCGCCACGGTGCTGTTCGACGACCTCTTCTCGTTCGAGAAGCACACGAGCGACTGGTTCGGCTGGAACTACAACGAGACGGTCTTCGCGCTGTACGGGCTGCTGATGGTGGCGGTATGCCTGATCAACGTGTTCGACGTGCGCATCACCTCGATGCTGAACACGGTCTCGGCGTACTGGCACATGATCGGCGTGGCCGTCATCGTCGTCGCGCTGATCTTCGTCCCGAGCCACCACCAGTCGTTCTCGTACGTCTTCACGGGGACCGTGAACGCCACCGGCTACGGCCACAACCTCACGGGCTTCCAGCACGCCTCGTTCTGGTTCGTGTTCGGACTCGGCCTGCTCATGTCGCAGTACACGATGACCGGGTACGACGCGTCCGCGCACATGGCGGAGGAGACGCACCAGGCATCGCGGATGGCGGCCGTCGGCATGTACATGTCGGTCGTCGTCTCTGCGATCTTCGGGTTCGTCCTCCTCGTCGCGGTGACGTTCGCGATCCCGAGCACCTCAGGTGCGCTCACGAACATCGGGACGGTGGTGCCGTGGATCTGGAAGACGTCGATGAACCAGAACTGGTCAGACGCGCTCCTGTTCATCTGCGTCATCGCCCAGTTCTTCTGCCTCACGGCGTCGACGACGTCGGCATCGCGCATGATGTTCGCGTTCTCGCGCGACGGTGCGGTGCCGGGGCATCAGCTCTGGCGGCGCGTCTCGCGGCACCGCGTGCCCGTGTACGCGGTCTTCGCAATCGGCGTCCTTTCGACGCTGCTGATGGTGCCGGCGATCTGGAACTACCTCGTCGGCTACGCAGCCGGGACGGCGATCGCGGTGATCGGCCTCTACATCGCGTTCATCCTTCCCGTGTTCCTGCGGCTTCGGCTGGGCAGCAAGTTCGAGCACGGCGCCTGGAGTCTCGGCCGTCACTACAAGTGGATCGACGTCGTCGCGATCGTCTGGGTCGCGATCGTCACGGTCCTGTTCTGCATGCCGCTGTTCTACGACGGGCTCCCGTGGTCGCCGAACTTCTCCTGGTCGCTGACGAACTACACGATTCTCTGGTTCGCGGGGATCGGGCTCTGCTTCGGCGGCTGGTGGGTCGTGTCGGCCCGCAAGTGGTTCAAGGGCCCGGTGCGCCAGGGCACGGAGGAGGAGCTCGCGCGGCTGGAGACCTCCGAGGAGTTCCTGCTTCCCGCCGAGACGTAGACCGGCTAGTCCTCCCGCCGCACGTCGGCGAGGAGCTGTTCGAAGAGCGGGCCGTCGAACTCCTCGACGGCCCGCTCGTATTTCTCCATCGCCCAGCCCCAGAAGTCGAAGTCGAGGTCGGAGATCCCGACCTGGATCGAGCCCCACAGCGTCCAGCCGTACTTCGACATCAGCCCCCACAGGCGCGCGCGGGCGACCTTGTTGCGCAGCGGCCGGCCGTAGTACGCGGCGACGAGCTCCTCGAGCTGCTCGAGCGAGAGGTTCGACTCGCTCCAGACATTCCCGAGCTCGAACGCCGGCTCGTTGTTGCCGGAGTACTCGTAGTCGATCAGCCGTAGCTCGCCGTCGACGTCGATGAAGTTCTCCGCGAGCAGGTCGTTGTTGCACGGCACGGTCGGCTCGCTGCGCACGCGCATCGCGCGCTCGAGCGCGCGCACCTGCGGCTCGAACTCCTCGTAGCGGTCCGGCAGCCGGAAGCCGCGCTCCTTCACGACCTCGACGTAGCCGCGCTGGATCTCGAACATGTCGAAGTCGTGGAGGAAGCGCCGGCCGGCGTGCAGCCGCCGGCACGAGTCGGCGATCTTGTCGATCCGGTCGCCGCGGCGTAACAGCTCGGAGGTCATCACCTCGCCGTCCATGAACTCGAGCACGAGCGCGTCGAGCTCTGGCAGCGCCGCGACGAACGGCGCGCCGACGCCGGTCTCCGACGCCGCGATCGTGTTGTGCACCTCGTTCTCGCGGTCGATCGCGAGCAATCCGGTGTCCCTGCCGGAGATGCGGACGACGTACGCCTTGGCCGCGGTCGTGACCTTGTAGTTCGTGTTCGTCAGCCCGCCGGCGAGCCGCTCGACGGTGTTCGCACCCCGCAGTTGCGGAACCGCCTCGAGGACGTCTTCCACCGCCATCGGGCGATCCTATGTTGTTGGATAGAGGCGTGATTCCGGAGCGGGCACGAGCGGTCGTCGTCGGCGGCGGGGTGATCGGCTGCTCCGTCCTCTATCACCTCGCGAAGCAGGGCTGGACCGACTCGGTGCTCGTCGAGCAGTACCAGCTGACGCACGGCTCGACGTGGCATTCGGCCGGGCTCGTCGGCCAGCTGCGCTCGTCGCTGTCGCTGACGCGGATGATGCAGTACTCGGTCGATGTGTACGCCGAGCTGAAGGAGCTGACGGGAAACGACCCCGGCTGGCGGCAGCTCGGCGGCCTGCGGCTCGCGTCGTCGCAGCCGCGGCTCGAGGAGATCCGCCGCCAGGCGGCGTGGGCGAAGACGTTCGGCCTGCCGATGGAGATCGTCTCCGCGGAGGAGGCGCAGGCGCTGTTCCCGCCGATGAGCACGGACGGCGTGCTCGCGGCGGCGTACATCGCCGACGACGGGTACCTCGACCCGAGCCAGCTCACGTTCTCGCTCGCGGAGGCGGCGCGCCTGCTCGGCGCGCAGATCGAGACGCGCACGACGGTGACCGGGATCGAGGTGCACGACGGCGGCGTGCGCGCGATCGAGACGGACAAGGGGCGGATCGAGTGCGAGGTCGTCGTCGACGCGGCGGGGATGTACGCGCCGGAGCTCGCGCGCATGGTCGGCGTCGACCTGCCGATCATCCCGTACGGCCACCAGTACCTCGTCACCGAGCCGTTCGAGCCGGCGCTCGAGCCGCTGCCGACGCTGCGCGATCCCGACAACCTCGTGTACTTCCGCACGGAGGTCGGCGGCCTCGTCATGGGCGGCTACGAGCGCCGCCCGGCGCCGTGCTTCCTCGACGGCGTCCCGCCGCAGTTCGAGGCGAAGCTCCTTCCCGAGGAGTGGGAGCGGATGGAGGAGCTGTTCGCGAACGCGATCAACCGCGTGCCGGCGATGGAGACGGCCGAGGTGAAGATGTTCTTCAACGGGCCGGAGGCGTTCACGCCCGACGCCGACTTCCTGCTCGGGGAGACCGACGTCGCGGGGTTCTGGGTCGCCGCGGGCGGGTGCGCGCACGGGCTCGCGGGCGCGGGCGGCGTCGGGAAGGTGATGGGCGAGTGGATCGTCGACGGCCGTCCCGAGTGGGACGTCTGGCCGCTCGACCTGCGCCGCTTCGGCTCGCAGTACCGCGACCGCGAGTACACGCTCGCGCGCTCGTACGAGGCGCTGTCGCAGTACTACGACATCAAGTATCCCGGCGAGGAGAAGCAGGCGGGCCGTCCGCTCCGCGTCTCGCCGGCGTACGAGCGGCACAAGGCGCTCGGCGCGTCGTTCGGCGAGAAGGGCGGCTGGGAGCGCGTCAACTGGTACGAGTCGAACGCGGCGGCCGGCGACGAGTCGCTGCGCCCGCGCGGCTGGGCGGGGGAGAACTGGTCGCCCGCGATCGGCGTCGAGGCGCTCGCGGCGCGCGAGGCGATCGCGCTCTTCGACCAGTCGTCGTTCTCGAAGATCGAGGTGCGGGGCGCGGGAGCGCTCGCGCTGCTCGAGCGGCTGTGTGCGAACCGGATCGACCGGCCCGTCGGCACGATCGTCTACACGCAGCTCCTCAACGCGCGCGGCGGGATCGAGGCGGACCTCTCGGTGACGCGGCGCGGCGAGGAGCGGTTCCTGCTCGTGACGGGCACCGCGTTCGGGACGCACGACCGCGCGTGGCTCGAGCAGCACGCGCCGCGCGACGGCTCGGTCGAGATCGAGGACGTGACGCAGCGGTATGCGTGCTTCTGCCTCTGGGGCCCGAAGGCCCGCGACGTGCTCGACCTCTATTTCCCGTACATGCAGTCGCGGGAGGTCGAGATCGCAGGCGTCCCGGTGCTCGCGTCGCGGGTGACGTACGTCGGCGAGCTCGGCTGGGAGCTGTACTGCCCGACCGAGCGCGGGCTCGAGCTGTGGGACCTGCTGTGCGTCGACGGCGTCACGCCGGGCGGCTACCGCGCGATCGACGCGCTGCGGCTGGAGAAGGGCTACCGCGCGTGGGCGAGCGACCTCAGCTCGGAGACGACGCCGTACGAGGCCAGGCTCGGCTTCGCGGTGAAGCGCGACAAGGGCGAGTTCATCGGGCGCGACGCGCTCGATCCGGAGCCGGAGCAGCGACTCGTCTGTCTCGTGCTCGACGATCCGCGCGCGATCGCGCTCGGCTCGGAGCCGGTGCGCGACGCGGACGGCGCGATGGTCGGCCGCGTCACGAGCGGCGGCTACGGCTACGCGGTCGGCGCGAGCATCGCGTACGCGTACGTGCCCGCCCGGCTCGCGGCGCCCGAGACGCGCTGCGCGATCGACATCTTCGGCGAGTGGGTCGAGGCGGAGGTGCGCGCGGAGCCGCTGTACGACCCGAAGGGCGAGCGGGTGCGCGCGTGACGGTGATCGTGTGACGGTGGTCGTCGTCGGCGGCGGCATCGCCGGCGTGTCGTGTGCGTATCACCTCGCGAAGGCCGGCGTCCGCGACGTCGTGCTCGTCGAGAAGGGCGAGCTGACGAGCGGGTCGACCCATCATGCGGCGGGGCTCGTCACGCAGTTCAACCCGTCGCCGACGATGATGCGGTTCCGCCGCTACAGCGTCGAGTTGTACAGGGAGCTCGGCGTCTTCGAGGCGGTCGGCTCGCTGCGGATCGCGTCGAGCCCGGAGAGCCTCGTCGAGCTGCGGCGCGGCGTCAGCCGCGCGCACGGGATCGGCCTGGACGCCGAGCTCGTCGGGCCGGAGGAGGCACGGGCGCTGCTGCCGGAGGCCACGGCGGACGCGCTCTACGGCGCGGTGTGGATGCCGGGCGACGGGTACGTCGATCCGCACATCGCGACGCACGCGGTCGCGTCGGCGGCGCGTGAGCTCGGCGCCGAGATCCGGCTGCACACGCGCGTCGTCGGGATCGAGCTCGGGCCGCGGCGCGAGGTGCGCGCGGTGGGGACGGACCACGGGCGGATCGAGACCGAGACGGTCGTGAACGCAGCGGGGATGTGGGCGCCGCAGGTGGCCGCAATGGCCGGCGCCTTCGTCTGCTCCATTCCCGTCGACCATCAGCACATCGCGCTGCGCGCGGTCGAGGGGCACGAGTGGGATCGCGAGACGCCGTGCTTCCGCGACACGGACAATCTCGTCTACGGGAAGGCCGAGAGCGGCGGCGTCCTGTTCGGCGGCTACGAGGCGAACCCGGTGTCG
>Ga0335085_10008620_pt1 | contig 15537 bp, 16 predicted proteins | sample Lox_Sample_45_FD_206712 | JGI IMG/M metagenome (GOLD analysis project Ga0335085, IMG submission 206712) | Soil microbial communities from Loxahatchee National Wildlife Refuge, Florida, United States - Lox_Sample_4.5 | ecosystem: Environmental > Terrestrial > Soil > Wetlands | place: USA...
GCACCAGGATTGCCGGTCAGTTCTCCGCGGCGGACGTGACCGCCTATCGCGATAGCTTGTTCAATGATCCGGACTACCGTCCCGGCATGCTGGGCTTCGTCGACTGCCGGGAAGTGGAGACTCTTCCCAGCGCTGATACCTTGCAGCTGCTGGCGTTGGAGATTACTCGGCGCCAGGAGGCGGTCGGCGCCACCAGGGTCGCAGTGGTGGTCGCGAGCGAGGCGGCCTACGGGCTCATGCGGATGTATGAGGTCTACACCGCCGCCACCTCGATCAAGGTCAAGACATTCCGTGACGAGGCTGAGGCGCTGGCCTGGCTTACCGGCCCGGGCGCCGAGTCCTAGGCGCGATCAGACATCGTTCGACATTTCGCTCACGTACGTGTGGAGGTATCCATGCCCGAACTTCATCCCAAGATCAAACAGCTCCTGACCGATCTCGAGCGCGAACGGGACGAACTCAAGCTCAAGATTCATCTCGGCAAGGCCGAAGCGCGGGACGAATGGGCCAAGCTGGAAGACCGGCTGGCGCAGTTCCGGGAGCGCGCGGGCCGAGCCGGGGTGGAAGCGGGCGGCGCCGCCGATGACATCGGCGCGGCGGCAAAGAAGCTGGCCGAGGAGATTCGCGAAGGCTTCAAGCGGGTCCGGCGGACGCTCTAGTCGTGGACGCGTCGGCGACGGGGAAGCGCCGGCTTCGGATCGCGTTCACCCTCTTCCTCGCCGCCTACGGCTTCGTCTGCCTCAGAAGTCCCGCCGATTACGGCTGGCTCGACAGTCTCGACCTCGCGGTTCACGAGTCGGGCCATCTGGTCTTCGGGTTCGACGGCGATTTTCTTCAATTCCTGGGCGGGACCCTGATGCAGCTGCTGGTCCCGGCGACCTTCGTCGCCTACTTCTGGCGCCGGGGAGAGCGCTACGCGGCCACCGTGCCGCTCTGGTGGGCGGGACAGAACTGCTGGAACATCGGCGTCTATGTTCGTGATGCGCGCACCGAGGAGTTGCCCCTGGTCGGCGGCGGCGAACACGACTGGTCCTACCTGCTGGGGGAGCTCGACTGGCTGAGCTACGACCAGCGGCTGGGCTGGGGGATCCACGCGACCGGCGTAGTGCTGTATCTGATCGCCATCGTGGGGGGATGGTATCTCGCGGCGCGGGACCAGTCCCCGGATATCTGAAGAACCGCCACCCCTCTGCCTTCAGCCCATGAGACAAGTCCAGGCCGTGGTGAAGGTGGGCGGATCGCTCAGTGGAGTGCGCGGCGCCCTGCGGGCGCTCGGCGCCGCCCTGGCGGAGGGGGCGCAGACCGTTCCTCTGGTCGTCATGCCGGGGGGAGGTCCCTTCGCGGATGTCGTCCGCGCCTTCGATCACCGGACCGGGCTGAGCCCCGATTCGGCGCACTGGATGGCGATCCTGGGCATGGATCAGTTCGCCTACGCGTTGCTGGATGTCATTCCGGGCGCGGCACTGGCGCTGGATCGGTCGGCAATCGAAGCCGCCATCGACCGGCATCGCGTGCCGGTGCTGGCCCCCTACCGATGGCTGCGCGAGACGGACGCGCTTCCCCACACCTGGGAAGTGACCAGCGACAGTCTCGCGGCCTACCTGGCGGGAATCCTGGGTGCGAAGCGGTTGGTCTTGCTGAAACCGGTGGATGGAACCGTTGAGTCGTTGACCGATCCCTATTTCCGCCAGGCCCTGCCGGACGGGTTGAAGGTTCGGTCGGTGGGTCCCTCGGGGTGGACGCGCTGGCGCGAGTACTTGCTCCCCAATACGGGATCGTAGTTCCGCTCCGGGCCGCCAGCGGCGGCGACCAGCGCCGTCACCCGCTTGAGGCTGATGGTTCCGTTTCTCCCGCCCTCACAGGCCGCCCCGCGCACGCCGGCGACGTCCACGCGCATGGCGCGGGCCCGTTCCACCTCCTCCAGTCCCAGCCCACCGGCAAGAGCGGTCAGCAGCCGCACCTCGCGAACACTGAAGACCAACTCCGCGATTCGCTCCTCGGACCAGAGCTGGAAGAGTCCCCCCTGATCCTTGAAGGCGGTGTCGAGCAGGACCCCCCGGGCTCCGACGGCTGAGGCGACCTGCACCAGTCGTGCGGGCTCCAGGCTCCGCGCGCGCTCCCAGTCGGCATAGGCAACGGCCACCACCGCGGGCGAGCTGAGCCAGCGATAGCTGGCGCGAACTGCCGCGTCGAGCAGCTGCGCTGCGCGCTTGGGTTGGGAGACGCCGGCGAAGCCGAACTTGGCGAACCACAGTTCCGCCCCTTCGGTGGCACGCAGGTTTCGCCGCACCTGCGGCAGAGAGTGCGCGTCACCCAGCGCGGCGCTCAGCGCGCGCCCGCGAGGCACGACCGCACGAATTTCCTGCAGCATCGTGCTGTCGACCATGCCGAGCGCACCGGCGCCGGGCTCCTTGGCATCTATGATGTGTGCACCACCCGCGAGCGCGGTACGCGCTTCCTCGGGATCGCGCACACTGATCAGCAATTGCACCGGGAATTTCCCCTTGTGGCGGGCCGAGCCTCCGGTATGTTACGCCCGACGATGAGCCATGTCAAAGCTGGCGCGCCTTCGTTGCATGGCAAGATCGTGCTGGTGACCGGCGCCTCGAGCGGCATCGGACACGCGATCGCGCTGCGCTGTGTGCGCGCCGGCGCCGACGTGGCGGTAACGTATCGCAACAACCACGCGGGGACCGACCGGATTCTGGCCGAGGCGCGAGCGATCGGACGACGGGCCGTCAACTTCAAGGTCGATGTCGCCAGCGAAGAGCAAATTGCCGAGCTGAGCCGGAAACTCGTCGAGGAGTACGGCCGGGTGGATGCGTGGATCAACAATGCCGGCGCCGACGTGCTCACCGGTGAGGGCGCGACGCTGGGCCGACGCGAGAAGCTCGACCTCCTGCTCTCGGTCGACCTGCGGGGGACCATCCTCGCCTCCTGGGCCGCGGTGGCCTTGATGAAGAAGCAGCCCGATGGCGGTTGCGTGATCAACATGTCCTGGGACCGGGTCGCGCAGGGATTGGCGGGAGAGAATCCACAGCTCTTCTCGGCGGTCAAAGGTGGAGTGCTGGGCTTCAGCAAGTCCCTCGCGCGCTCGGTGGCGCCGCACATCCGGGTCAACGTGCTGGGCCCCGGCTGGATCGAGACCGCCTTTGCCGATGTGGTGGAGCCGCGCTTCAAGGAGCGGGTCAAGGAGTCGATCCCGCTCAGGCGCTGGGGGACTCCCGACGACGTGGCCGAAGCCGCCGTCTTTCTCGCCTCCGACGCGGCGGCCTTTTTGACGGGGCAGATGATCAACGTGAATGGGGGAGACGTGATGTAAGGCGGGTGGCCGCCAGGAACGTCACTCAGCAAACGACGGAGGATCACATGCCGACCAAAGACCCGACCTATACTGACGATCAGATAAAGGAAAAGCTCAAGGACCTCCCCGGCTGGTACCTCGAGGACGGCTGGATCCGCCGCCAATACAAGACTGACGGCTGGCTCACCACGCTGGCCCTGGTGAACACCATCGGGTACCTGGCGGAGGCCGCCTATCACCACCCCGACCTCACCGTCACCTGGGCCAAGGTCTGGGTAAAGCTGCAAAACCACGCCGCGGGCGGAATCACCGACAAGGACTTCGAGCTGGCCCGGCACATCGAGCAGACCGTCCTGTGGAAGCCCACCGGCGGCGCTCTCGAGGGAACGCCAAACAAATGGGTGCGGGGAGGGGATCCAAAATAGGGCGGGACGGCCGGCCGGCGGGCAACCGGACTCGGGAACGGAAAGACGGGGTGACGAGCGGCACCAGATCGAGGGCCGGGCGCCGGTCCGTCCTTTTCGTCACGGGGAAACTGGCGGAGCCCGCCTTGAGGCGGGTTCTGGCGGAGCTGGAAGCCGAGCTCGAGGCCCACGTCGCGGTGCTCAAGATCACCGTGGCCGCACTGATGACCACGCCGTGGATCGCCCGCTTTCTCGAGGTGCCGGCCGGTACCGACCTCATCCTGCTCCCTGGACTCTGCGAAGGTGATCCCTCGGTCATTGCCGAGCGCTTCGGCGTCCGAGCCGAGAAGGGCCCCAAAGACCTCCGCGAGATTCCCCAGTACTTCGGGCAGGCCCAGGCGCGCCGCGACTACGGTGACTACGACATCGAGATCCTGGCCGAGATCAACAACGCGCCCAGGCTCACCCGGGACGCCATTCGCCGTGAGGCGGAGTACTACCGCGCCAGCGGGGCCGACGTCATCGACATCGGCTGCACCCCGGGACTGGAGTTTCCCGATCTGACGGGAACGGTCAGAGAGCTGGTCGGATCGGGCCTGCGAGTCAGCGTGGATTCCTTCGTGCCGGAGGAGATCACGGCCGCCGTCGAGGCGGGAGCCGAGCTGGTGCTCAGCATCAACGGCTCCAACCTCGAGGTGGCCGACCGGCTGGCCGGAGGGTCCGCGCGGGTGGTGGCGATCCCCGAGTTCGGCGCCGGCCTCGAGACCCTCGAGGCGACGCTCGAGACACTCGAGCGCCGCCGAGTTCCCTACCTGATCGATCCCGTCATTGAGCCGATCGGATTCGGCTTCACCGCCTCGCTGGAGCGGTTCGCGGAGGCGCACCGCCGGTATCCCTCGGCCCCACTCATGATGGGGATCGGCAACGTGACCGAGCTGACTTCGGCGGATTCGACCGGAGTCAACGCGTTGCTGATGGCGGTCTGTCAGGAGACCGGCGTCAAGGCGGTGCTCACCACCGAGGTCATCCCCTGGGCCCGCGGCGCGGTACGAGAGCTGGACATCGCGCGAAGGCTGATGCACTACGCCATCGCCCACCGGGTCATTCCCAAGGGAGTGGACGATCGCCTGGTCACGATCAAGGACCCACGGATCCTCGCCTTTACCGAGCAGGAGCTTCGCGCGCTCCAGGCCCAGGTCAAGGACCCCAACTTTCGGATCTTCACCGACCGGGATACGATCACCGTCTTCAACGACGAGATCTTCGTCCGGGGGACGGACATCCAGGCGATCTTCACTCAGCTCGGCGTGACCGAGGCCACCCACGCCTTCTACCTCGGCCGCGAATTGATGAAAGCGAAGACCGCGATCACTCTGGGAAAGACCTACCGGCAGGAGGGCGCCTTGTCCTGGGGATACCTCACGCCCCCCGACGATGTGGCCCCCAAGCACCAGAAGCTCACTCAGCGGAAGCGGCGAGACCGGAAGTCCCGATGATCATCGAGAGCATCATCACGAGCATGGATGCGGCGGGTGCGGTCAACTACGCGCCCATGGGAGTGGAGTGGGGCGAGGAGATGATCGTGATCAAACCGTTCCTCGAGACCACGACTTTTCGCAACCTCGAGGCGACCCGGGTGGCCGTGGTGAACCTGACCGACGACGTGATGCTGTTCGTGCAGGGCGCCATCGAGACGGCAACCTTCGCGTCGGTACCCGCCAGCGTGGTCCGGGGCGTGGTACTCGAGGCAGCCTGCTCCTGGCGTGAAGTCGAGGTGGTCTCGATCGACGCGACGCCGCCGCGGTCCCGGATCGTGACCCGGGTCGTGCATCGTGGCCAGCGCCGGGAATTCCTGGGCTTCAATCGGGCCCGACACGCGGTGCTGGAGGCAGCGATCCTCGCGACCCGGCTGCATCTGCTCCCGGCCGAAACCGTTCGGCAGGATCTCGATCGCCTGCAGATCATCGTGGAAAAGACGGCCGGCCCTCGCGAGCTCGAGGCCATGAACCTGGTCACCCGGTACGTCGCCGGCCGGCTCGCCGCAGCCTCAACTCCATGACCTCGTCTCCAGCCTCGCCTCAGCCTTCCCGGGCTCGCGCGCTCCCGGCAGCGGTGACCGTCGAAGCACCGGCGCGACTCCACTTCGGGATGCTGGACCTCCGGGGGGATCGAGGGCGGCGCTTCGGAGGCATCGGAGCGGCGATTCCAAGACCCGCGACGAAAATCGAAGTCCGGCGCGCCTCCGAGCGGACCGCCGAAGGGCCGGAGGCGGAGCGCGCCCTCGCGATGGCCGAGCGGTTTGCCCGAGCGACGGAGCTGGCGGGCGGCTTTCATCTGGACGTCCGGAGCGTCATCCCCTCCCATGTCGGGCTCGGCTCAGGCACTCAGCTGGCGCTATCGGTCGCCCGGGGATTATCGGAGTTGTACGGCTTGGAGACCGACGCAGGGGCGTTGTCCGAGATGGTGGGACGTGGCGCTCGCTCCGCCATCGGGACCTGGCTCTTCGAACGGGGGGGCTTCGTCCTCGAGGGAGGCCGGAAGCCGGGGACCAGTGCGGTCGCTCCGCTGTTGGTACGGTTACCGATGCCGGAGAGCTGGCGGTGCGTCCTGGCGATTCCGGCGGGAGCGCCCGGTTTGAGCGGCGAGATGGAGATGCAGGCTTTCGAAGAGCTCCCCGCACCGCCGGCCGGGGAAGTCGAGCGGGTGGCGCACGTGGTCCTGATGCAGCTTCTCCCGGCAGTGGTCGAGGCTGATCTCGGCTCGTTCGGCAGTGGTCTCACCGAACTGCAGCGAGTGACCGGTGGATGGTTTGGCGCGGCCCAAGGCGGCGCCTTTGCGCGAGGCAATCCCGGCGAGCTGGTGCGGCGAATGGAGACCTGGGGAGCCAGAGGGGTGGGCCAGAGCTCCTGGGGCCCGGCGGTCTATGGGTTGGTGGAGGGAAACGCGGAGGCCCAGTCCCTGGCCGAACAGGTCCGAGCGTTCCTGGGCGGGGAGGGAGTGGTCCTGGCCACGGGATTCAGCAATCACGGAGCCCTGGTTACGGTACCAAGATCGGCAGATTGACAGCCTACCAGAGGGCCGCTATACTCTGCCCCGCCTTCGGCTTGGGTGGTTCCTGGCCGGGAATCACCGTAAGGCAACTGGGAGACCAATCCCGATCCGGATTCCCCCATCCAAGACAGCCTGGAACTTCCCTCGACTTCGGCGGTATCAAGTGTCAGCTAGCGGTCCCCGCGGTCGAGTGACAGGATGAGCATGCCCGACGTCGTTTCGCACGACAATCACGGTAATAATCGATGGTATGGCGTGGGCAATAATTGGCGCCGTGCCGCGGGCCGTCTTACCCCTCCTTTTCGTTCTCACATCCCGGATTCCAGTAGTGTTTCAATATGCAACTTCGCAGATCTTGCGGGGTTGCGGCTCGGCACGTACATCATCCGCTTCCCGAATTTCGGAATTCTCGCTCCCGGGGTCGAGAGTAGCTGGATAAGGACCGTTTGAGCCGAGGAGGGTCGTCGACGTTGGGGCCGGGATGGCCCGACGGGTATGGCATTGGAGGACGCAGCACCGCAATAGCAGTTGCAGGGCTCACCCTTCACCCTGAGGTCAGTATATGAACCGTTTCACGCAGAGGATGTTGTCGGGGGCGCTGGCCGTCGGCCTGACCGTCGCAACCGCCGCTGCCCAGGCGCGTTCGGGGGCTTGGACCCTGAATGCTCCCGAAGGCGAGTGGTGGATGACCGGTCGTGACTACGGTCTGCAGCGCTTCAGCCCGCTCGCCCAGATTACTACGGCGAACGTGGCGAACCTCAAGGCGGCCTGGTCGTTCTCGACCGGTACGCTGCGCGGTCATGAGGGCAACCCCCTCGTGGTCGGGAACGTGATGTACGTCCACACGTCGTTCCCGAACAACGTGTACGCGCTGGATCTGTCGAAGGAAGGCGCTCCCCAGATCTGGTCGCACAAGCCCAGTCAGAATGCGGACGCGATCCCGATCGCCTGTTGCGACCTGGTGAACCGCGGCACCGCGTATCACCCGAGCGGCAAGCTCTTCATCGAGCTGCTGCAGGGTGAGCTCCTGGCGATCGATGCCAAGACCGGTAAGGAGCTCTGGAAGGCCAAGCACCCCGACAAGTCCAACGCGGGCGTCGAGGCCACCGGGTATAAGCAGGGCGCGACCATGACCAACGCGCCGATCGTCATCAAGGACGTCGTGATCGCGGGCATCTCCGGTGGTGAGTTCGGAGTCCGTGGCCGCGTGTCCGCGTTCGATGTGAACACCGGGAAGCACCTCTGGACGGGCTACAGCACTGGTCCGGACAGCGAGGTCCTGATCTCGGGCGACGCCAACAGCAACTACGCCTCCATGAAGGGCAAGGACCTGGGCGTCAGCACCTGGCAGGGCGACGAGTGGAAGCGGGGCGGCGGCACCACCTGGGGCTGGTACTCCTATGACCCCGAGCTGAACCTCTTCTACTACGGCTCCGGTAACCCGGGGACCTGGAACCCTGATCAGCGGCCGGGCGACAACAAGTGGTCCATGACCATCTGGGCCCGGAACCCGGAGAACGGCCAGGTGAAGTGGGCGTACCAGATGACCCCGCATGACGAATGGGACTATGACGGCATCAACGAAATGGTCCTGTTTGAGCGCGGCGGTCAGAAGCTGCTCCAGCACTTCGACCGGAACGGCTTCGCGTACACCGTCGATCGTACCAACGGGAAGCTGGTGAAGGGCGAGGCGTTCGGTCCCATCAACTGGGCCAAGCCGAGCATCAACCTGCAGACCGGCGTGCCGGAGAAGGATCCGAAGTACGGCACCAGCTCCAAGAAGAACGGCGAAGGCATCTGCCCCGCCGCGATCGGGTTCAAGGATCAGCAGCCTGTCGCCTATTCGCCGATCACCGGCCTCTTCTATGTCCCTGCGAACCACATCTGCATGGACTATGAAGGCGTCGAGGTGAAGTACACCTCGGGGCAGCCGTACGTCGGCGCAATCGTGCGGATGTTCCCGGGCCCCGGCGGTAATCGTGGCCGGTTCATCGCCTGGGATCCCGATCCCGCCAAGAAGTACAACAACTCCGTGGTGTGGGAGATCAAGGAAAACCTGGCCTCCTACGGTGGCGCTCTGACCACCGCCGGTGGCATCGTCTTCTACGGCACCATGGAAGGCTGGCTCAAGGCCGTCGATCAGAAGACCGGTAAGGTCCTCTGGAAGTTCAAGACGCCCTCGGGCATCATCGGCAACCCGATGACCTACAAGGCCCCGGATGGCAAGCAGTACGTTGCCGTTCTGTCGGGCGTGGGTGGCTGGGCCGGTATCGGCGTGGCCGCCGGCATCGGCGCTGAAGATCCGACCGCCGGTCTGGGCGCGCTTGGCGCGTTCGGCGACGCGGGCAACTTCACCACCCAGGGTGGTGTGTTGACGGTCTTCGGGCTCTAACCCGTTGCACCCGGCGCCCGGAGGGCTTCGCTCTTCGGGCGTCCGGTCGGGTAGGGGCGCGCCGACGGTGCGCCCCTACCTTTTGTATATTCATGAGCGCCGGTCGCCCGGGGCTTCTCTCCCGATGAGTGGCCGGCGCCAATTCGTCCTGAGGGGTCTTATGCGGTATCTGATTCCTAAATGCCTCTTCACGCTGGCCACAGCGGCGGGTCTGGTCGCGTCCGGAGCCAAGCCAGCCTTAGCCCAGATCCGGCCTTCGCTCCCCACCACCGGATCACTCCGGGTCTGCGCCGATCCCGACAACCTCCCGTTCAGCAACGACAAGGGAGAAGGTTTCGAGAATCAGCTGGCCCAGATTCTGGCAAAGGCCTGGGACTCGAAACTGGAGTACGCCTGGTGGCCGGTACGACGCGGATTCTTCGCCCGCGCGTTGAACGGCCGCTATTGCGACGTGGCCCTGACCGCCCCCAGCGGGCTCGATCAGGCCGCCACCACCAAGCCCTACTTCCGCTCGGCCTACGTCATCCTCTACCGGAAAGACAGCGGCCTCAACATCACCTCGCTCAGCGACACCGCCCTCAAGCACCTGAAGATCGGGGTGAATCTGCTCCTCGCCGACGCGGAGAATACCCCGCCAGCCATGGCGATGAGCTCCCACGGCGTGGTGGGCAACCTGATCGGATTCCAGACTTTCTACAGCGAGGGTGGCAACCGCCCCGAAGACATCGTAAACGCTGTGATCAATCGTACCGTCGACCTGGCTATCATCTGGGGACCGCTCGCGGGATACTTCGCCCGGAGCTCCTCCAGCCCCCTGGTCATGAACGTGGTCGCCGAGGACTCGGTCAGCGGGATCCCCTTCGCGTATGACATCGCCATCGGAGTTCGGCGGCGGGAAACGGCCTTGCGGGACAGCCTGCAGACCTTTCTGAACACCCACCGGCAGACTATTGACTCGCTGCTCAAGGCCTACAACTTCCCCCTGCTCCCAATGACCCCGGACTCCAGCGCAGCTGGCAGCCGTTAGCCAGGTTCTCTCACGCGCGAAAGGACCCTCGACTCGCACATGAGCACGCCGACGTCGTCACTTGGCCGTTCATTGGCCCCCCTCTGCGGCCTGCTGATCTTCACGCTGGCCTTCGCCGGCCGAGCCTACGCGCAGGCTGACCCCTACCATCCGCCCCCCCGTGATACCGTCTCCGCCGATGTCTATAACGGATGGAAGACCTTTCAGCTCAACTGCGCGCGTTGTCACGGGGAAGACGCCACCGGCACCAGCTTCGCTCCAAACCTGCTCGCCTCGGTTGGGCCCGATGGGGCGGTGAACACCCAGGCGCTCTTCCTGACCACGGTCTGCCAGGGACGGAAGGACAAGGGCATGCCCGCCTGGTGCGAGCTGGGGCTCGAGGTCCCGAAGATCCTGCAACTCTGGGAATACGTGAAGCTGCGGAGCGACGGCAAGATGGGGATGGGACGCCCGGCGCTGCGAGCCACCAACTAGCGATGCGGGGCGGGGCGGCACGCCACCTCGGGCCTTCGTGGCTCGGCCTCGCCGCCCTGCTCCTGGCGGGCAGCGGGGCCCCGGCGTTAGGGACGATCCGAACCCCTCAACGGGACCTCTCCGCCACCGCCGCCGACACTCCCGCCACGCGCCTCGACGCCGAGAAGGTCAAGGCCATCCTCGCTGCCGCACCCGCCGAGGAACCCCCGGATTTCAGCGGTCAGGACCTGAGCGGGCTCGACCTCCATGGGCTCGACTTCAAGCGGGCGGTCCTGGTGAAGACCAGCCTGGCCGGAAGCGACCTCACCGGAGCCAACCTGTTCAGCTGCGATCTGACCGACGCGATACTCACGGACGCCAAGCTCGGCAAGGCCAACATGGATGGGACCACGCTCCGGCGGGCCGACCTCCGCCGGGCTGATCTCCGAGGCGCCAGTCTGTTCGCCACCATCATCGAGGCGGCCGACCTGAGCGGTGCCGATCTGAGCGAGACCCGGATCATCGGCTACCTGAAGAAGGCCAAGCTGGTCGGGGCCAAGTTGCAGAACGCCAACATCGGGGCCGACCCCGGCAACCAGTCCATGGGCGTGATGCGGACCAGCTTCATCAACGGGGACCTCGCCGGGGCCGATTTCACCGGCGCGAATCTTTTCAAGGCCGATTTCAGTCATGCCAGCCTGAAGGACGCCGTGCTCCGCGGCGCCAACCTCGGCAACGGAGACCTGGTGGAGACCGACTTCACCGGAGCCGATGTCGCTGATATGAACCTGAGCCAAGCGGATATCTCGGGCGCCATCTTCACGCGGGCCAAAGGCGTGAAGACGATCAAGGGGCTAGAGGAAGCCCGGAACCGCGAGAAGGCGATATTCGATGAGAAGCCAGAATAAGGGGGGACGATGGGCGGTGTGGGCGGTCGCGTCGGTCATGGCGGGAGGAGCGGTCAGGATAGTCCTGGCCGCTCAGCCGTTTCCCGCCCCGGCGGAGTGGGCCTACGTCACCAACGAGGATTCGCAGGAGTTGACCGTGATCGAGACGGCGACCGACAAGGTCGTCGCCACCATTCCGGTCGGAACCCGTCCGCGGGGCGTCAAGGTGAGCCCCGACGGCCGCACCGTGTATGTCGCCTTGAGCGGGTCGCCCAAGTGTCCGCCCAGCATGCCGGACGAGGAGTGCGAAAAGCTCCAGGCGGACAAGAGCAAGGACGGCATCGCGGTGGTGGACGCGGTGAACCGCAAAGTCGTGCGCATTCTTCCCGGTGGATCGGACCCGGAGCAGTTCGACGTGAACGCCGATGGTTCCCGGCTCTACATCTCCAACGAGGACGCCGGGACCGCCTCCATCGTGGATCTCAAGACCGGGAAGATCATCAACACCGTGAAGGTGGGCGCCGAACCCGAGGGGGTGCGAATCAGCCCCAACGGCAAGCTGGTCTACGTCACCTGTGAGAGTGACACCGCCATCGCCGTGCTGGACGCGCACAGCGGCAAGTCGCTGGGCCGGATCCGCGTGGATGCCCGTCCCCGCGACGTGGCCTTCTCCCCCGACGGGGCCCATGCCTACGCCACCGCCGAGGTGGGCGGCACCTTGTCGATCATCGACGTCGCTCAACAGAAGGTGACCGGCGTGGTGCGCTTCTCGCCGGATGCTCGGCCGATGGGCGTTCGGGTGTCGCGGGATGGAAAGCGAGTCTATGTCTCCACCGGACGTGGCGGAACCATCGAAGTGGTCGACCCCGCCACCAAGAGCATCGTGGGAACGGTCAAGGTGGGGCAGCGGCCCTGGGGCTTCGCGCTGACCGCGGACGACCGGAAGCTCTACACCGCCAACGGCCCTTCCAACGACGTCTCGGTGGTGGATACCAAGACGCTCACGGTACTGGCCAAGCTGCCGGCGGGGAAGATTCCCTGGGGTGTGGCGATCGGAAAAGCGGTAACCGCAAAGCCGTAAACCGAAGCGGGGGCGATCGCCCCCGCTTGCTTTTCTCCTACTCGATCATGCGAACGGCCGTTTGGTGAACCAGGCGCCGGGGAAGCGCCAGGCCAGCCATCCGTCGAGCCCCCAGGCACGCCCTGCGCGGGCCAGGATGAACACCAGCATGCAGCTCACCAGCACCAGGTGAAAACCCTGCTGATTAGAAGACTGCCAGTAGGTGGCCATCCCGTAGCTGCAGGAGAGCGCCAGGCCCACCAGCCCCGCCACACCGCAGAACAACCCCAGGGTCAACCCGACACCGGTGACGACTTCACCCCAGGCGGTGAGCTGCGCGAAGATCCCACTGTTCGGAATGACCGTCTGCTCGAGGAAGTTCTTGTAGAAGGCGATGGGATGCTCCGAGGCCTGCTTCGCGACCAGGGTAGGCATCGCCTGGAGCCAGCGGTCCGAGGCGGTCGGCACCGGCAGGAAACCTCCCACCAACATGACGCTCATCTTGGTCCAGATCGCCTTCGCGAAGTACAGCCCCACGATGACGCGGAGCATGGCGATCCACTGGCTCGGATTGGACATCTCGATCGGCTCGGCACCGCTTCCCGGCGACGCGTTCGTCACGTTTGGCTCCTGGTTGCGACTTCGGCCGGTTTGGCGGCCAGCCCTAAGGTACCCTTCGCGGGTCGAAGAGTAAGGGGATCCATTCCCAGCTCGGCGAAGATGAACGACCAGGTATCGGTCAACTCGTCTTCGATCTTGGAGAGCGGCTTCCCCGCCCCATGTCCGGCCCGAGTCTCCAACCGGAGCAGCACCGGCCGATCCGAAGCGGTCGCGGCCTGAAGACGAGCCGCCATCTTGCGGGCGTGCATGGGATCCACTCGCGTATCGCTCTCCGCGGTCGCGAGGAGCACCGCGGGATACCGGGTTCCCGGTTGCACGTGGTGATAGGGGGAATACGCACGGAGCCAGGCGAACGCTGCTGGATCCTCGGGCGACCCGTATTCGGGGATCCAGAGCCGGGCGATCCGGAACCGGTGGTAGCGCAGCATGTCGAGCAGCGGGACCTGGATCAGCATGGCGCCGAAGAGATCGGGCCGCTGGGTCAATACCGCGCCCATCAGGAGGCCGCCGTTGGATCCGCCCGCCACGGCCAGCCGCGCCGGCCGGGTATAGCGCTCCCGGATCAGCCACTCGGCAGCGGCGATGAAATCGTCGAAGGTGTTCTGCTTGGTTCCCAGCATCCCGCCCCGGTGCCAGGTCTCTCCGTACTCTCCCCCACCCCTGAGGTTCGGGATCGCGAGGACCCCGCCCTGCTCCAGCCAGAGCAGCATCGACCGCGAAAAGCTGGGCGTCATGCTGATGTTGAAGCCGCCGTACCCGGTCAGGTAGGTGGGGCGATTGCCGTCTCGCTCGATCCCGCGCGGGTGGACCAGGAACATGCTGATGGAGGTGCCATCCCGGGATGGATAATCCACCTGCTCGATCTCGAAGGCGTCGGGATCGAGGTCACACTCGACCCGCCGCCAAAGCGACTGTTCATCGTTCTTGAGATCGACGCGATAGACGCTGGGCGGCACCGTGAACGAGGAGAAGCCGAAGAACAGCTCGTCCCCGTCCCATTCGCCACCCCAGCCGAACACGCTTCCCAGAGCGGGGAGCCTGACCTCGGTGACCGACTGGCCGTCGAGATCCGCCAGCCGGAGCCGGGAGGAAGCCCGCTCGAGATAGCTCAGCGCCAATCGCGTCCCGACGACCATCATGCCGTCGAGCACCGCGCCGGGACGCGGAGCCACGATCTCGCGCCAGTGCTCGCGTCCCGGGCGCTCCGGAGACGCGAGGTAGACCCGGTAGGTGGGCGCATCGAGGTTGGTACGGATGTAGAACCGGTCTCCCAGGATGTGCCCTTCGAACAGGGCCTCGAGATCCTCGACCACCGGGACCAGGGGCCCGCCGACGCTCCGGTCCTGGAGGTAGAGATCGCTCTGGTCGAAGGTCCGGGCGACTGAGATCAGCAGCCAGCGCCCATCGGGAGAGAGCCCCACGCCGGGCCAATGCTCCTTGGCCTTGGGTTTGAAGATCAGGGGATCGGCCGACGGGTCATCACCGAGTCGATGGAAGTAGACCGCCCGGTGATACTGGAGCTCTTCATCGGGAACCGCGCCCGGTTCGGGATACTTGGTGTAGTAGAAGCCGCTGGCGTCGGGCAGCCACGCGATGTCGGCCGCGCGGGTGCGCGGGATCCGATCGGGCAGGATCCGGCCCGTCCCCAGGTCGAGCACGTGGAGTGTGCTCTCCTCGGTGCCGTTCTCCGAAAGCCCGTAGGCCAGGAGCTGCCCATTCTCTGAGGGGTCGTACCAGTCCAACGCCGTGGTGCCCGCCGCGTTCAGCGCATTGGGATCGACGGCCACCCGGTCGGGGCCCTGCAACGAGTCCCGCACGTAGAGCACCGGCTGGTTCTGCCGGCCATCGCGCCGTTGGTACAGATACCGGCCGGCCGCCGGTGTGGGCGCGCTCAACACCCCGATCGAAAGGAACTGCTGGAGCCGGGCCCGGATAGCGGCCCGGGAAGGAACCTTTTCGAGATACGCCGCGGTGAAGGCGTTCTGCGCGTCGGTCCAGACCTGGGTCTCCTTCGACTCCCCGTCCTCCAGCCAACGATAGGGATCGGCGATCGAATCCCCGTGCAGGGTCTCGACGACAGCGTCAACTCGCGTGGCGGGGTACGACGGGCGCGACATCAAGGCGTTCGAGAAGAGGGAGAATCGTGAGGCTGCGAGTCAGTCGCCCAGGTTGATTCCCAGCTCGCGGGCCGTGCGCACCGTGTCGCTGTCCAGCGGAACATTCTTGGGGTGACCCACCACTTCCTGGAGAGGAACTCGCACGATGGTCGGCGGTTTGAGTGCCACCATCGTGCCGAAGGCCCGGTCGGCGACGGCGCGCACGGCGGCGGCGCCGAAGC